>ENA-ORBV01016467-ORBV01016467.1-microbial-mat-metagenome-genome-assembly--contig:-NODE-16467-length-10725-cov-7.182100_pt1 | contig 10725 bp, 8 predicted proteins | sample MGYA00237777_ERZ505514 | MGnify/ENA primary metagenome ERZ505514 (study PRJEB26160, sample SAMN06269048) | microbial mat metagenome | isolation source: Oligotrophic lake microbial mat | place...
AATGATACGGCGACCACCGAGATCTACACCTCTCTATTCGTCGGCAGCGTCAGATGTGTATAAGAGACAGGCTATACACCACCAAAATAGACAATAGAGATAATAGTAAAACTACTGTCCAAATTACTTTATCTCCTTTTATGTATTTGAATAAATTCATTTATCCTTTTAAACTTTTAACAACGTCTTTAAATTTATTTCCTCTGCTTTTATAATTATCATGCGCATGATAACTAGGACAAGCAGGCGAAAACAACACAACATCACCTGACAAAGCATAAGCCGCTGACATTTTAACAGCCTCTTCAATAGTTAATGCCTTCCCAAAAAGCATTTTGTGTGACGAAAAATATTTTAAGATTTTATCACTATAACTTCCCAAATACACAACAGCAATTACTTTTTGTTTGATTTGTTGTGTAAGAACAGAGTAATCATTATCTCTATCATCACCACCAATTATAAGCACAACAGAAGTTTCTATTGATTCCAGTGCATTTCGGGTTGCCGTTAAGCGAATGGATTTGGAGTCGTTAATAAATGCAATGCCATTAATTTCATCGACAAATTCCAATTGATGATCATCTTCAGAAGATCGAACACGATTTCGAGACAACAATGTCTGATTCAACTTATCGTGATAATTTCTTATTTTATTGTTTTCTATCATCTATTTTTAATTTTAATAACACCAATCAATTTATTTTAAAGTGCGCGAACAGCCTGTTTGAATTGAGTTCCGCGGTCCTCATAATTTTCAAACATATCAAAACTTGCACAAGCAGGCGACAACAAAACGGTATCTCCCTTTTTACCAATTTTGTAAGATTGAGCAACTGCTTCTTTTGCAGATTTTGCTTCTAGGATGGTTTCAACCAATCCACCGAATGCTTTGATAATTTTTTTATTGTCTGTTCCCAAACAAATGATTGCTTTTACTTTTGATTTTACTAAATCAGTAAGCATTGAATAATCATTTCCTTTATCTACTCCTCCAAGAATAAGGATAACAGGATTGTTCATACTTTCTAAAGCGTACCATGTAGAATTTACATTGGTTGCTTTTGAGTCGTTAATAAATTCGATTCCATGAACATTTCCTACCAACTCCAGTCGGTGATCGATGTTGTGAAAATCAGAAAGGCTTTCGCGAATAGATTCTTTTCTGATGTCTACTAGTTTGCCAGTAACACCTGCAGCCATAGAGTTGTAGATGTTGTGTTTTCCTTGTAATGCGAGTTCTTGAATTGTCATAAATAAGGGATTAGTGTTATTTGTATTTATTATTAATTGATTGTTTTCTTTTAAATAAGCTCCTGTTTCCAATTCCTGTTTAATTGAAATAGGGTATTGCTTTGCTTTTACATTTTTTGTTTTAATTATATTCATTGTTACTTCGTCATCGATGCAATAAATAAATGCATCCAGTTCTGTTTGATTTTGCATAATCCTAAATTTTGATTCAGCATAATTTTCAAGCTTGTAATCGTATCTGTCCAAATGGTCAGGAGTGATGTTTAAGAGGATGGCGATGTCAGCTTTAAACTCAAACATTCCATCCAATTGAAAACTGCTTAACTCCAATACATAAAAATCAAAATCTTGCCTGTCAGGCAGGCAGGCATTTTCAGCCACCTGCATTGCGAAACTTTTTCCTACATTACCTCCAAGTCCCACATTCAACCCTGCTTTTTGCATCATGTGGTAAATAAGTAATGTTGTTGTTGTTTTTCCATTACTTCCTGTGATACAAATCTTTTTCGCATTGGTATATCTTCCAGCAAATTCGATTTCCGATATCACAGGAATCCCCTTTTTGTGCAAGGCAATTATTAAATCTGCCTTATCTGGAATACCAGGACTCTTCACAACTTCGTCTGCATTTAATATCAAATCTTCAGAATGTTTTTCTTCTTCCCATTTGATTCCATTTTTTGAAAGAACGTTTTTGTACTTATCTTTTAATTTTCCTTTATCAGAAAGAAATACTTCAAATCCTTTTTTTTGTGCAAGTACCGCAGCACCCACACCACTCTCTCCACCGCCAAGTATGACTAAGCGGGACCTCACCCCAACCCTCACCGAAGGAGAGGGAGCATGCGATTGCTTATTTTTTTCTTCTGTCATTCTATATTATCCAATCGTCTTTTAACAGACTATCTTAGCTTCAATGTTACAATGGTCAATACTGCCAGCATAATTCCAATAATCCAAAAGCGTGAAACAATTTTTGATTCATGCATTCCTAATTTTTGATAATGGTGATGCAATGGTGCCATTTTAAAAAGTCGATTTTCTCGAGCGTACTCTATTCCAAACTTTTTCTTCATTCTTTTGAAGTAAGCAACTTGCATCATTACAGAAAGGTTTTCAACCAAGAACACACCGCATAAAATTGGAATAAGAAGTTCTTTACGAATGGCGATTGCAAACACAGCGATGATTCCTCCCAATGCCAAACTTCCTGTATCACCCATGAATACTTGAGCAGGAAATGAGTTGTACCATAAGAAACCAACACATGCTCCAACAAATGCTGCAATAAAAATTACCAGCTCACCCGAATTCGGGATGTACATGATGTTCAGATAATCTGCAAAAACCATGTTACCGGAGACGTATGCAAGAATCCCTAATACCACTCCGATGATTGCAGATGTTCCTGTTGCGAGTCCATCTATTCCGTCTGTGATGTTTGCTCCGTTTGAAACAGCTGTGACAATAAGAATTACGAACGGAATAAAAATAAGCCAGGCCCAATCCTTATAGTTGTCTCCTAAAAATGAAAGCACCAATGAATAATCAAACTCATTATTTTTTACAAATGGAATAGTGGTTTTCATTGATTTTGTTTCATCGGGAGAGTACTTTGCTAACTGCGAGATTTGCTCGGTACCATTCACTACTTCTACCGTTGTACTTGCTCGTACTTTTTCTTTTACAACAACCTGATCATTACAGTAAAGTGTGATTCCAACAATAAGTCCGATTCCAATTTGTCCAAGCACTTTAAACTTACCTGCTAATCCTGCTTTATTTTTTTTGAATACTTTGATATAGTCATCCAAAAATCCGATTGCTCCCAACCAAACGGTTGACAACAACATTAGAATGATATATACATTGTGAAGTTTTGCAAACAATAATGTTGGGATAACAATTGCAGAAAGAATAATAAGTCCACCCATTGTTGGTGTTCCTTTTTTCTCTAATTGTCCGGTTAAACCTAAATCACGTACGGTTTCACCGACTTGTTTTTTGTGCAATAAATTGATAATGCGTTTTCCGAACACTAATGAAATCAAAAGTGAAACAATTAATGCCATAGCTGCACGGAATGAAATATATTGAAACACTCCTGCTCCTGGAACATCAAATTGTTTGTCTAAAAAATCGAATAAGTAGTAGAACATTCTTTTAATATATTTTTTTATTTGAACTGATTGCTTTCAAAAAAAATCAGATTTTACTTAACACGTTTAAATTGTTTTATAATTTGTCGTATTGAATAGGCCTGCATTAGTTTTAATTTTTATTGAATGGCGCATGCCTATTTTTCAAATAATTTTAAGTTTTCCTGTAACACTTGCATGTCGTCAAAATCATGCTTTACTCCTTTTATTTCCTGGTATTTCTCATGTCCTTTCCCTGCAACCAGAATAATATCCCCAGGTTTTGCATAAGAGCATGCTGTTTTTATTGCTTCGTGTCTATCAGTAATAGAAATTGTTTTTTTATTATTTACAGCATCAACACCTTTTTGCATTTGTTTAATAATCTCTTCCGGATTTTCGCTTCTAGGATTATCGGAAGTAAGAATCACTTTGTTACTTAAATCGCAAGCAATTTTTGCCATCATCGGACGCTTAGCTGCATCTCTATCACCACCACATCCAACTACAGTAATCACTTGTTCGTTTCCTGTACGGATATCCATTATTGTTTTCAAAACATTTATCAAAGCATCCGGAGTGTGCGCATAATCTACAATTCCAATTACACCTTCATCTGTGCGGATGTATTGAAATCGACCTTCAACGGATGTCAAGGAGCTCAAAGTGGTCAACACATTCGTTTTATCTTCTTTCAACAAGAGCGCTGTAGCATACACTGCTAATAAGTTGTATGCATTAAAGCTTCCAATTAATTTGCTCCACACTTCCTGATTATCGATATTCAAAAGCAAGCCACTGAATTGATTTTCCACCACTTTACATTTGTAATCCGCCATCGCACGTAGTGAATATGTTTTTTTAGTTGCTTTGGTATTTTGCAACATCACATCCCCATTTGCATCATCTTTATTTGTAAGTGCAAAAGCATTGTTTCCCAACAAATCGAAAAAGCGTTTTTTTGCTTTGATGTACTCATCAAATGTTTTATGATAATCCAGATGATCGTGTGTAATATTTGTAAAAACGCCACCTGTAAAAACCAATCCTGCAATACGATTTTGCACCACTGCATGAGAACTCACTTCCATAAAGCAATGCGTACAACCTTTATCTACCATCTGTTTCAACAGTGCATTCAATTGAATTGCATCTGGTGTTGTATGTGTTGCTACAAGAACATCGTTGTTGATTTGATTTTTAACGGTAGAAAGCAAACCCGCTTTATAACCTAATTTTTTAAATAAATTAAACAGCAAGGTTACTGTTGTTGTCTTCCCATTTGTACCTGTTACCCCAACCAGTTTTAATTTCTCTGAAGGATTATCATAAAAGTTAGAAGCGACAATTCCCAATGCAGCAGAAGTATCATTTACTTTTACATAAGTCACTTTATCGTTTATTTCAGATGGAAATTCTTCACATAAAATAGCGATGGCACCTTTTGAAATTACATCATTGATATAAGCATGTCCATCATTTTGAGTTCCTTTTATTGCAATAAACAAGCTATCCTTTTCAATTTTTCTTGAATCAAAAGTCAAAGCAGTAATCGCCACATTGGTGGAGCCAACCACCTCAATGATTCCTGCTTTATATAATATGTCTTTTAATAATTTCATTCTTTTAAATCAGCTGTAATATTATTTGTGACCCTTTGATAAATGGTGTTCCTGCTGTTATTGATTGTGTCGAAACCGATCCACTACCAATTAGTTTCACTCTCATCCCATTGTTTTCTAATAAATACAAAACATCTTTTGCAGTCATTCCAATTAAATTGGGAACAATGCCTCGTTTTAAAACTGCTTCATGATCTCTTTTTGATAGAGAAACAGAAAGTGAATCATTTTTTGAAAAAACCCATTGAGAAGTAGCATCATCTGAATTGTTTTTAACCTTTAAGGTTGTCAACACATTTTCAATATCTTCTTGTGATCCGTTTTTAACGTTCGGAGCGTTAAGAGCAAATGGTGGTTGTACATGATTTATTTCTTTGTGTATTTCCAAACTGGTTGAATAAACTTTATCGGCCACATCTTTAAAAACCGGACCGGCTACTGCACCACCATAGTATGAATCTCCGCTAGGTGCACTCACAACAACGATGCATGCATACTTAGGATTATCAGCTGGAAAATAACCAACGAAAGATGCTTGGTAAGTCATTTTACCATTCACCATTCCCATTTGTGCTGTTCCTGTTTTTCCTGCTATTTGATAATCCGCTGCCTGTAAACTTTTTGCTGTTCCATTCAATACAACACCTTCCATCATCTTTCTAGCTTTGGCAACTGTAGCTTGTGAACAGATAGCAGGATTGATTACTTCGGGTTCAAATGTTTTAATTATTTTTCCGCGCTTGCGAATTTCTTTCACAAACATTGGTCGCATCATCTTACCATCGTTTGCAACTGCAGCATAAAAGTTTAGAATTTGTAAAGGAGTAATTCGTGTTTCGTATCCGTAACTAATCCACTGTAATGAAATTTGCGACCAGCTATTATCATCCGTGTTTTTGATGTATGGTTTGCCTTCACCGGGAATAGGTAAGTTTAATGGATCATTCAAATTCATTTTATACAATCTATCGATGTATTTTTGAGGATCTTTCGAGTAGTATCTCGAAATAACTTTTGTAACACCAACATTGGATGACAATTCAAAAACTTCCTGAACAGTAATTTTACTTTTTACCGGAGGGTGTGAATCTGCAACGCGTTTATTGCTATAAAAACAAACTCCATCACCAATATCTACAACCTCATTTAAGCTTACATTAAAATCTTCCATCACAGCAACCAAAGAAGGAAGCTTGAATGTAGAACCGGGAACTGTTGCAACACCGATAGCATAATTTAGATTTTCTACATACGTAGAATCTTTGGTGCGTTTTAAATTTGCAATGGCCTTTACTTCACCTGTTTTTATTTCCATCAACACCAAGCAACCATGATCTGCACCATGCTTTTTCAAGGAGTTCATCAATGAATTTTCTGCAACATCCTGCACATTAATATCGATTGTAGAAACAATATCGTTTCCATCTTCTGGATCAATTTCATTATCATCATTAATTGGACGCCATACATTTCCTGCAATTTTTTGCATCCAACGTTGTCCGCTCTTTCCCTGAAGCACACTATCAAAAGCAACTTCCAAACCATACGATTTCCCTGTTCCATTTTCGTTTACTTTGCCAATCGTACGAGCAGCTAAAAACTGAAAAGGACGTTCACGTTTATTTGTTTGCAGATAAACAAATCCTCCACGATTTTTTCCTCTTCTCAGAATTGGAAACTTTTTCATCTTCTGCAAGTCGGTATAAGAAACATTGCGTTGAAGCACCACCCATCTGTCTTTACGGTCACGTGCTTTTTTCAGCAGTTTTCTATAATCCTTGTAAGATTTGTCGTGAAAAAGATTTGCCAAACAAAGAGAAAGAGAGTCTATGTTTTCGTAGAAGTACTCTTCGGAAATAGCTTCCGTGTTTACATCCATTCCTACTTCGAAATAAGGCAAAGAAGTAGCCAATAAACTTCCGTTGGCATCATAGATGTTGCCACGTACTGCTTCAATATCAAAAAACCTGGTTGAGAATCGTTCTGCCTGAGCTCTTAGCTCTTCTCCTTCAGAAAATTGGATGATAAAAATTTTGGAAATAATAGCGACACCAAAGAGGCATATAAAAAAATATATGAGATATACACGCCACAGTATGTCTTTTTTAACTTCCAACGATCTTAATCTACTTTTGAGTTTGTCTTAACTATTTGTACTAATATTTTTTTAGGAGGCACCACCGACTCCTTTATTCCTGTAGCTTGTGCAGCCAATGCTTTTGCAACTTCTGTTTGTTTGCTTAATATGACCAATGAATCTTTTACAACTATATATTGAGTTCTAAATTCTTTAATTTCATTTGTCAAGCGATTGTGTTTCCTTACTTGATCATCATCATAATATCCTTTTGCGATGTAACACAAAGCCAGAAATGATAAAAAGAAAATGAAAGGCAATTTCTTAAGTGTTGCTTCCTGAGAAAGAAAACTCCCACTCACAACATTAGCAACAGAACGCACCATCTTATTTTCCTTTACAGGCTTTTCAGATTTTGGTTCTTCTACTTTTGGTTGTTCTTTAAACTTGTTTCCCATTTTTCAGTTGGCAATTTTTCAGTTGGGCAGTTGGCAAAGATTCTGCTCGCTTTAATATTTTCTGTTTCTTATTGTCTATAACCTAAATAACAATTTGCTTCAATCATTTTTTTATCACTCGACCTTTGCAAAATCCACCTATTGCCAACTGCCTATTACTTTTTCTCCGCTATTCGTAATTTTGCACTTCTTGCTCTACTATTTATTTCATTTTCCTCTGCAGTAGGCACCATTGGTTTTTTTGTAATCTGCTTAAAGGGTGTTAATTGATTTCCAAAAAAATCTTTTTCCACTTCTCCTTCAAATTTTCCACTTCTCATTATATTTTTAACCAATCTGTCTTCTAATGAGTGGTAAGAAATCACTACCAATCTTCCTCCGGGCTTTAATACTTCTAAACTTTGAATCAACAGCTCTTGCAAAACGTCCAACTCTTTATTCACTTCTATTCTTAATGCTTGAAAAACTTGAGCGTAATACTGATTCTCTCTGCCTTTTTTCACACACTTTGTAATCATCACTTTCAAATCGTTCACGGTGTCAATGTGTTTGTCTTTTCTGTTATGAAAAATGATGGATGCTAAATAACCAGCATTATCAACCTCTCCATACAATTTGAAAATTCGCTTCAGCTCTTCTTCGCTATAAGTATTTAAAACATCAGCAGCTGTTTGTTTTCCATTTTGGTCCATTCTCATATCCAACTTTGCATTAAAGCGGATAGAAAAACCCCTTTCTGCTTCATCAAACTGATGTGATGAAACACCTAAGTCGGCCAACAAACCATCAATCGGAAGTGCATTGTACATTTTCAAAAAATTTTTCAGATACCTGAAATTTTGTTTGATAAGTACAAATCGTTCGTCATCGATTTGGTTTTTCACAGCATCATCGTCCTGATCAAAAGCATACAATTTTCCGGTTGTTAAGTGCTTTAAAATTTCACGAGAATGTCCGCCACCACCAAATGTCACGTCCACGTATATTCCCGCGGGATTGATGTTTAAACCTTCAATACATTCTTTTAAAAGAACTGGATTATGATACTGCATCTGCCTCTCCCTTCATCCATCTTAACAAGAGAGGGGTGTTTTTCACTTCATGATTCGAATAATAATCGTTCATTGCGAATTCAATTATTGTTTTTTCTCTTCTTCATTATTTGAAATCCCACCCATAACATCTTCAGCAAGTTTTTCAAAGTTTGCAGTGCTGCTATTAATAAATTTCTCGTACGCTTTTTTATCCCAGATTTCAATTCTGTCACCAGCAGCTGCCATAACAATGTTTTTATTCATTCCTGCAAACGACATCATATCCTTTGAAATCAACAGTCGCCCTGAAGCATCTAAATCCACTGGGACAACACCGTAGTTGAACATGCGAATGAACTCTACATTTTTTTTCACAAACTTGTTTAGCTTGTTTACCTCTTTCACCATTTCATTCCAAGTTCCCATTGGATAAAGCTCTAGCGACTTACTGAAAATGCTTCGTTTCATCACAAAGCCAGCCTTCAACTCCTTCGTGAGCTGCTTCTTGAAGGCAACAGGAAGCATTACGCGTCCTTTCGCATCAGCATTGCACTCATAAACTCCAAATAGGCTATTCATTGTGGTTTTATTCTTTAAGCCGTAAAAATAAAGACAATTTTCCCACTTTTTACCACAATTTACCACTTTGTTGAAAACTTTCTGTTTTTAAACAAAAAAAGGAACTAAAAATCAATAAACTATTTGGCAAATAAAATTCATTTAAAGCTTCTACAAATGCTTTAAATAAAGAGTTATTTGAAATAACAAAAAACTGAATGAGTTAGCTTTTGAGCTAGTGGGAGAAAAAAGGGAGGCTGAGAACTTCCTTAATTCGGTCGAAAATGATTTTCGTGCAATTGAAATTGAAAAACTATCTTTACGTGTGCTAAAAAAACAAACTTATACACGCTCAGCAACACATCAAAACATCAATATTGATGGGCTTAATCAGCACTTTAATAACATATGTGTGTTTGATTCAAATGAAAGCGAGAATGATAAAAAATATTTATTGTCATCCAAACTGATTGCTGTTGGCGTAACACAGGAAATCTGCATTCACAGTTCGCAAAATGCATTATCCGAATTGCAACAATTTTGCAATACAAGTAAAGGTTGGTTGTTTGGATATCTCACATACGATCTAAAAAACGAAATTGAACAATTAAGCTCCAGGAATGACGACAGACTAAGCCTTCCACTGCTTCACTTCTTTTCTCCAAAGGTGGTTTTGCAATTACAAAACGAAATTGTATCTGTTTTTTATGATGACGTATTTGTATCTGAGAAGGAAGCAAACGAAATTTTTGATATTACATTTTCATCCGAAAGTAAAAAAACATCCGAAGAACAAAAAAAACTTGCCATTCAATCAAAAATCACCAAAGAAGAATATATTCATTCGGTAGAAAAATTAAAAGAACATATCTGTAAAGGTGATATTTATGAAATTAATTTTTGTCAGGAATTTTTTGCAGAAAATGCTGAAATAAACACAGCTGATATTTACAAAAAACTGAATACTATTTCCGAAGCTCCGTTTTCGGCATATTGCAAATTTGGAAAACACTATTTGCTTTGTGCCAGCCCTGAAAGATTTTTACAAAAACGTGTCAACAAACTTATTTCGCAGCCAATCAAAGGAACCATCAAACGTTCTGAAAACAAAGAAACAGATGAGCAATTGAAAAACGAATTGCTTAACAACACAAAAGAAAGAAGTGAAAATGTGATGATTGTCGACTTGGTGAGAAACGACTTATCTCGCATTGCAAAAAAAGGAAGTGTAAAAGTGGATGAATTGTTTGGAATATATTCGTTTAAACAAGTTCATCAAATGATTTCTACTGTAAGTTGTGAAATCGACAATAAAGTTTCATTTACAGAAATTGTAAACAGCATGTTCCCGATGGGCTCCATGACCGGAGCTCCTAAAATTAGCGCAATGGAACTTATTGAAGAACATGAAAGTACTAAGCGTGGTTTATATTCCGGAGCTGTTGGCTATATTTCTCCTGAAGGGGATTTCGATTTTAATGTTGTTATAAGAAGTATTTTATATAACTCAGACACTGTCTCTTATACACATCTCCGAGCCCACGAGACTAAGGCGAATCTCGTATGCCGTCTTCTGCTTGAAAA
>ENA-ORBV01016468-ORBV01016468.1-microbial-mat-metagenome-genome-assembly--contig:-NODE-16468-length-10725-cov-4.856781_pt1 | contig 10725 bp, 9 predicted proteins | sample MGYA00237777_ERZ505514 | MGnify/ENA primary metagenome ERZ505514 (study PRJEB26160, sample SAMN06269048) | microbial mat metagenome | isolation source: Oligotrophic lake microbial mat | place...
GCATGGCATCGCTCTTGCCGACGATGTTCGGAAAACTGTAGCGCTGCTTCAAAGCGCGCTTGAGTTCCGTATTTTCATGCTCAAGGCGGCGCTTCGAGATCATACGCTCGATCTCGATCAGCAGCTTTTCGTTGTCCCAAGGCTTCGAGAAATAATCCGCCGCACCGCGTTTGAGTGCCTCGATGGCGATCTCCAGTGAGCCATAGGCCGTAATCAGGAACACAGGGGTCTCGACCCCGCGCTCGCGCAGACGTTCCAGCACATCCATCCCGGAACCGTCTGGCAAAGAGAGATCGAGCAGAATGAGATCGAATGTCCCGGACTCAACCTTTTCAAGCCCCTCGGTGGCGTTGACCGCCATCGTGATCTGGTAGTCGTAGAGTGACAGAAGATCGAAGAGGCTCTCGCGGATGTCCGCTTCGTCATCGATAACGAGGATGTGACCTTTGCTGATGCTCACGTGAAATCTTTAGTTGGACGCGCCGACTCCGACCGCTTCATGCTCACCCGAGATGGTAGCCGAAGAAACCACCGGTTGGGGAAGGATCAACACCATAGCCGGATGCTGTCCGGAGATATCCGGTGAAACCGAAGCCGTCGATGGTGCCGCGGGTGCGGGCACATCCAGGGTCTTGCCAAAGTGCGGAAAGGTCAGCAGAAACTCCGTACCTTTGCCTAGCTTGCTGGTCACTTCGATGTTGCCGCCGTGCTCGCGCACGATGCCGTAAGAAACCGAGAGACCCAGCCCTGTGCCTTTCTTCGGACCCTTGGTCGTGAAGAACGGATCGTAGATGCGCGCCAGATATTCAGGCGGGATGCCATCGCCGGTGTCCGACACTTCGATGCGCGCAGCGTCGTCCTCACTCCAGGTGCGGATCTTCAACGTGCCGCCCGCGGGCATCGCATCGCGAGCGTTCAAGAACAAGTTCAATAATACCTGCTGCAGCTTGCCGCTATTGCCTTTGACAAGTCCCAGCTTTTCGTCGATATCGAGTTCTACTTTCACCTGCGACTTCATGAGCTGATGTTCCACCAGCGGATAGGTGTCGCGGACGAGTTTATTGACGTCCACCTGCACGAAATCCGTTGTGGAGGTGCGCGAGAAGCTCAGCAGCGAATTGACGATCTCACTCGCGCGGAACGTCTGTTTCGCAATCTTGTCGAGTAGCTTCGACTTTGGATCGTCGCTGGTAATCTGCTTGGCAAGAATCTGCGCGTAAGTGGAAATCACAGCTAAGGGAGTGTTCACCTCGTGCGCGACGCCTGCCGCCAGCAGGCCGATCGAAGATAACTTGTCCGCCTGCATCAGACGTTGTTCCAGCGTGGCACGATCGGTGACGTCATCGAAGATGATCAGGCGCCCGATCTGCTGCGCCTCTTTGGAAACCAGCGGCGCGACAGCGACATTGAGAATCGCCTCGCGTCCGTTTTGCTTCAGATTGAACTTATAGATATTGTGGACGCCGCTTTCGCCGCGCAACTCACCCAGCCGGAAAACGAGATCACGCTGGAAGAGATCGCCCAGCTTCTGGCCTACGGCCTTTCGTCGCGGGATGCCGGTCAACCGTTCCACCTGGGTGTTCCAACTCTCTACGCGATCGTCGAGATCGACGGCGAGAATCCCAACGTTGATCGACTCAACGATGTTCTCGCTGAACTCCTTCAAGCGTTCGTACTCCTCGACCTTGCGGGCAAGAGAGCGGTATAGCAGGGCATTGTCGATGGCGATCGCCACATAACCAGACAGGGTTACCAACAACTCGACGTCATCCGATGAGAGGAAGTCGCCTTCGCGGGTGCGGCTCACACCCAGATAAGCGATCGTGCGCCCGCGCACCGTGCAAGGCAAATAGTAGGTGAGGTCGAGATCGGAAATCGTATGGCGAACGGAGTGCGGCCACTCGTCGGCCACCGCATCCAAAGTGAACTTGGTACGTTCAAAAAACTGATATGGCCTGGTCGGATTCTCTTCGAGAAAGCTCATGTCATAGGGCAGCATGCCCCAGGGTTTCGCGGATCGTTCCGTCGCCGTGCGCAGATGAAACCGGTTGTCGTCGTCGGCGAGAAAGAACGCGACATGTTCGATCGCGAGCGTTGCCTGCAAGCGGTCTGCCACCGATTGCAACATGACCTCGAGATCCGTCTGCGAACCAAGTTCGCGCCCGAACTCGATGAGCGTCCGACGGTAGTCGTAGCTGTCCTTATAAAAAATGTACCTGTTGAGGTTTTCTTCAATCCAGGCGCGAATCGGCTGGAACACAAACGTTGCAATCAGCACCAGTGCGACGAGAGCCTGTCCGCTGAGATCCTTGGGATTGGTGAGCGAGTAGATCACGCCATACAAAGATCCAAGAACGGCGAGAGTCGCCAGCGTATAGATGTAGCCCTGCTGGAAGATGATGTCGGCATCCATGAGGCGGTAGCGTAGAATCGCATAGGCCCAGGATAGAGGAACGATTGGCAGCGTGAGGACCGACAACTGCATCCAATGCGACGGAATGTATCCGGACACATAGGGCAACACGTACAGAATGGCGAACGGAGCAACGCCGAAGAATATGCCATTTCGCAACCAGATGAGCTGAGCACGAAGAATCGGATCGTCCGAACGGTTTTGAGCGCGCCAGAAGACCAACGAACCGAGAGCACCGAACATGCACATCGTGGCCAGCCAGGCGCGATCGAGCATCCAGATCATTTCCACCAGAGGGTTGGCGACACGCACCCAGCCGAAAGCAAACGCCCCATAGAAGGCAAAGAGCAACACGGCAGGAACGTAAATCGCGGCCAACCAGGAACGGCGCTTCCAACCTGTCGCCGGCAACGAACGTCCGAACGAAAGCGCGAAGTGCAGCAAAATTGCCGGCATCAGCAGCCCCGCAAAAATGTTGCCCCAGTAAATGACTTTGTCGAAGTTGTTCAGCTTGCCCGTGTAATGGAAGCAGAACAGAACGAAGGCCGAAAGACAGAGAGAATAGAAGTGAATCGCCTTGTGCGCGTTACCTCTGCGGACGTAGACGAAGAGCCCAATGGCGAGATACAAGGCACCGACAAAGTACTGGTAGAGAATGATGCGGCTGGTGTGCCGTTCGCCGATAATGACATTCGCGTCGGCGGCGCGTCCGCCACGCTGAAAGTGATATTTCGCTGGCTTCCACGAACCGATGCGCATCAGCACTTGCGGGACATCCAAAGATCCGCGAATGGCCACGGATTCGATACCCGTCAACCGATCGCCTTTGCGAATGCCGCCGTTGTCGGCTGGGCTGCCTTCCACAACGTGTGTCGCGATGACACCGGTCTGGTCTTCAACCCAAGTGACGCCATCGTCGGGAAGATGATACTTACTTTGTTGTTGAAGGTTGATTCCGGCAGCGATCACCGCCGCCAACGTTAAGATGGCGAACAGTGCCGAAATGAACTGCTTCTTCAGCTCACCCACAAGCTAACCTCAGACCAATCCCCTCATTTTTCAGAGCACTTTTTGGGCCACCCTGAGGCCCCTGCGAAACAGGGGCGATTGATCTGAGAATACACGATTTTTCTGTGACTTACAATTGCCACGAGTCGTAGGTGTGACCGGCCGGTGTCGCAATCTCTACCGGCAACTGTAGAATTCTTCTACACTGTGAAACAGCAGTTGCACACAAGGCGTCCATTTCCATATCTGCGGTAACATGACAAACGTGCAAGTGAAAGTCCTATTCTTCGGCCAACTGAGGGACATGGTGGGTAAGACAGAAGACCTTCTCGACATCCCGGGAGGCGCTTCGCTCGAAACCGTTTTCGAACATTACGCCGCGTCGGCACCGCGGCTGAAGGACTTTCGGAAGAGCATTGTCCTCGCGCGAAACCAGCAGTTCTCATCTGGTTCGACTGTGATAGAAGACGGCGATGAGCTTGCCTTTCTGCCTCCAGTCAGCGGTGGGTCCGATAGTGAATATTTGGCTACGATCGAGCATCCCGAAGGACACTTCTTCGCGCTCACCCGCAAGCCGATCGATCCCAAAACCATCGTGGCGAGGATTCTGCGCCTCGAAGATGGTGCCTATGTTGACTTCGAAGGCGTAGTCCGCAACAATTCCCAAGGACGCGCCACGCGTTACCTCGACTACGAATGCTACGAAGCGATGGCGATCCGCGTGATGGCGGACATTGGGCTCGACATCGCTGCCAAGCATTCCATCGGACGCGTCGCCATTGTCCACCGCCTCGGACGGATGGAAATCGGCGAGGCCAGCGTCTCGATCATCGTCACGTCACCGCATCGCCGACCGGCGTTCGAAGCCGCACTCGAAGGGATTGACCGGTTGAAGAAGACCGTGCCGATCTGGAAGAAAGAGTATTTCGTCGATGGCGAAGTTTGGGTGGAGGGCGAGTGGGACGAGTCGTTGCCGCGTTCTTAGCCTTCGCCGTGGCCGTCGCGAACGCTCAAGAGGATTTCAAAATCAAGTCCGATGTACGGCTGGTGCGCATTCTCACAACCGTGAAAGATACAGCGGGCTTGCTTGTCGGCGATCTTGAGAAGAAAGACTTCGCGCTTACCGACAACGGCATCCCGCAAGCGATTGCAATCTTTGAGCGAACCACGGCTCAGCCACTTTCCGTGTCGCTGCTGGTGGACACGTCCTCATCCACCGCGACCAATCTCAAGAACGAGATTGACTCGATCCAAAAGTTTATCAATGCCCTGTTTCGAGATGGAAACGACGGCGACCGCGCGGCACTCTACAGCTTCAGTTGGCAGGTCACACTAGAGCGAGGATTCACACGCGACGCCTCCCGTCTGGAATCCGCACTTCGCAGACTGAAACCAGACGGCGGCACCGCGATGTACGACGGGCTCCAGTTCGCGGCCAAGCACCTGGAGGGTCGCAGCGGACGCCACGTCATCATCATCGTCACCGATGGGGGTGACACCGCCAGCAACCTCAAATTTGCCGACGCGATGGAAGCCGTTCAGCGCGCGGATGCGGTGATCTATCCGATTCTCATTGTGCCGATCACCAATGGCGCAGGACGTAACATTGGCGGTGAAAACGCCCTGCAGACGTTTGCCGACAATACAGGCGGACGTGTGTTTGTTCCTTCGATTGGTTCGCAACTCGACAACGCTTTCGCGGCAATTCTGCGGGATCTGCGGAGCCAGTATCTGTTAGGTTACTACCCGAAGAACGTACCTCCAACCAAAGAGCGTTTTCATCGCGTCAGGATCGAAACGACGCGCCCAGGTTTGCGGATCTCCGCACGCAGCGGTTACTATGGGGACGCAATACCCTAAAGGCCATGACCGCCAAAACCAAAGCTCCCGAACAGACTTTCGAAGAAGTGAAATACCTGCGCCACTTGGTGGACACGCAGGCGAAGGTAAAGATCCGCCTGGAGGGTGATTCCGAGGTTTCGGGAGTGATCGAGTTCTACGATCAAAACCTGATCCGGCTCACGCGTGCGGGCGAACCGAATCTTTTCCTTTATAAGCACGACATCAAGTATCTCTACGAAGAAACCATTTAAGTGGCCTCATTCCTCGACACCTCCATTGAAATCGCCCGCGAAGCCGGAGCGTTGCAGTTGCAATATCTCGAACGCCGCATTGGCTTTCAATTGAAGGGCGACTTCGATCTCGTCACCGAGTGCGACAAGGCCTCTGAAGCGATGATTGTGGAACGGCTGCAGTCGCAGTTCCCTTCGCATGGAATCGTCGCGGAAGAGGGCGGCGGTGGCGAGAGCACGACATCTGACTACCGTTGGTATGTGGATCCGCTCGACGGCACCACCAATTTCGCGCACGGCTATCCGGTGTTCAATGTCACGATGGCCCTGGAAAAGGCCGGAGAAATGATTTGCGGCGTGATTTACGATCCCTGCCGAGGTGAAATGTTCACCGCCGAGCGTGGTGGCGGAGCGTATCTCAACAACCGCCGGATCCACGTCTCAAAAACATCGCGCGTGGACGACACGCTGCTGTCGACGGGCTTCCCCAGCCGTCGTCGGCATCTGAATGTCAATATCCATTTCTACTATCAGTTCGCGATGCTCACGCATGGCGTGCGTCGCGGAGGCGCGGCTGCGATCGACCTCGCTTATGTCGCGTGTGGACGCCTGGATGGCTTCTGGGAGTTCGGACTTCAGCCGTGGGATATGGCCGCTGGATGTCTGCTGGTGGAAGAGGCTGGGGGCAAGTGTTCTGACATGGTTGGAGAGCCTTACGGGGTCAGAGGGCCACACCTGTTGGCGACCAATGGCGTGGTGCATGACGAAGTCCTGCAGGTGATGGGCGAAGTGTTTGAGAACCGCCCGAGGTTCCCGCTGCCTCCGATGAACCGGTAGCGTTCAGCGCGGAAACACGTGCCTGACGAGGCTGGGCAGATTACGAACCTGATCGCGCAACTCCTCCTGCTCGGCAGCCCTCGAAACCAACACAATCGACTCCGCAACGGCTCTGACGGGAGTCGATTGCAATGCGAGCAGAAGCCCCGGACTGGAGTCGCCGGACACCGAACGAGAGCGGAAATGATCCGGCATCGTTTGGAGATCATGCGAAATCAAGACGCGGCCGGTGGTCGCCGCGCGATCAAGCACCTCGGCATCCGGTCGACCGTCGAGTTCGCAATCGTGTGCGGAAGCGATGTCAATTGCGGGCTGCATTCGCCGCACGGCCTTCACAATGGCAAAGTTCAAGTCGTTATCGGCCTGAAATCGAATACTCAAGCAGGTTGTCGAACCTCAACCGTGGAAGCAAGCTCGGCTTTGGCTTTTCGAATCCGCTTAAAGAGACCGGGATCCGAGATCTCCACCTCGATCTTGCGTACGACCTCCTCCAAATACTGATCGATCAGCGCCCGAGTGTCGAGATAGCACGCAATCGCTCCATAGATCTGCGCCAACTTCAGCGCTGGAAAGTTCTGCTGAATGGTCTCCGCCGAATCGCCATTGTTGAACGAGTACACGACCGAATCCAAAGAGATCCGCACTGGACCCGCCACATAGTAGCCTATTCGTTGTGCACGATCCCTCCATCGTGAAACGAAAAGCGCCCCGTTGCCGGAGCGCCTTTCGACCAAAAGTGGAAAAACGAACTATCCTCTCAACTAGCCAACAATCGCCGCAGGATTCGACAGCGTCCCAATCTGCGGAACCGTGATCGTACACACATCGCCAGGCGCCAAAGCAGATTCCTGCGTCACGATAATACCCGTACCGGTCAACAACACCGACCCCACGGGAACCTCATTCGCCCGCATCAAATACTCAATCAGTTTCTCGATCGGACGCCCCAACTTCGACGTCGATGTCGAACCACTGAACGTCTGCCGAGCGCCGCGCATGATCGTGCAGCTCATGTCCAACGCCCGCGGATTCTCGATCTCATCCGCCGTCACAATCACCGGACCCAACGAGCAGCATGCCGTGTAGGTCTTCGATTGCGGCAGATACAGAGGGTTCTCACGTTCGATGTCCCAGGCCGAAACATCATTCGCTACGGTATAGCCGATGACCTTGCCGCCCGAACCCAGAATCACAGCGAGTTCCGGCTCAGGTGCAGTGAACTTCGAGTCCACACGAATGCCGATCGGTTCATCCGGACCCACACAGACACGGGCATTACCCTTGAAAAATACTTCCGGACGGTCGCCCTTGTAGACGGCCGCGTAGAAGCCTTCGCGGGTGTTGTGTTCCGCATCGCGGAACGAAGCGCTCATCTCATAGGTGCAGCCACAAGCCCAGACTTCGCGAGGCTTGATCGGCATCAGCGGCTTTTCCTGCACCGCCTGCCCGACGGCCATCGAACCAGCCAGCGCTTGGATCGTCACGCCTTCCTTCTCGCTCCGCACGATCAGGTCGTAGACCGTATGATCGGGGATCGGACGCGCCGTGCCATCGCTGTTGAAGACAGCAGCCGTGATCTTCTTGTTCCAGTGAATTTGTCCGAGTTTCATTAGTATTTCAGGTAAACCGTCTTGTAGTCCGAATAGAATTCCATCGCCGCGGGACCCTGTTCCTTGGGACCGAAGCTCGAGTCTTTCGTGCCGCCGAACGGCAACTGATACTCCACACCTGCGCTTGGCAGGTTCACCGTCAATAACCCGGCTTCCATGCGATAGATGAATTCAAACACGCGAGAGAGATTCTGCGTTTGCACCGAGGCCGACAGGCCGAACGGGATGTTGTTGGCGATACGCAGGCAGTCTTCGAAATCCTTGCCCTTCATGATCGCCAGCACCGGTCCGAAAATCTCTTCCTGCGAGATTGTCATCGCTTCGGTCACATCGGCAAACACGGTAGGTTCGAAGAAGTATCCCTTGCTGAGATCCTCTCCATTGGGACCCGTGCCCGTCAGTTGCTTGCCGCCGCAGAGCGGTTCCAGGCCCTCTTTGCGAGCGATCTCAATGTACTTGAGGTTCGTCTCGAGCTGGCCCTTGTCCACGGCGGGTCCGATGTCCACACCGGGTTTCATGCCGTCGCCAACTTTCAGTTTTTTGGTGCGTTCCACAACCGCCGCAACGAACTTGTCATAGATGCCTTCTTCGACGATCACGCGGCTGGTGGCCGTGCACTTCTGGCCGGTGGAAAACATCGAGGCGTTGACCGTGTTTTCGACCGCGGAATTGAAGTCCGCGTCATTGAGCACGATGGTCGGATTCTTGCCGCCCATTTCCAGTTGGATGCGGAGACGGCGCTTTGAGGCTTCGGTGTGGATCCAGTTTCCGATTTCGCAGGACCCAGTGAACGAAATCGCCTTGAGCGGCTTCGCATTCACAAGGGCCGCGCCGAGTTCGCCGCCCGAACCGCAAACGAAGTTGATCACGCCCTTGGGGATACCGGCCTCATGGCAAGCCTCGACGATGCGCCACGCGCTCAGCGGCGAGACTGACGCCGGCTTGACGATGAGTGTATTGCCGCAGATCAGTGCCGGCGCGATCTTCCAGGCCGGAATCGCTGACGGGAAGTTCCACGGCGTCACGAGTCCGACCACGCCAATCGCCTTGCGGAATGCGAACATGTGAACGCGGTCGCGTTCGCTGGGTACGATGCTTCCGCCCAAGCGCGAACCCTCGCCGCCGAAATAGCGGAAGATATTGATCGACCTGCGAACCTCACCCTTCGCTTCCGGCAAAGTCTTGCCTTCTTCGCGCGTCATATCCGCTGCGATCGATTCGAAGTTTCGATCGAGGATATCCGCGACCTTGTACAGCAGGTTGCCACGTGCGGGACCTGCCATTGCGGACCAAGCCGGAAACGCCGCTTCTGCGGCAGCGGCGGCAGTGTCGATATCCGCGGCGGTTCCTTTCACGAACAGTCCAACGACTTCGTCCGTATTGGCGGGGTTACGATTCTCGAACGTCCCGCGTCCTTCGGTGATCCATTCACCGTTGATGTAGTTACCGAATGTCTGTGCAGCCATGTGTCTCTTTAGAACTTCTCAGAACCTACTAGAACTTTACCTTCGGAGCTTCCTTGGCTCCCGCATCGGCCTTGAAATATGCGTCGTTCCGCTGGAAGCCGAAGAGCGATGCCGCAATGTTCTTGGGGAACAGATCGATGTCGGTGTTGTACTTCTGGAGAACTTCATTGTACTTCCTTCGCTCGACTCCGATGCGATTCTCAGTACCGGCCAGTTCATCCATCAGCTTGCGGTAGTTCTCGTCGCTCTTGATCTGGGGATAGTTTTCCATCACCACGAGCAAGCGGCTGAGCGCTCCGGAGAGTTGGTCGTTCGCGGCAATCTTCTCGCCGGGATTGCGTGCGCCACCCAGTGCCGCGCGGGCGCTGGTCACCGAGTCGATCACCGACTGTTCCTGCTTGGCGAAACCTTTCACAGTTTCCACAAGATTCGGAATCAGATCGGCGCGACGCTGCAATGCCACTTCCACCGAAGCCCAAGCCCCGGTGACACCCTCGCGCGATTTCACAAGGTCGTTGCGCGACCCCATCAGGGACATAAACGCGATTAGTCCCACCACCACAATGCCGCCCAAGATCGCAATCAGTTTCATGCCTCTTCACCTTTCGTTTCGAGCCGGTTCACCAAGTCGATGATCGCCCGGATCTGCATCAAGTAATTGTCGAACAGACGGGTCGCGTCAGCAACGCCGCCCGCAAATGGTTTGCCTGCCCGGATATCCAGCAGCGTGGTGAACGCGCTGAAATCGGATTCCAGCTTGTCCTGCAACTGATCGACGATCTGTCGCTTCTGTACGCCCGCCCGCGCGCCACTGATCAACAAACCATGCCGACCGAGAACACAGAAGGTGGACACCGAGTCGGCAAGAAACTTCACCAACGCATCGGAACTGGAAAGCAGCCCCGTCGCCTGTTGCCGCAAACGCAGAAGCTTCGAACGCAACTCGTGTTCCAACTGCGCCCGATGGTGACGAAAGTCGATCGTCAACTCGGCGACGATGTCGCGGCCCGAAAGTATACGGCGCCGTTCTTTCATATCCTGAAACTCAATGGGAAAGCAATCCGTAGACGCTTGCACTTCCTCTTCGCTCATCAAGAGCGGAGCGGGCTGTTGATTCTCGCGCCACCAACGGAATACAGACTCGGTTTGCCGCAGCGACGCCGCGTCCAAACGGTCTAGGACGCACAGCAGGTTGAGATCGCTATATTCAACGTCCTGGTCGCCTGAAGCGGCCGATCCGTAGAGCACAAGAGACACCAATCGCTGGCCAAATTGGGATCGGAGCCGGTCTGTAAGTTCTTTGAGAAGCTGTTCCATGG
>ENA-ORBV01016469-ORBV01016469.1-microbial-mat-metagenome-genome-assembly--contig:-NODE-16469-length-10724-cov-4.776839_pt1 | contig 10724 bp, 5 predicted proteins | sample MGYA00237777_ERZ505514 | MGnify/ENA primary metagenome ERZ505514 (study PRJEB26160, sample SAMN06269048) | microbial mat metagenome | isolation source: Oligotrophic lake microbial mat | place...
TGTTTACGCCTTTGCCAGGGGGTAGGTCTTCACCGCAGCCTTTTTTGAAATCGCCTCGCTGCAATCATTGAACTTAGCCGCAATTTCGAACCGAAAATAACCAAAAACGCCCGCGAACTGCGAAAGTCGGGGTAGTGCCCGCCCAACTCATGATCTCGATGTCTCCGACCTCGCCCCGTCAACCCACTCCGCTGAACTCCTCGCCCTGGCTCAGGAGGGTCGAAGGGGACTGTGGCCACCGTGACTCGCTGGATCTAAACACCAAAGTAACGATTCACACGACCTCGCCTTATCGAAACTGGAGCGGTCGCAGGACCCTGACCTTAGCGATATCCAACATCTGGCCGCCCAAGGCCCTATCAATGCAAAAACACTTTTGGAGCGCTATCCCGAAGAGCGCCGCCCCTATCTTCTCGGCGACCTATACCGCTACGACTCTCAGGGAACGTCTTTGAGTAGCACCTTCTGTTGAGCCAACCAGCTTGATCCGCAGGGATTGTAGCGACATCCGTGCTGCGGCAGTCTAACACTTCGAGGCATGCAAAACTCGGAACCCCGCCTGATGGCACAAGTCGGCATATGCCAGGCTGTCTCAAAGCTCTAAATGAAGCGCATCTAAATCACAAGATGCAGCAGGACTGTTTCGCCCTCGGATAGAACTCTCCTGGGCTCAGGCAATCACCGAAACAGTCACACCCGGCCATTCCCCAAATGGAAAGTTCGTCGGCGTTCCCACGGAATCCAACGCATTCAATAGTTCATTTAAGGTCTGCACGCGCTGTAGCCCAAACTTTGTCGCAACCACAAACTCCTCGCCGCCGCTCTCGCGTCGAAGCAGCCAAGCGATGCCGCGTCCGTCGCCCGTCTCCGCCGAAGTCTCCACGCCAAACCGCCCGAACACTTCTCCACCCGGCGAGAAAAGCTGATGGCTATCGCCCGAGAAATCGAATACCTTCGCATCCGTCGTCACCCGCACCGGTTCGTCGCCCGGTAACCCGATTCCATAAGATCCCGCATCGAGTCGTCGGCAGTCGATCTCCGGCGGCCGCGCTCGGGCAATCTGGATCAACCGGTCCAACTCGCTCAGCGTCAGCGGCGTATCCGGCAGGTCCGGCAAATCAAGGCTGTCCTCCACGGCGGCATCGATATCAAAGCCCGAAGTTTGCACTTCCCTTACCTGCTCTTCGATCTCTGCCAGGAACCGCGCCCGTTCCCCCTCGCGACATTCCCGGTCTGCCAGCGCCAGTTCCTCAAATCGCTTAGGCAGGCGCGACAGTATCGGTTGCAGGCGCCCCACAATGCCCTGAAACAAATTGATGCGCGTCCCTACAGTAAAGAACACATCTTGCTCCACCGTATCCCGATACGCGAAGTTCAATACACGTATCACCTCACGCGGCTGTCCCAAACGGTCGATCCGGCCAATCCGCTGCTCGATCTTCATCGGATTCCATGGCAGATCGTAGTTCGCCACCACGCCGGCCGACTGAAGGTTCAGCCCTTCTCCCGCCGCATCAGTACCCACCAACAGCTGCACCTGCTTGTCGCGCAGCCGGCGCTTGATCTCTTCTTTCGAGCAGGGAACCCACTGTCGGCTGGCGTCGCGCCACGCGCCACCCTTCCCCGAATAAGACGCCACCGTCAGGCCCGGCAACTGGTCCGCAAGATAGTCCCGCAAGTACTCCATCGTATCGGTGTACTGCGTAAACACGATGGCGGAATCGAACCCGTCCGCCATGCAGGATTCAAGTTCGCTCTTGAGTTTTCGAGCCTTGCTGTCCGTCCCCAACTTCGCGATGTCCCGCAACAAGGCGTTGATCCGTTCGCGCTCACCATCCAACTGCGAACTAAGCGCCTGTGCCGAAAGCTCAGTGACGTCTTCTTCCGACATCGTTTCATCGTTCGTCTCGTCCTGAGAGATGTCTTCCTCGCTAACCCCGCCAGACCGCATCAGCCGCCCCGTAAGGGTCCGCTTCAACGCCTCAAAACTCGATGCCAGCCGCCGACGGTAAATCGTCATTACGAAACCCACTGCCGATCGCTTCTCCGGCGGTGCCGCCTTAAACGAATCGCTGATGAAGTCCTCCACATCGGAGTAAAGCTTACTCTCCGCAGGAGACATATCCACCACCACCTCGCGAGGATCCCTTTGCGCGATCGGAAGCTTATAGCGGCGCAATAACTCGCGGGTATTTCTGACCATCCTGAATCGCAGCGGGGTCACGGCCTGCAACAATCGTGCGGCCTCTCGCCGCGAATCCGAGTCCAGCGTCTTCCGCGGGATCGAACTGACATCTCGCAACGCACGGAGCACTTTCCTGCGTTTCAGACTGGACACGCCCGTCAGAATCCGCCCGCAATCCTCCTCCGTCAATTCCCTGAACCCCGCTTCTGTTGCCCGAAACTGACCAGCCAGATACTCCATCGCTTCCGCTGACGGGTTACCCGAGGCCAGTTGGAAATACTTCAGGAACACATGGTCGTCCGCACTCCACTCCGGGGGCAGACCCAGCAGGTGGATCAGATCCCACAACTCCACTGGATGCACCTGCATCGGGGTCGCGGTCATCAGAAGCAGTGACTGGCATCGATCCTTCATCTTTCGCATCAGATCGAGCAGGGCATTCGGTCCTTTCTCCTGTGCGGTCCCAGCCCCGCGCCGGCGTGCGTGGTGAGCTTCATCCAAGACAATCAGGTCCCAGTTCGGGGCCTCAAGAAGTTCTCGTTGCCGCTCAGACCGCCGCATCAGGAAGCTCGACGTGAGTACCAGCGCTTCCGATTGCCAGCGATCTCGCGCCACTGGCGTCTCTACCGGACGCTGCATGCCATGAGCCGCCTTCCAACAAAGCGACGAGCCGTCGTAGATTGGTACATTCAGGTTGAACTTTTCGGAAAGCTCGTTCTGCCACTGGATCTGCACGCTCTTCGGCGTGAGAATCAGCGTCCGCCTCGCCAGACCCGCCATCATTGCCTGCCGCAAAATCAGCCCTGCCGACACTGTCTTTCCCAAGCCCACTTCATCCGCGATCAGCAACCGGCACGGCCACTCCCGGATGAAACGTGTGTACGTCCGTATCTGGTGCTGCCACGGCGTAACCCCGCTCGTCGTTTCGCCCGCCCGCAGTCCGTTCGATAGTCGCGCGGCTTCTCCCACGAAAGTCCAAGCGATGCGCCGGAATTCGTCTGGCAGCAGTCTATGGTCTTCCACCGGAACCGCCGCCTTCTTCAGAAACGGCGAAGACGAAGGACGTTCGTCTTTCGGCAAAAATTCCAGCAGTTTCTGCCTGGCTGCCTCTGGAAACTCGTACACCCGAACCGTCTTCGGGTTGCCCGCCGGGTCCCAAAACTTATCGAATGCTTCAACGTCGTAGTCGACAAACTCCGGTTCCCGCCACGACCGGTGCACCTTAAAGCTCTCGCGGTTGTTCAACCACCCGCCCGCAGTTTCGTTCACTGACCCCGAGAACGCAATCCGATCTCCCGCCTCGTCGGTGATGATGCCGACCTTCTCGTGATAAATCCCCGAACTACCCACCGGGATCGCCACCTTCACATCCAGATGCCCTTGCGCGATCATCCAGGCCAGCATCTCAAGACCATTCTGCGCCCGTGCATCCGGCGGAGTCAGATCGATCGCACACAGTTTGGCTGCAATCTGTTCCCGCATATCGTAACCCTCTGTGAGCGCCTCCTGCTCCGAAGGCCCCAGCGTCAACCCTACAATCAGCCGCATCCTGCCATCGTTGACAAGCAGCGCCTCAATGCCGCGCGCGGCTAGTGCCAGCGAATCGGCCGAGAAGTATCCAGTCAGCCGGTCATACTGAACCGCGCACTCCAGCGCAGGGTTATAGAACAGCTCAAGCAGGTCGCCGTCTTCATTGCGGTACCCGACCTTCCATTCGCGCTCAGTCAGCAGGCTCATGCTGATCGGTTGAGCCGCTCCAGTGCCAACCCGATCATCCGTTTATCAAATAACCGGAGCTTGCGTTCCGCTGCTTCAGCGCCAGCGGGCCAGCGTTTCAGACCGGCCCGGATCGCATCAATGTTCCGGTCGCAATTCTCCCGTTCAATCAACCAGTCTACTGTTGCCAGAAGTTCCATGCCCAGCGGCGACTCGAAACCGCTGATGGTGCATTCAGTCTCCTCTAGAATCGGCAGCAGGTGCCGGTGCTCGGCCTGCTTCCAGAAAAGTTCCACGTGGGGGCGCATCGCCTGATCAAACCAGATCGTGTCCGTAGGCCCGGCGTCGCCGAGCCGCTTGTCACAGTGAAGATAGCTCCCGTCAAGACCGTTCAGAACATGCCGCAACCGGTCCGAATACGGCCCATACCGGTCCGCCGTGAATTGAAGATTTAATGAGTTGGGAAGCGCCAGCTTCTGTATCGCTCGTTCTAGAAACCAGCCAAGCTTTTGTACCTCAAGGTAGGTGCAGTCGCTGCCTAGCACCCAATACCTCCAGACCATCTCAGCAACCATGGCCCGTGCCGGCGTCAGCGTCCGCACCCCAGTCGGCTTCGCGACGTTTTGATATTTCTCCGTCGGCTCGAAAACCTGGATTTCCACATCGGCCAGCGGCGCGAGAGCCCGTTCGATCTCAGGCCGCACCACGGCCCACTCCAATCCGCCATTCCCGCACCCTAGTGGCGGCAGCGCGATAGTTTTGATGCCGCGTTCCACTATAACTCGCCTCAGATCTTCCAATCCCTCGGTGATCCACTCCAGCTTTGACGGCTGCCTCCAGTGCTTCTTGCTCGGAAAGTTGATGATCCACCGCGGCCCGTCGAAGCGCGAACTTTCCGTAACAAACATCTGGCCCACCCGGATCTCTTCACGCTTGCACGCGTCTTCATAGGCGCGGAAGTTTTCCGGGAACGCTTCCTTAAACATCAAAGCGATTCCTTTGCCCATCACTCCCACGGTATTCACCGTGTTGACGAGGGCGTCCACCGGTGCGTCAAGAAGATTGCCTTTGTAATAAGTGATCATCAGAAATACCAACTAGGGGTCTTTAATATCTTCAACGACAGCCCGAGTTCGGTCGCCCGAGCCTGGATACTGTCCCGTACAGCCTCTGTATAACAGCAGACGCCTTGGAGGGCGCTGGCCGGAAGATGTTTCCAAATCAGGGCCTCTGCCTGGTACCGGTCCGTCTTACCCAGATCGTTGTTGTCGCGCTTGAAGTCTCTTTTCTGCAGTAGTTCCCAGTCGATCCGACCGAGTTCATCGAGCTTCGTACTGTAGCGGGCCAGCTCAAGATAAGCATGCACATCCGTGAAAACGTATGAGATCCCGAGTTCCGCGATATCCCGCAGCGACGAAACCATAATAACAATCTCCTCGTTAGGAACTTTGGGCACGCCGTTGTATCCCGTATTGATGTTGAACAGCATCATCGAGAATGGAGTGAAATAAAATGGTACATAGTCGCTGAGAGTCCCACCTGGGTCAACGCCAACTGGGTGTTCCGTCCGTTTCCGGATTAAATCGCGGTTCCCGATTAGTCGAAAATTTGGATCGGAAAGTGCTCCATTCTTGGCGTGCAGGCCTTTCTCCAGAATCCACGGGACATTCTCACGGTGAGTGATTCGAAAAACCAGTGCCTTATCGGGATTGAGCAGCTCGGCGTATTGTCCTGGCACGTCAGTCCTCCTCTGCCTGTTCGCTCTGCTCCAGATCCAACGGCATCTGATCCGGAATTTTCGGAGCGGGCACGGTCTCCGCGAACGCCAGCTTCCGCAACCGTTCCAGAGCCTGAAAATCGTTCGCCGCGCCGGACAGATTCACATCCGGCTTCTTCTTCGATGAAGGCAACGATGGGGGGAGTACATTGAGCATCGCCTCCAGAGCGGTCAGGAACGTGGGGTCGTCCTTAAGCCGCGCGTCTTCGATCAGGCTTTTCGCCGCGCCGGTATTCTGTTCCCGCGCCACCTTCGCCGCCCAGCGCAGCGTGTCGAGCATGCAGTCGCCGCTCACCGGCCCCAGTTTTCCGGCGCGATGGCGCGTCAGGCTATCCCAAAGCACCACGTCGTCTCCCTTGCTTTCACAGACCTGATTCTTCACCTGCTTATCGAAATCGAGCCCTACCACTCGAGCCAGTTTCAGCGCCTCATCCGAAGGGAAACGTGGCGCGCGGAAGGCATCCCACGCCAGCACGTACCATTCGGTAAGCGGATCGAGATGATGTTGCCGCTTCACGGTGGCCAGTTGCTCCATGCGCCACTGTTTCACCTCGCGGCGCGCCGCTTCCAGCGCATCTTCCGGACGGACAGCGTAGGGGTCGAACTCCTCGAAGAGATCTTTTTGTTTCTTTCGCGGCACGGGTCGAGCGGTTCCGCGTGTGAGCGGCCAGGCTTCTGTGAATACCTGCAAGGCGGGTCCGAAGCACGCGAGGTAGAGGTCGATACCGCCAATTCCTGCGTCTTGAAACTCTTTGACTTTCAACCGGACGGCCTCGCGGACTCTGGGTTCAACGTCCTCCCAGAACCTGGGCTCATCATCTTTGGGGCGACCTTCGCGTACCCGGCAAACCAGAAAGATGGTGGAGCGCGCGGCAGATTTTTCGCGGATGTGCAAGCTTCCCTCGGCCTCGGTGTTGATTGGCCAAGAAGCGGTAATGGTGAAGCCCCCTTCGATCAATCCAGCCGCCAACGCATCCCAAGCCCCTGAAGCCTTATGGGTAAACATGACGGTCATAATGCCGCTAAGCTTTAAGACGCGGCGTTGTTCCGTAAATATCGCCGCCATGCGTTGTTGATAATCTCGCCCCGCTAGATTCTTCGCGCCTCCTTTTTGCCCTGCGAACCTGCCTGTATTGGCCACAGCTTCGCGATCTTTATCTGTCAGATGGCCAGCGAATAGCTCTGGATACAACAAACCTGCGGTTCTCTTGAGCCAGACATAGAAGAAATCTGATAACTCTGCGTACATGACATTGTCATAATAAGGCGGGTCCATAACGACAATGTCCACCGAAGCATCTGCGAGAGGGAGATCGTCGGCCGAAGCGCAAGTGATGCGAACTGGGGGTTTCGACCGAGGGTCCGCAAACTGCAACGTACCCTCCGAAGACTGCCCCACCAAGTTAATCAGCTCTGAGAGTGCCTTCCCAACCTGCCCAGTTGTCCAGTTATAACCGAGGCCGCTCACAGCAGGGGCTATCTCGCAATACTGAGGCCTGAAAGCGAAGTCATGTCGAGAAAAAGTGTGATTAACTGCATATTTCTGGATATCCCAAATGCAATTCCGTGAATTCCAGTCCGCCATCTTGTCTATGGCCAACGCGACGTAGGCCATGGCATCCCGATCGAGTTCAGTTTTCACACAATCATTCACCATGTCATGAAAGACTTCGACCCCAGCGCAATGCCCGTAGAGTTGGCGTGGACTGAAAAAGTCGCGCCATCGTGGTGCCCCGTACTGTCGAGGCCGATTATCACTTGCATCAACCGGAAACTCTTCATCTGGCACAATGTTACGCGCTTCCCAAAGAGGCATCTTCTCAGCGAGCTTCCGCTCCAACAGATCGCTAACGTCATCTTCGGGCCGGGGGGTACGAAAGCCGCGAACGCTCTCAATCTTGGGCTTGCCGTTTTTCGTGTAGCCCTTTATTCGGGTCTCCTTGTAGACGACACAGTAAAGCTGCTGACCCATCTGGCCCGCCTGTGCCTGTGCTTTGATCTCGACCCCATCTATTGATCGGCGGCAATCTGGGAATGGACATGCACCATCGCCTCTTTTCGCCGTTCGTGGAGAATGATCAGCCTCGCGGTCGACGATTTCAAAGCGAATACGTTCACCTTCAGCAACAAGTCGGACGCCGTGGCCTGCGCTAGAGAGCTTCCAACTAGGCGATAGTGGAACAACTCCGCCGCAGTAAGGACAAATTATCGTCCTCGCCCATAGGTATCCGACGACAGTGGTGACATTCGGGGCTTCCTCTGGAAAAATACCGACGAGATTCGGAGTTACGCGTCTGAGGAATTCAGCGGCAAGAGATTTGTAGCGATTCAATAAATCGTTCCCGTGCCGCAGAGGCAACTCGACGGTGGTTTTAAGAAGCAACGCAGCAACCGGGTTAAGATCGTTGGCGATCGTATTGGAGCCGAGACGAATAGCCTCGAAAGGAATACTTCCGCCGCCTGCAGTGGGGTCCAGTACGACTTCCGGGTCGGGAAGCGCAGATGGCAACGGAAGATGCTGAAAAGCACGAGAATAACCGTACGGCTCGGTCTCAAGCCGTATTCCTTTGGCATTCGCCCTGGCAATGCGCAATTTAGCAGCAACGGGGTCGCCGTGAATCCCGAGGTCATGCAGGAATGTCTCTCGGTTTGCACCTGCATCGAGTAAGCTTGCCAATATTGCTGCACGGCTAGCCACAAGGGGTCTGCGGGCAAACCATACGTGGAGATAGTATGTAGGTGGCAGTGACGTCATTGAACGACGTTCGCGTACACTCTCTTCACTTAGGGCCGCAATCGGCAGCCAATCCTCAATCAATCGTCGTTTGGTCATTGTGTAGACTTTAGGGCGTCGTCAATAGAATCCGCAATGCGGCTAGTACCCTTCGAGGATAAGCCCGGTGCATCACCATACCGAGCCAATAACCAGCCTCTTCCCGAGACATCTTCTCAACACCATCGGCAACTTGGCGGATACGATCCAGATTCCTCATCGGTGCCAGTATACGGAACAGGAGGCCCAGCGACAGAGCAAGTTCCTCATCAAGCGGCCACTTCTTCGTCTTGCCAGGCTTCAGCGAACCCAACACGATCTTCTCTTTCGCCAGTCGCTTCAAAAGGCGGTTCTCAACCATCCTCAGGCCGGACCCGTGCAGCGTCGCCACCTGCTCCGCCACTTTCAGTCGCGGCGTGGCGTGCGAGGGAACCTGCCAGATCTCCAGCCGCCACACGCTAGTGGACTCGACGATTATCCGAAGCTCGTATTGCGGCGTCATCCTATGTTTTCGGGCCTTCGGCTGGTACTTTCCCGGCCACCGCTTTAACGAAGGCTTCCCCGCCGCCATACTGCGTCAAGCGCTTGCTTAACGCCTCCGCGCTCTCATCCTTCAATGACAGCGGCTGTTTGAACGCCAGCGTATAAGCAGCTTCAAAACTGGCCTCGTTGGCAGCACGAATCTGCGGATCCAGAAACGACTTCACCGCATTAGCCTTGTCAACACGTCCTGTGAAATCTACCTCGAACCTTTCAATACCGTCCGCTTCAATGCCTGCTTCAAAATGGCAGGTAACATCCGCATCCTGAAGAGTCGCCATTGCCTGATGAACTTTCCACGTCGCACCCGCTTCAAAGAGGCGAACGCGCAGGGTGGCGATGCTCGAAGCTTTCGCCTTACGAGCCTTGTCCCAAAGATCGGCAAGCGCCTGCGCTAGAGGACCCTGCGCGGAAAACTCGATCTCCACCACAAAATCGGCGGCAGGCTTAGGCACATCAGGTGGAAGCGGAGGCTGGATCTCGCCCGACTTTTCGCGAATCGTCACCACCGTATTCCTCTGCTGCCGCTGGCCCCGGCTGTCTGTGACATCAATTGTGTAGGTGATCGATTGTTCCGGGCGTACCCGGAGTTGCTGGGTCTTTTGCTCCGTTTCCGTCGCGGCGAGCTTTGGTTCATTCGACGCGAACGAGAAAGGCGGCACTCCACCCGTAACCGTGACCATGAGTTCGGACGATCCGCCGCGTTCGATGGTTGTCGGGGTCGCCACAAAGCGAACTTCGAGCGGCTCGGCGCGCGGCCACAGCTTCTTCGCCTTCGCATCATCTATCGTGTGCAGAAAGTTGTTGTCGCTTAGGTGAATTGCGGGCCGCGGATCGCCGGGGCCCCAGACTTGGGAATCCTCGCGATAGATGAACAAGCCCTGTTCGATGCCGTTCCGCATGCACTCGAGGAGCGGGGTGTCCTGAAGCAGGATTGAGAGCTTGGGGGCGCGGCGGTATTCGATGCGCATTTGCGCTGTGGTCATCTCCCCTTTCACCCGCAGGCCCGTCTGGTCGCGGACAAACGCCGGGGCGTCGGGCGTATCGCGCGCTTCCAGCATCTTCTTCTGTTCGTGCAGTATGCGCTGCACCTGATGTTGCCCATTGCCAGGGTAATCTCCCGCGCCGGCGAGTTCGATCATCGTATGGCCGAGCGGAAGCTGAGTACCGGCCATAGAAGAACTAGAGGGATAAAAGAGGTGCCGGTAGCACTGCAAGATAGCCATCGCGACGTCAAGCTTCAGTTTCTCGTACTCTGCCTTCACCTTGCCCTGTTGATAGTCCGCTAGCTCGCGTTGGTATTCGGGCTTCTGGAGAAGGCCCAGCGCCATGCGGCGGCGCACCATGTCCCGCATGTTGGCCACACTCCGCTCATCTGCTGCCACGAAAACCAGATTGTTCCTGAGTTCCCGAATCTTCCGATCATTTCCCTTGTATTCAAAGATCTCCGCAATATCGGGCGGCGGAAAACGAAGGTCGGCGGGAACCGTGGTCGATTCGTGATTCAACACCACAAGCATCGGACGCCCATCACCCACCTCATCCGGCACCTCGTACGGACCAGACGGAGCAAGAATTGCATTGAATTCGCCGCGCGGCAAACTGAACAGGTGGCGAATCCGCTCGGCAAGTTCCGTGCGTACCTCCACAGAGTCGATGTCGCGCATCACCCGCCGGACGATCATGGTGAGGTTCGGCTCCACCATGAAGCGCAGCGCGGCGCCGGGCCGGTC
>ENA-ORBV01016470-ORBV01016470.1-microbial-mat-metagenome-genome-assembly--contig:-NODE-16470-length-10724-cov-4.007420_pt1 | contig 10724 bp, 9 predicted proteins | sample MGYA00237777_ERZ505514 | MGnify/ENA primary metagenome ERZ505514 (study PRJEB26160, sample SAMN06269048) | microbial mat metagenome | isolation source: Oligotrophic lake microbial mat | place...
CAACGGCCAGCGGCGCACAAGCGCAGGCCACCGGCAGCGCATCCACGGCGACCGGCAATCTTGCGGTAGCCAGCGGCACCAATAGTTCGGCCACCGGCAACGGCGCGCAAGCGACCAATAGCAACGCCACCGCCAACGGTCAGGCCGCAATTGCGTCGGGCAGCAATTCCCTCGCGGTTGGACAAGACGCACAGGCAAGCGGCGCCAATAGCACGGCTGCCGGGCAATCGGCGCGCGCCACGGGTGCAGACGCGATCGCAATCGGTCAGTCCGCCGTAGCCAGCGGCAACCAATCAAGCGCCTTTGGAACGCAGGCGCAGGCCAGCGGTTTAGGCGCCACCGCCAGCGGCTGGCGTGCGCAGGCAACCGGCAATTTGTCGACCGCAACGGGTACTTCCGCTGTTGCTAGTGGTTCGGGTAGCACGGCGACGGGTCACTCCGCGCAGGCGACCGCGATCAACAGCACGGCAACGGGTAACCAAGCGCAGGCCACCGGCGCTAACAGCACGGCGTCTGGACAAGGCGCTCGGGCGCTCACCAACAACGCCACGGCAACTGGCCAACTGGCATTGGCAAGTGGTGCAAATGCGACAGCTTCAGGCCAAGACGCCCAAGCAACGGGCGCCAACAGCACCGCAGCGGGTCAATCTTCGCGCGCAACGGGTGTCGATTCGACCGCCATTGGCCAGGCCGCTGTCGCCAGTGGCGCGCAGTCGAGCGCACTGGGTGTGCGTTCATTGGCCAGTGGCAATGGAGCTACTGCCAGCGGTTTTGCCGCACAAGCGACCGGCAGCGCTTCCACCGCGACCGGCAATTCGTCGGTTGCCAGTGGCATCAATAGCACCGCCAATGGCAATGGTGCGCAGGCCACCAATAGCAATACCACTGCCACCGGGCAGGGCGCACTGGCGTCTGGCGCCAACGCCACCGCCAGCGGTCAAGGTGCACGTGCCACCGCCGCCAATGCAACGGCCGTTGGTCAAGGCTCAGTAGCCACCGATGTTGACGCAACCGCAGTGGGTCAGTCGGCCATTGCGAGCGGCTTCCATTCCACGGCTCTGGGCGCGCAGGCCTTGGCTAGCGGTCGCGGCGCGACTGCCAGCGGCTGGTTAGCACAAGCCACCGGTGCATTGTCTACGGCGACCGGCAACACGGCTATTGCTAGTGGCGATAACAGCACCGCTACCGGCCGCGCTGCACAAGCCACCAACATCAACACGACAGCAACCGGCCAAGGCGCCATTGCCTCGGGTGATGACGCCACTTCAGTCGGTCAGAACGCGCGGGCAACGGGTTCTAACAGCACCTCAGTGGGCCAGAACTCGGTTGCCTCGAACGAAGACGCCACCGCCATCGGCCAATCTGCCGTCGCCAGTGGTTTCCGTGCCAGCGCCTTGGGCGCACAAGCGGTAGCCAGCGGGCGCGATGCAACGGCCAGCGGCTGGCTGGCGCAGGCCACCGGTGCATTGTCAACGGCGACCGGCAACAGTGCCGTAGCCAGCGGCGCTAACAGCACGGCCAATGGTCGCGGCGCACTCGCAACCAACATCAATACCACCGCGACCGGCCAAGGCGCCGTGGCTTCGGGTGATGACGCCACCTCAATGGGTCAGAACGCGCGGGCAACCGGTTCCAATAGCACGGCGGTGGGCCAGAACTCGGTTGCTTCTGACGAAGATGCAACTGCCTACGGCCAATCTTCCGTAGCCAGCGGCTTCCACTCCAGCGCACTCGGCGCGCAAGCCCTTGCCAGCGGCCGCGGTGCCACCGCAACGGGTTGGCAGTCCCAAGCGACTGGCGCCCTGTCAACGGCAACCGGCAATACCGCGGTCGCCAGCGGCGCCAATAGCACCGCAACAGGCCGCGCAGCGACGGCAACCAACATCAATACGACAGCAACCGGTCAGGGCGCAGTCGCATCCGGTGAAGACGCCACCGCAACCGGCCAGGGTGCGTTGTCGACTGGTTTCCATTCGACCGCAACTGGCGCGTTGTCCAACGCCGCTGGTCGGGGTGCGACGGCAACCGGCTGGCAGTCGATTGCCACCGGTGATTTATCGACGGCCACCGGCAATAACGCGGTTGCCAGCGGTGCTAACAGCACGGCTAACGGTCGCGCAGCAACGGCGAGTGGTGCTAACAGCACGGCCAGCGGTCAAGGCGCAGTGGCCAGTGGCGCCAACAGCACGGCCACCGGTCAAGGCGCCGTTGCCAATAGCCTAAACAGCACGGCAACCGGGCAGGGCGCAGTCGCCAGCGAAGATGCCATCGCTAACGGTCAGGGCGCACAAGCCAGCGCGTTCCGCTCAACGGCGGTCGGCACGCAGGCCGTTGCCTCGGGTCGTGGCGCAGTGGCGAATGGCTGGCAGGCGCAAGCCACGGGCACCCTGTCGGTGGCCAGCGGTTATGCAGCAACCGCAAGCGGTGACAACAGCGTGGCGCTGGGTCGTTCGGCTAACGCCAGCGGCGCGTTCAGCATCGCTTTGGGCGCGACTTCCATCGTAGCTTCCAGCAACAGCGTGTCGATTGGGTATGGCTCGACCAATACCCGCATCAACTCGGTATCGGTAGGTTCGGCAGGCAACGAGCGTCAGATCACCAACGTCGCCAATGGCACACAGCGTTTCGATGCAGCGAACTTCGGTCAGTTGACCGATGGTCTGACCGATCTGCGTAACTATGCCGATCGTCGTTTCTTCCAGACCGATGAGCGCATCGACAAACACGGCGCCATGAGCTCGGCAATGAGCATGATGATGGCCAGCGCCGCGGGCGTGAACAAAGACAATCGCCTTGCGGTTGGTGCCGGCTTCTCCGGTGGTGAAGCGGCACTGGCGATTGGTTACCAACGTGCGATCAGCGATCGCGCCAGCTTCACCCTTGGTGGTGCGTTCACCGACGATGAGAGCAGCGCCGGACTTGGTTTTGGTTACGGCTGGTAAGAGGTTTGGCCCGCGAGCTTCTGTTCGCGGGCTTTTTTCTTAAAGATCAATCAGCTTGGTTGCGAATGCCGCCAAGCTGACTTTACAGAATCATTCGTTGGACGAAGTTAGCTTACTCATTTTGACGCCGTTTTCTGGCGATGCGGGAAGGCGCAAGGCCCCACCGCACAGTTCCCAGCTTCACTCAGCCTCGGTCTCACCGGGCGCCCAAAGTTTCAGCAAAAAAATCATCCATCATCGCGTAGGCGCGACGCGCCACGTCGGCGTTGTACTGTGCTTGGCCGGCCATTTTGGCGTCTGGATCAGTGAACGAATGCACCGCATTGCCGAAACTCACCAACTGCCAATCGGCCTTTGCCGCGCGCATTTCGGTTTGGAAGTCGACCACTTCTGGCGCCGGCACATACGGATCATCAGCGCCATGCAACACTAGAACCTTGGCTTTCAGTTGATCTGCGCTGGCCGGCATGGTGGTGGCAAGGCCGCCATGGAAAGACACCACAGCGGGAATTGTCGCGCCGGATCTCGCCAGTTCCAAGGCCACGGTTCCGCCAAAACAAAACCCAATGGCGCCAATGCGCGCGGGATCCACCTTCACTTCCTTCTGCTCGATCAAGGTTTGCAGCGCAGTCTTGATACGCGCATGCATGGATAATAAATCACCTTTGACCGCGCCAGCCGCCTGCCCGGCTTCCTGGCTGTTGCTGGGGCGTACCGATTTACCATACATATCAACCATATAAACGGTATAGCCGCGATTGGCAATGAGGCGTGCTTGCTCCATGTTGCCGCTGTTGATGCCCATCCAGTTTGGCACCAATAGAATCGAACGCGCAGCCGGCGCGGCGTCGTCGTGGATCAGTACACCTGCAAATTCGGTTGTATCGATACTAAAAGACAGCGGTTTATCGACCAACGCGGCATGCGCGATGGACGTACAGAGCGAGGCTGCCAGCACGGCGAGACGCGGTAGGTTCATCAAATTCTCCTGCAGTGGTGGTCGCAGAGTATCAGGCGTAACGACGAAGTTCGTGAATCCGGCGTGGCGCATGAAAGCTAACCCTGATGTTTCATGAATTCGCGCGATGCTCGCGCAGGACATTGATCGTCCAGTGGTTTTTTCGAAGGAGCGGTGTAGTGATTCATAAACCCGACGGAGGAAAAATCGCTGGGCGATCAAGGGACAAGCGAGGGCGCGTGCAATTGATGAAATATCAGGGCTAAATGGGCCTTGGGTTAGCATCGCGAAAACCACTGACTGGAGCGCCGCATGTCCGTACCAAATCCGTTATTGGGTCCGCTGATTGCGCTGGTTGCATGGTCCTTGGTGATGTGGGTTTGGATGTTCGCAACCCGCCTACCCGCACTCCGCACTGCAAAAATGCGGCTGGATCGCAATCGCCCGCGTGGTGAGCAAATGAGCGAATTGCCACCCGCAGTGCGCTGGAAGGCCGACAACTACAATCATTTGATGGAACAGCCGACCCTCTTCTACGCCATCGTGCTGGTGTTGGCGGTGGCCGGCGATATGAGCAGCTCCAGCCTAATCCTGGCTTGGACTTACACTGGCTTGCGCGTTGTGCATAGCTTGCTGCAGGCTCTAGTCAACACGATCGAATTGCGCTTTGCGCTGTTCGCGCTATCCACTTTGCCGCTGTTCGGCTTGACCTATAACGCGGCCACGCGGGTCTGGTAACTCACCAGATCAGATCGTCAGGCACCTTAAAGCGCTGGTAGTACTCGTCATCGGCACTGTTTTTGTGGTCCGGCGCACGTCCATGATCCAAAACCACGTTGCCGCCGCGTTCGTAAATCAGCTGAGCGGCGACGCGTGGTAACACGGCGTAGTTTTGTTCAACGCGCGCAATCACCAGCACTCCTTTGGCCAGTTGTGCGCGCAGGGCCTCGTTCACGTAAATGGACTTGATCTTGTCATTGTCCGCAAAACGATAAGCAATCTCGCCTTCATGGCGGATTTTGTGGGTTTCCACAATTTGCCGAATCTGCGATTGCAGTTCTTTGGCATGCGCTTGCGCGTTGCGCTCGGCAGCCAGGACGCGGTCGCGTTCTGCACGTTCCGCTTGTAATTGGCGCGCGTCGATCTGCTCGGCTTTCGGTGGCGCCGGCGCCTTCCCATCGCGTTGCCTGGCCTGTTCGCGCACCGCTGCGTCGATTTTGTGTTTTTTCGCCAAGCCCGCCTTCAGCAATTGTTCCTGCAGATGATTGCGCATATACCGATCACAAATGAGCTAAGTCGCCGAAGTCTAAGCCTACTGCAGGGCTGGGCAACGCCGTCCGCCACAAATTCCTTGGGCTAGACCCGCATGCGCTTCAGTTGTGAGGCGCTAGAATGCACGTTCAGCTCGCCATCCGCGCGCTGTTCAATTTTGCCCGCAAGGATGCGTCATGTCTGAAGAAGCCACCTCCCTAAGCTTTGCTGAGCTGGGTCTGCCTGAAAGTTTGCTGCAAACGCTGATCAGCGTTGGCTATGAATCGCCGTCGCCCATTCAAGCCGCGACCATTCCGCCGCTGCTCGCCGGTCGCGATGTACTGGGCCAGGCGCAAACCGGAACGGGCAAGACCGCTGCATTTGCGTTGCCCATTTTGGCCAGGATTGATCTGAAACTGGCCAAGCCGCAGGCGCTGGTGCTGACGCCGACTCGCGAGCTGGCCATTCAGGTGGCCGAGGCCTTTCAACGATATGCGCAAAAGCTGAGCAATTTCCATGTGTTGCCGATCTATGGCGGACAAGGTTATGGGCCACAGTTGCACGGATTGCAGCGCGGCACACACGTGGTGGTAGGCACGCCGGGGCGCATCAAAGATCATCTGGCGCGCGGCACTTTGGACCTGTCGCAGTTGCGCGTTGTGGTGCTTGACGAGGCCGACGAGATGCTGCGCATGGGCTTTATCGACGATGTCGAGAGCATCCTGGAGCGCACGCCGGCAACTCGGCAGGTCGCATTGTTTTCGGCGACGATGCCGCCGCCGATCCGGCGCATTGCGCAGAATCATCTGAAAAATCCGGCGGAAGTCACGATTCGCTCCAGTACGACCACGGTAGCCGCGGTTCGCCAGCGCTATTGGATGGTCAGTGGCGTCAACAAGCTCGACGCCTTGACGCGCATTCTGGAGGCTGAGCCCTTCGAGGCGATGATCGTTTTTGCGCGCACCAAGCTTGGCACCGAAGAACTGGCCGAGCGCTTGCAAGCGCGCGGTTTTGCGGCAGCGGCGATCAATGGCGATTTGATCCAGGCGCAGCGCGAAAAAACCATCGCCAGACTAAAAGAGGGTCAGCTCGATATTCTGGTGGCAACGGATGTCGCGGCGCGCGGCCTGGATGTGGAGCGCATCAGCCACGTGCTGAACTACGATATTCCCTACGATAGCGAGGCCTACGTGCATCGCATCGGGCGTACTGGCCGTGCCGGTCGCAGCGGCGATGCGATTCTATTTGTAACGCCGCGTGAGCGTCATCTGTTGCAGGCCATTGAGCGTTCCACCCGGCAACCGATCGAGCCGATGTTGCTGCCGTCCGTGCAGGCGGTAAACGATCGCCGAGTCGCAAGGTTCTACAAGCGCATCAGTGATGGATTGGAAATCGGTCATCTCGACCAATTTCGCGGTTTAGTCGCAGAATTCGCGCGCCAACACGAAGTTCCCGAGTTGGATATCGCCGCTGCGTTGGCGCGCATGGTGCAGGGCAAAACGCCGCTGTTATTACCGTCTTCAGGCGATACCTTGCCGGTCGAGCCGGCGCCGCGCAGCGCGCGTACCGAGCGGCCGCGTACCGAGCGGCCACGCCGCGATGAATCGTCCTCCACGGCGCGCCCGGAACGCGCAGATCGGGCACCGCGCACAGAGCGCAGCGCGAGGTCGCCGGCGATTGACACCGCGCCGGCCGAGCAGGCGCTGCCAGCGCCATTCGAGAGCCGTCGTCGGGCTACCGCACCGACTTTCGAGCCGCCAGTCGAAAAGTCGATCGAAACGCGTCCGCCGCGACCGGTGCGGGAGCGCGCCGCACGCGCCGATGGCGACGAGGCACCCGCCAAGCTGGAGAAATATCGTGTTGAGGTAGGACATCGGCATGGCATGAAACCCGGCAATTTAGTCGGCGCGGTTGCCAACGAGGCCGGTTTGGATAGTCGCTACATTGGACGCATCGAGATCGAAGACGACCACAGCTTTATTGAGTTGCCGGAAGGCATGCCCAAAGAGATATTCCAGCACCTGAAGAAGGTCTATGTGGCGGGGCAGCCGCTGCGTATCAGCCGCCTCGAAGGCGAGAGCGCACCGAAGGCGCCGCGCGCGCCGCGCGCAGCCGGAGATGGGGTGGCGAAACGCAAGAAGCCGTAGAGCGCGGCCAAGCAAGAGGCGGCTTAGTCACGCCGGTTTCTTGCACTTAGGGCTCGTGAGGAAATAACTGGGACATGTGGCCGTCGAATTGGGATGCGAGGCGCGATGAGCGCGGTGTGGCGCGCCACACAAGCGAGTCGCAACAAAGCAGCGCGCCCAAGCCGGCGAGCAAAAAGTCCAAGTTACTGACGATCGAGCCCTTACATCAATACGGTTCGGTTAATTTGGCTAAAGCCGGCGCACGCCGCAGTGACAGCACCAGTTCGGACAGATGGTCAAAAGCCGGCGGCTCAATTTCATGAAACTCGATGCCAATGCGCTTTTCATGGATATGCGCCACTCGTGCTTGAGCGGCGAACGGCTTTGAACCATCAAGCTCCAACAGCACTTCGATCAGTTCGCCAGACTTGCAGCTCGGTTCCTCATCGCAGTCCAGCAGAGACCCATTAAGCGATAGATCAAGCACCCGGCCGCGCAGGCCGGCTGGCCCTGCACAGCGGAATCGGCCAAGCAATTCGAAACGGGGTTCTTGGCGGCGGTCGAGTATCACGTGTCCCATTGCCGTCAGTTGCTCCATCGGCGGTGTTGAAGCGACATACTCTGCCCGCATTGCGTTGCGTCAGATGTGCGCCGGTTCACTTAATGAGTGCGGTAGAGCTTAGCGTTCACCGTTGGAAATTCCAAGAAATCGCCTCGCGCCCCTGGCCCGAACATGCGGGCTAAGTTTCTATGCAAATTTTTCGATCAATCGTGCTTCTGTTCATTGACCAGTCGCACTTCGGTGGTTATAGTTCCGCTTCTTTGTTTCTGACTCATTGGATGAGGTCTCGTCATGTACGCCGTATTTGCGACTGGTGGCAAGCAGTACCGCGCAGCCCCCGGTGACGTTCTCAAGGTTGAGAAGTTGGAGGCTGCTCCGGGTGATGTCATTGAGCTCGACCAAGTCATGTTGGTTGCCGATGGCGACAATATCTCAGTCGGCGCCCCGTTGGTATCGGGTGCTAAGGTTGCTGCCACGGTGAAGAGCCATGGCCGCGCAGACAAGGTGTACATCGTACACTTCCGTCGCCGTAAGCATCACCGCAAACAGCAGGGTCACCGTCAGCACTACACCGAGATTGAGATCACTGGCATCAACGCCTGATCATCGATTTCCATTAAGGATTAAGTCATGGCACATAAAAAGGCAGGCGGCTCTACACGTAACGGCCGCGACTCAAACCCGAAATACCTCGGCGTCAAGCTCTACGGCGGCCAAGCAGTCTCCGCGGGCAACATCATCGTGCGTCAGCGCGGCACGCGCTTTCATCCCGGCAAAGGTGTCGGTCTGGGTCGCGATCACACCCTGTTTGCGCTCACCGATGGCACCATCAAGTTTTACGTTGGCGGTCCACAGAATCGACGCTTCGTGAGCGTCGTTGCTGAGTAAGCGTCACGCCAGTGATTCTCGAAAAGCCCCGCCGCGCGCGGGGCTTTTCGTTTCTGCGATAAGGTTTTGCTTTTTTTGAGCTGCCCCGTCCAACTGAGGTTTTTAGGATCATGAAGTTCGTCGATGAAGCGCGTATCGAAGTGCATGCCGGCAACGGCGGCAACGGTTGCGTCAGCTTCCGCCGTGAGAAGTTCATTCCCTTGGGCGGTCCCGACGGTGGCGACGGCGGCAGCGGCGGCAGCATTTATCTGCTTGCCGATGAGGGCTTGAATACCTTGATCGACTTTCGTCACCAGCGCCATTTTCGTGCGCAGCGCGGCGAGAACGGCATGAGTCGGCAGTGTTACGGACACGGCGGCGATGACTTGATCATTCGTGTGCCGGTGGGCACGGCGGTCATGGATGCGGGCACCGATGAAATCATCGGCGATTTAACCGCGCACGGTCAGCGTCTATTGGTGGCGCAAGGCGGTTTTGGTGGCAAAGGCAATGTGCATTTCAAGAGTTCAGTGAACCGCACGCCGCGCAAAGCCACGTCGGGCACGCCGGGTGAACAGCGCGAATTGCAGCTAGAACTCAAAGTTTTGGCCGATGTCGGTCTGCTTGGTTTTCCGAATGCCGGCAAATCCACGGTCATTCGCGCGATCTCCGCAGCGACGCCAAAAGTGGCCGACTACCCGTTCACGACTTTGCACCCGAATTTGGGTGTGGTTCGGGCGGCGGCTGACCGTAGTTTCGTGGTTGCCGATATTCCGGGATTAATCGAAGGCGCATCGGACGGCGCCGGCCTCGGCGTGCAATTCTTAAAACATCTGCAGCGCACCCGACTGCTTTGGCATGTGGTTGATCTGGTGCCATTCGAGGAAGGCCTGACGGTCAGCAAACAGGTGCGCGCGATTGAACGTGAATTGAAGCGCTTTGATCCAACGCTGATGGAACGCCCGCGTTGGCTGGTTTTGAACAAATCAGATATGTTGCCGGCAGGCGAGGCCGAGGTGCGCGCTAAGGCACTCAAGCGCAGCTTGCGCTGGAAAGGCCCGATTTATGTGGTGTCAGCGTTAGAACGGCGTGGCCTGGAGCCGCTGGTTTACGCCACCATGGATGCCTTGGATGCGCTGCAGCGGCCGGTGGAAACGGAAGATGAGGCCGATACTGTCTAGGGCGTTTGCGTTGAGTCGATTGGCTTGCTGCCCAACTGACCAGCGCGCACAAAAAAGCCGGCATTGAGCCGGCTTTTTGCGTCTGCGGTCAATCGCAATCAGGCGGCGGCCGCAGCCGGCGCCGCTAGCTTGCGAATCGCTGCAGTCAAGCGGCTCTTATGGCGAGCCGCCTTATTTTTGTGAATAAAGCCGTGAGCGGAAATGCGATCAATGATCGGCACGGCCGTTTTCAGCGCTGATTCGGCGCCCGGCTGGTCGCCGGCTTCGATGGCTTTCACTACTTTCTTGATGGCCGTGCGCAGCATGGAACGCACACTTGAATTGTGGGCGTTGCGTTTGTCGGCTTGACGCGCACGCTTCTTTGCGGACTTGATATTTGCCACGAACGGACTCCAAATAAACTGGGGCTAAACAAAAGACCGCGAAGCATAGCGGTGAAAATGCGGGATCGTCAATGGTAAAGTTCAAGTATTCAGGTATTCAGGTAGATGGCGATTTTGCATGGGAAGTTCCGCCCTAAATTGCGGAGGTAGCAAGCTTGGGACTGTTCTGGCACTCTGGAGCGGTGTCTCTTGTGAGCCCGTCCGATGCGTCTGCCAAGTAAGCTTTGTTTGTGGATGCTCGTCCTTGCTGGGATACCCGGTTGCGGCGGTCTGACGGACGGGGCCACGCGGATAGCTTATGCCATTGAGGCTGGGGTGGGCGGACTTGCGGGCACTGACGGCGCGCGCCACCGTATTAGTGGAATATCGCCGGCGCAGGGCAGCGAGTGCACCGGACCGTACACAGTGCAGTTCGACCAAGTGGGTGCTCTGATTATCTGGTGCAAAGATGCCT
>ENA-ORBV01016471-ORBV01016471.1-microbial-mat-metagenome-genome-assembly--contig:-NODE-16471-length-10723-cov-5.451719_pt1 | contig 10723 bp, 5 predicted proteins | sample MGYA00237777_ERZ505514 | MGnify/ENA primary metagenome ERZ505514 (study PRJEB26160, sample SAMN06269048) | microbial mat metagenome | isolation source: Oligotrophic lake microbial mat | place...
CGTCGTCACCGAACCCGCCACCGGACGGTTGCCTGACCTGCCGACCCTGCACCACGCGCTGCCGGTGGTGCGCTGGTCGGAATTGCTCGGCAACGCACCAGCATCGGGCCATCGGGTGATCGACACCGACATGGCCGCGATCCTCTATACCTCCGGCAGCACGGGCAAGCCCAAGGGGGTGGTGTTGTCGCACCGCAACATGGTTGCCGGGGCCAAGAGCGTGGCGTCCTATCTGGAGAACAACAGCGACGACACCTTGCTGGCGGCCTTGCCGCTGTCGTTCGACGCCGGTTTCAGCCAGCTGACCACCGCCTTCCACACCGGTGCGCGCGTCGTGCTGCTCAACTACCTGATGCCGCGTGACGTGCTCAAGGCGATGGAGCGCGAAAAGGTCACCGGCCTGACGGCGGTGCCACCGCTGTATATCCAGTTGACGCAACTGCAGTGGCCGGCTGCCATCGACACGCATTTGCGCTACTTTGCCAACACGGGTGGGCGCATGCCCCGAGAGACCTTGAATCTCTTGCGCAAACGGGTGCCGGGCGCCAAACCGTTCCTGATGTACGGCCTGACCGAGGCCTTCCGTTCCACCTATCTGCCACCCGAGGAGGTCGACCGCCGGCCCGACTCGATCGGCAAGGCGATTCCCAATGCCGAAATCCTGGTTCTGCGCGATGACGGCTCGCCGTGTGGTCCCAACGAGCCGGGCGAACTGGTGCACCGCGGCGCGCTGGTCGGCCAGGGTTACTGGAACGATGCCGCCAAGACCGCCGAGCGTTACAAGCTGCTCGCCACAGGCGCGCCGGGGCGCGAGGCCGGCCTGCAATTGCCGGAATATGCGGTGTTCTCCGGCGACACGGTGCGCATGGACGAAGACGGCTTCCTGTATTTCATCGGTCGGCGTGACGAGATGATGAAGACCTCCGGCTACCGGGTCAGTCCGACCGAAGTCGAGGAGATTCTTTACGCGACCAAGCTGGTGGGTGAATGCGTCGCTTTCGGCGTCGACCATGCCACGCTGGGCCAGGCCATCCAGGTCATCGCGACAGCACCCGAATCCCCCGCGAGCCCATCGGCAGATGGCGACCCGGCAGCGGCATTGCTGGCGCAATGCAAAGCCCATATGCCAGCCTACATGGTGCCCTCGGGCATCGCCTTCGTCGAAGGCCCTTTGCCCCGCAACCCCAATGGCAAGATCGACCGCAAGACGCTGTCGACCGAGTGGACCGCCCGCCATGGCGATTGATACCGCCCGCGCCGCTGAAAGCACTGGGTCGCGCCGGGTTTCCCTGCGTCGCCCTTCGGCTGCGAAGGCGATTGATCGCCAGCGCAACCTGGAAACAATACCTACCGAGCCCCCAGCAGCATGACCCAGCCGCCAACCCGAACCATGCCCGTCCATGCCCCACTGGACCAGTTCCCGATGCAGTCCGGAGAGTTGCAGATCGGCGGCCAGTCGTTGAGCCTGCTGGCCGAGCGTGTCGGCCAGACGCCGTTTTACGCGTACGACAGGGGCTCGTTGCGCAGCCGCGTGGCCAGTTTGCGCAAGGCGCTGCCACCCGCGATCAAGCTGCACTATGCGATGAAGGCCAACCCGATGCCCGCCGTGGTCGGCTTCATGGCCGGCCTGGTTGACGGAATCGACGTCGCCTCCGGTGGCGAACTCAAGGTGGCGCTGGATGCCGGCGCCGATCCGCAGGAGGTGAGTTTCGCCGGCCCCGGAAAACGCACACCGGAGTTGCGCCAGGCTGTTGCGTCGCGGGTGCTGGTCAACGTGGAGTCGCCGCGTGAAGTCGTGGAACTGCAACGAATCTCACAGGAACTGGGCTTGCCGGCACGGGTTGCGGTGCGGGTCAATCCGGATTTCGAGCTCAAGGGCTCCGGCATGAAGATGGGTGGCGGACCCAAACAGTTCGGCATCGACGTGGAGCAGATGCCCCAGTTGTTGGCCGACATCGGGCGTGCCGGCCTGGATTTCGAGGGCTTTCACCTGTTCGCCGGCTCGCAGAATCTGCGCCCGGAGTCGATCTGCGAAGCGCAGCAGAAGTCGTACGAGCTGGCGCTGCGTCTGGCCGCCGATGCGCCGGCGCCGATCCGCTTCCTGAATCTGGGCGGCGGCTTCGGCGTACCGTATTTCCCGGGCGAGCAGCGGCTCGACCTGGCTTCGATCGGTGATAACCTGGCGCAATTGCTCGAGCGGGCAGGCGCCGAGATGCCGCAGGTCAGTTTCGTCATCGAATTAGGGCGCTACATGGTCGCTGAAGCCGGCATCTACGTGACCCGTATCGTCGACCGCAAGGTCTCGCGTGGCCAGGTGTTCCTGGTCACCGATGGCGGCCTCAACCACCATTTGTCGGCATCCGGCAATTTCGGCCAGGTGGTGCGCAAGAACTACCCGGTCACGATCGGCAACCGGGTCGATGCGGGCCCTGTCGAGACGGTGTCGGTGGTTGGTCCGTTGTGCACCCCGCTCGATCTGCTGGCCGACCGCATGGCGCTGCCGCCAGCGCGGGTCGGCGATCTCGTCGTGGTCTATCAGTCCGGTGCGTATGGTGCCAGCGCCAGTCCCCAGGCCTTCCTGGGGCACCCGCCCTGCACCGAGGTGCTGGTATAACTCGCGCATTGCCGACTGGCGCTGCAACTGCCTTTGCGCGGGCCAACCCCTGGTCGCAACGTGGTCCTTGCAGCCTCCAGACCTGCGGCGCCCAGCGCCCACGGCTGTAGTCAGCCGGCGGACGGTTTTGCCGTGTAGTATCGGCGTTCGGTTAAATGGTGGTGGCAACGGTGACAGCCCCAGTCGTTGCTGGAAGTGCAATCGTGGAACATCCGCAACTAGGGGCGCGAGCATGATCAAGATATTCAACCACTACATCCATAAGCGGACAGTGCTGCAATTGCTGCTCGACTTCGGGTTGATCCTGGGAACGGTCTTGCTGGCAACCGGATGGCACATGCCGGACGTGGCCCGTGCTGCGGGCACTGCCATGCCCTCGGCGGTTGTGCTGGCTGTTGCAGCGTTGACGATCAACGCTGCGCTGGGTTTCTACCAGCGGGTGCATAACCGGACCGAGGCGCAGTCGCGCGCCCGCGCCGTGTTGTCGTTGTGCCTGATCCTGCCGCTGGCCTATGTCATCCTGCGTGTGCTTCCGCTGGGCCTGGAAGACCAGGATTTCGTCGCGCTGTCCGTGATCGGCGGCGTGTTGCTGATGCTGATCCATCGCGTGCATGTAGGCCACTCGAATGCGCAGTCGATGATGCGCCAGCGGGTGCTGGTGTTCGGCACTGGCACCCGGGCCAAACTCGTCGGACGCACGCTGCAGAAGTCCGACCCGCATGTCGACCTGGTCGGGTATTACGCCAGCCCGAACGAGGCGGTGGCCGAGGTGTCGGCCTGGGGCATCCTGTCGCCCAATACCTCCCTGACCGATATTGTGATGGAGCAGCAGGTCGACGAAATCGTGGTTGCGCTGGCCGAGCGCCGGGGCGGCAGCATGCCGCTGCGCGAGCTGCTCGACTGCAAGCTGCAAGGCGTGCGGGTGGTCGACATGGCAACCCATTTCGAGAAGACGCTGGGCCAGATCCGGCTGGATTCGGTCTCGGCCGGCTGGCTGATCTTTGGCGACGGCTTCAGCCAGGGCTGGGTTCGCACGGTGGTCAAACGCCTGTTCGACATCGTCTTTGCCAGCATCCTGATCATCCTCGCCTCGCCTGTCATGCTGCTGGCCGCGATCTTCATCCTGCTTGAAAGCGGTGGCCCCATCTTGTACCTGCAAGAGCGGGTCGGGCTCAATGGCCGGCTGTTCAACGTCATCAAGTTCCGCAGCATGCGCACCGATGCCGAGATCGACGGCCAGCCGCGCTGGGCGACTGCGCAGGACGACCGGGTGACGCGGGTCGGGCGTGTCCTGCGCAAGTTGCGGATCGACGAATTGCCGCAGTTGTTCAGTGTGCTCGGCGGCGACATGAGCCTGGTCGGCCCGCGCCCTGAGCGCCCTTATTTCGTCGACAAGCTTACGCAGGAGCTGCCGTATTTCGCCGTCCGGCAAAGCGTCAAACCGGGTGTCACCGGCTGGGCCCAGGTGCGTTACCACTACGGCGCGTCGGTGGAAGACGCTGCCGAGAAGCTGCAATACGACCTGTACTATGTCAAGAACAACACCTTGTTCCTCGATCTGGTGATCCTGTTCGAGACCGTGGGTGTGGTGCTCACCGCCAAGGGCGCGCATTGAGGCCCCACGGGCTCCTGCGCCTCCTCTGCTGGCAATGGATTTCGACAATCTGGTTCTGACCGGCTGGAGTTATGGCCTGGCGGGCTTGGCCTATGCGGTGTTGTCGATTGCGTTGTTGCGGCGGGGGTATGGCAATGCGCCACGGGAGCCGGCCCGGCTCAGCATGCTGTTTGCAGCCGTCGCGAGCATGTTGTGGGGCATGTTTTTGCTGGGTTTCCTGTACGCCAGGCATCCGATTCTGTTGGGGCTGGCCAATCTGGCTGACATTGGGCGGTATGGCGCCTGGTTTGTTTTTCTGCTCACCTTGTTGCTGCAGCGCCAGCAGGATGCCGGCTCCGTCAATTTCGGTTGGCTGAAATCGATAGCGCTTGTGGCGGTGGTATTCGCTGCAGGCGTGCACCTGTTGTCCTTGCTCGGCTTGGCCGATATCAGGGAACTGCGCAAGATCGTCCTTTTCGTGACCATGGCTTTGCCGGTGATCGCGTTGGTGCTGCTCGAACAATTGTTTCGCAACGTGCCGCAAGATGCGCGCTGGAACGTCAAACCCTTGTGCCTGGGGCTGGCCGGTGCGTTCCTGTTCGATCTGTATCTGTATTCCGAGGCGGTGCTGTTCAACGCAGTCGACGCCGCGGGGTTCAGCATCCGGGGGGCGGTGCACGCCATGGCGGTTCCGTTCCTGCTGTTGTCGACCTCGCGCCACAGCGACTGGTTGTCGAAAATACAAATTTCGCGCAAGGCCGCGTTTCACTCGGCCACGTTGATGGTGGCTGGGTTCTATCTGGTGTTCGTATCCGCCGTGGGTTATTACGTGCGTTATTTCGGCGGCGAATGGGGGCGCGCGTTGCAACTCGGCCTGGTATTCCTGGCGCTGGTCGTGCTGATGGTGCTGGCGGTTTCCGGGTCGGTGCGGGCCCGGCTGCGGGTCTTCCTGGGCAAGCACTTTTTCCGGTACCGATACGACTACCGAGAAGAGTGGCTGCGCTTCACCCAGACCTTGTCGTCGCAGAACTCACCCCAGGACATGGGCCACCAGGTGATTCGGGGCTTGGGCGACATGCTCGAGAGCCCCGGTGGCAGCTTGTGGCTCAAGACTCGGGGAGAGAGGGCCTATCGTCAGCATGCACGTTGGAACGTACCGCCCTGCTCGGTGCCCGAAAGTGAAGATTCGCCGTTGTGCGAATTCCTGCAAAGCAGCGGCTGGGTCGTCAACCTGGAAGAGTACCGGTCGTTTCCCCGACGTTACGGCCGGCTGGTGCTGCCGCCCTGGCTGCAGGAGACACCCCAGGCCTGGCTGGGCGTGCCGCTGCATGTCGGCGAGAACCTGATCGGCTTCGTCATTTTGTCCAGTGCGCGGGCACCGATGGACGTGAACTGGGAGGTCAACGACCTGCTCAAGACAGCCGGTCGCCAGGCAGCCAGTTTCCTGGCCCAGATGCAGGCCACCGAGGCCTTGCTCGAAGTGCGCAAGTTCGACGCCTTCAACCGCATGTCGGCGTTTGTCGTGCATGACCTGAAGAACGTTGTGACCCAGCTCTCGTTGATGATGAAGAACGCCCGCCGGCTGGCCGACAACCCGGAGTTCCGGGAAGACATGCTGATGACGGTCGATAACTCGCTGGACCGCATGCGCCAGTTGATGCTGCAACTGCGCGAGGGTGCAACGCCGCCCGGTACCGCGGTCGGCGTGGAGCTCGAGGCGATCGCACGGCGGGCGGCGGCAGCGGCCAAGGAGCGTGGCCGCACCCTCGAACTCGACATCGTGTCGCCCGTCGAGACCCGTGGCCATTCCGAACGGCTGGAACGCATCGTTGGCCACATGGTGCAGAACGCGTTCGATGCGACCGATTCACCAGGGCGGGTGTGGCTCAAGCTCGACCGCAGCAGCGGCCAGGCACTGATCGAAGTCGGCGACACCGGCCAGGGCATGTCCGAGGAGTTCGTGCGCGAACGCCTGTTCAAGCCGTTCCAGACGACGAAACAGGCCGGAATGGGTATTGGTGCCTATGAAAGTTACCAGTACGTGCAAGAATTGGGTGGAAAAATCACGGTGGAGAGCCAGTTGGGGCAAGGCACCATCGTGACCGTGCTGCTGCCTTTGTTCGAATCGCAGCGGCATTCCGATCTGCAACCGCTCGAGACCCCATGACTACTGAAAAATCGCGTGCATTGCTGATCGTCGAGGACGATCTGGCGTTGCAAAAACAGATCAAGTGGTCGCTGGACCGCTTCGAGTCCGTCACGGCCCACGACCGGGAGACCGCGCTGGTACAAGCACGGCGCCACCAGCCTGCCGTGGTGACGATGGACCTGGGGCTGCCGCCCGACCCGGATTCCGTGTCCGAGGGTTTCAAACTGCTCGAACAACTGTTGGCCATCGACGGCGACATGAAGGTCATCGTGCTGACCGGGCAAAACGACCGATCCAACGCCTTGCGGGCGGTCGCCATGGGCGCGTATGATTTTTTCGCCAAACCCTTCGAGCCCGAGTTGCTGAACCTGACGGTGGAACGGGCATTCCGCCTGGCTGAATTGCAGTCTGAAAACAAGCGCCTGCAATTGATGCACCAACCTGACGCGCTGGCCGGCCTGACCACGCGTGACCCTGGCATGCTGCGCGTTTGCCGCACGATCGAGAAGGTGGCGACCAGCAATGCAACGGTGTTGTTGCTGGGCGAAAGCGGCACCGGCAAGGAACTGCTGGCCCGGGGCCTGCATCAGGCCTCGCAGCGCAAGGGCGGCAAGTTTGTCGCCATCAACTGCGCCGCCATCCCGGAAAACCTGCTCGAGAGCGAACTTTTTGGTTACGAAAAAGGCGCGTTCACTGGCGCGGCCAAGATGACACTGGGCAAGATCGAGACGGCCAGTGGCGGCACACTGATGCTCGACGAGATCGGCGACCTGCCTTTCTCGCTGCAGGCCAAACTGCTGCGGTTCCTGCAGGAACGCACCATCGAGCGCATCGGCGGGCGCCAGGAGATACCGGTCGACGTGCGCATCGTCTGCGCCACCCACCAGGACCTGAAGGTGTTGACCAAAGAGAGCAAGTTCCGCGAGGACCTTTACTACCGGCTGGCCGAAATCGTGATCGAAATACCGCCCTTGCGTGACCGCGTCGGCGATGCGGCCCTGCTTGCCCATGCCTTTGCGCGTCGATTTGCCCAGGAACAAAACCGCGGCACGCTGACTCTGAGTGAAGATGCGGTGCGGGCAGTCGAGGCCCACAAATGGCCAGGCAATATCCGGGAGCTGGAGAATTGCATCAAGCGCGCGGCCATCATGGCCGATGGCAGCCAGATTTCGCGCGACGATATTGGCCTGGATCTGCCAGCACCAGGCGATGCCTTCGATACCTTCGACTTGCGCACGATTCGTGACAACGCCGAAAAAAACGCCATCGTCGCCGCGCTGGGCCGGGTCAACGGCAACATGGTCAAGGCCGCCGAGTTGCTGGGCATCAGCCGGCCGACGTTATACGATCTGATGCACCGGCTTGGACTGAAATGACATTGGCCGCCGTCTCACGACGGCAGACAAAGATAGACAGGGACTTCATGAAATATCTCGCCTCTACCGCTTTCCTGCGCCATCCCATCGTTTCTGCCGTACTGCTGGCTGCCGTGCTGACCGCTTGCAGCGGAGAAAAACCCGAGGCGATGATCGCGTCCGCACGCGACTACATCGCCAAGAACGACTACAAGGCGGCAATAATCCAGGTCAAGAATGCGTTGCAGAAGAACCCGGAACTGCCAGAGGCCCGGTTCCTTCTGGGATTGGCCTTGCTGAAGGAAGGTGACCCAGTGGGCGCCGAAGCCGAGTTGCAAAAGGCCCGCTCGCTGGGTTATCCGGACGAGCAGGTGGTGCCCCCACTGGCGCGAGCCATGCTGATGCTGGGCAAAGCCAAGAATGTTGTGGACGACTTTGCCGGTAGTCAGTTGACCGCGCCGGTAGCGAAGGCGGAGTTGCAAACGACTTTGGCAACCGCTCACGCCGCGTTGGGGGCAACTGAGCAATTCAGGACGGCGTTGGCAGCTGCGCTGGCAGCGGATCCCGCTTATGCGCCGGCTTTGTTGATTCAGGCCAGCCAGCTTGCGCAGGAACGCAAATTCGATGAGGCGCATGCCATCGTCGATTCCATTCTGACAAAGGATGCCAAGAATGCCGAGGCCTGGAAATTCAAGGGCGATCTGCTTCAGATCGGCAAGAGCCAGCCTGATGAGGCGCTGCAGGCATATCGCAAGTCGGTTGAGGTCAATCCCAAGTATGTGCTCGCCCATGTCGCAATACTGACGCAGTTGTTCAAGCAGGGAGACCTTGACAATGCAGGCAAGCAGTTGGCTGAACTGAAGAAGGTTGCGCCGAATCAACCGCAGACGCGGTATTTCGACACCATGCTGGCATTCCAGAAAAAGGACATCAAGTTAGCACGAGAACTGTCTCGGCAACTGATCAGGGTGGCACCCGATAACGCGCAGGCTCTGGTGCTGGCTGGTGCAATTGAATTGCAATCGAATTCGCTGGTTCAAGCGGAAACTTATCTTTCCAAGGCAGTACAGGGTGCGCCTAACTTCGTGTTGGCGCGCCAGATATTGACCTCGACCTACCTGCGCACCGGCCAACCGGAAAAGGCGCTGTCCACCCTGCAGCCTGCGCTCAAGGGCGATGGCCAGGATGCCAAGACCAATGCATTGGCCGGTGAGGTCTACCTGCAAAAAGGCGACGTCAAGAAAGCCGAGGAATATTTTGCGAAGGCGGCCAAGCAGGAACCCACGAATTCCCGTTCACGTACTGCATTGGCGCTGACGCAGATGGCGGGAGGCAAGGAGTCCGGTTATGGCGATTTGCAGGCCGTGGCGGAGTCCGACAGCGGAACAACCGCCGATCTGGCGCTGATCAGCGTCAATCTGCGCCGCGGCGACTTGGACAAGGCGCTGGCTGCCATTGCAGCGCTCGAGAAAAAGCAACCTGACAAGCCTTTGGCTGCAAATCTGCGCGGTCGCACTTTGCTGGCCAAGAAAGACCTGGCCGGTGCTCGCAAGGCATTCGAGCGCTCGCTGGCCATCGACCCGGCTTATTTTCCGTCCGTGGCCGCTCTGGCCGCGCTCGATTCGGCAGACAAGAAGCCGGACGACGCACGCAAACGTTTCGACGCGGTACTGGTCAAAAATCCACAACATCCACGGGCTTTGCTTGCGCTGGCGGAATTGCGTGCGCGCGAGGGAGGGACGAAGCAAGAGGTGGTCGATTTGGTCAACAAAGCCATTGCAGCCAACCCGACTGAAAAGTTGCCACGACTCCTGTTGATCGACTTGTATCTGCGCAGCAAGGATTACAAGCTGGCTCTGTCAACTGCGCAAAATGCGGTGGCGACCATTCCGGAGAGCCCGGAATTGCTCGATGCTCTGGGACGTGCGCAGCAAGCCTCCGGTGATATCAACCAGGCCTTGATCAGCTTCAACAAACTGGTTGCGTTGCAGCCCAACTCTCCGCTGCCTCATCTGCGCATGGCGGAAGCGCATATGACGGCCAAGGACAGAAATGCAGCCGCGCAAAGCCTGCGCAAGGCGCTCGATGTCAAGCCAGACCTCATCGAAGCGCAACGCGGACTGATCCTGATCGCGCTTGACGCCAAGAATTATCAGGAGGCAACAACCATTGCGCGCTCGATCCAGAAGCAGCGCCCGACCAACGCGTTGGGCTACCAGTTCGAAGGCGATGTCGCGATTTTGCAGAAGAAATGGGATGCGGCCGCCGATGCCTATCGTGCTGGACTCAAACAGGGTGTTTTCCCCGAATTGGCTTCGAAGCTGCATGGGTCGCTCAACGCTGGCGGTAAAGCGGCCGACGCCGACAGGCAGGCAGCCAGTTGGCTCAGGGACAACCCCAAAGAGCCGATCTTTCCTCTGTATTTGGCTGGCCAGGCCTTGAGTCGCAACGATCTACCCGGCGCAGAAAAACTGTACCGCAACGTGATCCAGATCGCTCCGAACAACGCCATCGCCTACAACAACCTGGCCTGGGTCACCGGCCAGTTGAAGAAGGATGGCGCCATTCCATTGGCAGAAAAGGCCGTGGCCCTGGTGCCGAATCAGCCAGCCTACCTCGACACCCTGGCCATGTTGTTGTCGGAGACCAACGAATACACCAAGGCCCTCGAGTGGCAAAACAAGGCCATTGCGTTGCAGCCCCAGAACCCCATTTACAAATTCAACTTGGCCAAGATCCATATCAAGGGTGGCAAGAAAGACCTGGCGCGCAAGGAGCTCGAAGAACTGGCCAAGCTGGGCGACAAGTTTCCCGCGCAAAAACAGGTCGCGACCCTGATGCAGTCGTTGTGACTGCCTGCGACAGACGTTGCCGGGCGCAGGGCGTGTGCCAATGCCTGCTCGCGGCACACTGGGTTGGCGGGTTGCAATCGTGAGTCTTTTCGCGGCGGGCCTGGCATCGCATGGATGGATTGCTGCGCTGACGATTGCCGTCATCGGGTTTTTCCCTGG
>ENA-ORBV01016474-ORBV01016474.1-microbial-mat-metagenome-genome-assembly--contig:-NODE-16474-length-10723-cov-3.670956_pt1 | contig 10723 bp, 8 predicted proteins | sample MGYA00237777_ERZ505514 | MGnify/ENA primary metagenome ERZ505514 (study PRJEB26160, sample SAMN06269048) | microbial mat metagenome | isolation source: Oligotrophic lake microbial mat | place...
TTTCAAGCAGAAGACGGCATACGAGATTCGCCTTAGTCTCGTGGGCTCGGAGATGTGTATAAGAGACAGGAGCTTGGCATAGATGCGTTCGGTATGTCTCCTGACCGTGTGCACGCTGATGCCGCATGCGTGCGCAATCGTGCGCGTGCTGACGCCGTCAGCCAACCGCTCGGCTACCTCTCTCTCACGATTGGTCAGGCACGCAAAACCCATATCCCGGCGAATTGTCGCAAGTGTGGACGTTGGCGTCCACACTGCGAGTACGCAGCTGGCGCCCTGACCTGACGGCAGGGCACGAAGGCAGAGCTGCTCGCCGGAGAATTCGACTCGTTCGGCTGCGTCCTTCATTGGACGGTCACAGGTTGGAGTGCGCAGCTGCTTCACCCCTGTGAGCCGCGCCACGGCGTCAGCGCAGACCTGTGCAAGCTGACCCGCCAGAGCCGCACTGAGCGGCAACCCGATCCCTTTGATGACCCTCGCCTCGCCATCGAGCATCACAAAGGGAATGTCGAAGGCCGTCAGGAACCTGACCCCATCGATTCCGCATCTCGGACAGCCGGACGTCGCGGGTACCGAGACGCGTTCCGAGATGCCTGAGGTATTCCCTGATGACGACGGGTTTCGGGAAGCCAGTCGGTCGGGGCGCCGACCGTCAGTCGCGCGAGGTACTGCGGCGCAGGCGAGCATACTCATGCTTCAGCTCCGGGTTCAGTGGGTGCGTAGGCGACGCACCGAACCTGAAACGGTGTACTCAACCGGAACTGGCAGTCGTGTCAACTGAGTATCAACTTTGCCGAAATAGTCGAAATCGAGCAAAGCGCATTGAATTCGCGTACCATTTCGTTTGCGCGGCGGCTCCTCACGACCGGCTCCGGCCAGATCTACCTGCTCCCCCTCATGGCCTACCACCTCAGCCTCTTCGGCGCGCCACGGCTCACACGCGAGGGCGAGGTCGTCGTCAGCCGTGCGGTGCAGCGTCGCAGGCTTGCGATTCTGGTGATCCTGGCGCGCGCCCCGCGCCGGACGCTCACTCGCGAGAGGATCCTCGGCTACCTGTGGCCCGAAACCGCGCCAGACGCAGGCCGGCGACTGCTGTCGGAGGCGATCTACGTGCTCCGGCGCGAGTTGGGGGAGGAGCTGCTACGGGCTACCGGGGACAGCATCACGTTGTCAGCCGACGTCACATGCGACGTAGACGCGTTCGCGGAGACTTTTGCGCGAGGCGAATGGACCTCGGCAGTGTCTTTACACACGAGTCCGCTTCTCGACGGCTGGTATGTGCCAGAGACGCCGGACTTTGATCGTTGGATCGATGCCGAGCGAGCGCAGTTGACGAACGCATACTGCTCAGCGCTGAATGAACTCGCCGGAGCACTCGAGCGGGGCGGGGACGCGATCGGTGCCGCGTCAAATTGGCAGGCACTGATCCGAATGGACCCGTACAACTCAACCGCAGTGCTCAGGGCTGCCTTGGCCAAGGTTGCGAGCGGAGAGCGAGCTGGTGCGCTTACGCTGATTCTCGAGCACGAAACGCTCTTGAGGGACGATCTCGGCGCGGCGCTTGACAGTGAGCTGACGGAGCTTGCGCAGGACATTCGCAGTGGACGCCTCCAGCCGGAACGAAGGCAGGCCAGAGTGCAGCAGACGCAACAGGTGCTCGATGTCATGTCGACGCGAGCCTCAACCACCGACCGCAGCCATGACGAAGAAATTGGCGCGGCACGGCTGACGCTTGATGGAGGTCATCAGACTCCGGCGACGACCGCCACCACAGAGGCGCGGCCTGCCCTGAGTTCGAGCAGCCTGACTGCGACACTACCGGTGCGAGTGGCTCCGAAGCGTGCAGGCAGAAGGCTGCTCGGGCTGACGGCGGTGACCGCTGTTCTCTCAGGGATGGGGCTGTTCGCAGTGCAGCGGACTCCAAGGGTTGCGTCACAGGCTTCAGCAGGCGGAGGGCTCGACCCACTCCGGATTGCAGTGCTGTACTTCGACGCCCCGCCGAACGATAGCGGCACGTCGTATCTGACGGAGGGGTTAGCCGAAGGACTCATCCGCGAACTCTCCGATGTACGGAGTATCCGCGTCCTCTCCCGGGACGCCGTCGCGCGATACAAAAACGCAGCCATATCAGCGGACAGCATCGGACGCCTGCTTCGTGCGGGCACGCTCGTCAGCGCCACGGTCGCGCACTCCGGTGATCGAGTCCGGGTCATCGCCCGTCTCGTGGACGTCACGACGCTCCGGCAGTTCGCGACGATTACCGTCGAGCAGGCGCGTACGGAACTCTTTGCACTCACCGACTCGCTCTCACTCCGCACGTCGGACGCGCTCCGCAAGCAGCTCGGTATCGACATGAGGCGTCGTTCGTTGACGGACCGACCTGAAGGCGCCGTGCGCAACGACCGCGCACTCGACCTGCTGTTTCAGGCCGAACATCTGCGCAAGACGGCAGCTGCGGCATGGACGACGAGCACACCCGGTCTGGGTGCGCTCGTACTGGCCAGGCGCAATCTTCTGGCCGCCGATTCCCTGCTCGCCCTCGCTCAGTCCCTCGACTCCACGTTTCCGGCCCTGGCGCTCGAACGAGGATGGGTCGCGATCGCTGCCGGTCGACTGGAATCCGGTTCCGCGCGGGTGGTGGCGCTTTCGCCAGCGATCGGACACGCTGAGCGCGCGCGCGCGGACCTACGGAGCCGTACGTCGCCAGACTCCCTCGGACACGCGGCAGTGCAGCATCTGCTCGGTTCCGCGCGGCTTCAGACCGCGGTGGCAATTCAGACCTTCCGATCCGAGGGTGCGCTGCTCCGATCCGCTGCGGCAAATCTCGACTCCGCCGTTGCGCTTGATGCGCGTCTTGCGGCGGCCTGGTCGACATTGAGCGAGGCACGTCGGCTGGCGGGGGACTTCGAAGGGGCGCAGCGTGCCGCGGAGGGTGCCCTCGCGGCCGACGCGTTCCTCGAATCCGCGGATGCAGTGCTGTTCAGTGGCTGGCTGTCCGCGGTCGAGCTGGGCGACGCACCGGCAGCGCAGCGCTGGTGCTCCCGCGGGCAGCAGCGGTTTCCGGACGACTGGCGATTCATCGAGTGCGAGTTGACGAATCTTCGACTCGACGCGGCCGGCTTGAGCGCAGTCCGGCCGGATCCACAGAAGGCCTGGGCGCTGGTCGCACGTTTGAACCGTGTGGATCCAGACGAGAAGGCCCGGGCTGCAGGGAGGCCCTACAGCCCGAGCTATCGACGGCTGACGGCGGCAGCCGTCAGCGCGGCGGCTGGGATGGCCGATACCGCGAGGGCGGTGCTGCGCGCAGAGCTGGTGCGTGTCAGTGCGGACCCTGAGCTACGGACCGACATTCTGTACGATGCGGCGTTCGTTCATCTGATGCTGAAAGAACCGAACGCCGCGCGGCAGAACCTGCGCACGTACGTCAAGGCGCGCCCCGATCTCAAGAGCTATATCGACAGCGACAAGACGCTGGGGTCCGTAACGCCGATCGATTGAACTCCCTGCCGATTGAAGTCGCTCGTTCGCCAGCCACAATCAAAAGGGCGTCAGCTCATACTCTCCTCTCTGGTCGACGACGGCGATGAAGAATGATCGATCATCAACTATCCCAGGAGACGAGACAGATTTCGGAGTGTGGAGTACGGCGACTGCGTTGGGATTGTCGGCGAACTTCTTCCGCTTGTCGTTACAATCGGCGAGCGAGAGCATGGAGACGTAGTAGGGTATGACGAACTTGTCGACTGCCGAGAGCGAGGTAAAAATCGCGTCATACTCGCTGAGGTCAGTAGTCGCCGAATTAGCACCCTTCTTAACCGCCTTGTCGCTCGTCAGCTTTATATCTTCCCGCGGACTGTTCTTTTCGTCTTCATCCGTGGTGTAGAAGTGGAGAACCACCTCCATCTTCTCAGTATTTGCCGTGGTTTCGAGAACGGCCTTCAGACCCGTGCTTCCCACGAGGTCTGGCACCAGGCACATCTTCTCGTTCCGGTACGAGTCCATCTCCTCGGCCAAGGCTCGCAGGTCGTTTGCGGTCCAGTACTTTCGATTCATGTTGGTTGCCCTCGGATTGTCTGCAGTTGTACAAACGTAGTCATTCCGTAACAATTGGTTTCACGACGCCCACTTCGCAAGTATGACGCTCCTGGCGTCCTGGCTGACGCGATAGGCCGAACGCATCTTGCCGCCCTGCCAGGACGTCACGCGCGTGGTGGATCGCGTGCTGGATACCGGCCAGCCTGAATGCTCCGACACGGAACTCGCCCGTCGGGTTGCGTCAGCTTGCTGATTCCTCACGGTTGCGAAGACGCGTCGACTGAACGGTGTTGCCGATCCTCGGCAGCGGTCGCAATCGTGAACTCAGTTTCTGGCGCGCCCGAACGAAAGCGTACACACGCCAAGCAACCGGCTCGAGACAGTATCCAGCAAGGAAGGCCAACCATCCGCGCCGCTGGACTGGCAAGCGCCCGCGAAGAGATGCGCGCATTCGCAGCGCCACTCGAGGCCACAACATGAGCCAAGGTCCGAGGTGCAGACGTCGGCCGAACAAGACAGCTGAGTAGTCACAGCTGAACACGTGATGCGGCTTCGTCCCAAGGTCAGCGTGCTGAATGACCTGACCTGAGAGACGCGCTCCCATGAACACGCGGTAGAAGCGCACCAACTCATCGGTACAGCAAGCCACGAAATACGGTCGGCCTGTCTGGACCATGCCAACGAGGACGCCGTGACATAGCAACCGAATCACGGCCCATTGGCGCTCGGCGTGCACGACGCAGAAGCGCGAAACCTCACAACACTCAGCACGCGCGGGCAAAAGGTCACTCCACGCCATGAAGCGATCGTGCTCCCACTCATCCGCCGGGTCACGGCAGAGGATCCTCGCGCACGCGATGGGTGATGCGCCACGCCAGACGCCGACGTGGATCGCCCCGTCGTCAAAGATATCCTGCATCGGTTGCGCCCTACGGTGCTTGCCAGCGTCGCGGTAGACGGTGGTCCGCAGTCGGATGAGCGCACTCCGTTCCGCCTCGCATGACGCAATTCGAACGGACAGCTCACGACTGCGTGTAAACCACATCAGCCGGATTCGCTGATGGCCGACGGGTGCGCACACGCACTCGGTGCGCTTGCCAGCGTGAACATTCAGGCCATCGCCGCTTCTGAACCACGACGCGCACCACAACCGCAATCAGGGCTCGACACGACGCGCTCGTACGCCTCGCGCCAGACTGGTATCGGATAACAGTGCCTGAAGTAGTCAAAGCACCGAATCATCGACGACGCCGACTCCGGAAATCTGGTGACGGTGTGGCCAACGAGGTGTCGGAGCAGATTCGTGTGCTTCACGTCCTCCGTCGCATGCTCGACGATGAAGTCAAGGCCATCATGACGAAGGCCACGGCGGCCGAGCACTTCCAGAAATTCCGCGCCGACAAGTGCGGTCAGGTATTCGAACAGATACTCCGCCCCGAGGTAGCCAAGCGGATCTTCGACGTTCGCCATACGCCACCACACTGACGCCATGGTGAAGCACGCAGGCGTCGCATCGTCGTCAAGCCGCCTCGCATCCCCTCCGAGTCGCAGAAAATCGCGGCGCGCCCAGAGCCCATGCTCGGCCTCCTCCGCCTTGTGGTGGCACAGTGCACCGATCAGCCGATGCTCGGCCTTCGGAATCCGCCCGATCATGAGAAAACCGGCCTCGGTGGTGTGCCGTTGATACTGATGCACCGCAAGCATGATCTCCCTGACAACCGCCAACACCACGTCGTCCGGCGTCGTCGGATCGGTAACGAGCGCCCAAGCATCCAGAGTGCGGACTTCAGCGAAGACTTGGCTCGTTCTTTCCTCGAGGATCGAGATCGTCTCCTGCGCGAGCGTCGAGAACTCCGTCGACGACAGCGATGATTCAGCCATTCTCAGGACCGGTAGAAGTCGCGACTGCATGGAACGTGCTGCTCAAACGCTCTGGTGAATCGCCAACGGAAATCGGTCTGCGTCGTGCGGCGCGGGACTGCGGTTGCGCCAGGCCGAGCGCTTCTCGCACCAGTGCTGCGATCGGGTCGCTGTGCTCGGTTGCTCGCAGCAACACTCTCGCAAGCGGCGATCGCGCGGCACGGAAACGGTCGTGGTCGTCGAGAAACAGAATCATCGGCTGGTGCAGACGGCCGGAACCCGGCAGTTCGAAGGAGTCGCCGTACGCCTGAAATCCCACCCGCTCGAACAACCCTTGCAGTGGCAACGCGCAGTGGACGCAAGTCGCGACGTCCCCTCGCGCCAGACCGTGCTCATATACCGCGACGAAGAGGCCATGTAACTCTCGCAGGTGAAATCGCTCGGGAGCGCGGACAACAAGACGCGAAACGATCGAAAGCCGGGTGCGCAGGGAGCGGAGCACCAGTGACTCAGGCAGTCTGAACTCCTCTCCCATGCCCCACCCTGCGTCCGCCAGGGCTGTGTAGCGCACGGCTGCGATACAATCGTCGTCGTCGCTCACCAGCCAATGCGCCGATACTCTGTCCCACGCATCAGGCAGGGAACACAGTCGATGATCGGCAGCCGGGTATTGCTTCTGCTGTTCGACCACGTAGACGCTGTAGCGCAACCTCGCAATGGCCGAGAGCTGCTCGGTCGTCGTCGCTCGCTTGAGTTGACGTGCCACGCGCTTGCCTCCACTCGTGAAACCAGCGACTCAGCATCGGAGGGTCGGTGATCGTGCTGCGCTGGAAGGCGAGAGCAAGCCGTCGCGCAGGCAGAACCGCCCCTTCACCGTCAGATGTAAGCCGCTCGCACGTCGTGAACCATTGGGCGGATGCCCTATATCGAATTGCTCACGCATCGCGCCACCTTCATTGACGCGGCACGGACAATCCACTGTTTCTGCAGAGGCGCTTCACATTTTCACCTGGGCCTGACGCTATGGCGGCGCTCGATCTCGTGCAGTTCGACTTTCCCCTGGCAGCCCGTATCGTGGCCACATGGATTCTGGCCGGCGTCTTCATCGTGAACATCGCCGCATTCGCCTGGGCGATCCGTGTGGTTTTCGTGCGATCAGGCGGCATGCCGTTCCCGATGAGGGCACTTGGAGTCTCTGGCCTTGCGGCGGCGATGATCGATGTGTGGATACTCTTTGCCGGAGAGCCACCTCGCCTGCCGGCGACGGTCGCCGGCGTCGTGCTTTGCGCCGTCGGCATCACGCTCTTTTGCGCCGCCGAGCGGGCGACTCGACAGAGCAGACTCAGAATTGCGTTCTCACACGATGACCCGACTTTCCTGATTGCGACAGGTCCGTACGCGAGCTTGCGCCACCCGTTCTATGTCAGCTACGGTCTGACGTGGATCGGGATGGCACTCGGTTCTGGCGCGTGGCTACCCTGGCTCTTCGCCGCGGCGTTCTGTGCGGTCTACATCGCGCGGGCACGCGCTGAAGAGCGGATGCTGCTGCGCTCATCCCTCGCGGCGGAGTATGTGATGTATTCCCGCTCGACCGGAATGCTCTTCCCGGCTTTGCGGACGCGGCGGCGATGACCAGAACCGAAGACCGCACAGGCGGAGACAGGGCGAAACGCTGACAGCTCGGGCGCGTCTCGGGGACAGTTCAACCGCATGCGCGCCTCATCGACGCGAGCCCGCTACGGCCGCAAGTCCAACGTCGAAAGAATCCGATCCTTCGCAAACGCAGCTTCGCTCTCCGGCACCACCAGGGAATCGAGCTGCCCCGTGCGCCACTTCTCGAGCCGGTCGTCGTACCGTGCACTGGCTGGATTGCCACTCTGGCCGCCGGGATAAATCGCCCACGCGGTGCGTCGGTCGCGGGTGAGCTCGACGATCATGCGCCAGCTCGCGCCGTGACTGCCGGTGGCGCCGGACGCTGGTGCGATCGTGCCGTACCCCGACGTGACCGCGAGGTGATCGCGATTGAATCCAGGAAGGTTCACGAGATGATGCACGTTGATGCCGCCGGTTCGACTCCACTCCCAGGTGGGGCTGACGGGGCCCAGCGTGCGGGTGAGCGAATCGAAGGCGCTCTGCAGTGCGTCGGCCAGCAACGCGTCGCGCGTCTCAGCCTTCCCCGTCGTGCGGCGGTCGTCCCACCAGATGCTGGTGGAATCACGCAACAATTCGAGAAAGACGACACCAGCGGGGACCGCGACGGCCGGCTTCCCTGCCTCGGGGCTCAACTCATCCCACGTGTTTCGCACTGCGCGTTTCATCGCGGCTTCGAAGAGCACCGGAGTCTGCGCCGTGAGCGTGTAGCGGTAGTCCCAGTCACGCAGCATCTTCGCGGCCAGGCCGAGGGTTGCATTCCCGCTGCGCTCGGCGGCGCGCACGAAGTATGGCGCGATCATTCTGGCGCGCACGTTGAGCGGGTCCATGTGCATCTGACGGATGCGATCCGGCGTCACCCGGTCATCGGCCCGCAGCAGTTCGTTGATGCGCAGTGCACGCCACGGATCGGGCCAGTTGGCGCCGATGTAGCGCGGCACCGCGGTGGGATCGAAGGGCTGCTGGTTGGCGCTGACGATGAATCCCTGCTCAGGGTTGGTCACCTGTGGCATGTCGTCGATCGGCAGCAGACCGGTCCAGTCACTGGCGCGCGTGCGACCATCGCGAACGTAGGCGCCGGCTTCGCCGTTCGCTCGCGCGGGATACTCGCCGTACGACCGGATCGCGATCGTTCCGCTCCGGTCGGCCACGAGCATGTTCTGTGTTGGCGACTTGTACGGCAGCATGGCCGCTTGCCACTGCTGCACGCTCGAGGCCCGCGTCGCCGCGACAAACCCGTCCAGTTCATTCGACGGATCATGCGCCGTCCAGCGGAAGCTGAGGAAGCGACCGTTCTCGCGCGACATCGGCCCGCGATGCGTGTAGAAAACGGTGTCGGTCGCGATGGTCTCGCCAGCGGCATTCCGGAACAGTTCGACGCGCGGCGTGAGCTTGTGCCACTGGCCGTCGAGCCGGTACTGCGCTGGCGCCGTCGGATCGTCGACTTCCTCGAGGAAGTAGTCCGCGACGTCACCGCCGGTGTTGGTGAACGTCCAGGCCACGTTCTGATTGAATCCGATCACGATGGTCGGCGCGCCCGGAAAGGTGACGCCATACACATCGAGCGAATCCTTCACGACCAGGTGCGCCTCGTACCAGATCGAGGGCAGCGAGAGATCGAGATGCGGATCGCCTGAGAGGAGGGCACCGCCGCTGGCGGTGCGTTGCGGCGCGATCGCCCAATTGTTGCTGCCGAGCGCATCGCCGGTCTGGTCTGCACCCGGCATGGCGAGCGCGGTGTGCTCGAGGAGACTGGCCGCTTTCGCCGGGACGAGCAACGCCGTGTCCGGTGCGCCGGGCGCTGGCAGAGTGGCCCAGGCCTCACGCGGCGCCGTGCGACCGGCCACCGGCTGAATGGGTTCCTGCAACGGATTGTTGCGCGGAAAGAGCGCGTCTGCGGCGTCGCGACCGACCAGCGCCGCCGCCCGCGTCCGGCGCAAATCATCGGGATCGTAGGCCAGCGTCAACGCCATGCGCATCAGGAGGTACACTGAATACCTGGGCTCCCATCGGACCATCGGCTCGGCGCCAAGCAGCTTGTACTCGATGGGTGTGCTGGCTGGCGTCAGCGTCGCACGATACGCGTTGACGCCTTCCGCAAATGCCACCATCGCGTGTCCCCCTTCGCTGGCGCTGTCGATGGCAGCCCACTTCCGCTCGGCGGCCCACCCGAGCCCCAGTGTGCGCGCCTCCTTGTCGAGTGGCAGCGCACGGGCACCGGCAAGTTCAGTGAGCGTGCCGGCCGCAGCGCGATAGGTGAGCTCCATCTGGAACAGGCGATCGCGCGCAACGGCGTAGCCAAGTGCACGATAGGCATCGCGCGTGTTGCCCGCGTACACATGAGGCACGCCTCGCCGGTCGAAGAGGACCCGGGTATCCGCCGCCAGGCCGGGGATTCGCTGCGACTCGGATGCGGGCAGGTCGCCAAAGCGCACCGCTGCCGCCGCACCCTGGACCGGATCGAGCAACGGTCCGATCGGCGGAATTCCTGCGCTGCTGACGCCGCGCGCACAGACGAAGAGCGTTGCAGCCAGTGTGACTGCGCTGCCGATGGTACCAACCAGACCTCGAGCCATGCCATTCCAGGGCTGAAAGCGTTGGAGGCCGTCCGCACCCGCAGACAGCCTCCAAACCGCATTGAGAACGCGTGATGCTGCACGTACCGCACTTGCGTGTCGCAAACCGACCCAGTCGACGCCAAATGACTCGCAGCGTGCCGTCAGGCGCCTCGACGCCCTCGTGCTACCGCACCGTCATCTCCCATTCGCTACACCGTGGCGACGGGGTCCCGGCCCAGTGATCGAAGCTTCGTCTCGAGGCCGGCGAGCAGCGTGTCGAACGACTTCTGGAAGCTGGCGAGACCTTCGACCAGCAGCTTGTCGGTGACGCTCTGCATGCTGATCCCTTCGCTGGCCAGCGCCTGCAGCAGTTCGCGAGCGTCGTCCACGCCACGATCCACAGTGCGGGCCGCGTCGCCGTGGTGCTGGAAGGCGATGATCGTCGCTGGCGGCATGGTGTTGACGGTGTCGGGGCCGATCAGTTGCTCGACATACATCACATCGCGGTAGGCGGGGTTCTTGACGCTGGTGCTGGCCCACAGCGGACGCCTGTCTCTTATACACATCTGACGCTGCCGACGAATAGAGAGGTGTAGATCTCGGTGGTCGCCGTATCATTA
>ENA-ORBV01016477-ORBV01016477.1-microbial-mat-metagenome-genome-assembly--contig:-NODE-16477-length-10722-cov-4.924941_pt1 | contig 10722 bp, 13 predicted proteins | sample MGYA00237777_ERZ505514 | MGnify/ENA primary metagenome ERZ505514 (study PRJEB26160, sample SAMN06269048) | microbial mat metagenome | isolation source: Oligotrophic lake microbial mat | place...
AACCAACGTCGAGGCGCAGGGCCCGCGCTCCGATCCCACGCTCAACTTCCAGCGCGACTCCGCCGGCCGCCTCGTCCTCGGCGCCAACGGTCGCCCCGTCAACGTCGCCAGCGACGCGCTCACAATCTCGCGCCTCACCTTCCTCGACCGCGGCCTCACGGCGCAGAAGGAATACCTCCGCCTCTTTCCCAGCTTCAACGCCAGCTACACGCTCCATGAAAACCTCATCGCCCGTGGCGCCTACTACTGGTCCGTTGGCCGCCCCGATTTCAACCAATACGCCGGCGGCGTCACGCTCCCCGACACCACCTTGCCCGCGAGCATCAACAACCGCATCGCCGTTAACAATCCCGGCGTCAAGGCGTGGACGGCCAAGACCACCAAGCTTCGCCTCGAATATTATTTCGAGAAAGTCGGCCAAATCTCCGTCGGCGCCTTTCGCCGCGACTTCACCAATTTCTGGAACACCCGTGCCGCCGCCGCCACGCCCGAGCAGCTCGCCCTCTATGAACTCGATCCCGCCACCTACGGCGGCTTCGAAATCTCGACGCAATATAACGTCCCCGGCGTCCTCACGATGACGGGCCTCGAGTTCGACTATCGCCAGGCCCTCACGTTTCTCCCGCACTGGGCGCGCGGTGTGCAAGTCTTCGCCAACGCCACTGCTCTCCGGGCCACCGGCGAGGGCGCCGACAACTTCGCCGGCTACATTCCGCGCGTCTTCAACTGGGGCGCCAGCCTCACCCGCGAGAAATACAGTTTGCGCATGCACTGGAATTACCGCGGCCGCCAGCGTCGCGGGCTCATCACCGGCGTTGGCATTGCGCCCAGTACCTACAACTGGGGCAACAAGCGCCTCTACATCGATGTGCTCGGCGAATACAATCTCTCCCGTCGCTTCGCCCTCTTCGCGAATCTCCGCAATATTAACGACGCCACCGAAGACTTCGAAATCGCCGGCCCGAGCACCCCCGCCCACGCGCAATTCCGCCAGCGCATCGACTTCGCCGCCCTCTGGACCTTCGGCCTCAAAGGCAAATTCTGAGCGCAGCCCGCGGCGGCGAACTCCTCGGCCGTGCCGTCCGCACCGCGCGCTACCGCCTCGTCGAATGGAAAAGATCGGCGCCCCCGCCGACACTGCTGACCTCGAGCTCTACGACTACCAGACCGACCCGCTCGAAACCAAAAACCTCGCCCCTCCAAACCTGAAGTCGTCACTCAACTCCGCGCAATGCTCGCCCGCCACCCCGAAGCCCGCCCCACTGTCCGTTAGTTTGAAATGCGGCAGCAGACTGATATTCGGGGCGCCGCGGCTTCACTTCCGCTGCCATCATAAATCAGTTTCGATCCTCCATCTGCCTCGGTGTCCGGCAGCAGGCGACCTGCGATAAGCCCCCGGGCCCAACTTGACTACTTGTCCCGTTGCACGAACCTTTGGTAGCCATGCCCACCACGTTCACCATCGGCCAGTTCAAGGCCCGCTTGCCCGAGGCTCTCGCCCTCGTCGAAAAGGGGCAATCGGTCGTCGTCACCTACGGGCGCGGCAAACGTCCCGTCGCCGTTTTCGGCCCACCGCCCCATTCGCCCAAACGCAAACTCGGCTTGCTTGTGGGCAAGGCCACCGTGCACTTCGCCCCCGACTGGAAGATCTCCGATCAGGAGTTGCTCGGCACGTGAACCTGCTGCTCGACACCTGCACCTTCCTCTGGGCCCTCCATGTGCCGGCCCGGCTCTCCGCACCCGCTCGCAAAGCATTGCAAGCCCCCACCCACACCGTGCATGTCAGCGTAATCACATTCTGGGAAATCAGCCTGAAAGCCGGGCTCGGCAAACTCAGTTTCGAGGGCGTAACCCCCGAGGAATATCCGGCGCTCGCCCTCGAGGCCGGCTGGGCCATCCACCCACTCGCGCCCGGTCTCGCGGCCAGCTCGAGCCGTCTAGGACGGACCCAGGAACATCGCGATCCGTTCGATCGTCTGCTCGTCTGGACGGCCATCAACGAAAATTTCGTCTTCGTCTCTGGCGACGATGCCCTGCCCAACTACGTACCCCAAGGGTTAAGAATCTGCTGGTAATGCGCCCGCGCCCGGTGGACGACGTGCTCGATCCCTGCCGGGCGGTAGTCGAACTCCCAGCCGGCAATCTCGCCGTCCCCCGCGGAGTGCGTTGTCCGCAGAGTTTATCCGGCATATTCGCCGAGGTAGCCGTTGTCGGGGCCTGCCGGCACGATACCGGCATCGCTCGTTAGAATGCTTTTCCAAGGAAGAAGAGTGCAGCTCAGAACTCTTACCTTCATGTCACGTGCTCTGCTGTCGCTTACACTCGCTCTGATTCCACTCTCCAACGTTTTTTCGGCCGAGGTCACTTTCCGGAGCAGACCAGAACAGGTGTCTCTCGTTGAACTCTACACCAGTGAGGGCTGCAGCAGCTGCCCACCCGCCGAGACGTGGCTCGCGGACCTCCGCCGCGACCCGGGCCTCTGGACAGATTTTGTGCCGATCGCGTTTCACGTGAACTACTGGGACCATCTCGGCTGGCGCGACGTCTTCGCCACCCGGGAGTTCACCCAGCGGGAATACCGTTATGCTGAAGCTTGGGGCTCTGCGTCCGTCTACACCCCGTGCTTTGTGCGCAACGGCGAAGAGTGGAAAAGCCGCAGCCGACCGGCCCCTAAACGGTCCATGACGCAAGTCGGGGAACTCGCTGTGACACCTTCAGGCTCCGGGGAATTCCGCGTCGCGTTCTCGCCTCATCCTGCAGCAAATAACCTGCCAGCGAAGCTTGAAGTCTCGGTGGCGCTGCTCGGTGGCGGAATAACGTCATCGATCCGCGCCGGGGAAAACTCGGGCAAGGAGCTGCGTCATGAATTCGTCGTGCTCGCATTGACGACCGTGACGCTGGCGCGCAGCTCCGACGGAAAATTCGCCGCGGCCGTACACGTGGTGGCACCCACCGATCGCGCGTTTCCCACCATGGCGCGACGAGCCCTAGCCGCGTGGATCAGCCCGGCGTCAACGTTGATGCCGCTTCAAGCGACGGGCGGCTGGTTGGAACCATGATATACCCCGTCTACCCCGTGAGATTCTCTAGAACCGAAACACCCTGCGGGCAGGGCTGCGGAAGTCGCGGCGTGATTTAAACGAGGGCGGTTGGGGACAACCGCCCCTACCTTCGCGTTACTTCACCAGCTGCTCCACCATCGCCTGAATCATCCGCGGCAGGTCATACGGAAAACGCGCGGTGATCAGATTGCCGTCTACGACGCAGGGTTCGTCCAGCACAGTCGCGCCGGCGTTCGCGAGGTCGGGATGGATATTCCACACGGCGGTGGCGCGGCGGCCTTTCAGAATTCCCGCGCTCACCATTACCCACTGACCGTGGCAAATCGCGCAGGTAGGTTTGCCCGCATCCAGCATGCCGCGCACGAACGCCTGCGCCCGCGGATCCGCGCGCAACGCATCCGGGTTCCAGCAGCCGCCCGGAAATATGCACGCGTCGTAGTCTTCGACGTTCGCCTCGTCGAGATAGCGATCGATTTTGATCCAGCCGGCATTCTCCATCAGCCGAATCGCCAACACATGCGTGGCGCACAACGGCGGAAACCGCAGACCCAGCGTCGGATGAAACTCACCGATGCGCGGCGACACCACGTGCACCGTGGCGCCGTGCTCCGTCAGCCAGCGCAGCGAACCCGTAATCTCCACCTCTTCGACGCCGTTCGTGCAACAGATCGCGATCCGTTGCCCCTGCAGCAGCGTGGGATTCGACGGCGCATCGTACAGGAAATGGTGCAGTTCGCGGTTCAGCTCACCGTCCGCAGCTGTCAGCAGCTCGGTGGAAATCGACGGCACCGCGGCCGTCGTCATCAACGTCTGGGCGCGCAGAAGCGCGGCATTGCGGGGCGAAACGGATTCCAGGGGAGAGTTCATGCGAAGCGAAAGTAAGTGGGGCCGCAAACGCGCGAGGTGGCAAGGAGCGGGTGCGCGGAACCGAACCAAAGCGCGCATCTGCCGGTTGGCGGTTCCGGATCCGGCGCGGAGCGGAGTCAGTCCGCGCCCTACCTTTTTCGAAGGTCACGATGGGTAGGGCGGCGAGTCCCTTCGCCGCCGCGGTGGCTGCCACCGCCAACCGGCAGATGCGCCCTGTGCCGAAGGCCTGAGGTCTTCGGTTTCGGCTCTTCGCCGACGCCATCGGAGACGTCGGTCACTTCGGCTGGTGGGAGTTCGCCGCCACGGGGATCGGAATCGCCGAACACGTATACGACTTGATCGTCACAGGTAAGACGCACCACTTTATGCGATGCTTTTTCGGCGCCTGAGTTTTTTGTCCCGCGGCATCCTTCTTTTACTCTCGCTGAATATCGCAGGGGCACAACACACCGGACCGCGATCGACCAGGCCTCTGGAAATTATCAATGCCGGCATTGGCGGAAATAGTAGCGCCAGTCTTTTACTCCGGCTCGATCGGGATGTTTTGTCGCGGCATCCCGATGCCGTGGTGTTGCTATTGGGCACGAATGACATGCTTAATCCCGCGCGCTTTGTCTCGCTGGAGATCTACCAAAAAAATCTTATCGATCTCGTCACTCGGTTTACCGCCAGCGGCTCCTACCTCCTGCTGCGCACGGTCCCACCCTGCTACGCGCCTTACTTGTTGAGTCGACATGCCCCGTCGCTTTTCGAAGGCGAAGAGCCCAATGAAAAGATTCGCGCTGCCAATGCGATCATTCGCACCGTCGCGCAGGAACGGCGAAACGTATCCAGCGCAACTGGCGGGTGCGTAGGATTCCGCCTGGTGGTCGGGACTGTAGGGTTGTCGCTGGCCGACGCCTTGGGCCAGTGGGCGTCGGCAAGCGGCGCACCTTGCTCATCAACCGACGCGGCTTAACCACGCGGAAATGTCATCAGCCCTTCGATTTTTTCGATTTGCGGATACGATTCCGCCGTCCGCGCCACATTTTCAACCAGCCGGATCTTGATTTCGTTGCGGCCCGCTGCCCAGACATCGGCCGGAACGGTGCCTTCGATGCGCAGGAGCCGCTGCTTCGGATCCACCTTATATTTTCCATCACTGCCGGAGGTTCGCTGGGGCTTCGGTGAAAATATCTGCGCATCCTTCCATTCCGAGTCGCGGCTCGAGTGCTCGATTCGGCGGCCAGCACGAGGCCGTGCGGACCAGCGCCAGCGTGAATGACAGCCAGGTGGCCATTCCGCTGGCCCAAATGAGCGCCGCGCGCGTCACCGCGCTCTATGCTCTGATGGACAGCGCCTACGATGCGCCCTTGTCCCACTGGCCGCGGGAGAGGACGAGGTAGTCGTGTTGCAGCGCGGGCTCGCTCAGGGAAAGCGCGTTATTTTTCCCCGGCGAACCGGCGGCGGAGGCGATTTTCCCGAGATCGGCGAGGCCCTGCTCGAAGGGCGGGCCGCACATTTTTTCGCAGTCCATGAACACACTCACGACCTTGCCGAAAAAATTATTTTTTCCATACATCGCCCAGGTGACGACTGTCTTGTCGCCCTGGGGCTTGAAAGTGAAGTCGATGGTGCTGGTGCCTTCCATCGGGCGCTTCCACTCCATGCGCAGACGGACGAGTTCGCCGGGCTTGCTCTCGATGATGGTGGAGGAGCCCGCGCCGATGTCGCTGTTGCCGTCCCAACTGCACACGGCGCCGACGCCCGAGTCGGGCCCGCTGTAGGTGTTCTTCACATTGGGATCAATTTTGAGAAACGGATTCCACGCGTTGAACTTGTGGTGGTCGTTCACCTGCTCGAAGAGCGCGAGCGGCGGCGCGGCGATTGCGAGCGAACGCTCGACGCGGAAGTCGGCGGGCCGGGTCGCTGCGTAGGCGAGGAAGAGCGCGATGGCGGCGACGAGGCCGAGGAGGATTTTTTTGATCATGGGAGTGAATGGGCTGAGGGGGTTTGGTCATTGAAGAAAAATCGTTCACGCCGAGACGGCGACTTTGAAACCGCCGTAGCCCATGCGCTTGCAGTCGAACGGACCGTCGTCCGGGCCGCCGCACATCGCGGCGACGCGCGGATCTTTCATGAACTTCGCGTTCACGCGGTCGCGGTGCGCGCGCGATTTGTAGGTAATCCAGGAAAAAACCACCGTCTCGCCGCGCTTGGTTTTCACGAGCCGGGTAAACGGCAGGCCTATCCTGGGCGCGAGGTCTTCGCCGATGCACTCGCGCATTTCGAGCGCGCCGTGCTCGCGGAAGATCGCCGCGCATTTTTTCGCCTCGCGCAGGTAGGCGGGCAGGTTTTTCTCGGAAATGGGGATGACGAAACCGTCAACGTAGGTGCTCATGGAGATGTCGGGTTTGGGTGACTGATAGGTGGAAAAAATTATATCGCGGGGGTCGCAAGAGATTTCAAGTTAGCGAGGCCCTGCTCGAACTGGCCTCCGACCATCTTGTCGCAGTTCACGAAAACGCTGAACAGTTTTCCGGCGAAGCCGTTTCCCCCGGACATCGTCCACGTCACGCGCGTGCCGCCGGCTTTGGGGACAAAGATGAATTCCGTGAGATTCCTCGCCTTCATCGGCCGGAAAAATTCCAGATCGATATGAATCAGTTCCACCAGCCGGCTCGAGGTAATCGTCATGCGGCCCGCACCGACTTTGTTGTTGCCCGCCCAAGCGAACTTCGCGCCCACGCCCGCCGCTGGGCCGTCGAAGGTGTTTTGGCACGCCGGATCGAGCTTAGCCCACGGCGACCAAGCATCCCATCGGTGAAAGTCGTTCACGAGGGCAAAGACCGCCGCAGGCGGTGCTGGGATGGCGGCGGAACGCGTGATGGCAAAGCGCGCCGGCCGGGTAGCAACGACAACGGCGAGAACCGCGAGTAGTGCTACGGCGATCAGAAGAATGGTGATGAGCATGGAAATTTTCCTCGGAAGGTGTTTTTGACTTTGGGTGACCGTGGAATTGTGGAATTTTATGGGCTGCGCGACTCAGTGCTGTCGTAGGCGGCAAGAATCACGAGACCGACAAGGATGATGGCGACGGCGAGCATGGCGCGGGGCGGTCATTTTTTTGCCACCAGCGCCGCGAGCTGGTCGGCGCATTGGCCCCAGCCCTGATGAAAGCCCAATTTTTCGTGCGTCTCGCGATCAGCCTCGGTCCAGTGGCGCACGCGCGCGGTGTAGCGCGTCCCTCCGTCCTCGTTTTCGAAGGTGAGGATCACCGTCATGAACGGCTTGGCCGATGGCTCCCATGCGCGGGTGTAGGCATCGGTGAAGACCAGCCGCTCATTCGGCACGACTTCGAGGTAAACGCCGGGACACGGCATATCGGCGCCATCGGTATCGCGCATCACAATCAGGCTGGATCCGCCGACCCGCACGTCGAGTTGGGCGACGGGTGTCGTAAAAGGGAGAGGCGCGAACCATTGCTTGAGCAGCGAAGAGTCGGTCCATGCGCGATAAATTTTTTCGCGGGGCGCGGGGATGAGGCGGGTGAGGACGAACTCACGGTCGCCGGAAGGAGCGGGATTCGAGGTCATGTTTGGCTGATGAAATTTCGTTCACTGCCTCAACGAACCGGCGGGCCCGGTTTGGACATCGCCCAGATTTTTTGTTTTGCCGGCGAAATGTCCTTTGGAGGAATCGCGCCTCGTTGTAGTCTTTGAAAAGCACGCTCCCACCCAAAAAAATCACGTCGTCATGGAAACAAATCCTGCCTCCCTGCCCAGCGCCTTTCTGCTCCTGTTTCGGAACTCCGGTCCGGAAAACCACGCCCACCTCTCGCCGGGCGAGCGCCAGCGGCTCGTGACGGATTGGAACGACTGGTTCGAGGGCCTCGTCGCTCAGGGCAAGGCCACCGAAGGGCAGCCGCTCGAACTCGACACGCGCGTCGTGAGCGGCCCGGGCGGCACGCGCATCACCGACGGCCCTTTCCCCGAGGCGAAGGAAGCGATCGGCGGCTACGTGAAACTGCTCGTGCGCGATCGCGATGAAGCCACGGCCATCGCGCGGCGGCACCCCGGCCTCTCCTACGGTCTGGTAATTGAGGTGCGTGAGCTGACGCCGCACTGCCACCTCGGCGTCAACACCAAGCCCGCCGACGCGGCCGTGGCAGCGCCAGTCTGAACCGGCGGGCCAAGTGCGAACATGACTCCGTCAGTTCCGGAATCTTCCGCCGTACCGCCGCCGGCCGCGCCCCGGCCCGCGCAACTCGTCGAGCATTTTTTCCGCCACGAAACCGGCCGGCTGCACGGCGCGTTGCTCCGGCTCGTGGGCGTGCAAAATTTTACCCTCGCTGAAGATGTGGCGCAGGAGGCGATGCTCCGCGCCCTGCGCACGTGGTCGATGGGCGGCGTGCCGCCGAACCCCTCCGCGTGGATCACGCGCGTGGCGCTGAATCTCGCGCGCGATGCGCTCCGCCACCAGCGCATGTCGACCGCCAAGGAGACGTCCATCAGCATGCATCACGAGCAGATGCTCGGCACGCCCGCCGCAGCGTGGGCCGCGGCCCACGAGCTGCGCGACGATGCACTGCGCCTCATGTTCGTGTGCTGCCACCCCTCCGTCGCGCCCGACGCGCAGGTCGTGCTCGCTTTAAAAGTGCTGTGCGGCTTCAGCACCGGCGAAATCGCGCGCGCGTTTTTCAGCAGCGAAGCCGCGATCGCCAAGCAGCTCACCCGCACGAAACAGCGCGTCGCGGAAGCCGGCCTCGGCTTTGAAATTCCCGAAGGCGAGAATCTCGCGCCGCGCCTCGACGGCGTGCTCGCTGCGCTCTATCTGCTCTTCAACGAGGGCTACAAGGCCTCGGCCGGCGACCGCCTGCTCCGCGAGGAGCTTTGCCACGAGGCGCTCCGCCTCACGTCGCTGCTCGTCGCGCACGCGGCGGGCAACACCCCGCGCAGCCACGCGCTCCTCGCGCTCATGCTGCTCACCGCCGCGCGTTTCCCCTCCCGCCTCGACGTGCACGGCGACCTGGTCCGGCTCGACGATCAGGATCGCTCGAAATGGGATCAGGCGCTCATCGAGCGCGGCCTCATCGAACTTTCCGCTGCCGCCAACGGTCCGGAGTTGAGCGAGTATCACCTCCAGGCCGGTATCGCCGCGCTGCATTGCATGGCAGCCGACTACGCCTCGACCGACTGGGCGCGCATTCTGCGCCACTACGACGAACTTTACCGCCTCAAGTCCTCACCCGTCGTCGCGCTCAACCGCGCGGTCGCCGTCGCGCACGTGCATGGCCCCCAAGCCGGCCTCGATGCCATCACGGCAATCCCGCAACGCGAGCGGCTTGAATCACACTACCTGCTCCACGCCGTCACCGGTGAATTGCACTGGCGCATGAAAGACCACCGTGCCGCCGCCGAAGATTTCCGCCGTGCGCTGCAACTCGCTCAAGTCGGCCCCGAGCAACTCTACCTCTCGCGCATGCTCGACCGCACGGCGGATGCGCCGGCCGCCTGAAGTGCAGATGATTTGACAGGGGGGCGAGGTACAGGGTCAGGCCGCGTCGTGGCCATCCAGCTGGATGCGTCTGCCTGCAGGCAGACCCCGCGGAACCGCGCCCCCTTCCACTATGCCCAGCGCACGAAAGAGTGACGTGATTGCCTAGCGACGCGCTCGTCGATCTCCGAGCGGCATGCGCAGATAAACGAACAAAACGTCGCCTCTGATATCGCGCGAAACGCGCGGCACGAAGAGCCCAATAACCTCCAGACCAGCATAACGAATCGACATGCAAGGTAGCAACGCGGGAATCGGCAGGTGATTGGCCACATCCTCGCGCGAGAAAAGAAAAGCCAGATAGCCACTCCCCACCGCCAGGTTTCGCGTCGGCTTCCAATACCGCTGCCATGCGTACCCAACATTCACTTGTGGCTGGCGATGCGAGTCGCTGAAAGCCATAACATAAACGGAATGCCGGTCGCCGTCCTCGTCTTCGAGCGTCCGTCCGAAACCTCCGCCCCAGGTGGTTTCGTTTAAACGCGCCCGGGTTGTGTCCTTGTAGCCCCGCGGCAGATGCCGCGCATAACCGGTCGCGTACGTCTCCCAATCTCCGTCGCGGACGGCGTCTTTGATCGTGGCAATCTTATCCGTGAACATTCCCGCCAAGTTCAGCGGACTCGACCTGGCTGGATGTGCCAGGCTCAGCATGCCTGCGACCACGAGAATGCGATGCAGCATTCTACTGCTCCGGCAATGCGAGCAAAAAATTGGCATTCATGTCGGGCAAATCCCCCCAGCGGAACAAATCCTGATGGGGGTTTGGCCCTAACGCTTAAAGTCCTGACAACCGTGAAACGAAAAAGCGATCCAGTTCCTGCGACCACCAGAACATTGATTCAGCCGCGCATCACCGCGTCCACACTTTGTTCCCGACATCCGAGAGCGGAATGCAGCCATCCTAAGGGCCTGGGATCGGATCGTAATGCAAAACTTTCTTGTCGATCGGCTCCGAACTGTAGCACCGAAGAAGCAATCGAACGGGGTCATGCCGGAATGGCGCTTAGATAAGACGTAAAACTTCCGATTGAGAGGCCTGCGACGATTCGTATCCGGAAACCGGACACGCATGATTTGACGCGAGAGTCGGTGCATTTCCGCGAGGATGGTTTTGACGCAGCGGTGTTCGGCAATCGCCTGCTCCAGCCAGTCGGCCTGTTCTTCCGAGAGCGCGAGGCTCACGGTTTTCGTCTTCACTTTGGTTGACCAAGTGAAGCGGTTCCCGGATTGCCCGGCCGGGCGCCGATAGACCGAGCCT
>ENA-ORBV01016478-ORBV01016478.1-microbial-mat-metagenome-genome-assembly--contig:-NODE-16478-length-10722-cov-3.348708_pt1 | contig 10722 bp, 7 predicted proteins | sample MGYA00237777_ERZ505514 | MGnify/ENA primary metagenome ERZ505514 (study PRJEB26160, sample SAMN06269048) | microbial mat metagenome | isolation source: Oligotrophic lake microbial mat | place...
GGCGGAGGTGCCGGGCGTGGTCATGGCGTACCACATCTGGTCGGCCGATTCGACCTGCGGGAAGCCCTGCTGCGCCAGGCTCGTCACATCCGGCAGCGCCGGTTCGGGGCGCGTCACGGCAAGGAAGTGCAGGTTCTCCCGGTTACGCGAGCCAGAGGCCGGGCCTGAGCAGGCGACATCCACATACCCGCCGATTACCGCCGGATAGGCGCGGCCCGAGCCTTCGAAATGCACGATGTCGAAATCGATGCCGAGCCGCTTCTTGACGATCTCCACCTGCAGGTGGCTGGACCCGCTGCGGCCGATCGTCCCCATCACCACGCGCCGCTTCTTCGCCTCGTTGACGAAGTCGGCGAAGGTGCGCATCGGGCTGTCCTTCTTCACGCAGAACTGCCAGCCGATGATGCTCCAGCCGAAGATGGGCACGAAATCGAGCGCCTTGTACTCGGCATTGCCCAGCACCTCGTCCATCACCGCGCCGGGGCTGCTCTCGGTCATGATGGTGTAGCCGTCGGCCTCGGCGCGCGAGAGGCGGGTGCGGGCGATGCGCCCGCCGGCGCCGATGGCGTATTCCAGCTTGGTACGCACGCCGTTCTCGGCGAGTTGCGGCTGGATGAGCCGCGCCGTCAGGTCGAGCGACCCGCCGGGTGCCTGGTAGATCAGCCAGGAGAGTTCCCGGCTCGGGAAGCGCGTCTGCCCGAATGCCGGTGCGGCCGCGCCCGCGGCGCCAAGGATGGCGGCCGAAAGCAGGCCGCGGCGAGAAGCGTTGAGATCGGTCATTGGCTGTCCTCTTTCTCGGGGTGATTCAACCGGCGGCCGGCAGGGGGATGCCCATGCCGCGCGCCTTCGCCTTCTCGTAGACAAGGTGAGCAATGGCAACGTCCTGCGAGACGATGCCCGTGGTGTGCACCAGGATGCGTTCATCCTCGCGTTCCCGGCCAGGCTTCGTGCCGGCGATGACCTCCTGGATCTCGGCGTGCAGTTGCTCGCGCGTGAACTGGCCGGACTCCACCATCTTCTTGAATTCCTTCTGGATGATGTTGAAGGTCCAGCTGTCGATGACGACCTTGTCCATGCTCGCCCAATCCGCCGGATCGAGCTCCCGCCGCGCCAGCGAGACGAAGGTGGCGCCCGGCTTCAGCCAGGCGCCGCGGCTGACGATGTCTGACGAGGTCGTGCCGCCCACCGCGATGTCGGCGCCGCGCACCACCTCCTCGATCGTCGTCTTCGCCACCACCGGGATGCCGAGTTCCTTCGACCATTTGGCGCAGAACGCCGCGCGGGTCTCGGGCCGGCGGGAGGTGCAGCGGATCTCGGAGAATCTGTAGAGCGTCAGCAGGCAGCGCAGCGCGTTGGTGCCCATGGTGCCGATACCAACCAGGCCGAGCACCAGCGGCTTCGAGCGGTCCAGCGGACCCATCCATTTCAGCGGCGCGATGGCGGCCGCGGTGCTGCGGATCGCGTAGGTCCAGTGCTCGTCCACGATCGCCAGCGCGTGGCCGGTGTGGGGATCCGACAGCACCACGTAGCGCGTGCAGTTCAGCGCGCCGACGGTGTTGCGCACGCCATCGTCATAGTAGTTGTAAAGCCGCACGCCCGTGGTCGGGATCTCCTTCAGCAGCGCAGCCTTGACGTGCCAGTGGTTGTTGAAGCCCTCGGCGGTGTCCATCTTGAAGGCGGGCGGGTTGGACCATTGCACGCTGTCCCGCGCGTGCATCAGGTAGACCTCCTCGCAGGCCGCCATCGCGTCCTCGACGGTGAGCAATTCGTCGAGCACGCGGAGGACTTGATCCTCGGTCACGGGATCGCCGAAGTGATAACGCAGGATCGTCGCCAGCGCGGCCGCTCCGCAGGAGTAGTCGCGCTTTTGCATGACGACGTTCCGCTGCTTGAGCGCTTGCCAACTCCAGACATCGCGGGAGGCGATATGGCGATCATCGCGGACCGGGGGTGCCGCGCTGAGCAACGTGGTGCCGAGCCAACTGGCCAGCCCCGCGCTAAGGACCAGGCACACGGCGACCCGCGGTCGGCTGGAGCGATGGATGCCACTGGGCATGGAGAACCTCCGTGAAGCGGGCCGCTTAATAAGTCCAGGTGATGCCAAATCGTCCGTCGGGAGCATCATCCGTGACACCGATCTCGGCAAAAGGCTCGATCAAGCGGCCGCAATTGGCAACGGTCGCGGCAAAACGCAAGCTCATAGGTTCAGCAAAGGTTCCCTCAAATTCCTGGCCATCGAGGCTGGCATCGGTAAAGTACGAGACATTGAACCTGGTGCTGAGCGTCACATTGGAATTGAGCGCGAAACCAACGCCCAGTTGCGCGCGGAGTTCTTCGCCCGGTTCGACAAATCGGCCAAAGTAATTGCTGCCAAACTGGTGTCGCCAACCCAAGCCATAAAAAATGACCACGGGATCGAAGGTATCAATCCATAACAGGTCGGTGGAAAGTCCGTAGAAGCCTGAGCCCAAAGCAGGAGCGACCGCCGTGAAGACGGGATCGACCAAGGGGGCTTCACCCGAAGGGAACGTCCCCGCAACGGTAAAGACCGTATCCGTGCAACGGCCCTGGCCATCACAGACCAAGAAAGAAATTCCCGTGGTCACGTCACCGATGCCGCCCTCATTATCGCGTTCATCGAAACCAAGCGTCGCGAAATCTGTTTGGGACCAGCCGAAGGGAGCCCCGATAAAGAACTGCGCTCGACGCGCGAGTCCGTAGCGGATTTCCAAAGGCATCACCAACTGTCGCTGGGTGAATCTCGCTTCGACGAGATTATTGGCGATATCAACGACGGTGAAGTCGGCTTGGAAACTCTGGTAGGAGAAACCAATATCAAATTGCATATCGCCCGGTTCGAGCAGGACCGCGCTCTGGCGCAAGAACTGCAATTGATTGGTGGGGGGCGGCGGCTCTTCGCCGAGTTGCTGGGCACCTTCGAGTGAACCCGAGCCGGGAGCCGCGCTCCCCAAGCTGTTTTGAGTTGTGCCGGGCAAGCCAGGGGGCGACGGCACAATCTCGCTGATCGCGTCCTCGCCGGTGGTTTCGACAGGAATCGGAATCACAATCTCGCCCGACTCGCCGGTCGGAGTCGGAATATCTTCGCCCTGCATTAGGATCAACGGGCTCTGAGGCGAAAAATCAGACCACAGTTCTCCACCAGGATCATAGAAATCACCAGAGGTAGGCACCTGGCGCGCCCGTTGGCTTCTCACCGGCGCGTTCTGCCAGTAGAGCGGTCCCGTGAGATCAATCCCCTGGCCCAATTGATTTTTGGTGGGAACGTAACTTTGGTCGGTGCTGCGCGTGTAGCGCTGCACCTCGGAGAGCTCTTGCGGATTCTGCATCCAGAACGGGGCAAAAAAGCCGTAGCGGTCGATGGTTTTCTCGGCCCTGGCGGCGTGTGACCGGCGACTGGGAGCGGGAACTTGCCAACCCACTGGGGCAACAGTCTCGGGAACTCTAGGTTCGGCAGTTGTGGTTTGATTCTGAGTTGATTGGGGGGCGGGCTGGGGTTGTGGCTCGCTGGTCGCCTGCTGATTGGTCCAAAACAGAGGCCCCAGCAGTCCTGACTTTTGTTGCTGAGCGACGACCGGCAGGGAACTCGAAGCGGAGATCAACACGCAGGCCACCAGCCAAGGCAACCTGGAGAGGCTTCCCGGCACACCAGCAGCAATCCCTTGGCCTTGCTCGCGCAGAATTCTCATAATGGTGGCTTTCGTAGTACGGATCACTCCGGTCGATCTCGGCGGGAGCAAGACTTGAGCGAGTTGGTCACCCCGAGTCTTGCCGCTTTCTCGTGCGGATTATTTGAGTCGCAAGGACAGCACCGATTCGCCACTCCTACTAATCATACGAGTCGTGGCGGATATTCGGCCTATACGGGCATTTAGCATGATCGGCCCCTCGCTGAATAAACTTCACCGAGTCGCCCGTGCAGGGAGCGAGGAAGCGTGTTCGTGGTCCTGTCGCACCAGTTAGGCAAACTTTGCTAACCGCTAGCTCGATTTTCTTGTGGGTCTTACCAATCAAATTGAGTTTAGCGGTTGTACCGATCGTTCCTAGGAATCCCAAAAAGGTGTGAATTCTGTTCTGTGAGGGTCGATCATGGCCTAGGGATCATGGCGATGGCTCTCATTAATGGGGTGCTATCAGTTATGCCCAAGGCAAGCATCTTACCGGCGTCGTGGGGCTCTCCGAACATTTTGGTTCGGTTCTCCACGGGCTGTACACTCTGACTCAGAACACAAAGGCTTGATCATGAGGACCCGCATTTTTCACTGGGAAACACTGGGCTTGGCCCGAGGTGTGGTTAGCCTCGTGGTGAGTGTCGTGTTGTCACACCCCCTGGCCGCTGCTGCTGTCGCGGGAGCGGAGCCCGGCAACGAACTCGTGCCCCTGCCACCGGTTGAGGTGGCGACGGCTGACCAGGGCGAGGCCGCCAAGGTTTCGCAACAGGCACCGGCGGCTCGTAAGCTGTCTCCGCTGCGCCAAACCATGGGAAAAATGGGCATGGGGAAACTGGTCGATTTACGACTGGCCTCCGATGTCCAATCCGCTCGGGAAACGACCGGGTTTTCGGTGGAGTCCTCGGATTACCTGATGGAGCAACCCACCAATCCCGCCCAAGAAACGGCGAGCCTGAGCTCATTTCACGACGGCAGCACCACAAGCTGCGATGTGGGCATGAGTTGTGACCCTGGGTACGGTTGTGACCCTGGCTGCGATCCTGGCTGCGACCCCGGTTGTGGGGTGGGTGGGGATTGCAGTCAATCCGCGCTCGGCTGTCACGGGGGCATGTGCTGTGACGGGAATTGTTGCGAGGGTGGGGCCTGTTGCCATGGCGCATGCTGCGCGGCTTGTTGCCGTCCGCCCTGTTTTTGGTTGGCTGGCGTGGAGGCGACTTTCCTAGGTACGGACCTCGACTCTGGGTTTGTGAGCTATCGCTTGCAGGACGGGTTTGCCGCCCCGCCACTAGACGCCTCGTTTGGCAGCCTCGAAGAAGCCGCCATCGACGACTTTTATATTGCACCCCGGCTGTGGTTGGGCGCGCAATGCGGTTGCTGGGGCCTCGTGGGACGCTATTGGCACATGCAGGCTGCCGAAGCGGTCTTTGATCCTTTCACCTTTACTCCGCCTGGGCCAACTCCCGACTTTGGCTACTTTATCCACAATCGCTTTGAAGCGTACACGGTGGACGTGGAATTGACACGGAGCTTCTGTCACTGCGATACGAAGAATACACTTTCGTTCGGTGCTCGTTATGCCTCGATCTTGAACGATATCGGTCTGAGCATGGACGGCCAAGTGAACAATGGTGTTGGAGGCTTGGGAGTAATCAGCGGCAATGCCCGCTCGAATACCTCCGCCCATGGCACGGGCATCACGGGTGCTTGGCAGGGCCGACGACCGTTCTTCTGCCATTCGTGCCTACATTTGTTCTACGGCGTGAGAGGCTCGGTCGTCTGGGGCCCCGTGACGAACAGCGTGGAAACAGACACGATCGAGGTCACCGCGGGCGCGACGGCAGGATCGTACAATGGCGCGGTCACGCGGGTGGACGATTCGTTATTTATTCTCGAAAGCCAGCTCGGTTTGCAAGTTGATTATCGCGTCTTCTGCTTCCCGGGGGATGCGTTCTTCCGCGTGGCGGGAGAATATCAATACTGGGCGGCGGACGGCGGTTCGACCGTGGCCACCTCCTTCGCTGGCTTTGGCAATCCCGCGGCACCACCGTTTTCCCAGGGACAAGCCTTTGCCGAGTCTGACGGCATCGACGTGAACCTGATCGGTCTGTCGATTGCCACGGGATTCATGTGGTAATTGCTGGTAAACTCTCCTCCTTATCAGCAACAAGGCCCTGACCTTCGGTTGAAGGTCAGGGCCCATTTTTTTGCGCTCACACCTCAGAGGAATGAGCTATTTTTCATCGTGCTGGCAATCCAGGATTTCAAGTCTTTTCGACTAGAAGGATGTCGCCGAAGAGAAACCACCAGCATAGACTCGCAAGGATTTGGTCGTGGTGATCGAATTGGTCACGCCACCGATCGTAATGACTTCGCTGTGAGTCTTGGTGATGCCAGCTTCAGAGAAGTTGGTACCCGAGGCCATGTACTTCCCCTTGGCGAAGTAGACATTGACGGAACCGGCCGCGGCGCCGCCATGATAACCCTTCTCGCCGACCAAGGCAAAAGAGCCACCTGCCGCGATGGAAATCGAATTGTGGCTGGGAACATAACCCATGCCGCGCACGGTGGCGGCTTCACTATCCGAGACAACGGTTGCGCCGCTCAAACCCATCGCGCCGAGGGTCTTGGCGGGAATCATGCCTTCGGCTGCATGCGACTGACCAACAGCGGTCAACAAGACCAGGGACAAACCAAGCAGAACATTCTTACTCATAGCTGAAATCTCCAAAAGAACGTGAAGAGGGGACGACACTTTTTGCCAGCGAAAAAAACTTTTCGCTTCGACATGTCGTGAGGCGGATCAAGCACTCACAATTTCCACGCTAATCAGGGCCCGTAGACCATCAATCTGAAAGAATTCCGTCGCGGAAAAGATTTCCAAACTTTCCGCTGAGCTAAGCGGTCGTACCGATTGTACGGACGTCCCACGTCTTTTCCGGCGATTTCGTGACGGGAAACGAGCCGTCTCGCCTGCGGTGATTGGTGCAAGGTGGCTGTGGGAACTCGTGGGGACGCAAGGTCTCGCCGACGGCTCTTCATTCAGCCCCCGGCAGTTGGCCAAGGCTCCCCCTGAAAAGGGGAATTCTGGCCCCTGAGTTGGTCAAAATGTGTATTTTTGCCAGATTTCTGTTGACTCTTGTGGCCCCTGTTGCTTGAGTAGAGATATGCGGTTTATGTGGGTTGCGAGGCTTTTTCCGCCTCCCCTCGAGCACTGCGTCTTTCAACTAGGAGCAATTACATGAGCAAAGTTCTGTCAGCACTCGCCGTGGCGATTCTGCTGGTGAGTTCGTCAGCGGTTCAAGCTGCCGACGGAACCATCAGCCAAGCCACTCTGTCGGCCATGGGTCTCAATGGGGCCACGATCGTCTCGGATAGCGAAGCGCTCGCCGTCCGTGGGCATGGCTATGCCCCCAGTAAATCGATCGCCATCGCCGCGGGCGGTTCGTTCGCGGGCGTCGGCGTTCCTGGTGGCGGTGCCGCCTCGGTGAATGTATATTTCGCGGCCGGCAAGCATTTCGCTGGCGGCGTGAACTATTCCGAGGCTGGCAAGACGGTTACCAAAACGAAGACTACCGTCGTCTTTGGGATTCCCGTGTCATCGGTGACCAAAACTAAGTCGGTCCAAGTGTATGCCGGTGGTTTTTCGGCAGCCGCGGCCTTCTAAATGGTTTGACTGCATTTCGGTGAAAGAACAGGGACTAGTCAGCCGGAGGGCTGGCTAGTTCTTTTTTTGCGCTGGGTTTACAACCAAACGTGCCCCGACCAGGATGGACCCCGCCAAGATGGCGGGGCTATCTATGGAGGACTTCTTCGGTGACGTCGGCGACGAAGTCTTCGACGAGGTCCGCCTGGTGCGGCATTTCCGCGCCGACGTTTACGCCGACGCCGGGTTCCTTGAAGAACCAGTAGAGCATGTCGCGCGTGGCGCTGAGGTATGTGGGATAGAGCGGCAGGGGGTTGGTCGCCTGCTCGGCGGCGTATTTGCGGGTGAGCTCTTCGAGTTGGTCGTGCGACACGCGCGGATGGCGATGGTGCGGGCCGTGGACGAAAATGTCGAAGTTGAGGAACGTGGCGAACTTGGTGATGGGGTTGTCGGCGATCACCGTGCGAGTGCCGCGCAGGGGGTCGTAGCTTTTCATGCCCAGGTGTTCGGTGAGCTTGCGACCATTCTGATAGAGACCGGCGAGCATGTACGGTAGCACCCAGACCAGAGCGAACGTGTCCCAAGCGCGGTAGTAGACGACCAGGCTGAGGATCGCTCCCCAGAAGCAGGCCATGCCAAAATATTCCCAGCGGATCGCGCGGCGCTGTTCCGCTTTCAAGGGCGAGTTGGGATGGAAATAGATGCGGCCATAGACAATGGGGGCGGTGAGCACGCCGAGGAACAAATCGCACCAAACGAAAATCTTACGGAACCAACGGGGGGCCTGCGGATCGGAATAGGGCCAGAGTTCCCAATCGTTGGGCTTGTTGAGATACGCATGATGGCGGATGTGGGTTTCGCGGTAGGAGGTGTAGGGAACGAACATGAGCCAGCCCAGCACACGGCCGAGGGCGACGCTCAATCGCTGCGAGCTAAAAAGCGTTTGATGGGCCGTCTCGTGGAAGCAACTTGTCCAGCAGAACATGAAGTAGCTGGTCGTGAGCATCCAAAACAGGCGGACGGCCCAATGGTCGGTCGGCCAAGGATAGGCGACCATCACCATCGAGAAAATCTGCGCGGGGAAAAACAGAAAGCGGAGTGCCGTGTGGCGATTGGCGAGGGCTTCTTTTTCAGCGGCGGAGAATTGGGTGAGACTCATGGCGGCACCATCAACAGGGGTGAGGATGGGAAAAATGCCCTTGTAGCAAACGCGAACATCGCGGCAAATGGCGTTCCGTATGTTATCGCCTGGAAAACTGCTGTTGAATCGACTGCAAAATCTCCAATTAGATTCTTACAGGATCAGATTGCGTATCGGTCATCACGTTGCGGCGGACGTGGTTGAGCGGCTCGGAGGGGGCGGTCGGTAGGAAGCCGACCATGTCGCAGAAATGGCGTTCGACTCGGTCGATGAAGTCGGTCGGGTTTTCCTCGAAGGCAAAATGCTGGGCCTTGGGCACGACATCTTTTTCGCAGTTCGGCAACAGCTCGATCAGCTTGAGGCACATCGGCAGGAACGGCGAAAACTCGCCGTGCAGACAGACACAGGGGGTCATAATGTCGGCGATAGTGTCTTCGGTAAGCCCGGCAGTCGCGGCCACATCCGCGCCGCAGGTCGTGCCTGCCAATCGCACAAGCCGATTGAGCGTGGCTTCGCCGGCGCGTTCGATGAACATTTTTTTCTTGCGGGGCGAAAGATTGGCGGCTTGCTGGAGCATGTCGTGGAGATTCCACAGATTGCCAGCGATAGCCATGCCGGCGGTGGCGGCGTTTTTCTTGTACGCACGGAAGCCGAGCCAGCGTTTCGGGTTTGCTTGCAAATGGTGCAGCGCGGGAAGGAACGGGTCGGAAAGAACAACGCCGGCAAAACGCTCGGGATAATCTTGCGCGGCATGGAGGGCCACTGCCGCACCAAAGCTGTGGCCCATCACGAGCGCGGGCTTAAGGCCAAGTTCTGCATGCAAGGCCGCGAAGTCGGCGGCCATGTCACGGGTGGTGTAGTGGTCGTGGGGCGTGTCGCTGTAGCCGTGGCCGCGCATGTCGTAGGCGGTCACGCGGAATTGCTTGGCCAGCTTGGTCATCAGGCCGCTGAGCATCCAGACGGCGAGATTGCCCGTGACACCGTGGATGAGCACGGCATCGGGCGCGCCGACCGGCCCGGCCTGCTGGTAATGGAATTTCAGGTTGCCGAGTTGAGCGTGGGGCATGGGGAAATTGCAAATTTGAAATTGATAATTGCAAATCTCAATCTTTAGAGAACACTTGCGTCGGCTTCGAGTTGGAGGCGGATGAAGTTAGCGAATTGGCCGATGGACACGTCGCGTTGATCGAGTCGGCCCAATTCGGCCATGAAATCGGCGAAGGGAAATTGCCGCGCGTAATGGCGTTCGACCAATTCGTTGAGCATCACCAAGTCGATGGATTCGATGGCGAGGTCGGCGAACAGTTGAGAATTCTCGGAGACCGTCGTACTGGCTGCGTAGCCCTTGAGGTCGCGGATGATGCCGATCACTACGTCGACGATGCTCCGTTGCCTGGCGGCACGACCGTTGAGCAGCGGTTCGATAGTGAGCGGGCTTTTCATGAGGGGCGCAACTGTGACAGGCTGCGTTGGAATCGGGCTTTCCGTCCTCGAGTTTTCGGTCCATTGACCGACGATTTCGAGTTCGCCATTGAGGTACAAATCCTTGCACCCGCGGCGCTGGAGCTTGCCGCTGCTCGTGCGGGGAATTTCGCTGCCTTTCACAAGCACGATGGCGTGGGGGCCGAGTTCATGCTCTTGCGCGAGCACGGCCCGCACGGCGGAGAACAATTCTTGCTGGTTAAGCTTCTGTGCCCGCATGACGCCGCAAACGACCACCACGCGCTCTTCGCCATCGACATCGACGCCAAACGAGACAACGTGATCGCGGCGCAAGGCGGGGTGGCTGGCTTCGACGGTGCGCTCGATGTCTTGCGGATAATGGTTGCGGCCACGAACGATGATGAGGTCTTTGATCCGACCGGTGACAAACAGTTCGCCGTTGTCGAGGAAGCCCATGTCGCCGGTGCGGAGGAACGTGCCCTGCTCGCCCGGCAACGTGGCTTGGAAGGTTTCGGCGGTGGCGGCGGGACTGTTCCAGTAGCCTTTGGCGACGCCGGGACCACGGACCCAGATTTCGCCGATTTGATCGGGGGCGCTGCGTTCGAGCGTCACGGGATCGACGATGGCAATCTCTTGACGTTCCACCGTGCCGCCGCAACCGACGATCGCGCGGCCCGCGCCGTCGGCAACGGCAACGACGTGATTTTCCGCGAGTTCATGCGGATCAAACGAGCGGATGATCGGGGTCGCCGCTTTCTCGCCGCCACTGACGATGAGCGTCGCTTCGGCGAGGCCATAGCAGGGAT
>ENA-ORBV01016480-ORBV01016480.1-microbial-mat-metagenome-genome-assembly--contig:-NODE-16480-length-10719-cov-7.337906_pt1 | contig 10719 bp, 8 predicted proteins | sample MGYA00237777_ERZ505514 | MGnify/ENA primary metagenome ERZ505514 (study PRJEB26160, sample SAMN06269048) | microbial mat metagenome | isolation source: Oligotrophic lake microbial mat | place...
ACAGCCCAGCAACCCCCCCAGCAACTTGCGGCCGAACTGCTCGACGTATTGCGACGTCAATCCCACGCCCAGCGTGGCGAGCAGATCGGTGATGTGCCCGCGATCGAGCTCGAAGCCATAAGCCTTGCCGATCCCGTAGACCATCTTCATCTGCAGCGGAATGATCGCCATCGAAGCAAGCGATTGCGGCAGCAATTCAAGCGCGCCGTTGATGATCGATGCCTTGAGGATCATCTTGTCGAGCTCGGCGCCGTTGACGGAACCGGCAATGACCACCCCTTCGAGCGCCGGCGCCGCCAGCGGTGCGGATGCCAGCGCATCGGCCTCGCGCGTCAGCGTCTGCGCCGCGCCCGCATCGAGATGCAGCATGCGCGCCAGTCCCGCCAGGAAGTCACGTTCAGCCGCCGACGTCGCACCATCGGCATTGCAGACGCCTACCGCCATTTCGTACGCGAACTGCCGGTGGCCCGGTTCCGTCAGCGCGGCGGCGATCACCGGCAGGTCGGGCTTGTGCAACAGCACCTGCTGGTAGATCGCGGTGACGTCGATGGCGGTGCCCGCCGACAGGGATTGCGCGATCCGCTGGATCTCGGCGCGTTCGCGATCGTCGTTACCGCCGTCGGCGAAGGCCGCCATCAGGCAGATCGTGAGAATGGCGCGTTGCTGTTCATCGTTCATGAGACGTCAGTCCTTGTCGGGATCAGGATGGATATTGTCGACCCAATGCACGGACTCCGGATTGGGTTCGACGTTGGGCAAATCGAGGTTGACCACCACCGGCACCTGGCCGCTGCGGCACAGCACGCACGACAGCGGCTCGTTGTCGCTGGCATTGATCTCCTGGTGCGGCACGAAGGGCGGCACGTAGATGAAGTCGCCCGGGCCGGCCTCGGCGGTGAACTCGAGCTTCTCGCCCCAGCGCATGCGGGCGCGGCCCCTGACGACGTAGATCACGCTCTCCAGCGGGCCGTGGTGGTGCGCGCCGGTCTTGGCATTGGCGTGGATGTGCACGGTGCCGGCCCACAGCTTCTGCGCGCCGACGCGGGCGAAGTTGATGGCCGCCTTGCGGTCCATGCCCGGGGTCTGCGCGGTGTTCGGGTCGAGCTGGTTGGCGGCAATCACACGCACGCCGTCATGCTTCCAGTCTGTCGGTTCGGCCATTGGGGGGTCCTCGCGGTTCAGGCTTTCAAGTATTCCTCGCGCCCGCCGAGCCAGCGGTCGACGTGGCGCTGGGCGACTTCGGGCGCCTCAACCAGCAGTTTCGTCGCGAGCGTACGCGCTTGTTGCAACAGCAGGCTGTCCTCGGCCAGGTCGGCAAAACGCAGCAGGGCGTCGCCACTCTGCCGCGCGCCCATGAACTCGCCGGGGCCACGGATGTCGAGGTCGCGGCGGGCGATCTCGAAGCCGTCGTTGGTTTCCACCATCGCCTGCAAGCGCGCCTTGCCGGTGGGCGACAGCGGCGCGGTGTAGAGCAGCACGCACACACTCGCCACCGCGCCCCGGCCGACCCGGCCGCGCAGTTGATGCAGCTGCGCCAGGCCGAAACGTTCGGCGTGTTCGATCACCATCAAACTGGCATTCGGCACATCGACGCCGACTTCGATGACGGTGGTCGCCACCAGCACCTGCATCTGCCCGGCGCTGAACAGCGACATCACGGCCGCCTTTTCGGCCGCCTTCATGCGGCCGTGCAGCAGACCGACCATCACGCCCGGCAACGCGGCGCTCAACTCGGCGTGGGTGGCGGTGGCGTTCTGCAAGTCGAGGTGCTCGCTTTCTTCGACCAGCGGGCAGACCCAATAGATCTGCTTCAGCGGCTGCAGCAACTCGGCGCGGACTCTCGCGATGACGGCGTCGCGGCGGCTGTCGGCAAACAGGCGGGTGGCCACCGGTGTGCGGCCGGGCGGCAGTTCATCGAGCGTGCTGACGTCCAGGTCGGCGTAGTAGCTCATTGCCAAAGTGCGCGGGATCGGGGTGGCGCTCATCATCAGCAGGTGGGGTTCCAGCCCTCCCGCTTCCAGCTCTTCGCCGTCATGGGACTGCGCGCCCAGCTTGGCGCGCAGGGCCAAGCGTTGCGCGACGCCGAAGCGGTGCTGCTCGTCGACGATGGCCAGCCCCAGTTTCGCGAAAGCCACGTCGTGCTGGATCACGGCGTGCGTGCCGACCGCCAACTGGGCCTGGCCCGACGCCAGCGCTTCGACCATCGCCGTGCGCGCCTTGCCCTTGCGGCTGCCGCTCAGCCACGCGATGCCCACGCCCAGCGGTTCGAGCCAACTGATCAGCTTACGGAAGTGCTGCTCGGCCAGGATCTCGGTCGGCGCCATCAGCGCGCATTGCCAGCCGGCGTCCATCGCGATCGCCGCGGCCAGCGCCGCCACCACGGTCTTGCCGGAGCCGACATCGCCTTGCAGCAGCCGGTGCATCGGGCGCGGCCGCGCGAGGTCGGCCGCGATCTCGTCGCCGACGCGCTTCTGCGCGCCCGTCAACCCGAACGGCAGCGTGGCGGCCAGCCGGGCGTGGATGCTGGCGCTGCCAGCCAGCACCGCCAGCACCGGCGCGCGCAGCGTGGCGCGCTCGGCGCGGGACCGCGCCTGCGAAAGCTGTTGCGCGAGCAGCTCGTCGAACTTCAGCCGCTGCCACGCGGGGTGCAGCGGGTCTTCCAGCTCGGTGGCGCGCGCCGCAGCAGCCGGGTGGTGCAGCGCTTCGAGCGCCTCGCGCAGCGTCGGCAGGCCCCTAGGCACGGCGCCCGGCGGCACCAACTCATCGAGCGGCGCGCGCGCCAGCGCCGAGACGATGACCTTGCGCAGGTAGGCCTGCGGCAGCGCGGCGGTGCTCGGGTAGACCGGCGTCAGGCTTTGCGGCAGCGGGGTGTCGGGCAGCACCGCGCGGAAAGCCGGGTGCACCATTTCCCGGCCGAAAAAACCGCCGCGCACCTCGCCGCGGGCGCGGATCAGCTGGCCCGCGGCCAGCGTCTTCTGGTTCGACGGGTAGAAGTTCAGCAGCCGCAGCAACAGCTCGGCGCCGCTGCCGTCGGACAGCGTGGCGATCAGCTGCCGCCGGCCGCGCTGGTCGATGCGGCAGTCCTGGACCGTGCCCTGCACCTGCGCGATTTCGCCGTCGCGCACCGCGGCGATCGGCACGATGCGGGTCTCGTCTTCGTAACGCAGCGGCAGGTGCAGCGCCAGATCGATGTCGCGGACCAGGCCGAGTTTGGAAAGGGCCTGCGCCGGGGCCGACTTTTTCCTCAAAGCATCAGGCATGGAACAATTTTGAGCACAGGCCGGTCGATCACTGCGTCATGTGCCCGCCGGTCCGCCCCAAGGGCGAATGCCGGAGGGCGCAGCACGAAGGTACTTTAGTGACCCGCATCCACACACTTGCCGACTTCGATTTCACCCTGCCTGCCGAGCTGATCGCGCAGCACCCAGCCGCCGAGCGCAGCGCTTCGCGCCTGCTCGACGGCCGCGGTGCGCTGCCGGTGGACAGCGTGTTCCGTGACCTGCCCGCGCTGTTGCAACCGGGCGACCTGCTGATCTTCAACGACACCCGCGTCATCAAGGCGCGGCTGCTCGGCGAGAAGCCGACCGGCGGTGCGGTGGAGGCGCTGGTCGAACGCGTGCTGCCCGGGCACGAGGTGCTGGCCCACCTGCGCGCCAGCAAGTCGCCGCGCGCGGGGGGCAGCGTGCGCTTCGCCAACGCCTTCGACGCCGAGGTGCTGGGCCGCGCCGGGCCCGACGGTGCGCTGTTCAGGCTGCGCTTTCCGGCCGACCCGCTGTTGCTGCTGGAGCGGCACGGCCATGTGCCGTTGCCGCCGTACATCGAACACGCCGACACCGCCGAAGACGAGCGCCGCTACCAGACGGTGTTCGCCGCCAAGCCCGGCGCCGTGGCAGCGCCGACCGCCGCGCTGCACTTCGACGACGCGGTGCTGGCTGCGCTGGATGCGCAGGGCGTGACGCGCGCGGCCGTGACGCTTCACGTGGGCGCGGGTACCTTCCAGCCGGTGCGCACCGAGAACCTGGCCGAACACCGCATGCACAGCGAGTGGTTCGAAGTTTCCGCCGCCACGGTAGCGGCCATCGAAACCACGCGCGCCAGCGGCGGTCGCATCGTCGCCGTCGGCACCACCAGCCTGCGCGCGCTCGAATCGGCCGCGCGCGGCGGCCTGCTCGCGCCTCATGTCGGCGAGACCGACATCTTCATCACGCCGGGCTTCGAGTTCCGGGTCGTCGACTTGCTGGTGACGAACTTCCACCTGCCCAAGAGCACGCTGATGATGCTGGTGTCGGCCTTCGCGGGCCACGCGCAGGTGATGGCGCTGTACCGCCATGCGATCGAATCGCGCTACCGCTTCTTCAGCTACGGCGACGCGATGCTGCTGGGTCGCACGGCCGGCTGACCGCCCCCGAGCGGCACCGCTGCGCGCCGTTGCAGCCCAACCGGGCGCAAAGCGCCCCGCCGATATGATCCCCGGTTTGCCTGCGCGCGACCGATGCCTGCTTACTCGCCACCAGAAAAGCCCATGCTCCGGGTCAGGGGTGCCCGCACGCACAACCTCAAGAACATCGATCTCGACATTCCGAAGCACGCCCTGGTCGTGATCACGGGCCTGTCGGGCAGCGGCAAGAGCAGCCTGGCTTTCGACACGCTGTACGCCGAGGGCCAGCGCCGTTACGTCGAGAGCCTGAGCGCCTACGCGCGCCAGTTTCTGCAGCTGATGGACAAGCCCGACGTCGATGTGATCGAGGGCCTGAGCCCGGCCATCTCGATCGAGCAGAAGGCCACCAGCCACAACCCGCGCAGCACGGTCGGCACGATCACCGAGATCCACGACTACCTGCGCCTGCTGTTCGCCCGCGCCGGTACGCCTTACTGCCCCGACCACGACCTGCCGCTGCAGGCGCAGAGCGTCAGCCAGATGGTCGATGCCGTGCTGGCCTTGCCCGAAGACACCCGGTTGATGGTGCTGGCCCCGGTGGTACGCGACCGCAAGGGCGAGTTCGCCGAGCTGCTGCAAGACATGCAGGCACGCGGTTATGTGCGCTTTCGCATCGGCGGCGACGGCAAACCGGGCCAGATCGTCGAAGTCGACGCGCTGCCGAAGTTGAAGAAGACCGAGAAGCACGACATCGACGTCGTGGTGGACCGGCTCAAGACCAGGCCGGAATTCAAGCAACGTCTGGCCGAGAGCTTCGAAGCGGCGTTGCGCATCGCCGAAGGCCGCACGATCGCGCTGGAAACCGACACCGGCAAGGAGCATCTGTTCAGCAGCAAGTTCGGCTGCCCGGTGTGCAGCTATTCGTTGCCCGAGCTGGAGCCGCGCCTGTTCAGCTTCAACTCACCGGTCGGTGCCTGCCCGTCGTGTGATGGGTTGGGTCAGGTGACGGTGTTCGACGCCGACCGTGTGGTCGCCTTCCCGAGCCTGAGCCTGGCCTCGGGCGCCATCAAGGGCTGGGACCGGCGCAATCCGTACACCCATTCGCTGCTCGAGAGCGTGGCCCGGCACTACGCCTTTTCGATCGACACGCCGTTCGAGGACTTGCCGAAGAACGTCCAGCGGGTGCTGCTGCACGGCTCGGGCAGCGAGGACATCGAGTTCGTCTACCAGACCGAGGGCGCCAAGGGAAAGGCCCGCAGCGTCAAGCGCAGCCACCCCTTTGAAGGCGTGCTGCCCAACTTCGAACGCCGCTTCCGCGAGACCGATTCGGTGGCCGTGCGCGAAGACCTGGCGCGCTACCAGGCCGTCAAGCCGTGCGCCGATTGCGGCGGCGCACGGCTGCGGCGCGAGGCGCGGCATGTGTTCCTTCAGCACGCCGATGGCGCCAAGGGCCAGCCGATCTACGCCGTCGAACACGCCACGCTTGCCGACTGCCTGGCCTACTTCCAAGGCCTGAAGCTGCAAGGCGCGAAGGCCGAGATCGCCGACAAGATCGTGCGCGAGATCGCCAGCCGGCTGCGCTTCCTCAACGACGTCGGCCTGACCTACCTGAGCCTGGACCGCGGCGCCGACACGCTCAGCGGCGGCGAGGCGCAGCGGATCCGCCTGGCGAGCCAGATCGGCAGCGGCCTGAGCGGCGTGATGTACGTGCTGGACGAGCCCAGCATCGGCCTACACCAGCGCGACAACGAACGCCTGATCGGCACCCTGAAGCACCTGCGCGACCTGGGCAACAGCGTGCTGGTGGTCGAACACGACGAGGACATGATCCGTGCCGCCGACCACGTCGTCGACATGGGCCCGGGTGCCGGTGTGCACGGCGGGCGCGTCATGGCGCAAGGGACGCTCGAAGACATCGCCGCCGCCGAAGATTCACTTACTGGCAAATACCTGGCGCGTGTGCTGCGCATCGAGGTGCCGAAACAGCGCCGCGCCGGCAGCGGGTTTGGCAGCGCGCCGCTGCGCTTGTCGATCGTCGGCGCGCGCGGCAACAACCTGCAGGGCGTCAACGTAGAAATCCCGATCGGCTTGTTCACCTGCGTCACCGGCGTCTCGGGCTCGGGCAAGAGCACGCTGATCAACGACACGCTGTACACCGCGGTGGCCAAGAAGCTCTACCAGAGCCACGCCGAACCCGCGCCGCACGACCGCATCGAAGGGCTGGAGCACTTCGACAAGGTCATCAACGTCGACCAGAGCCCGATCGGCCGCACGCCGCGCAGCAACCCCGCCACCTACACCGGCCTGTTCACGCCGATCCGTGAGATGTTTGCCGAAGTGCCGACGGCGCGCGAGCGCGGCTATGGTGCCGGCCGGTTCAGCTTCAACGTCGCGGGTGGGCGTTGCGAAGCCTGCCAGGGCGACGGCGTGATCAAGGTCGAAATGCACTTCCTGCCCGACATGTACGTGCCGTGCGACGTGTGCCACGGTGCCCGCTACAACCGCGAGACGCTGGAGATCCTCTACAAGGGCAAGAACATTCGGCAGGTGCTGGAGCTGACGGTCGAGGACGCCCACGCCTTCTTCGCCGCGGTGCCGAACATCGCGCGCAAGCTGCAGACGCTGCTGGACGTGGGCCTGGGCTACATCCGCCTGGGCCAGAGCGCGACCACGCTGTCGGGCGGCGAAGCGCAGCGCGTCAAGCTCGCACTCGAACTCAGCAAGCGCGACACCGGCCGCACGCTTTACATCCTGGACGAGCCGACCACCGGCCTGCACTTCCACGACATCGGGCTGCTGCTGAAAGTGCTGGTGGCGCTGCGCGACGCCGGCAACACCATCGTCGTGATCGAGCACAACCTGGACGTCATCAAGACTGCCGATTGGCTGATCGACATGGGGCCCGAAGGCGGGGCTGGCGGCGGGCAGGTGGTGGTGGCGGGCAGCCCGGAGGAGGTGGCTGCTTTCGACGGAAGCCACACGGGGCGGTTCTTGAAGGCGATGCTGTAGCTGTTACGGGCGGGCTGCGACAGGCCTGCGCCAGATCGCAGCTTTGACATCTGATGCGCTCCGAAATAACATCTAGCATCATGCGAACCACTCTCGACATCGACGACCCGGTCCTGCAAGACCTGAAGCGCTTGCAAGCGCGGGACGGCCAGTCGCTCGGCCGCTTGGCTTCGGACCTGTTGGCCAAGGCGCTCAGCGAACGCCAGCGTCGCGAGCCCGCCCCGCCGCCGTTTCGCTGGCTCAGCCGCCCGATGGGCGCGCGGGTCGACCTCGCCGACCGCGACGCGCTCTGGGACGCGCTGGACACGAAGCGGTGAGTTACAGCGTCGACGTCAACGTCCTGCTGTACGCGTCGGACGCGGGCTGCGACGAACACCCCAAGGCTGCCGAGTTCGTTGCCGCCTGTGCGGCCGACAAGGAGCTTTGGTGCGTGGCGTGGCTGACGCTGATGAGCTACATGCGCATGGCCACGCACCCGGCGATCTTCAGCACACCCCTTTCTCACGAGGAAGCCGCGCGCAATGTCGACGGGTTGCTGGCATTGCCTCAGCTGCGCATGATCGACGAAGGCCCGGGGTTCTGGGTCCGCTACCGCGAGGTTGCGCAAGAAGCACCCGTCCGTGGCAACCTTGTTCCCGACGCGCACCTGGTCACTGTGCTCCGCCAACACGGCGTGAAGACGATCTACACCCGCGACCGCGACTTCCGCAAGTTCGGCGGACTGAAGGTCATCGACCCGATCGCTTGACGGCCGCCTTCTTTGCCGCCCGTCATTTCGCCGCGAATGCCGCCGTGGTGGCTCAAACCGGCTTGCAAGCCGCTGCGCAGGCTGCAGCTCGATGAGCACAGCAACCAAAGCAGCGATCAATGCTAACCCTGCGTATCTGGTGATCGAGCCGCTGTCTGTAGCTGCCGCTGCCCCAGCCGCCGCCGTTGGCAGCCTTAAGTCAGTCCAGTGCGTCGTGGTCCGAGCGATTGGAGGCAACAAGCAAGGCCTGAACCCAAGGCCCGAACCAAGGCCGCCAAGGCCGACTACGTGTGCGGTGAGTCCATCTTGTCGAGCAGCGAACCGATCACTTTCAGCAACGCAGCTACACGCTCCCGATCCGCCCCGATCCGCGTCTCGAACTCGAACACTTCGATTCCGTTGCAAACCTCATTGAGGGCAGCATTCAAGATTAGGAGTTCGTCTCGGTCAATGCCGATGTGTGACCGCTCGACGGTGGTGAAGAAAACTTCCATGAGCATTACCTCAACCCGCCAAAGCAGGCGCGTCCATTCGTATGTTGGAATGCAGTCCCACGTCGGCTGGCCGAGCGCGTTGGGCGCATAGGCCACCTTCTTCTCACCCCAGTAGTTGATCTGCTGCTGGTGGCCGTAGGCGTCGTACAGGCGCTGGATGGGGTAGTCGCCGTAGCTGCGGAAGCTGCGGAAGCTGTAAGTCTCTTTCGTTAACAAGCGCCGGTTGTTGTATTCCATCGCCCAGGTGAAGGTGCCGGAGCTGTTGGTCTTCTCGCGGCCGTAGGGCCAGTGACTGCGGGTGATGCCGGGGCTGCCGGGGCTGCCGTCGCCGAAGGTGGTGCTGAGCGGCCGGTCCATGTCGTCGTAGGCAAACGTGGCTTTGCGGTTGCCGGGTGCGGCGCCGCTGTCGCACGAGGACCACGCCATCCTGGCGGCTCGACACACGTCTGCACAGGGCGGGCGCCAAACACGCTCAGAAAGGTTGCCCGGGCTATTCGTAGTACTTCGCCGCAAGCATCATTTCAGCCACGTTCTTCCAGTTCGGCGTCGTCGGCACTGGAAGGTTATTGTTTTGATAGTATCCATCCATGTCCTGCACCCAGGCAAACAGCGACTCGAGGAAGTCGTCAAGGGTCAGGTGCTGCCATTCCTCAGGATGTGCAGCCAAGTCATGTCGCAGCGCAACGATGAACCGCACAAAGTCCTCGCGCGATCGTACGGAATCGACCGTGTTCTTCAGATCCATTTCATTCACCTCGAATCCGAATCGTCAGGCCATCATTCTTCGTCGTGAACTTCCACGCCTCACGGGCCATCTCCTGAGGCGTCGCCATTCTGTAGGGCACGTCCATCTCAGCCCTTCGGAACGCCTCAAGCCTGCGGTTATCGAGAGTGAACTACTTGCCGTCTTTCTGGATCAGACGGATAGCGGGTACTCGATTTGCCTTCAGTGCGCCGCCTCGTAGCGCATCTGCCATTTTCTGGATCGAACCGCCTTCGCTAAAGGCCGCCTTGGCGCTGTCTTGGCTGAAGCGAACGGTGGACGGTTGATTGCACCCTTTGCCGCACCTGATCTACCTCGTCACGTCGGCAGGGTCGACAACCAATTGACGACCGACCTCGATTCCTCGAAGTACCTAGACAACGACGTTCGATCATCCACCCAGTTGTCGAAACCATCTGACATGTCTGATGCCGTTGAAGTCAGTACAAGGTATCCACCAGTATTCACCGAGTCATCGACGACCTTGACATACGAGCCGGCATCGTCGCCTTCCATGATTTGACCGACAACTCCAATTTTGATGTCCATAGCGAAGTCAATCGAAGAAGGGGATGTGGTTGTTCACAGTCGGCTTTGCCGCACCTGGCTTGTAAATTTCCAGGTGCCCATGCGGCACGCCTGGCTTGTGAGCTCCGGTCAGGGACCCAGTGTCGATGCGGAACTGGCGGGTACCGTCAGCGCTTCTGAATAAGCCACTTCCCGACTTACCAATTTCCTTGTACCCAGAACCGACGAACTTTTCGCCTGCCTTCAGCGGATCGTCTGCGCTCATTTTTGTAGCGCTGGTGAAGTTGCCCTTGCCGGCCAGAGTCTCAGCAATTACAGCATCTGCTTTGGTTAACCCTTTTGCAAGCCCAAACACCTCGAGTATCCGCGAGCCGTTGCCAAGTGTGGCGCCGTTGACGACCGCGACCGCTGTGCCGGCTATCGTGTAGACCGTCGCAGCGAGCGCGTCACCAGACGCCGCGGCTTCCGTAGCCTGATCGCTATACCCTCCCGTGACGACGCTGGCTGTCGCGCGTATGAGCGATGCTGCTGTCGGTCCGGCGCTTGATGTGTCGGCGATCTGATGGGAGTGGCAAATTGATGCGCCAGATGTCGAGCAACTGGACTCCTCCGGCGACATCCCTGTTGGATCAACGAACCGATACGGGTTACTGGTCGCGTAGACGTACCGATTGAAGCCTCCCCCAGCCGTGGTGTCGGTCACCACCGGGTCCACGCTGAGAAACCTCCCCGCCAGCGGCTCATAGTACCGCTGCTGCATCTGCACCAGCGCCGTCTCCGGGTCGTGCGCGTGGCCGGT
>ENA-ORBV01016481-ORBV01016481.1-microbial-mat-metagenome-genome-assembly--contig:-NODE-16481-length-10719-cov-4.893347_pt1 | contig 10719 bp, 10 predicted proteins | sample MGYA00237777_ERZ505514 | MGnify/ENA primary metagenome ERZ505514 (study PRJEB26160, sample SAMN06269048) | microbial mat metagenome | isolation source: Oligotrophic lake microbial mat | place...
GTCCTGTTCTTCGGTCCTGTTCTTCGTCCTGTTCTTCGCTGCGGGAAAATAAGTGAAACGAGCGACTGTTAAGGACGCATGACCGCTGGTGCTCTGTCAATTTTCAGACAAAAACGTTAGGCAATCCTAGGGGGAACGACCAAGTGATAGAAGCCAAGCTCCAGCCACATCGCGGCGTGCTAATATCCGACTTCTTGATTCAATTTGGTAGCCCTAGGGCCGCATGCAATTCCGCCATGCAGGGACTAGGGCACAAGGGGGAAGAAGTTCCGGGTACGGATGGGGTAAAGGCGTACTACATAAAGTCATCAATTTCTTTTCACTTTGATAAGGGCGATAGCCTAGAGGCTGTTGAAGTTAGTAAAGGCAGCGGGATATGCCCAACTTTACTGGGGGTAAAAATACTGGAATTGCCGGTCGAGGAAGCCCTTGTGGCGGCGGAAAAGCTCGGCCCCTGTCTTCCTCGCGAGGGGGGGCATTCTTACGTCATCTCCTCGTCCGACGTTGGTTTTTGGCGCCCTGTTCTCCCATTGCATCCCGAACCTCGACTGTCTTTCGATGATGATGTAGATTACGCTGAACATTTAGAAGAGGTGGAGCTGGTTAATCAAGACGCGGCGCTATTTAAGACAGTGCTACACTGCTGTCCAATTATAAGTCCAGAAATGACAACTGCTTACCGATCTGAGCCCCGATATTTTCTGGTTTTTCGTACAGAAACAGTGAATTCACCGGCATTTTCTCGAAGCACGTCAGGCTCAGAACCTGCGAGATCTGCCAGAGGCTGAGATGCTCCAGGTTCATCCTCTTGCGCAGGATCGCAATCAGGACGTAGACGCTCATGGCGATCCAGACCTGGGTCTTCACCGCGTTCTCGGAGGTGCCGAAGAACGACTTGATGTGGAGGTGTTGCTTCACCCATTTAAAGAACAGTTCGACCTGCCACCGCGCCTTGTAGAGGGCGGCGATGACATGCGCCGGCAACACGAAGTCGTTGGTGATGAAGACCAATGTCTTCTGGGTCTCCACATCGCGGAATCGGATGCGACGAAGGCGTTCCGGGTAGGCCGTGGCCGTTTTCACTCCGTTAGCCATGACGATCCAGTCCGATCGCACGCCGGTGATCTTGTCGATAGGTTGGGACTGGATGCGGCGCAACAGCAACGTCGTCTTGGGGCGCGTGACGAAGAACGAGCCTGCCAGATGGAGTCGGTGAAACCGTTCCAGATCCTGGTAACCACGGTCCATGATGTAGTACGCACCGGGTTCCGGAGTGAGGACGTCCAGTGCGTTGACGTCGTGGACTTTCCCGTCTGTTATGTGGATGAACGTCGGGATGGAGCCACGCAAGTCGATCAGCGTATGCAGCTTCACGGCGGCCTTGGTCCGGCGGAACTTGGCCCACGGAAACAGTTCCAGGCAGAGATCTATGGTCGTCGAATCGAGTGCATAAATCGTCTGCGTCAGGTCGGCGACTGCCGTGTCCTTGGCGTACAGATTTCGCGCCTCGGCTATCAGCACTTGGGCGAAGTCGGCGAAGACGCGCCAGTCCCGTTGCTCGTTCGCATAGGCCAAGGTCGTGCGAGAGATGGAGCCGCGAATCCCCAGGTGGTAGAGTTTGGCAGGGACGGCGCGGAGACAGGACTCGATATCCCGCAGGCTCTCCCGGCAGGTCAGCTGTGCAAAGGCCATGCACAGGAACTGGTCCAAGTAGGAGAAGGTCCGCGAGGAACGCCGATTCGGATATCGATCCGCACATCGACGGAGTTCCCGCAGGGGCAACAGGTCCATAACCTGAGAGAACACCAGCCTGCCAGTATACACGTCGCCCCCTGTCAAGGGGCTGGATTAGCCCCGAAAGGGCATTCTCCAACGAAGTCGTTTCACTTTCAGTAGTGCATTTAACGCGGTTAAAACCGAGTGTTTAGAGCAATATCGACTTCCTTAGTTGGACGGCAGTGAACCCATATAAAGGCGTAAAACATATTTTTCATTGCGGTGATCTGAAACATTGTTTACATGCATCAATGTTGCAACATCGACTTTTAACAAAAGTGCCACTTCTTCGACTGTCATTTCGCGGCGGAGCTCTTTGATTGAGGCCAGTAAACTATTGTCGATCTTTATAATATACGACTGCAGCAGCAGGTAGGGCAAGAAAAGTACAAGGCACAGCGCCAGTGCGATTCGCGTCTTCATGGTGTATTTATCGCCTTGGGTTTACCCTGCGGCTGATGCCTTCTGTCTTCTGCCTAACGATCAGCATCACCGGGCGGCGGGAAAGGGCAAGGTGGTCCGAAAGCGCGCTACCCGCCGCTCCGGTGCATGCGATGGTTAGGCATCGGCCCGATCAGCGCGTGCCCCCGATGGCACATCGAAGGACAACCTGGATTTCCCGCGACGTGATTGACGAATCGCCTTGGCTTTCTTGGCGCGCAAGTACGCCGCCACATCCGGATCAAGGTCTGCTGGATCAAAAATTCGATCGATCTGTGAGCGCGACTTGCCGCGGGCGATATCGCGTAGTTTTTTATCGGCGCTCTTACCCATGCGTTTGAGTCGATTTCTCTGCGCTGCTGATGCCTAACGACATCGATCACCGGTCCGGCGCTGGCGGCGTTGGCGAAGCAGGGTTTTCGTTCGTCGCCGGCTCCGGTGCATCGCCTTGTTGGGCAGACCGGCTTGTGCCGCCGTCCCTGAGTACGTGTTTATCAGGAAAGGCCACCAAGAAAGCCGCCCTGAGCCTCTCGGGATTGACTGCGTCAGCAGTGATTTCATAACTAACGGACGGTTTGCGCAACTCCCTTATGAAGTCATTCTCGCGAAAGACCACCCCCGTGAATCTGCCGCCCTGTTCGCGGATTATTCTTTCGATCTCGTGGCGTATTTTCGGTCTTTTATCGTCACTGGAAAGCCCTTCAGGGAAGGATAAGATCATATCCAGAGCAAATGCTTGGGACAGAATGGCCGAAATGACAACGATTCGGAACATGGTCGTTACTTCCTTTTGTGCTGTGTCCAGCTGTCCGCCCAACGACCAGCATCACCGGGTGCCGGCGGATGGCAAGGGAGTCCGAACGCGCGCTGCCCGGCACTCCGGTGCATGCGCTGGTTAGGCATCGGACGTTGGGGGCTCTATCAGATGAGCCATCCCGCTTTTGCAAAGAAGATCGATAACCTTGGCATCTTCCCCGGCATATCGGTAGCAGTCGACGCAAGATGCGTTCATCGCATCAACCATATTATGTATTTCTGAGTCTGTAACCGGTTGTTTTATTACAATACAATGACCATCACCATTACCTGAAGTAAATCCAATAAGTGTTGGCGCCGTCGCTTCGGGTGCCCCGCACTGAATACAGCCAATGGTTGAGTAAAATGCACCGTCTACATTGGATGGATGCCGTCGAGGTGTTGGCAGCGTCTTCGTTTTACTTTTAAATGGCCACATACATACGCATCCCGATGCTCTGGTGCCTAACGCCCAGCATCACCGGGTGCCGGCGATTGGCAAGGGAGTCCGAACACGCGCTGCCCGGCGCTCCGGTGCATGCGATAGTTAGGCGGAAATCGCCCGTCGACGTTGTGGCTGCTGTCGTGGGCACACAGACCCGCATCAACGGTTGTTTTGAGCACGGAACCAGGTCGCCTGTTGGCGTCATGAAGCACCAGCGACATCCGAAAATATCCAAATGCCGGAAACCGTCCGACCGGTTGACGCCTAACTAGAAGTAGACATCAGGCATCCTATAGCCGACGCCTAGTTTTGCGTCATCAGAATCTCCTCGCGCCTGACCTCACCGCACTTGCATCGATAGGTTATCACCCGTTCGCGCATATCGGCCCCTGTGCCCTTGCGCTGGCTTTCATGGGTTGTTATGAACCTAATAACCATCCCATGTCCGACCCCACTCCCCCCATACCCGCCTGGCTCGGCCTCCTTCACGACGCGGTTCGCATCGCCATCCGCACGCGGCAGTACAGCTATCGCACTGAAGAGGCGTACCAGCAATGGATCCGCCGCTTCGTCGCCTTCCACGGCTGGCGCAAACCGAGCACCATGGGCAAGGTCGAGGTCGAAGCCTTCCTCTCGCATCTCGCGGTGGAACGGAGGGTCGCCGCGTCGACGCAGACCCAGGCGCTGAATGGCTTGCTCTTCTTGTACCAGCAGGTGCTGGCCGTCGAACTCGGTTGGATGCAGGACGTGGTGCGGGCGAAGCCCACCGACCGACTGCCAGTCGTGATGACCAGGGACGAGGTCGCGCGCGTGCTCGCGCGGCTCGACGGCCGGAAGCGGCTGATGGCCGAGTTGCTGTATGGCTCTGGGCTGCGCCTGCTCGAGTGCCTGCGCCTGCGCGTGAAGGATGTCGAGTTCGCGCCGCGCCATCTGCTTGTGCGCGATGGCAAAGGCCGGAAGGACCGCGTCACGCTGCTGCCGGACGGACTGGTCGAGCCGCTGCGCGCGCATCTCGATCATGTCCGCCGGCTGTGGGCCGACGATGGCCGGCGCGGCTACGCCGGCGTGGCCCTGCCGGACGGCCTCGAGCGCAAGTACCCCAGGGCGGGACGGGACTGGGCGTGGCAGTGGGTCTTCCCTGCGGCCGAGCTCGCGCGCGATCCGTGGTCAGGTGTCATCCGGCGCCACCATGTCGGCGAGCAGATCCTGCAGCGCGCGGTGCGCCAGGCGGTGGTCGCCTCCGGCATCGGCAAGCCGGCGAGCTGTCACACCTTTCGGCATTCGTTCGCCACGCACCTGCTCGAATCGGGCCAGGACATCCGCACGGTGCAGGAACTGCTCGGCCACGCCGATGTGACGACGACCCAGATCTACACGCACGTCCTGCAACGGAACCGCTTCGGCGTCCGCAGCCCGCTCGATGCGCTCGACCTCGCGTCGATGCCACCGCGGTAGGCGGTGACCGTTCCCTTTGCGTGCGCGGCTGCCGTGGCGCCGCTGGGTACCCTTCAGCACGCTGTCAGAGATTCCAACCGAGCGTGGCCCGACCCCAGCGTTCCCAGCGTGCGCCATCCGGCCGATCCCAGGGGACGGTCGCCTGGACGAACGACACCACCATGATCGCTCGCCCGATCCGTGCGTGCAATCCGGCATAAGCGCGCCCGATCCACGGATCGTGGTCGACGCGGTGCGAGTCGCGAAAGGTGTTGCCGTCGTATTGGATCAGGTTGCCGACCAGCGCCGCGTCCACGCCGAGTGCGACATAGGCCACGCGGGCGCGGTCCTTGGTTAGCGACAGGGCTCCGACCGATTCCTGGCCGAAGAAGGGCGGGGGGACAAAGTAATCCTTGGGGACGTTCAGGCCCCACCGCAGGCCGATGCCGACATCGGCCATCGTGCGCCAGTTGCCGGCCGCGGCGCTGCCGCTGATGATGGCGTCGCCATTCGTCCGCTGGCTGCTGGCGAAATCCCAGATGCGCCAGCGATGATCGTACTGGGCATTCAGGAGCGGCTCGTTGCCGAGCTGGTTGTCCCAGCCGCGCGGCTGATTGCTGCCCGAGGCGCGGTGCAGCTCGCGCTGGACCTCTTCCGCCAGCGAGGCCGGGCCGATCACGCCGCTGGTCAGCGTCAGCGCATCGAGATGGTCCGCGTCCTGCGCCGCCGCGGTGGCGCTGAACAAAAGCAGACCCGAGTACGGCAGATCATCCTCGACGAGATCTTCCCGCGCGGTGTCTTCCGGGGTGTAGGTCACCTGCGCCAGGGTGTAAACGACGAAGCGCTGCCGGCCCGGCCGGTTCAGCAGTGGCAGACGATCGAGCGCGTGGCCCACGGCCTCGGGCACCGCCGTGTCGGCGTACGAATCCGCGGCGCGCGAAACATAACCGAGGTGGATGCCCCCGCTGTAGCCATCATCGCTGCCGACGATGAAATCGTTGTCGTAGGTCAGGTAGATGAGGCCGCCCGCGTCGTCCTGCGCATTGGCTACGGTCAAGGCGAGCGCGACCGCCGCCGCCCGCGCGAGAGGCAGGCGCGCACGCAGCAGGCGATGGTGCGCGACACGCATACTCCACCTATCGGTTGGCCAGCGATCAAGCCCGGGCTTTCGGCGAAGACTCGACGCGCCCTCCGCGACCGGTACGCGCGTGGAGGGAGCACTCAGGATCCCTGCTGGACCCTGCCGCTGTGACCTACCATGCAGGGCGGACTGATGATTCTCTCTGGCGAGGACAACATCGGCGACACCGTGCTCATCAAGGAGGCGTTCGCGGAGGCGAACTATAACGTGCGCCTGCTGGTCATCCCGAACGGGGAGCAGGCCCTTCATTATCTCAGGGTGAAGGAGAGCGCCCGTGACGCGCCGCCGCCCGATGCGATCCTCCTCGATGGACACCTGCCCCTGGTCAGCGGCAGGAACTCTTGGCCTTCATCCGCGCGAGTGAGTTCCTGCTCCGTATTCCCCACCTTCTGTTCCTGCATGAGCGCGAGTGGCCGAAGGTTCGTGAGGAGTTCGGCATGGGCTCCTCGCCCTCGTTGGCAGGGTCATCGATCTGATCGAGACGGCAAAAGGGAAACCGTAGATCGGACTGCGGGCTGCGGCGATGCGCGGATCATCAGACCGTTGCCATCAGGTTCGTGTGATCGGGTCTGCGGCAGGTAAGCGCTGCGCGCGGCCCGGCCTAGGGAAAAAAGCGAGCCCCGGCCTTTCGGCCGGGGCTCTTCCGGAATCCTGGTGCGTCATCTAGGACTCGAACCTAGGACCCAGGGATTAAGAATCCCTTGCTCTACCAACTGAGCTAATGACGCAGGTCATGTACGCGCGGCGTGGCAACCTAGCGGCACCCCGGGGGGCGTCAATGGGTCGGGGTCGCGGGTTGTTGAAACACGTTGCCTACCAACCCGGGCACCGGTGGCGGACGCCGAGAATCGAGCTCGGCGCCTCGCGGGGCCCAGGGAGAACGATCATGGCGACGCTGCACCACGCCCCCCTCGACAACACCTGCTGCCCGATGTGTGGGCGCGGCATCGAAACCGGCATGCGCGAGGTGATCCTGCGTCTCGGCGATGGCAGCCTGGTGTCACTGCGGGTCGACAGCGAGCGCTGCGCCAAGCAGGTGACGGCGTGGCCCGATGCGTCCGCCGCCGCTGCGCGCGTCAACCAGATCGCGCAACCGCCCCGTCGCCCGCGGCGCCGTGCGGTCGTCCGCCTTCAGCGCATGGCGCGCTGAATCGCCGCCAGCTGGTAGCCCAGGGTGCGCAGGCCTTCGCGGAGCATCTTGGCGGCGAGCGGGGGTGACGGTGGGATGACGGTGACGACCAATGCCGACGCCGGAGTGCGCGTCGCCGGTGCGGCCACGGCAGGTTTGCTCGGGGCGGGTGGCATCACGGCCAGGCTCGACCCGGGGCAGGCTCGCGGCTGCCGCTCGCCACGTCGCCGAGCGCGACCCCGCCCAGCAGCAGGATCCCGGCGCCCTCGCTTAGGCCGACCAGCAGGGGCCGCCCTGACTTCGTGGCGCGGACGGCGCGTGCCGACGCGTGGCCGCGCGCGGTCACGGCCACCGACGGGTCCACCCGTGGGCGCGGCGGCAGCATGGGCGCGTTGAGGGCCCCCGGTCGCGGCCAGCTCGCGCCGGTGCACGTTGAGTTGGTTCGCGGTGGTGACGGAGTACAGCCCCGTGTCGGGCAGATGCGCGAGGGATACCCGGTAGGTGGTGACGCTCAGGCCGCGCAGGCGCGCACGCGGTTGATGCCGACCTGGGCCTCGGGCGGCAGCGTCTGCGCCTTCACCTCGCTCGCCACTAACCTCGTCACGGGCGACACCAACAACGTCGCCGACATCTATCTCCGCAACCCCACGACCACCGTCGTCAACCGCGTGAGCGGCGGCCGGATCGGCGGTTTGTCTGTGCAGGCCAACGGGGCCTCGGGCGCGCCCTCGTGCAGCGCTGATGGCCTCAGCATCGCTTACGAGAGCGACGCCTCGAACATCATCGTCGGCGACACCAACTCCGTGAAAGACATCTTCATCACCAACCGCGGCATCGTCAACATCCTCGCCAACTTCACAACCCGCGTCAGCATCGCCACCGACGGCACCCAGGCCAACTCTTCGTCGTTCAACCCCTCGATCTCTGACGACGGCAACGTCGTCGTCTTCGAGTCGGCCGCGACCAACCTGGTGAGCGGCGACAGCAACGGCTTCCGCGATATCTTCGTTCGCGACCGCGTTGCCGGCACCACGGTTCGCATCAGCACCGGCGTCGATGGCCCGCAGTCCAACGGCCCAAGCTTCAACGCCGTCATCTCCGGCAACGGCCGCTTCGTGGCCTTTGCGTCCGACGCCAGCAATCTCACGCTTGGTGATTCCAACGCCGCCCGCGACGTCTTCCTCTTTGACCGCACCACCGGCGTCACCCGCCGCGTCAGCGTCTCAACCGCCGGCGCCGTTGCCACTGGCGGCGGCAGCGACCACCCCTCGATCAGCCAGGACGGCCTGACCATTGCCTTCGATAGCGCCGCCACTAACCTTGTGGCCGGCGACACAAACGACAAAACCGACATCTTCGTCCGCAACATCGCGCTCCCGCCCCAGAACGACACCTGCTCAGGGGCCACGGTGGTCGACCTTGGTATCACCAGCGGCTCCAACGTCGGGGCCAGCACCGAAGCCACGGCCTCGTGTGCCACCAGCAGCAACGACGTCTGGTACGCGTTCACTCCGCCGCTCTCGACCTCGTACAAGCTCGAGGTCATCAGCGGCCTGCTCGACACGGTCGTTTCGGTGTACTCAGATTGCCCGGCCTCGGCCGCCAACCAGATCGTCTGCGACGACGACAGCGGCGCCGGCACCCTTAGCCGCACCGTGTTCGATGGTGCCGCGGGCACAACCTACTTCATCCGCATCGCGGGCTTTGCTGGCCTCAGCGGCGCGTTCCAGTTCCGCCTCTCGGCCGCCAACGATCTCCCTGCCGACGCCCACTCCTTCCTCTTCGTCAACGGGGCCAATCTCTCCCGAGCCGGTGTCACCACCGGGTCAGCCGCCGACGGCACTTCCACCTGCCCCGGCAACACTTCGCCAGACATCTACTACCTCTTGGAGTCCGTCCCCACGGTGACGTATCGGATCAGCGTGACTGGCAACTTCGACACGGTGCTCTCGGTCCACTCCGGCATTCCCGCCACGGCCGCCAACCAACTCGCGTGTAATGACGACTTCGGCGCCTTGGGCCACTCCGAAGTGCTGGTGCCCTTCACGGCCGGCCTGCAGGCGTATATCCGCGTCGCCGGCTTCGCCTCCACCCAAGCCGGCCTGACGAACCTTGTGATCACTCCCGTCGCGACCTGTGCCCCCGACTTTAACCACGACGGCACCCTCGACCCCGACGATCTTGCCGACTTCATCGGCGCGTTCTTTAGCCAGCCCCCCCTCGCCGGTGCCGACTACAACGGCGACGGCATTGTCGATCCTGATGACCTGGCCGATTACATCGGTGCGTTCTTTAACGGCTGCTGAAGTCGGATTAAACACCGATCCGGCCCCTGTGCAGGTTTGAGAGATGAGGGACCAACGAGACGACCCTGGCGCGAGCTGGGGTCGTTCCTTTTTGTGCGGTCGTCTACTTCGTGGCCTTGGTGAACGTCAGCAGCGTCGTGGTCGTGTCGGTGAGGCGAATCGAAGTTGGCGAGATCGGCTCGATGAACTTGCAGCGCGAGAGGGTGCTGACGAAAGTGGTTGACGGATGGTTCTCCTCGGCATCGCTCGTGAAACTTGCTGAACCTGTGAAGTGAGTGCGGCCTTTCGGGCTTTGGCGGGCGCGGGGCTTACTTGCCAGGGTCTTACTGGCCGGTGGCGACGAACACGATCATGCGGGCCGCGATGGCGACGGCGGCGAGCAGGAAGGCCCAGCGGACAAACCGCGCGCCCTTCTTGATGGCCAGTGAGCTGCCGATCCAGCTTCCTGCCGCGTTGGCGATGCCCATAGGAATGGCGATGGGCCAGATGACGAGGCCGGCGATGATGAAGGTGGCGAGCGAGCCGAGGTTGCTGCCGAAGTTCATGGCCTTGGCGTTGCCGGTGCCGACGACGAAGTCGAACTTCAAAAACCGCACCATGACGAAGACCAGGAACGAACCGGTGCCGGGGCCGAAGAAACCGTCGTAAAAGCCGATGACGAGCCCGGCGGCGATGGTGATGGCCAGATTCCGCGGCGTGGGGCCGGCGTAGTTTGACGTGCCGCCGAGCTGCGGCTTGAAGAACATGTAGAGCGCCATGCCCATGATGAGGAATCCAAAGAGGCCCTTGGTGAAGGTCTCGTTGAACTTGCCGAGCTGTATGAGGGCGAGCGCGCCAGCGACAGAGCCGATGATGGAGCAGACCGCGCCCAAGGGCGCGACGACCCGGTCAAGCTTGCCGCGGGCCAGGAAGGAGATGGTGGCGGTGATCGACCCGCTGGTGGCGACGAACTTGTTGGTGCCAGCGACGTGGGTGACGGGCAGCCCGATGGCACCGAGTGCGGGCATGGTGAAAATGCCCCCGCCGCCGGCCATGGCATCAATGAGCCCGGCGATGAAGGCGATGGCGGTGCAGAAGACGATTTGGAGCGTGGTGACTTCGGGCACGGGCGGAGGTTATGAGGACGGTGCGTGCGGAGCGAGGAAAGGAGCGGTGGGAGGCGATGGGCGACGGACGGAAAAGGCGAAGGCGGGGGTTCTGCCGCGGACAAATCCAGACGGGCCCAGAAGGGCCCAGACGGAAAACGGAAGGC
>ENA-ORBV01016482-ORBV01016482.1-microbial-mat-metagenome-genome-assembly--contig:-NODE-16482-length-10718-cov-4.379006_pt1 | contig 10718 bp, 12 predicted proteins | sample MGYA00237777_ERZ505514 | MGnify/ENA primary metagenome ERZ505514 (study PRJEB26160, sample SAMN06269048) | microbial mat metagenome | isolation source: Oligotrophic lake microbial mat | place...
CGCGCGTGGCGCAGGCGAAGCTGCGGGCGCATCATGACCACGAAACACTCGTCAGGCTGCTCGGCCTGTCCGGTGCCGGCCTTGCCTTCACCTTGCCCGGCGAACTGCCGCCCCTGCCATCGACGCTCGACTCTCCGGTGGACGTGGAGGTCGAGGCGATCAAGCGCCGCGTCGACCTCGAGATCGCACGCCGCGAAGTCGCCGCGCTCGCCAAGTCACTCTCCCTCACCGAGGCCACGCGCTACGTCTCGATGCTACAACTGTCCGGCATCTTCAACAACGAGACGGCCAACCCGCTGACCAACTTCGACACCGCGATCAACCGGGGCGGCGCGCAGATCGACCTCCAGATTCCGATCTTCGACACCGGCGAGGCGCGCACGCGGGCGGCGCGCGAGACCTACATGCGGGCACTGAACCTCCTGGCCGGCAAGGCCGTCGATGCCCGCTCCGAGGCGCGCTTCGCCTATGAGAGCTACCGCGCGACCTACAACATCGCGCGCTCATGGCGCGACCAGGTGCTGCCGCTGCGCCAGGCCGTCTCGAAGGAGATCATGTTGCGATACAGTAGCGGCGTTCTCGTCGGCGAAGGCCTGCGGGTCGACCTGTTCAAGTATCTCGCCGACGCCCGCGTACGCATCGCGGCGAACGCGGCTTCGCTCGACGCCAGGCGCGACTTCCTGCTCGCCGTGGCCGACCTGCAGGCCGCGCTCACCATCGGCGGCGAACAGACAGGGAGCGGTGAACTCCCCTCGCCCTCGATGCGATGACGGTCGATATGGTGGCCCATTGTCGCCGACGGAATCAGTTCGCAGGGAACTGCTGTTTTAACCCGTGTGCTTGGTCATAATGCCGGGGAAACCTGGCGATTACGGGTGGCCATGTTTTAAGACGTGTCGGGAGTAGGCTCGGCCGTTTTAGCCTGCACCATACTTCATCCCGACAGCTTTTGCCCGCCGGGCCGCCTTCGTGGATGCCTCAACATTGGGTCTGGTCCAGCGGGTTCAGGCGCCACTGGTTGGACGCACGGACATATCGCTCGCCGGCGGTCCGGCCCAGTCGGTTTACTCTATTGAATCAAGCGCCGCGCATGCCAAGATTATCGCCAAGGAGCCGATCAAACGATGCCCTCGAAGGCTTGAAACCAAATGGCTAATGAGAACCTCTTCTTCAATTACGGCGGGGCAGTGGCGACCGATCAGGCTGGCTTCGACGCCGGTCTGCGCGCGCACATGGTACGCGTCTACAACTACATGGCTTGAGGCGCCGAAGGATGTCGAACAAGATGAGGTTGCTCACGACGTGCACCCGTCAGGTGCCAACGTGACCGACACTTTGGAATGTTTGATGATGTGCTCGCGATGGCGACATTCATTCGGCCGGCGGGCCATAGACATCGTCGTTGCCGCGCTCATTTTCGCGCACGCACCAGACGTTCGTGCTGCGGATTATCCCGGCGCCATAGCGGATCTGCGTGTTGCTCGCGGCGCTGGCAAGATTGCCGAGGCATGGCTGGCGGACGCGACCACGCAGTATCGGCACTTCGTGCTCGGCTCCCCGTACGAAGCGGCGAGCCTGATGGTGCGTGTGCGCGACGGCAAACTCCTGCGACTTACCCTGCCGGAGGGTTCGGTATTCGAGGATCGACAGCCCCGCCTTGCCGATCTCGACGGCGATGGGATCGATGAAATCGTGCTCGTTCGCTCCTACCTGCGTCGGGGCGCCGCTCTTGCAGTCATCGCCCTTCAAAGCGGAGCGCTGTCGATCGTCGCCGAGACGCCACCGACGGGCTCGCCCAATACGTGGTTGAACCCAGCGGGAATCGCCGACTTCGACGGTGACGGACAGCACGACATAGCCTACGTCCAAATGCCCCACGTGCTCGGATTGCTCCGGGTTTGGACTTTGCGCTCGGGCAGGCTGGTCGAGATCGCGAGCATGCCGGACACATCCAATCATGTGATCGGATCACCGCACCTTGGGCTTTCAGCGGTCGCGGACTTCGATGGTGACGGTGTCGCGGATCTGGCGATCCCGACGAGAGATCGGACATACCTGCGCTTCCTGTCGTTCAAGGGTGGAGCCCGCGAGCTTGGCCGCAAGCCCCTTGAATCGACAGCCGTGTACGACTTCACGCTGAGGCACGTGTCGGGCGTCCCATTTGTCGACGTCGGGCCTGCAGGCGGCGGATCCGAGCTTATTGGGCTGCGGTAATTTTATCGCGCAGGCAAGCCCTTGCTCGCCATATGCCATCTTCGCCAAGGCATAAGATACTCCGACGCGCCGATGACCGCGGCAAGATCCCTACCTCGCGACAGCGCACCCGATGGGCGTAGCCTCACGGGACGGCCGGATGCTCATCCTGGCCGGCGTTCGAAGGAAGGCACACCCTCCGGCAAAACGTGGAACGGCTGCTTGTCGATGGTGAAAATCGCAGCCTGCGCCTTGAACGTGCTCGGATCATCGAGTGTTCCAACCTTGATGATCATGGAATCCGGACGGGCCGGCGACCTGGTGCCGATTCCGGTACCGCAGGTGGGACAGAAATACCGTGTGACCGGGCGAGCCAGGTCTTTGCGGGAAAAGGCTTTCGGCTCACCCTTGGTGAAGCTGAAGCCAGTGAGCGGAAATATGGCAATCGCATTTGGATGGCCGCCCGTGATGTACTGACATTCACGGCAATGGCACTGGATCGATGCTTGAGGTTCGTTATCCGATTGATATCGAATTTCGCCGCAGTAGCAGCCGCCGGAGATGGCCATGACGATACCTTCCCTTGTTGAACCGACATTCTGGTGCTTGGTCCAAAGTCGAAACCGCGAAGCAAGTGTAGCGATCCTTGTGGCACGGCCATTACGTCGCCGCATGACTGGTCATCAAGCGGATGGTCTGTAGTCACAATCTATCCGGGCCAATCTCCCTCGTGTAAACCAATTCAACAGGGAACTTCGCGACGGATCTACCGCTGGCTGAGCAGCAGGCCCATGACCTTTTCGAACGCCTGATCGGCGTAGGCCTCGATCTCGGCCTTGGTGCGGTTCTGCACCGGATGCGGGACATAGACGACGGCGGGTTCGAAGCCCAGCGAATCACTTTGTGCGGCGACCCCTTCGATGAAGCCGGTGGTGACGATATTGACGCCGGGCAAGCCGCGTTGGTCGAGGCTATTGAGGTCGTGCAGACTGCACGATGTGCAGGAGCCTCAATCGCTTAGAGCGATCACCGCCGCCTGCGCCTCGTGGGCGATCTTTTGCAGCAGATCGACCGGCGCCACCTTGGTGTTGGTCGGCTTGCGGTAGCGCTTGGTGGCGACGCCGGCCGCCTTGAAATGGCTTTCCAGGCGATCGATGAACTCCGCGCCGCGCGACTTGCCGATATCCATCAGCGCCACAGTCTGGTTGCTGAGCGATTGCAGCGGCGCAAGACGCGCGCGCCGCATCGGCGATGTCTCGGCCGTCGGATCGCGCAGTTTAATGGCAACGTTCATGGACGAATCTCCCCTATCGAATTTCATGGGTCACTGCCTGGCACTCGTCGCGCACCGACTGGCCGGGCCAGCCGCCGATGATGGCCGAGAATAGCCCCGCCTCACCACCGGCGCGAACCAGCAAAAGCCCATCGGGCTGGAATTTGTCGACCATCTTGTCGACCATCGCGGCGGGCAGGCCCTCGGCCACGTCGCCTGCGCCCTGTATCAGTTCGCGGCCCGGCCGCTTCAGCGCCTGGTAGAGCGCGTCCTCGATGCGCCGGCGGTTCCATCCGCTATCCTTGAATATCTTGTAGTGCTCGGGTGCCAGCACCAGCACGGCATTGCCCGCCAGGCAGAGCTTGGGATGGCCGACGCCGAACAGGCCCATGGCGAGCGAGCGCACGAGTTCTTCGGGCGTGCGCGACTTCTGGTCGATGAAGCCGTTCACACCCTCTCCGTGAAACAGGGTGACGGCGCTCTTGCCGGCGACGATGCCGCGCCGCACTGACAGCGGCTCCCAGTCGGGGTCGGACTCGTCCTCGGCAAAGCAGAAAGTGTACTTGCCAGGATTGCCCAAGGTGGCACGGTCGATGGCGCCTGGCAGTCCGCCGCCGACATTCCTGACGATCAGCTGCAGCGCGCGTCCGATCGTGGCGTTGGCGCGGTTGCCCTGGCCCAGCGCATTGACGCCGCTGTTCATGCCGATGGCTCTTGCCGCCGGTCCGTTGATGATCACCAACGGCCCGGAGAAATGCGTGGTGCACAGAAGCCCGTGCAGCACGAACAGCGGATCGAGTGCAGCCTCCAACACGCCCAGCACGACCGGCATGTATTCCGGCTTACATCCGGCCATCACCGCGTTGATCGCCACCTTTTCCACAGTGCAAGGCGCCAGGTTGGGCGGAATGAGACCCACGACCTCGTCCGGCTTGCGCTCGGTGCCGGCCAGCATGCGCAGGATGCGCTCGTCGGTCGGCGGCACCACGGGCAGCCCGTCGCTCCAGCCGCGCTCGAAGCAGGCTTCGATCGGATCGTCCCATTCTGCGACCGAGATTTCGCGCGACTTCAGGCCGGGATCGCCATAGCGCGCGACCAGCGCCTCATGCACGCCGGGTTCGACGCTCCGCGATCCGCAGCCCGGCTGCCAGGCTGGCAGGCCATCGCCTGCAGCGGCGGCACCGGCGAGTCGCGTCCATTCGGCCCTCTCCCAACCCACTGTTCTCTCGACCTCGCGGCCGTCCTTGAAGCGGATCAGGGTCGGCACTGCCTCGATATTGAGCCGGAACGAGCGCTCCAGCCCGCGATCGTCGACCACGTGGCCAACGCCGGCAGGAAAGCTCGGATCGTCCTGGCTGAACACGGTGAGATGGCCTTCGCGGTCGAGGCTTTGCATCACCGGCTCGACCAGCACGCAGGTCGGACAGTCGCGCTTGGCGACAATGACGAACCCATCGTTGGGGAAAATGTAGTCAGGCATGGAGCAGTCCCCTATCCGACATCCCCGGATGACCGGTCTGTTGAGGCCAGATTGCCGCCCTAGGCGGCGTCCTGCAATGCCGACGTGGCGGCTAATGTGCAGACGCCCATGGCCCGTCTCTGGTGGCCAGGTCGCGGCCGTTCCCCAGGCCAGGACGCCCGGTCTACCTGTGGCGCGCCATTGACGCCGAAGGTGCCCGCGACCTCAGGATCAAGAAATACCACGAGTGCGGTCGCTGGAAGAACAATCGCGCCGAGAGCTAGCATCAGCCGACAGACGAGGGGAACGCAAAATGCAGTGTCTCAAAAGCCGGGAATCAGCTCAGCGATTTCTCTCACCCCACGCCGCCGTCTTCAACACCAGTCACGTCGCAACCCAGGCGCGCTGCATCGCAGGTCGAGCGTTTAATCGCGCGATGTACGCCGCCACATTCGGCTTGTCAGACACGTCCGCTCCGAGCCTCTGCGCCACCGTGCAGGCATGACCGGTCATTATGTCGGCCCCGCTGAACGCACCTGCCATGAACTCGCAGCCTTCGAGGCCAGCGTCGACGGCACCGAGCATGCGCGACAGCAGCTTCACTGCACGGTCGACGTTGACCTGATTGCGGCGCTCCTTGGGAAGGAGGATCGTCTCCACAACGATGATATTGACCGTCGGCATGATCATGCCTTCGGCATAATGCAGCCATTGCAGATAGCGGGGAAACTCCGGCGACGAAACCTCCGGGACCAGGCGGCCCTTGCCATGCCGGGCAAGGACATACTCGACGATGGCTCCGGACTCGGAGAGTCGCACCGCGCCGTCCTCCAGTGTCGGCACTCGGCCCATCGGATTGATCTTGAGATACTCGGGGTTGCGCATCTTGGCGTCCCCGAGCTGGAAGCTTTCGATTTCGTAGGGCAGGCCCAATTCCTCGAGCAGCCAGACAATGCGGACCGAACGTGTGTTGGGCGCGTGATAGATCTTCATGACAGCCCTCTTGTCCGCTGGCCAATCCAGTACTGCTGTACGACGACGATGCAATTGCCCGAGGCGACGTGACAATGCCTTGCGGCGTCGTAGTCGCTCAGGGCTCGCCGCAACGTGTTACTCCTGCTTCACCCACGCACCTGGCACGATAAAGCGCGAACCTGCTATATTGAAGCCGTTGTGCGGGCTCGCTATGGCGGCCGTTCGTAGAGCCCGCAGGAACGCGCCGGCAAGTGTCTCGTTCCAGAACCAGTGATTGATCTGGTTGCTGGATGGCTGTGGTCCGATAGCCTGCGCGGCCTCCGCGTAGAGCGCCTTCAGGTCGTCGGCGACGTAGCGAACGACTAGGGCCGGTGAAAGGCCTGCAATCGGACTTTCGGGAATCTGGCCAAAGAGAAATTGTACCGCAAACGGTGCCCAGGCTTCCGGCGTTAATCGTGAATTGCCGACCATGGTGCGGCCGACCCGGTGCTGCGCGGCCTCCCAAAGAGGACGCACTTTCTCGATTTCCGCGGCAAGGCCCGATACCCAATCCCCAGCATGCGACGGCAATGGGCTCGGTGGTGGCGGCAGCACGACCTGCAGGCCCCAGCCTGCCGTGTCCCGCATGCTCGGCGCATTCTCCGGAAAATCCTCGAGCACCACCGGACCGCTCGATCTCTCGAGCAGTTCGAGCGCCGCCATCAGCACTCGGCGCTGGAAGGCCGGGTTCTCCGGCTCGCCGAACGGGCGGCCGAGCGGGAACGGCACCCAGAGGCCCCGCGGTGGCTTGGTCTTCTCCATGTGTGGGCGCACCAGTCCGACAACGACCGTCGCAACTCCACGGCTTTCAATCATGTGGGCAAGCGCGCTCACGGCGCGGGTGCAGAAGGGTCAAACAGGGCAAAGCAAAACAGCATCGACACTCTCCTGCTTGAGACGCTCGACGATGGCATCCGCGGTCGCAGTCATAGTCGCGGGATCGGTCGAGCCCATGACAGAGTAGTGGGTGGCCGCGACCGAGCCGATGGTGCCTTCTGCCATCAATTCCATCAGCCGGTCGATCGGATAGGCGATGTTGACGTCGCGCTGGAAGCCGGTGCGATCAAAGTTGATCGAGATGTGGCTCATCAAGATCTCGGCGGGGGCGAGCGACGACGGCAGCTCTCGGAACTCGGCCGTTCCGGCCGGGAATGGCATCTCCGAGCGGCGATGCAGCGCGGCACTTGTCAGGATGGCGATACGGCTCGCCTTTAGCGCTCTAGCAGCCACCCATGGTGAGCCTGAAAGCTCAGGTGATGCCAATGCGACAACGGCATCGCGCGTAGGCGGTGGGATGTCCTCGATACGGGCCATGGATTTCTCCTTGTTGGACTACTTGTCAATTTCGAATTGTCTAGCTGTGCCTAATCGGAATCCTCGCCTCCCACGCGATTCTCCCGTAGGTGGGCGAAGATCGAGAGACGTTCGGCACCGAGCAGCGCGCGCGTCCTGTGGCCTCGACCTTGCAGATCCTCACCAACCAGGAAGTCGCCCGGCAAAACGCAGGAGTGCGTGCCATCGCCATATTCCATAGCAAGTCCGCCCGTGAGTACGAGTACGATCTGTCGCTGTGGCGCCGGGTGCCAGTCGTAATCCAGCGTGCCCGCAGCTATGACAGTCTGGAATGCCGATAGCGGGATAGTCTCTGACATCAGGCAATCGCCGATACGCCAACACAATGGAAGGCGCCGGTGCTCGCAATACGAGCGCCCCTCCGCGGTCTCCAGATTATTGAGGTAAGCGATGCTCGTTCCGGTCACAACCTCGGCTACCGTCGTCGGGCCAGGGTCGATCTTGACCCCAGTGGCTAGTATGGCGAACCGGCATGGTTGGTGGTCGCCAGCGTGGATTCGTAACTGAGCAGCTCCGATGCGAGTTCCTCGAAGGAGCGAGCCCGGCCGCAAGACCAGAGGCGAACCGCCATCGCAAGAAAACTCCAGCGCACCGTGCGTCACCGCCAGAACGAACTCTGTAGGCAAGCTTGAGACGTCAATCACGGCGTTAGCAGCAAGCAGATGGAAACGCATGCCGTGTGCTGCCATAACGTCGGTCGCGCGAAGAGGCCCCGGGGTCGCGAGTAGCGGCCATACCTGTTGGCTGAACCGCACAGCGCCTTGCGGATCGGTATCGATCTGGAACAACGACACTTCCGAAGTGCTGTTCAGGGTCACGCCTCGCTCATGAGTAATCTTCACAGTCGGCTGACCCTGTATCCGACACGTGGAAAATGCACGATGACGCGACCGCACGCCGGATGCTCACGCAGAAGAGCAATGGTATCCCGGCTGACCGCGCACACATCGCCCGTCACGGACGTCTCGCCGCTCGCATTGAGCGATATGACCGACACCTGCTGTCCCGGAGCGAGTCCCTGCGGGTCGTGCTCGTCGCCGGCCACTGGCGTTGCAGGCTCACTTGCTAGCGCAACGGCGAGCGCTGCCGAAGGTGACATGGGATCAGGTGAACCATGACCGATCGCGCGCATGCGATCCATCCAGGCGCGAATGAGCGGCAACTCGTCGAGAAGCTTTTGGGCATCGGGCGCACGGCCGTCGATGAACCAAACCAGATACCAGACCAGAAGGTCAGGCATTCCCGGCTCGTCGGCCAGGATATGACGACGCCCCGTCGAAAGCCTCGTCTCGACCCACGCCAGTTGCGCCCTGAGCTGCGCCAGGGTGTGCGGCAGGTCGGCAATCTCCTTGGCGAGATCCCCTTCGGGCCCGAGATAAAGGCGGGTCCGGTCGGCGACTAGCTCAGGCGGCAGCGACGTAGCGGCCGGCGCGAACGTTGCCCGGAAGACAAGATCGAAAATCGGGCCGTCCGTCCACCGCGACAGAGCGAACGGCAAGCCGGCGCCATTGTTCGGGAAGAACGTCGGACTTGGGTAACGCCGCTCAAGCTCCATCAGGATGCATTGGCTGTCACAGAAAATATCGGCGCCGATCTGCATGACGGGAATGCGGCGGTACCCACCTGTCATTGCGAGCAGTTCCGGGCGATCCGGCAGCCGGTTCTGCTCGACCGAGCGCCACGCGAGTCGCTTCAGGCCAAGCCCTTTTCGCACCTTCTCGGCGACCGGAGACTGGGGATAGTGATGCAGGATGATCTCGGTCATTAGACTGGCTCCACGTGACGCCACTTGCTCATCCGAGCAACAGAAGAGCGGGCAGTTCGGCGAGTGTCCTCACCTCGCGGTCGGGCGTTCCGGGTAGCCGCTCGCGGCGCTGGCCGTAGCGATTGCACCAGACGACCCGCATTCCAAAGGCGGAGGCGGCGTGAGCGTCCCATGCGTTCGACGATTGGAAGGCGATCGATGATGCCGGAATGCCGAGGCGTTCGACGGCGAGCTGATAGACGCTCGGATGGGTCTTGAAGACACCCGCGTCCTCGACGGAGATGACGTGATCGAGAAGCGATCCGAGACCCGAGCCGTCGACGGCATCGCGCAGCATGTCGGGAGAACCGTTCGACAGGATGCCCGTGACGAATCCGGCGTCCTTCAGCGACTTCAACACTCCCGGCACCTCGGGAAAGCACTTGAGCGTCCGGTAGAGCGTCATCAGCCGATCGCGCAGCCCGCTATCGGCAAGCCCGAGCGTCTCCAGTGTGTAGTCGAGCGCATCGCCAGTCACCTGCCAGAAGTCGACGTGATGACCCTGGAGGCTGCGCAGCCACGTATATTGCAGCTGTTTGTCTCGCCAGAGCGACGTGACCGCGACCGTCTTGTCGCCGAGCACATCGCTGCAGCCCGACGCCGCCGAGGCGAAGTCAAACAGCGTACCATAGGCGTCGAAGACGCAAGCTTGGACAGGCAGGTGGGAGGGAATGGTCATCGGAGACTCCAAGCCGGCATTTTCACGTTGTTGCACCCGAGCTGCAAGACAGCCCCACGCGGTATTTTCTCACGGCGCCGCGGCCTCACGCCACGTGCTCATTGCGGAGGTGAAGCACCAGCACGTCGCTGGCGAATGCGAATGACGGCGTGCCGTGCAATCAGCCTGGTCCCGCCACCAAAACGGACAGCCCGCGGACGTCCGTCATCTCCTCTAGCCGGTCCACGGTGTCGATCAGCCGCGCGGCTGCCCTGGGTGCCAGCGGCTCGGCGCTGAAAGCGATGCAGCGGTGGAACTTTTCCAGATGCTGCGCCGTAGTGAGCGGGCGCACCGGATGAGCAAGCATCGTCTCGGCCCGCCAACGAAGCGCGCGGCCGTCGTGTAAATGTACCGCCACGGTCTGCGGCGCCAGCGTATTGGGGTCGGTACTGCCGTCGTCGCGCGTCACGACGCGCGCCGCCAACGCGTAGGTTTCCAGGTCGACTAGCGCGTCTCCGCGAAAGTGGGCCAGATCCAGTGCGCCGTGCTGCAGCGTCTTGGCGACCGCGAAGGCCATGCAGAGGCGGGCGTAGCTGGCGCCGGCGTCGGGCCGCGGCGGACGACCGACCAGGCGCACGATCAGCGGCGGCGCAATCACTTCGATGCGGGCGACATCGGCCGGGGCAAAGCCGTGCTCGGCACGCAGCGTCATCACGCCTTCGATGCCGCCATGGGTGGCGCGCCCGGCGGGATAGGGCTTGTGGCTGAACTCGGCCATGCGTCCGGCGCGGCCGAGGCTGTCGAGCACCGGAGCGAGGTCATGAGCTCCCTCGAACAGCGGCAGATAGCCGAAAGGACCCTCGAATACCGCACGCGCCGCGGCGAAGCCCAGCGGCGCCAGCTCGCAGGATTGCAACGCGGCGCGGGCGTTGAAGGCGACCTGAACCGGCAGGATGGGACTGCC
>ENA-ORBV01016484-ORBV01016484.1-microbial-mat-metagenome-genome-assembly--contig:-NODE-16484-length-10716-cov-12.286681_pt1 | contig 10716 bp, 6 predicted proteins | sample MGYA00237777_ERZ505514 | MGnify/ENA primary metagenome ERZ505514 (study PRJEB26160, sample SAMN06269048) | microbial mat metagenome | isolation source: Oligotrophic lake microbial mat | place...
TTTTTCAAGCAGAAGACGGCATACGAGATTCGCCTTAGTCTCGTGGGCTCGGAGATGTGTATAAGAGACAGACCCATCACCCATCACCCATCACCCATCACCCATCACCCATCACCCATCACCCATCACCCAATTCCCATGCTTGATAACGTGAGGAACAAACCATTCTGCGTCGAAGAAGCGACCATAGCCGAATTGCACCAGGCGATCCGCGACGGGCGCACGACCTGCGTCGATGTCGTCAGGCAGTACATCGCGCGCGCGCGCGCCTACAATGGACCGTCCAGCCTGCTGGTGACCGAAAGCGGCGTACCAGTGCCCGAAGCAACCGGCGCGGTGCGCGCGCAAGCGCCGCTCAAATTCCCGACGGAGACATTTAACGCATCGGCGCTGTTGCCCGATCTCGACCAATATCAAGGGCCGCCGCTCGAATTCGGACGCATGGAACCTACCGTATCGGATCCTTCAGTACAGCAGCAATACGGCATGATAGTCGGCAAGCCGAATGCCGGTCAGGTCAATGCACTGGCAACACTGAACATTCGCGGCGAGCGTTCCGTGACCTGCCGCGGCGACTACGACCGTCATCCATCCGAAGGCCCGCTGCCTGCGGGCGCGCTCGCGGTTTGTGAAATTTTCCGCCGCCAGCCTGACGCGCTGGAGCAGGCGGCCGAACTCGACGCCGGATACGGGAGCGAACCCGATCTGGAACAGATGCCGTTGTACGGCGTGGTATTTTCGTTCAAGGATGCGTTCGACACGAAGGACATGCGTTCCACTGGCGGCGGCGATGCGCGCTACGACATCGATTTCCCGGCGCGCGACCACATCCTGGTCGATCAGTTGCGCAAGAAAGGCGCCATCATTTACGCCAAGGCGCTGATGACCGAATACAACGGACGTGCCGGCGATCCGGGCGGCCGCAATTATCCGGTCAAAGTGTTGCCTTCGGTGCTCGGTTACCAGCGCAGCAGCTGGGCCGGCAATCCGTCCAATCCCTACGACACCACGCGTGCAGCCTCACTCGGCTCCAGTTCCGGCTCGGGTGTGTCGGTCAGCGCCAATCTGGTGATGGCCAGCCTGGGCGAGGAGACCCGTGCGTCGACCCGCGGCCCGGCCAATCACAACGCGGTGGCGCTGATCCTGCCGCACAAAGCGCTGCTTGGCTTCGACGGCGGCGCGATCGGTGCCGATATTTACTGCGACCGCACCGGCATCCTGTGCCGCACGATTGCCGATTGCGCGAAAGTGCTCGATGCGCTGAAAGATCCGGAGAACGGCTATTACGATCCGCGCGATCCCTATACCACCGTGCCGCGCTCGTCGGTTTTGGGGTCGGGTTACCTCCAACACGCAAAAGCGTCAGGGGAAGTCGGCGCGCTGAAGGGCCTGCGTATCGGCATCGTGCGCGAATCGATGCTGAATCCGGGCACCAAGGCCGCCGAGCCAATCACTGCCACTGCGGTGAAAGAAATCAAGGCCATGCTGGGCGCGCACCTCGGCGCAACGCTGGTCGAATCGTCCGATCCGTTATGGACGCGCGATCCCGATGTCGAGCAGATGACGATAGATTTTCGCAAGGCGCTCGCGCGCCTGGTGCCGTTGTTCATGCCCGATCTGCTGTTCCGGCTGGATGGGAAGGGTAAACCGGTGTTTACGGAGTTTGCCGCAGCCATCGTGCCGACTGAGTTTGCGCCGGGCAAGGTGTTCGGCGGCGGCAAGCTGCAGCCAATCGACTATATGGTCGAACTCGCCGACCTGCGCATCGCGCCACCGGCGAATCTCGATGTGTCCACCGTGCAGGAACAGATCCTCGCCCATTCATTCCGCTTCCACATCCGGCAATATCTGTCGCGCCGCGCGGAAGATTGGAGGGCGCGCGGCTTTGCCGAAACGCTGGTCGACTGGCCGGCGCTTAACGCGCGCTCCAAATTCTGGGGCGACGATCAACGTTCGGCCTTCAGGAATTGGGAGGAAACCAACGACCCGCGCAATCCGCTCGGCGGGCGCCAGGGCGTGGACGAGCGCATCATGCTGCGCGAACTGCTGCGCCGCGTTGACATGATGGTGATACTCGAAAATCGCCTCGATGCGCTGGTGCGGCTGCATACACCGCTGCCGCCAGCGAAGATCGGCGGGCCGGACGAGCCGGGACCGATCGCGCGACTGCGCAACGAATCGCAATACGGCCCCAACGCGGGGCTGACCGAAGTGCTTATACCGGCCGGCTACGTGACGACCGCTTACGATGCAGTGTTCGCGCTGAGCCCCGATCGCAAAAAATACATCCCTGCCGCAAGCGATCGACCGACCGCGCTGCCTGCGCCGGGATTGCCGTTCTCGCTGGTATTTCGCGCCGAGCCGGGCAAGGAAGACATCGTGCTCAAGATCGCGTCGGCGTACGAAGCCGCGTCAAAACGGCGCGTGCCGCCGCCGGCGTTTGGGCCTTTGCCTTGAAAAATACTATTTCACAGCAATGGGGCTCAGGCTTGGCTAATTGCATAAAAGACAAGACGGCGTGGGAGTGGTTAGTTTAACGGCCGATATGCACCTATACAAGTCTGATGACCTTGCCCCTGTATTCCGTAGTTCTTAACCGATCCATTATGCGGCTTTCTTCAACTATGCCGCGAGCCAGTTATTCTCGAACCGTGTTGACGCCTGTCTAGAATTGATCACTTTCCCCACAATGCGCCGATCCAGAATTGACCAGCATATCGGTTCGCGGAAGACCGCCAGTCCTGGCTTAGCAGTCCGTTGTTCCTGGTCAGCTTTCAACCGGCACTGGGGGTCAATTCGAGGCCGGCGTCAACAGGGCGTAGCAAAAAAGAACATTGCTGCCCTTATCCGCGCTCTTCGACCCGCACCTGTTCAACTGAAAAAAAGTAGCATAATGAATTCCGCCACCGGCTCAAATCTTCAACTGTGAGCGGGACATCGTCGAAAAACAACAACGCCGTGTTCGAGAGGAGCTTCATGCATAACCTGATCCATTATTGTGCCGCTTTCACCCGTGTGGTGCTGGCGGCTGTTGCCTTCGCCGCCTCAGTTCCGGCCTACGCCCAATCGTTTCCGACGCGTCCGGTGCGCATGGTCGTGCCGTACCCTCCAGGCGGCGCCAATGACATTGTGGCGCGGCTCCTGTCGCCGTCGCTGATCCAGCAGTTCGGCCAGAACGTGATCGTCGACAACCGTGGCGGCGGCAATACGCTGATCGGTTCCGAGATCGTCGCCCGCTCCGCGCCCAACGGCTACACCTTGCTGGTGGTGGCTGCGGGCCATGCCATCATTCCGGCGCTGTACAAACAATTGCCCTACGATACTGCACGCGATTTTGTGCCGGTGGCGCTGTTCGGTGACGGCGCCTATATCCTCGTCGCGCATCCCGGGGCCGGCGTGTCATCGAGCAGCGAATTGATTGCGCTGGCGAAAAAGAAACCGGGGCAGGTGACTTACGCGTCATCGAGCACCGGTAACCTGACGCATCTTGCCGCGGAGCTGTTCAATTCGCTGGCCGGCATCAAGATGCTGCACGTGCCGTACAAGGGCGGCAATCCGGCGATGGCCGATCTGCTGGGCGGCAGGGTCAGTGTGTTTTTCTCGACAGCCGGGGTGGCGCGGCCGCATCTGCAGTCGGGCAAGATCAAGGGACTGGGCGTGACCACGGCGAAACGCACGCCGGCGCTGCCCAATGTGCCGACCATCGCTGAATCGGGCCTGCCTGGTTATTCAGTCAGCGGCTGGTATGGTCTGGTGGCACCGAAAGGCACGCCGCAGGCGGCGATTGAACGTCTGCATGCAGCCATTCAAGTCGCACTGCGCCAGCCGGAGATCAGGGAGCGCCTGCTCGGCGTCGGCGTTGAGGCGGCGGAGGCGTCTGCCGCCGAATTCGGCAAACTCATTGATACGGACATCGCGAAGTGGGCCAAGGTGGCGAAGCCACTGAACATCAGCATGGAATAAGCGGGTTACGCATTTGTGGCTATTGGTCCTGTCTGTTGCCCAAAAGCGGGGCGCGTAGCGGCACCGCGCTTATTGGAGGTGCCCAAAAACTTCCCATCATATTACGGACTAGTAGGGGGATAAGTCTGATATTGCAGGGCAATATTGATGCTAAAGATGCAAATTAGTTGTTTCGTATTGTGGATAAATATCAAATCGGAAAGGTTTTTTAATGTCACAGATGACTCCAGGTTCTCGCGCTGCCCTCTCAGGCATCAAGGTGGTTGACCTGACCCAATACGAAGCAGGCACCTCATGCACGCAGGCCTTGGCTTGGCTGGGGGCTGATGTGGCCAAGATCGAACCCCCGACAGGTGAAAGCGGAAGGTATGCCTCGACGAATGATAAAAAGCTGGATTCGTACTACTTCATTCTGATGAATGCGAACAAACGCAGCGTCGTTTGTGACCTGAAATCTGAGGCAGGCAAGGCCACGCTCAAACGCATGATCGAGAAAGCTGACATTTTGATCGAAAACATGTCCCCGGGCGGTATTGAGCGTTTGGGGTTTGGCTACGATATCGTCAGCAAAATCAATCCGCGTCTGATTTATGCGCAAATCAAAGGCTTTGCCCCGGATGGTCCCTACGCCAATTTTTTGAGTTTTGACATGATTGCCCAGGCTGTGGGTGGAGCATTTGCCATCACCGGCGAAGCAGGCGGCCCCCCAATGCGCCCCGGCCCCCATGTCGGCGACACCGGGGCAGGGCTGCATTGCCTGATCGGGATACTAGCTGCACTTTATCAACGCGAGGTTACCGGCAAGGGGCAGCGTGTCGAGGTCTCCATGCAAGACGCAGTCATCAACTTCAACCGCATCGTATTTGCCGGTCAGTTGATGACGGGCAATCCCGTCGCGCGATCCGGCAATCAAAGCTCCCTCGGCGCTGCGGCACCCAGCGAGCTGTATCTTTGTCAGCCTGGCGGTCCGAACGACTACGTCATGGTTTACACCACTCGTGCCGGAAACTGGCACTGGCAGCGACTGATCAAGGTGATGGGGCGCGAAGACTTGAAGGATGACCCGCGTTTCTCCACCCCGGGTGCTCGCGCAAAAAATGCCAAGGAGGTTGACGCCTTGGTGAGCGCCTGGTGCAGCACGCGGACAAAGATTGAAGCGATGGAAATCTTGCAGACTGCCGGGGTTCCTGCTGGTGCCGTACTGGATACCGGTGAGTTGATGCAGGACAAACACCTGCATGAGCGGGGCATGTTTGTCGATATCGACCATGCAAGCCGGGGCAAATTAACAATGCCGGGCTGGCCCGTGAAGATGTCCGACTCCAAAGTACCTGTTCGTGCGGCTCCGTTGCTTGGCGAGCAGACCGCCGAGGTTCTTGCAGAATGGCTTGCCATGAATCCGCAGGAAATTGCCGAGTATCAAAAACAGAATCAGACGGCAAGCTGATCGCAGGACACTCATCGTTATCGATATCCAGAATGGAGAAAACCGAAATGGCATCAAATTTGCTGAAAGCTGTTGTTTTGACCGCGGCGATGATCTCGGTGAGTCCGGCTGCCGCCCAGAACTATCCGACACGGCCAATCCGTATTGTTGTTCCCGGTACCGGTGGTGGCGGTGACGTCGCGGCCCGTATGATTGCTCAAGGGCTGTCAGCCGTCTTCGGTCAGCAAGTGATTGTGGACAATCGACCGGTCGGCACTATTCCCGGGGAAGTGGTCTCGCGCGCGGCACCTGATGGTTACACGCTCCTGTTGTCGGCGTCGACGTTGTGGCTGGCCCCGCTGTTGCAGCCCAATGTTCCCTACGACCCGGAGAAGGACTTTACTCCCATCACCCTGGCCACGATGTCGCCCAACATACTAGTGGTACCCAAGTCCCTTCCGGTGAAGTCCGTCAAGGATCTGCTTGCCCTAGCAAAAGCTCGTCCTGGCGAGCTGAACTACGGCTCAGGGGCAGCAGGCTCTTCGAATCACCTTTCCGCCGAGCTGTTCAAATCCATGGGGAAGGTGAGCATTGTTCGAATAAACTACAAAAACCCGTCACAAGCAGTTACTGATGTCATTTCGGGGCAAATTCAAGTTCTGTTTTACAACGCGTCCACTGTACTCCCGCATATCCAATCGGGAAAATTGCGCGGTCTGGCGGTAACAAGCCTGAAACCTACCGTGCTGGCACCTAACTTTCCGACCGTCTCTGATTCCGGTTTGAGTGGTTACGAAGCGGTGGCGACCTTTGGCGTATTTGCACCCGCCAAAACACCGGCTTCAATCATCAATACGCTGAACCAGGAGCTTGTGCGTTATTTGATAAAGGGAGAGGTGAAAGAGAAGTTCGTCGTTGCCGGCCATGAGGTGGTAGGCAGCTCTGCGCAGGAACTTGCCTCGTTGCTGCGAAACGATATTTTGAAGATCGGCAAATTGGTCAAGGAATCAGGGCTTCGTGCCGATTAATTACAAGCCAGAGTTTTGAAAGGGGAGGTTCATGCTACGTTGCTCAGTGCTATCCATATTTCTGGTATTGCTCTTGTTTGGCGGCGCGTCTCATGCTCAGCAGCAGGGTTATCCCCAGAAGCCCATCCGCATTGTCGTGCCCTTTGCTGCCGGGGGAAGCAATGATATTTTTGCGCGCGCAGTCAGCGAACGGTTGCCCGCAGCAGTGGGGCAGCCGGTCCTAATCGACAACAGGCCCGGCGCCGGCAGCGCTACCGGAACGGCTTTTGTGGCGAAATCGCCAGCCGATGGTTATACCTTGCTGACCGTATCAAGCACCCTGACCACACTGGCGGCAATGCAGCCGAATCTTCCCTATAACGTGGTTACGGATTTTGCGCCGATCGGCCTGATTGCCAGAAGTGCGCTGGGGCTGTTTGTGCATCCTTCCCTGCCTGTCCGTAACGTGCAGGATCTAGTCCGGCTGGCAAAGGCACGACCGGGAGAACTCAACTACGCAACATCAGGAGTAGGCGGCATCAATCACTTCGCCACTGAGATGTTCCAATCCACGGCGCAGATCAAACTCACGCACGTACCGTACAAAGGCAACGCGCCGGCCCTTACCGATGTCATGGGTGGGCATGTACAGCTGATGATCAGCAGTTTGCCGCCGGCACTGCAGCATACGCGGACAGGGCGCTTGCGCGCACTGGCGGTTTCCAGTGCAGAGCGTTCGCAATTCGTCCCTGAATTGCCCACCATGGCGGAGTCCGGGATCAAGGGCTACTCAGCCGAGTTGTGGTGGGGCTTGGTGGCGCCGGCACTTACCCCCGATGTTGTCATCCGCAGGGTGAGTTCGGAACTGCAAAAAATTCTGGCCGCGCCAGATCTGCATCAGCGATTCTCCGGAGAGGCCGCAATACCGTCGCCCATCACGCCTGAGGAATTTGCTGCGGTAATCAGTCGCGACCTCAATATGTGGAAGAAAGTCGTACTCTCTTCCAACATCAAGCCGGAATAGTCGCGAAACAAGCGGGTAAGGCGCTCAGGTCGCGGTTTTGGTGAACCTTACCGTGACCGCCCGTGCAGCAAAGTCGGTGACTACGTTGACCAGGGCAGGCTTACCATTCTTGATCGCGGCTTTGGCCCGGTCAAGGGCGGGGCGGATATCGGCGGGTTTCTCAACCTGCTCTCCGTGGCATCCCAGCGATTGGGCAAACAAGTCAAAGCGCGTGTAGCCCAGGTCCCGGCCCGGTTTGTTGCGTTTTGGATCGGCGGTCCAACCGCCGTTGAGGCTGATCACCACGATGATCGGCAAATTGTGCCGTATGGCGGTGTCGAGCTCCATGCCATTCAGGCCAAAAGAACCGTCACCATGCAGCACAATGACCTGCTTGTCCGGGCAAGCAACCTTGGCACCGACCCCGAATGGCATGCCGACACCCATGGTGCCAAAGGTTCCTGAATTGATGCGGTGACGGGCATGAAAGGTCGGGATGGACTGCCTGCCGTAGTTAAGGATTTCCTGACCATCCACGACCAATACCGCGTCGCGATCCATGAAATCGCGCACTTCCTTGCACAGACGCAGAGGATGAATGGGAATATTGTCAGTTGCCATGGCCTGCTCGGCTTCCTTAAGTTTTTTGGCATCGATCGCCGCCAGCTGGTCTCGCCACGGCGCGTAGCGGTTCGCGTCAAAAACACTCTTCCCGGCACCTATTAGTTGCTTCAGTACAGCTTTGGCATCGCCGAGGATGCCCAAGTCCACCCTGGAGCTGTTGCTTATTTCAGCAGGGTCAATGTCTATCCGGATTACCTTGACTGACTTCGATATCCGCGGGGGAGCCAGATGGCCGAATACATAATTCAGCCGGGTGCCTACTACGATCAGCAGATCTGCTTCTTTAAGTGCCGCAGACCGCGCATTCAAAAAGGCATGAGGATGATCTTCCGGCAGCACGCCACGCCCCTGGGGGGTGGTGTAAATGGGCATGCCACTTTTAATAACCCATTCATTAAGTTCATTTACTGCATCAGACCAGAACACGCCGCTTCCAGACAGCACTACGGGCTTGCTGGCCTGCTCCATCAGCTTGATGGCCTCTGCAATCTTGTTCGCGTCGCCCTGCGCGCGTTGGCGTACCAGAGTCTGGCTCAGGTCTGGCCAAATCACCTCGGCCTCATCGATCTCGTTGTTAATGATATCCGAGGGCAGATCAAGGTAAACCGGTCCGGGTTTCCCCGAGATCGCGTGCCGAAATGCGCGGTCGATCATTTCTGGAATTTTTCGGGTCTCGTAAATGCGGTTGGCCCACTTGGTGATGGGTTTCATGATGGCCAGCTGATCAATTTCCTGAAACCCGCCATTCAGGTATTCATTGATGGGGCTCGCTCCGCCAAAAGCAACAACCGGGCTGCAGTCAACGAGGGCATTTGCGAGCCCCGTTGTCAGGTTCACGGTACCCGGGCCCGAAGCGCCCATGCAAAGTCCGGGAATATTTGTCAGGCGCGCATAGGCGTGAGCACTCATCGCGGCCGCCTGTTCATGCCGAACATCAATGCCGCGGATGCCTTTGCCCATCGTCAGGGTCAATAAATCATTGATGGGCCCGCCCATGATGAAAAAGAAATCCTTGATGCCGATTCGTTTCAGAGTTTCTGCAACAAGTTCGTTGCCCGTGATGTTGGCCATTTGAAATTCGGATGTAGGGGGTGAGGGAGGCCAATATACTAACTGTTTAGTTTTGATGCCGGGCCGCTATCTGCCTGAACGTCTATGATATGGAATCCAACTGGCAAGAATGGCTGCTTCATCATCTGGATTTTTAAAATCCATGTCACTCATGGCAGTTCTTTTCATTGCTTTTCTATCAGGCAAACAACCCATGGCAAACGACCCGGAATGATTTGCACAAGCCTGCCACAACACGCTGACAAGCACATGCTGCAAATTTAAGGGAACAGCTCACTTGTGCTGTAAGTAAAGTTTTTCCACCTTGGCGCTCGCCCAAGGCGTTCGCCGCAGGAACTTCAGGCTGGATGTGATGCTCGGTTACGTGGGTAAAGCAACGGATGGGGATGGCGATGCCCATAGCCCTGTCGCCGCCGCCTTCAAACTCTTTCCCCCCAATGCGCCGATACAGCAGGTCCAGAATTGACCAGCATATCTGTTCGCGGAAGGCCGCCAGTTCTGGCTAAGCAGTCGGATGAGCATGGTCACTTTGAGACCGGCACTGGTGGTCAATTCAAGGCCGGCGTCAACACTAATGCGGAGCGGATTGCCTACTTCCTAGCAGCCTGTCGGGCTTAGGGTGTTTTTCACGAAAACGAACCTTTTTTTACCATCGAAACACCCTCCCGAAAAATTTAAACGCGCTGTAGCTCGTTTTAGAGCGTCCAGTTTTTTTGGAATCGGCTAAGTCCGACAGGCTGCTAGAGCCGTAACCCTTTCTGTTCCCACTATAGTGGTTCGCTCCATTAGGCGTGGCAGAGGAAGGTAATCTGCTATTGCACAATGCAGTGTCGAGCAATTATCCCAAAGAAGCAGGTCCCCTTTTTGCCACTTGTGGCGATAAACAAATGAGGGTGTCGTTGTGTGCTTAAACAGATAATCGAGTATTTCTTTGCTTTCGGTCTCACTCATGCCCACGATTTTGCTTGTAAAAGTCTCGTTAATAAATAGGCATGGTTTTCTGGTGAGCGGATGTAATCGTACGATGGGGATATCTAAGTCTGGCACTTTATTTTTTTGTTGCTCAGTTAATTCCGGTCTTTTTCCTACGCGGATTGGTCGGTAATAGCCTTTGACATATGAGTTAACGGCTCTCATATTATTCAACTGGACTTTCATATCATCTGGGAGTGCCTCGTAGGCCTTGGTCATGCTGCTGAACATTGTGTCACCAAGGGCAATGCCGTTTACTTCCGGAATGACTTTTGCGTATAAGATGGATCCGCGGCTTGGTTTTTCGACGCAACATCCATCGGAGTGCCAATTAGTGCCGGCATCACCGGCTCCGATTAGCTTTCCATTTTTCACAATATTGGAAACAACAAATAGTTTTGGATACCCTGGTTTGCAGCAATCTGTGCGGACATGTACTTCTACTTCTCCGAGTTGTTCGCTGAAAGCTATATGCTGCTCTGGGGATAATTGCTGGTTACGGAAAAAAATTACTTCATGCTCTAACCAAAGTTCGTTGATTTTTTGAATGGTGGGCTTATCAATACCTTTGGAAAGATCAATACCCATTATTTCGGCACCGAGGACAGAGTTGACCTTGCGAATTGATAGCATTAGATGTTCTCCTGTTC
>ENA-ORBV01016485-ORBV01016485.1-microbial-mat-metagenome-genome-assembly--contig:-NODE-16485-length-10716-cov-11.408873_pt1 | contig 10716 bp, 6 predicted proteins | sample MGYA00237777_ERZ505514 | MGnify/ENA primary metagenome ERZ505514 (study PRJEB26160, sample SAMN06269048) | microbial mat metagenome | isolation source: Oligotrophic lake microbial mat | place...
CAGCACAGAAAAGACGTCAGGATCACAAGAATCCTGACCTACTTAGGACTGACGGCACTTCTTAATTCTTCGTGCGGGACGTCCCAGTCGCGCACCGGGGTGACCGTCAGGTCACCCGCCGTTGGCGGAATCGCTACCAGAGGAAGAGAACACGAATATGAGATTACCACGTTTCACTTAAGAAAGTGAAACTCGCAATGACGCGCGGGGGTGTCTGTTTTGATTTGTGGCCCCCCCGGGGCGGAGTGTGGTACAAGACTAAGAGAAGATACCCTGGATTCCCGTTTTCACGAGAATGACAGAGAGGGTGGGGGTGACATTATAAAGGGGATGACACCATATAGAGGATGACACTGTGCCGACGTCAGGATCACGGGGATCCTGACCTACCAAAGAAAAGCCGAACACTAAATTGCCCGCACACTCCTCAGAATTGGGACTTACAATGAAAAGAAACTGACCGCACCCCTTGTTTTCCCGTTCCCCTCCCCCTCACTCCGACACCTTCTCCAGCTTCAACCGCAAAATCCGATTCTTATCCTTCACCAGCACCGTGAGCAGCATATCGGCGATTTTCACCGACTCGGATTTTTCGGGCATACGCCCGATGGCGTCAATAAATAATCCTGCCACTGTATCGGCATCATCCTCGGGCAGATGCGAGTCCATGAGCGAATTTATTTCCCCCGGCCACACCGTACCATCCGCGAAAGCTACCGTCTGCGAGTGTCTCACCAGAGGGGGATTTTCGGTATCGTGCTCATCCTGAATTTCACCCACAAGCTCTTCCAAAACATCTTCGAGCGTAATAATTCCCGCCGTGCCTCCGAACTCATCGAGCACTATTGCCATGTGATTTTTGCCGCGCCGGAACTGAACCAGCAGGGTTGCGAGGGGCATGGAATCCGGAACGAAAAGCGGAGACCGCATGAGCGACCGCAAATCCATTTGCTCCTGTTTAATCTGCGCGCTGATAAGGTCTTTGACATTAAGGATACCGACTACATAGTCGATGGTCTTTTCGTAAACAGGGTAGCGGCTATACGCCTCGCTTGAAATTATTTTCATCACCTCCGCAAGCGGTGTGTTCTTTTGTAAGGCGATAACGACTGTGCGAGGTTTCATCGCTCGTCGGACAGTCGAGTCTGAAAAAGTGAAAGCCGACCTGATAAGCTGCTGTTCCGTCTCATCGAAAATCCCCTTTTCGGCACCATCGCGGATCATCTGATTGATTTCGTCTTCTGAGATGTGCTCTCGGGCGTGGTCGCGGCTGATTCCAAAAAAACCGATCACTGACCGTGCAAGCCAACTGAGGAATCGCGAAAATACAGATGTAAGTTTGATAAACCCCGACACCGGTCCGGCGACAATGCCGGCGTATCGTTCGGGGTTTGAGAGTGCGATGTATTTCGGCATGAGTTCACCGAGTACGACCGACAGGATAGTTATGCCCAAAACCACAAGTCCTACTGCCAGAGGGATTGACCATCGAGTCACAAATTCCACCGGCGATGCGGCCAAGCGCGCAGTCAGTTGATCGACCATTGTCGCGCCGCTGAAAACGCCGAGCAGGGCGCCGAAGAGGGTAATGCCGACCTGGACTGTGGCTAGAAAATTTTCAGGGTTGTCGTAGAGTTTGTATGCCGACTCGGCGCCGAGTTTTTTTTGTTTTATTCGCTCACGGAGTTTAGAGCGTCGCGATGCAATAATGGAGAATTCGGCAAGCGCAAAAAATCCGTTGGCCATGACCAAGAGGACAATTGCCATTAATTCCAGCCATAAACGACCCTCCATAGAAAAGCAAAACCCCGCCTGTCATTACTCGGCAGCCGGGGTAATCTCCATAGAAAAATTATTTAGATCAGGCATACCCTTTGTACGGAGCCTGCATCGCTAATTCACGAAGTTTTTCAATTCGTTTTTCAACCGGAGGGTGTGTGGAAAATATCGCGGCCATTCCTTTTCCGGAAAGAGGATTGGCAATCATCAAATGGGCGGTCGCAGGTTTGTCATCGAGATTCATCTTGACCGGCGCGCGGTGGAGTTTGTCCAGCGCGGATGCCAGCGATAAATATTTACCGGTGAGGCGTCCGCCCTCGGCATCGGCCTGATATTCCCGCTGTCTCGAGATTGCCACCTGCAAGAGCATGGCGGCGATTGGCGCAACAATAATGGCTACAATCATTCCGAGACCGCCTCCGCGATTTTCTGCAGAGCGGCCACCGCCGAATATCGCGCTCCACTGAAGCATACTGGCTATCATGCCTATGGCTCCGGCGAATGTTGCCGCGACAGTTCCGACCAGCATGTCACGGTTTAAAATATGGGCTATCTCATGCCCCATTACGCCTTCGATTTCGTCTTCGGTTAAAAGCTCAAGTAGGCCTTCGGTTGCCGCCACTGCGGCATGGTGAATATCTCGTCCTGTGGCGAAAGCGTTCGGCCCCCGAGTGGGGATGATATACACTTTGGGCATAGGGATCATCGCCTGAGTTGAAACCCGTTTTACGATTCTATACAGTTCCGGATGGTCTTTTTCCTCAACCGGCCGGGCGCGATACATTTTCAGGATGAGTTTATCCGAATACCAATAGGTGACAAAATTCATTACAGCGGCCATAAAAAACGCGATTATCATTCCGTTCTGACCGCCAAACATATAGCCGAGCCCCATAAATAACGCCATAAGAAGACCCATTAAGACCGCGACTTTTACACCGTTCATTTCTTTCATTGCTCCTTGAATCAAATCTACCGTGACATTATTATCACAGTCAACTGTTCTTCAGTCAACAATATATCGCATTCTCAGATGAAATGTTCCCAAAATCGGCAATAGGAGCTTTCGATTTATCACATTGCCGCCGTAATCACATTTTAGGTATGAGATTACACCGTTTTATTACACTATCTCATTAGTAAGAATAATTGCTTGAGCAGATATCAACAGGACCTCCCACCCAGACGCCTTGACAAAATCGTCTTTTGGTTTATATTGAGTTCGTGGCTAAATAGATTCGCTAAACGACACGAGCTATTCCAAAAAAAGCTGAATCTACAGCAGATTGAACTATTATCGCGCTGAGAGATTGAGCCCTTGAAAGAGACCTATGAGCATACCTGCTTCAAAGCTTTCTGATCGCCAACTCCGTGAACAGAATTATTACAACACTTATAGGAAGCAAAATGGTGTCACGGACGTCACCTTTGACTTTGTTTTCGATGGGATTGAGCGGTCATGGAATTCCTATTGGATCGTCTACAACACTGCCCTGAAACATTTTAAGAACTCGGACCAAAAACTCCTGGAAATAGGCTGCGGTCCGGGTATTTCTGCTATGCGCTACGCGAAAATGGGTTATAATGTGTATGGTTTCGACATCTCTGAGCAGAATATCGAATGTTGCGAACGCCTCGCGGAGAAGTATCAATTTTCTGACAAGACACACTTTAGCGTCGAAACCGCCGAAGCGCTTCCGTTTGAAAGTAACAGTTTTGACATTGTGACTGGATTGGATATTCTACACCATATCGACATTGAACCTTCAATGCGCGAAGTCTATCGCGTCCTAAAACCAGGCGGGATTGCGGTGTTCAAGGAATGTATCGAAGTACCAATGTGGGAGAAAATTAGAAATTGGAATATTGTTTTACGGTATTTCCCCAAAGAAGAATCATTCGAAACTCATATTACTCATGACGAGCGAAAGCTGAGCGCCGAAGACGTCCGTGTAATCTCCCAAATATTTCACGGATGCACAGTGAAGCGTTATGGAATCTTTACGAGATTATCGCGGCTCTGGCCGGACTCTGATCAGAAGTTACTCGGCAAGTTGCAGAGACTCGACCACACAATCGTTCGCCTTGTGCCTTCAATCGAAAAATTGGGGGGCTCAGCTGTTCTTTTTGTTAAAAAATGAGAGTCATAACTTCAATCGTGCTTGCTTACCGCAAATAAAAAAAGGCCAGTGCATGACTGGCCTTTTCAACAGCTATCAACCCGCTACTCGAAACTTACTTTTGTCCGCGCTTGCGCTTACCCCGGCCAAAATCTGCGCCTTCGGTAGAAAAACTGTCGGTCGCTTCTTCTGATTCCGGTGGTTCCGGATTTCGATTGGAGGACGATGCGTCTCTGGAAGCGTCGCCGCGATGGCTTCGCGTTCTTCCAAAGGCTACCTCTTCAGAAGCAGTATTTTCTGAAAGCTCCCTCACTCGTTCATCCGATCCACGTTCGGTTTGCTCGGAATCAGACTGACGGTTGAACTCTTTTTTGTACGAAGATGGATATCGGTCGCTGTTTTCCGACTCATCCCGATCTTCACGGAAAGTCCCATCATATCCCTGCTCATTGCGATTGTCAGCTTCTTCCGGTCTGCTCATTTTCACGGGAGCCTCACCAAGTCCAAGATCAATCGGTGTGGGAGATGTTCCAGATGAAACGTCCTCGTCATTCTCAATTTTCTCTCTCTCCTGATAGTTCCTCCGAGGTCCTTGCGACCGCCGATCAAACTTTCCTTGTCTGTCGTATCGCCTCGGGCGCTTCTCTCCCTCACTTGGTTGGTCATTCCCGCCGTTAGTGCTAAGTTCTGCCTGCCCGGACTCATCTGATGTTTCACCGCTGGACTTTTGATATTCCCGGCGGCCGTAGCGGCGCTCGTCCGATCCTGCCCGGGGCCCAGCGCTTCGTGATTCATTTTGAAATCTGCGTGGACCGCCTCGGCGCGCAATATCCGATTTCTGTCCCTGGCTTATCGGGCTCTCGACAACTGAGCTCTCGCCCGAAGCCCCCAGTTCTTTTCTTTCTTTGGTCTCCAAATCGAAAACGGGTGTATCCGAAACTGACATGGTAAATGGAGAGGCTTGGTTCGTTTCAATACTCTCACCGTGGGATCCCGATGAATCGGCGGGCCTGTCCTGTCGAGGGAATCTCGATCCTTTTCCGCGCTCATATCTGCGGTCCGCGCCTCGATCGGGTCGGGCGTCACGTGACTCACGGTTCTGCGATTCAGAACGGTACGGTCTTTCTGCTCGAGATTGTCCCCGTTCCTTTCTGTCGACAAATTGTGGTCGCTCTCGCAACTGGGGACGGGAGGATGCCTTCATGTCGGAAGAATTTGCAAGAATAGAAACGGCGATGCTGTCGCCCCAAACATTGACCATCGCTCTGAATCGGTCCAATATCCAGTCGAACACCACCAGAATTGCGAGCACACTAAATGCTCCTTGGGGGAAACCAACCGATGTGAACAAAACCGCAGCAACCGAAATTGCCGCTGAAGGGAGTCCGGCAACGCCGATTGAGAGAATGAGGCCGACAATAACAACCAAAATATATTGGATTATGCTTAGCGAAGTTTGAGTTGCCTGAGCCGAAAAGATCGCGGCTACTATCAGATATAGGACAGTCGGCGCCAACTGAAGCGTAATACTCAGGGGAAGTGAAAGGGCGGCGGCGCGTGAATCAAGGCCCGTTCTGTTTCTTACAGTTTCATGGGTAATTGGATACGCCGTAGCTGACGACGAACTTCCAAAAGCAGTCAAAAGCGCCGGCCCGAGGTGACGAAGATGATCAATCGGGTTTCCGCCTCCAAAAAACTTGAGAGCCAGAGGATAGACCGCTCCCGCCAGAAGCATAAATCCGAGCACGACGGTAAGAAGGTATGGCAAATAAGAGCCGAGTGCGTTGAAATTCACACTCTGTCTTGCAACGGCGTCACCGACAAGTGAGAAAACGGCCAATGGCGTTAGCAAGACTAGCCAGCCAGCCAGTCTGATTGTAATGTGATAAATTTCCTCAGCCAGGCCATAGATCGACCGATCGCGCGCTTTAGTTCCTATAATCACGGCTCCGAAAATGAAGGTGAACAGGACAATTCCCAAAAGTCGGGCTTCAAAGAGCGCTCCTGAAAGATTATCCGGAATTGGCATTCCAAATAAACCACCACGCTCTGCAATCGGGCCTGGGACAAGATCCGGAAACAAAGCAAGATTGACCGACGCGCCCGGCTGAATAATAATTGACAGTCCGAGGGCGATAATCACAGCTGCTATGCTTGTCGCGGCGAAAAAAGCGAGGCCCCTCAGGCCAATTCGGTTGAGTCTACCCAGATCGCCAAGGCTTATCACAGCAATAAGCACTCCGCTAATAAGCATGGGGATCGCAACTATCTGCAGGATGTTGACAAATAGCCTGCCGATAAAGCCCAAGGCAAGCATTAGGTCCGGCGTTACATAGCCGAGGAATCCGCCCGCGACAACACCCAGTCCAAGCGCGGGAAGAATCCAATTTTGTAGTTTGGCTGACATTTCAGTCCTATTGGTTCGTTTCGAGGAAATATCTGACAGACCGGCCTTGTCAGCCTCGAATAGTTTTATTCTTTGCCACTATCGCGGGCAGTTTGCGCGTCGATTGGCGCGTCCTGTATATCCGGCAGGGGTCTGCTTTCTTTTGGAAAGGTATCTTCGCTTATTGAGCCGCCTTTCCGAATAACAGGGATAGTTCGATCTATCATTGGCTAGTACCTCTTGACAGAACGCGACTTACAGATTCGACTGTGAAAGAAAGGTATTTCCCCAAAATGCATTTCGCAAGGCTTTTATTCTTCATTATCTGGCCGAAATACAGTCATTTCCCTCCGAACCGCAATATCTCTCTTTTCTAACTACGACTTTCTTTCAATCAGATGCCGCAAATAATTTGCTGAGGGCCACCATGAGGTTGTACCTTGATCTGAGACATGAGAGATTTTGTACTGTACCACCTTCCTGCGATTGGCTTCGCAGCCATAATCCTTGTGGTTTCCTCAATCTCAAATCCTCCCAAACCCTCGATTGAGATTCCGAATTTTGACAAAATTGCTCACTTTGTGGAGTACTTTTTGTTTAGTATTCTCGTGTTTAGGTCCTTACAGAGACTCTTTTTATCAAGTCCCAAGCGCATTTCTTTACTTTTTGGTCTGCTTTTTGTTTCTCTATTCGCTGGAATTGACGAATATAGACAACAATTTGTACCCGGAAGGTTCTGTGACGGGTGGGACTATCTGACTGATATCTCCTCCGCACTCTGTGCATCGCTTCTTTTTTTCTCAGTGCGTCGAGTGAAAAGAGTCAAAAATAGTTAAAAAAGTAAAGCTGGCCTTGGCATTGAACTCTTGACAATAAAAGCAAAGCAGGCTATATTAGTTGAGGTTATTAGGGGAAAAGGTTGCGTCAATTATTACTGCAAGTTCTTTCCTTTTTTTTCAGACGGTCTAACATTGCTGGTCTACACTTATAACTCTTGAGGCTATTGACTCCAGAGCGCTATCTCTTGTGAAGGTACAGCCCCAGTGCTGATGTAACGAGGCACGTTGATTGGTATCATTTTGCTTCTGTAAATGCTGAGATAGGTTTTGGAAGAAATGGTTTGGAAATCTACGAATGAATATTGATGGCGCGTGGCGGAGTTCTGTCACGAAAGTAAAATTTAATAACAGGTGTCTTGCGAGGGTGCAGGACTGGAGGTTGGAAAATTTGAGCCTCCAATTTGATTATGAGAATGATCTAAACATATACTAATAATTCATGGAGGTAAGGTTGAAGATGAAACTTAAAACAATTCTGATACTTATGGGGCTGGTAGGACTTATGGCACTGCCGGGTCTGACAGTTGCCCAGGATTCAGGCACCCCAGATTCTGTAATTATGGTAATCACACCGCCTAATGCCGCTGATGCGGTTCCGAAAATGAAGGCGGAACTCTATTTCAAGAATGATTTCAATATCGTCAGCGCATCAGTCGGTTTTAATTGGGTTAACGAAAACGCTGTCATGACTTCAGCTGTGGTTTCTACCGCGGCAATTGCCGCATTTAATCTGTCCCAATTTGTCTATCGCAATAACAATATTGATTCGACTAACTTATACAATCAATTCTTGTTTAATGGAGCGCGCATTTTTGGCAATGGCTTAGACACGTCGTCAACCAAGCAACTTATAGCGACCTACAACTGGAATGTCCCGGGCTGGACGGTTAATGACTCCATTGTCATTGATACCAATGCCTTCTCCTCCGGCGCGATTATGAAATTTGTCCCCTTGGTTGGTCTATCCTTTAAACCGAGCTGGGGGCAAAGGATTGTTGTCCGAGATGTCAATTGGACGGAGGGTCGCCCTCCGATGACCCTTCGTGTCCCGAGCGAGTATGCGACCATACAGATGGCGGTCGATTCGTCAGTAAACGGAGATACGATTTTAGTTGCAGATGGCATTTATAATGAATCCGTTTTGATTGAAAATCGCGATCTACTTCTTATATCCGTGAATGGCAAGGTAGCATCTTCGATCAATAGGAGTCAACCAGATTCTGGTAACGCACTACGAATAATCGATTCATCAAATCTTGTTATTCGTGGATTCTCATTATATGGCGAAGGAATTTATGGCTATGAGGGTGGGGCAATCCATTTGATCAGATCAGAACTCACGCTTGAAAATTGTAATGTCGGCGGATATGCTCGTTGGTATGGCGGAGGGCTCTTCATGGACGCATCGACAGTGACCCTAAGCGAAGTTCTGTTTAATGGCTGCAAATCTGGTCGTGGTACTTCTCGCTGCTTCGGAGGAGCAATTTCGGGATCAGGAACACTTATTGCAACAGAATGCAACTTCGTCGACAACATCGCGGAACCTACTATCCCGTTTTCCGGAGGTCCACAGACTGGATATGGCGGAGCCATTAATTTTTCAGGAGACTCTTTAATCCTGCGACAGTGTTCTTTTACTGGCAACGGAGCACCGTTCGGTAGCGGCAGTGCAAGAACGAATAGAGCAGAGTCTGAGCAAAATAAGGCTGTGCACCCGGTTGTCTATGATTGCCAGGGGGGCGCGATTTCCGGCGGGGCTAATATTGTCAGGATTGATAGCTGTCTATTTGGCAATAATGAAATTTATTCGAATGATGGTGACGGAGGCGGATACGGAAAGCGAGGCGGAGCCTTAAATCTGAACTGTGGTTCGCTAATTATTGAGGGTTGTATTTTTGAGAATAATTCGATAGCTGTGTACCAAGGTTCATCGTTCCTTCCTTTTCCAGGTGCCAGAGGAGGCGCGGCATTCTTGAATGCGGCTAATATGATATTAAGAGACAACGTTTTTAACGATAATAGCTGCAGTGCTACTGGCGGAACATTCGCTGGTTCTAGCTCTATCATAGATGCCAAAGGCGGCGCGTTATTTCTAAGCGGAAACGGTCTATTAGAGAATAATAGCTTCATTGCCAATCGATGCAGTGCTTCCTCTGATGGGGAGTTTGGTTATGATTCGACTGCTTACTTTACAGTTTTCGCCGAAGGTGGAACTGTTTATAAAAATGCGGGCTTCGAGGTCAGAAATTGCGTATTTGCAGCCAATAGGACCTCTGCAACATGCGGGGCCAATGAATCAAATTTGTGCTCATCTTCGACAAGCGATTTTGGCCCACTCAGTGGATATGACTCAATATTCTGCAATATTTTTTACGACAACATGCTTGTTCACAATAATGATACAAACCGAATGATTATTGGTGAGCTCAACCCTCTCTTCTGCGATACGGCGAATGGGGATTTTACCATCAAAAACTCATCCCCCTGTGCGCCGGGCAATAATAGCTGTGGAGTACTTATCGGAGCCTTCGGTATCGGCTGTCAGAATCTTGCGCCAGCTGTTTCATCTGCCATTTCCGACACAGCCACCGAAGCCTCGCTCTTTGTTTATCATGCCACCAGCGTTGACCCGGATGGGCCATCGGCGACATATAGCTTTATCAATAAACCGACTTGGATGGCATCCAGTGTTGATTCCATCTACGGAAGTCCGGTCTTTCCGGTAGCCGATACGAGCTTTACCGTTATTGTCTCAGACGGTTTTCTTGCCGACACGCAGGTTGTCAGCTTGGCGGTTCTACAGGTCACACCCGAAGTCGATTCCCTGCTGGTCGATAACATAGCCGCCAATTTCAATGTCATTGACCATACGCCTGAATTTGTATGGGATTATTTTGACCCAACCGGAGTCTCGCCGCAAACACAAGTTGAGTTTGCGGTCGGCACAAACAACAACTGGGCATTCGCCGAGATGTGGAATCCGGCTCCGTTTATTAGTTCTGATAGTTTTCTCATATACAATGGTTCGCCATTGGTCGACGGCGCGACATATTATCTTAGAATCAGAGTTTATAATGGAAGCCAGTGGTCGCCGTGGCGGGAGGAAGTTTTCCGCATGAACTCTGTGCCGACGATCCCAGCCTTATCATCGCCTGTCAGCAATACCATAGTCGGCAGTTCGCCGAGCTTGATTGTGACCAACTCCACTGATGCTGAAAGTGATCTATTGGTCTATGGCTACGAAGTTTATTCCGATAGCGCATTGAATACGCTTGTGACTTCGGTGAATGATATTGGTCAGACGCCGACTTCGACCAGCTGGGCAGTTGATATTGTGCTGACCGAAAACAGCCGCTACTTTTGGCGAAGCCGCGTATATGATGGCTACGAATATTCTGGCTGGAGTAATTCCGCGAGTTTCCGTGTCAACGGTTCGCCGGAGGCGCCGGCATCGTTTAGCCTTATCCCGCTACATAGTCCCGGCTTGCCGAGTTTTAATTTCTTGCCGACGCTTTCATGGACAGCCGCACTTGATGCCGACCCCGGTGACACGGTTCGGTATAAATTGCGGTTGGCGATTGACCAGAATTTC
>ENA-ORBV01016486-ORBV01016486.1-microbial-mat-metagenome-genome-assembly--contig:-NODE-16486-length-10716-cov-6.107341_pt1 | contig 10716 bp, 5 predicted proteins | sample MGYA00237777_ERZ505514 | MGnify/ENA primary metagenome ERZ505514 (study PRJEB26160, sample SAMN06269048) | microbial mat metagenome | isolation source: Oligotrophic lake microbial mat | place...
TTTTTTTTTTTTTTTTTTCAAGCAGAAGACGGCATACGGGATTCGCCTTAGTCTCGTGGGCTCGGAGATGTGTATAAGAGACAGACCCTCGACCATGCGATGGGCCACGAACACCCGTTGAATCTGTTCTTCGGGTGCAAGGAATCGGCCACCGAAGGGCCACCCCGAGCCCACGATCAGATCTGCGGTCATTCCCCGTGCGTGCGCGTGGGTGGCCGCAGTCCGGACGGCATGGTTCCACTCGGGACTGAGCCAATCGACGGCAGGAAACTTCGCCAGCGCCACGTCGTTGGCGTTCCCCGGATGAGCGATGGTGTTGATTTCGACCCCGCCGATTCCGGCGGCATCCAGCACATCCAGCTCGCGTTTGATCTCGCCTGGCTCGACCCGCCCACCATTCCACCACCAACGCACAAAGGGCCGCGTGTCCTTTGCGGGATCGACAAAACTGTCAAACAGCGGATCGGGCGTTGCCGTTGCGCACGCGAGACCGGATCCAAGGAGAGCGAGCGGCAGCCAGAAATTTCGCATCGGGACCGACACTATCGCTTGGGTGCCCGGGTTCTCGTCAAGATCTGGTAAAGTCCCTGGTCATTATTTACCGGGAAGTGTGACGACGACGTCTACTTCGGTCCCAACACCCGGTTCGGTGTGGACCGTGATCGTGCCGCCCGCGCGCTGTGCGCGTTCTTGCATGCCCTTCAGTCCAAATCCAAGGCCTTCACTGGCTGGCGCGTCGGCAAATCCAACGCCGTCGTCATGGACCATCAGCTCGACCTTGTCGTCCGCGTATTCAAGTTCGATCGACACCAAGTTGGCCTGTCCGTGCTCGATGGCATTGGATACGGCCTCTTGCGCGATGTGGAAAAGTTCGTTTTCGACACTGGGCGGCAGTGCGCGCGGCTCGCCCGTTATGGTCACTGCGATCTGGGTACTGTCATACACCGCCGGAATGGCTTCCAGCAGCGTTTGCAACACACGTCCGGGCGGTGACGTTGACTGCTCCGAGCGGAGATTCAAGATCACGTTGCGCGCCGCGAGTCGGCCATGACCGACCATTTGACGCACACGTTTGATGCGCGACTTGACCTTTTCGTCCGATGCCACACCCACCACGGAATCAAGCTGAAAACCCATCGCCGAAAAAACCTGTGCAAGCGTGTCGTGCAGATCGCGCGCAATGCGATGACGCTCGCCTTCCACTGCCGCATAACGCGCCTTGACCTGGTGAATACGATAGCGCTGAATGCCGAGAGCCAACACAATCGCCAACATCGCCAGTCCAGCGTAGAAAGGCCAGGTTTGGTTCAGCTGGGGCCGCAGGGTGAATGCCATCGATGCAGCGAACTTCGACACGCCACCCTCGGCACTGTGCCCCCAAACCCGAAATACATAGTCGCCAGGAGGAAGGTTTGTGTAGTACGCATCGCGACGCGCGCCTGCCTCGACGGGCGCCGGATCAAATCCAATCAACTGGTATCGGAAGCGGGCGCGGTGTGCACCGGAAAATACGGGTGCAGTGTAATGAAACTCCAGATCGCCGGGACCCGGTGGGACCACGATTGCATCTTCGGAAAACGGTGCCGTGAGTCGAATGTTCTTCAGCACGACCCGTTCAAGCAGGGCGCCGGGTGGATTGGGTCGAGGCTCTTTCTCGGGTGGGTTGAAAATGGCAAGGCCGCCGACCAGCGCAAACCACAGGCGTCCATCTCGAGACCGCAACCCGTGTGGCTCGAATCGGCGGATCACCTCGTCGGACGGAATACCATCGCCCGCGCGGTACCCAACGGGGTCGAGCTTTTCGGTCCCACCGGACATCCGCGCGGCGAGCGCCGTCTTTGCGACGTGGAAAATGCCCCGATCCGACCCGAACCAGAGTTGTCCGAGCCCGTCTTCCAGGATTTGAAATATCCCGTCGGAGACCAATCCATCCTGACGGGTCAGGCGTGAGGCCACGGGATGCGTCGTTGAAAGCGGCCAGCGGTACAGCCCGCGATCCGAACCGGCCCAGAGCGCAGTGTCGTCCTCGTGCAACGAGAAGATGGCGGCATTTTCTAGCTGCGGTCCCGCCAAACGTGTCACGGATCCGTCCTGCGCGCGAAACCACATCCCGTTGCCATGCGTGCCCATCCACAGACCACCGCCACGACGGGGAACCAGGATATTAATCGCCTGCGGGCAAGGGACATCGATGGATACGGGTCTGGAACAGCCCGTGGGACCCAGCTTGGGCAAGGGCATTCGACGGCCAACGTCGTTCTCGAAGACAACGAGGCCACCGTGGCTGCTTGCGGCCCACAGAGTTTCAGAGGAATCCACGTGGATCGCGGTCGAAAATTCATCGGGAAGCGGATCGGGAATCGAAAGTTTGACGACCTGCTTTTCGTTGAATCGTACCAGGGTCGAAGTCGTGGTGTTGCCCCAAACCCAGTCACCTCGTCCTTTGGCAATGGATCGAACCGACCGGGCTGGCCATTGCAAAGTGGGCAACAGATTGCGAAGCAGGCCTTCCCTGAAGACAGTGAGAAATCCCGATCCGCTCAACCAGATGGTACCGTCGTCGAGTTCCACGAGTGAAAAGGCGGCGCCGCCCGCAATACCGCGAGGGCCGCCTCTCAGCGGCTGAAATGGAACCCGGGTCATTTGCGTCAAGCCCGTACCAAAGTGACCGACCCATTGATTGCCATCGCGATCCTCGAATAAAGCCTGAACATTCAGGCTGGCGATGCCCTTTTCATGTCCGAATTCGGTGCTTTTAGAGGGCGTGACACGATACAACCCATTCCCTGCAAGCCAGATGGCTCCGTCGCGAGCAGTCCAGGCCAAGCTGATGGGGCGATCGCGGACTGTGTCAAACATGGGGGCTTCGGGACCAACACCACCGGGTGGCAAGATGAAAGCCAGCACGGTATTGGTGTCGCGGCCCTCGTCGTCTGATAGGCGATGGGCCACACCCTCTTCGACTCTCCACCAGGCGGTGGCGCCACGAATGAGGAGCTGTCCGCGTGGATTGGTGACGATGCCTTGGATGTCCCCGATGTCTTGCGGGGATATGGCAGGAACATCATCCCACCGCCCGTTGGCGAAACGCAGCACGCCGTCGTTGGCTGTGCCGAGCCAAAGATTTTCGTGGGTGTCGATCGCCAAACAGCAGACCAGACCACTGAGGCGGCCACGGGGCATCGGATAATGGGTGAAGCGACCCTGTGAGCTGCGCTGAATGAGCGAGCCTTTTTCGCTGACAAACCAGAGATCGTCGTTGCGTTTCCGGACCAAGCCAAAGATCGTGTCTTCGCGCACCTCGGGTGTGTTGGACGAATCAAAGAAAGAAAAGGTCAAGCCGTCGTAGCGCGCGAGTCCTGCACTGGTGGCGAACCAAAGGTACCCGTCGTTGGTTTGCGCGATGCCACGGACAAAGCCGAGTGTTCGGTGGATACTGAGGCGATAGTACAGGCCGTCACCCATCGGAACGAATTCGTCGTCGGCGCTTTGAGCCAAGCCGGGCGTTGCCGCGATCGTGGTGGCTACGATGAATCCAAGCAGCGCAAAAGCTTTCCTCATCGCAACCAGGTGTTGTTGAGGGTGGCGACAAGCACGCCGACAATCGACTCGCCCGCGACGATTCCGGACGACAGCGCAACGGTATAACGATCCGCCCGCTTCCGATCCCACTTCACCCAGGCCCAGGCTGCCAAGGCGCCCATCAACATCGACAGGGGGTAAGGGAAGGGGAGAAGCAATCCAAGCCCCAGTCCGGTCGCCGAGGGCAAGTAGTTACGCATGCCGCGTCCAACTTTTTCAAGCAACGTGAGTCCAACGCCGATGACGAGGCCCCAGATCACCATATCTTGCGCCATGGGATGCAGACTGCCGATGCCCTTCTGAAAGACCCGTGCCACAGCAAGCCAGGCCTGCGCGGCCGGAGCCGGAAAAGTGGCGGGGTGCTGGGCCGTTCCGAGCAAGGCTGACGCGTCGGGCACCAGCATATAAAAGCCCGTCACGCTGGCAAGTGTTCCAGCCACGATGCCAAACGTTTGTGCTACAAATTGCCGACGGGGATTGGCGCCCAGCAGGTATCCCGACTTCAGATCCACGAGCAGATCTGCGGCGGAAAGTGCCGCGCCCGAGGTGATGCCTGCCGTCATCAAGTTCGCGGTTGCGTTTTGCGGTATCAAGACGCCGTAGGTGAGTTGCACCAGTTTCCCCATCGGACCGGTTGGCGTGATGTCGGATTCGCCCGTCGTGCGGCATGCAACGAGCGCAAGGAGATAAGTGAACGCAACGCCGAGCAGTGAAAGGTGCCAGGGGATCGCAAAGAACAGCTGGGCAATCACCATGATCCCGAATCCGCCGATGGCGACCAGAGTCCAGAACCACGAATTGGGAACCTCGACACCCGCAGGTGGAATAAAGGCATTCGCGGCCTGAGGTCCGCCACGAACCGATCGCACGATGCTTTTCCACTGAAACGCAAAGGACAATAGACCCGAGCCCACCATCATGGGCGCACCAAGCCATACGCCGATCTCACGCCAGGCGGCGGCGGGATTTTTGACGGCGCCGGTTGATAGTCCCGCGGGTCCAACGAGGTAAGCGAGCGCGAGACCACCTATCGTCATTGAAATACAAATGCGCAAACCGACGAGCGCCCCCGCAGCGACGAGCACCAATTTGTGATCGAGCACCATCGTCCAGTCGCTTGGTGCAAGTGCCTCGCCCGTTCCCGGATGTACACCGCGCGCAGGCAGAAAATTCAGCACGGGTGACTCCGAAGGCAAAAGCGGAATGCGCGACTTGCCTTCCGGTCGAATTTTCAAATCCATCAGCACGGGAGTCAACCCGCTACCGATGGCCGCCCACATCAGGGCACGGGCTTTCAAAATTGCCTCTCCACCTTGGCTGTACAACGATTGCAAGGTCGTGGCCGCGGCCAGTCCAGATGGAAACTTCAGCCTCTCGACGTTGATGAGGTTCCGCTTCATCGGGATGGCAAGCGCAACACCGAGGATCGCAATAAAAACAGTCCAACTGACGAGCACCACAACCGGAATGTGCTGACCCACAGGTTTGTCCGGCGTCACCGATAGCATCAAGAGGGCCGCGATCGCCGACACCATGGTGTTCCCCGTCGAATAGCCTGCCGAAGATGCGGTTGACTGCATGCAGTTGGTTTCAAGGATCGACATGGGCGAACGCACAAGGCGTGCCTTCCACAATCCGTTCCACACCGAGTAGGACATGATGCAAGCAGTGATGCCGACCCCGAATCCCCAGCCGGTTTTGAGGCCGATGTAAAGGTTCGTGAATGCAAGGAGAAAACCCATCAACGAACCCATCACCACTGCGCGGACCGTCAACTGCGGCAGCGCGTCGCCGCGATAGACCTTTTCGTACCACGTCTTTTCGTCGAAGTCGGCGACCTCGTCGGGACTGAGATCGAGCGGTCGTCCCTGTTCGACCTCTTCCGCGGTTGTGGCGGGTTTCTGAAACAATGCCATTGCGGTCGAGACTACTCCAGGTCGGGCTCTCCATCGGCGAGTCGTACGTAGATGCCATCGGGTCGCTCTTGCACTTCGTGTTTGACGAGCGAGGCTCCAAGTCCACTTGACGGCCGGCCCGACACGGGCTCATAGGCCCACCCATGCCACGGACAAACCACGAGGCCTTCATAAAGCCAGCCGGTCGACAAAGGCGAGCCCTGATGCGGGCACACGTCATCAAAGACGCTCAGTTTGCCACCGTGGCGGACAGCGCAAAGCAGCCGCTTGTCACACCGGGCCTCGCGCATCTCCCCTTCGGGCAGCGCGTCGGTCTCGAGTATCTTCAACCAGCGTTCGCTTGACACCCCGGACATCATAGCGCTTGATGAAAGCCGCCTCTAAAATTTGAGAAATTTGTCGGTCCTAAAGCCAGTAAATCCAGCTAGATTGTGCGCTGGTCCCCTCCGGGGATTGGAAATGTGGTGGCCTCCTCGCCGGCATTCGTTATCGCAAGACGAGTAAGAACCCCATGGCGGAAACGCGTCACCGGCTACGAAAACGAAAACGCGTGGCGCTGATCATAGAAACGTCAAACGCGTATGGACGGGGTGTGCTGGCAGGGATCAGCGATTTTGTGCGTGAGCACGAGCCGTGGTCGCTCTATCTGCCCGAAGGCCGCCGGGGCGACAAGCCGCCGGATTGGTTGGCCAGCTGGGATGGTGACGGGATCATCGCCCGCATCGAGAACGCCGAAGTGGCTTCCTGCGTGCGCGACGCTCGCTTGCCCGCGGTGGACGTGAGTGCCGCACGGCTTTTGCCTGATCTGCCGTGGGTCGAAACCGATGACGAGCAGATTGCCGAACTGGCGTTTACACATCTACACGAGCGCGGCTTCAAACACTTTGGATTTTGCGGTGATCCAATGTTCAACTGGTCGCGCTGGCGCCGGGATCATTTTGTCAAACGTGCGACGGAATCAGGTGCGACGTGCAGCCTCTTTGAAATGGGTTACCAGATTCCGTCGGGTGCTGCGTGGAACCAGCAACAGGAGGCGCTGGCACACTGGGTTCGGCTCTTGCCGAGGCCCACCGGTGTCTTTGCGTGCTACGATATGGTGGCACAGCAGCTGCTGGATGCCTGTCGTGCGATCGATGTTGCTGTTCCCGAAGAGATAGCGGTCATCGGCGTCGACAACGACGAACTGTTTTGCAACCTGTCCGAACCGCCGCTCACAAGCGTTGTTCCCGATGCCCGTCGCACGGGATACGAGGCCGCCTCGTTGTTGCAGCGGCAGATGGCGGGCGAAGTGGTGAAAGGGGTGCCCTGTTTCACGAAGCCACGCGGGGTAGAGACGCGGCAGTCGACGGACATTCTCGCAATCAGCGATCGACACGTGGCCGAGGCGTTGCGCTTTATTCGCGAGCATTCCTGCGACGGCATCACCGTGGCAGACGTTCTCGACCGTTCCCGCGTTTCGCGCCGGGTTCTCGAAAGCCGTTTTCGCAAGGTGGTCGGGCGCACCCCGCACGAGGAGCTGCTGCGAGCGCGTCTGACCCGGGTGAAGGTACTGCTGAGTGAAACGGATCTTTCGATCGCTCAGATTGCAGAACGCACGGGCTACCAACACATCGAATATCTGAGTGCGCAGTTTGCGCGCGTGCTCGGCATGCCGCCAAGCCAGTACCGCCAGCAGATGCGCACCCGCTAAACACCGGCGGCGCTAACGCACCGTCAAATCGAGCTGAAAGCGACCCGTTTCCGCGTTGAACGAATCGACGATGATGAAATAGGTTCCGGCGGCCAGGTTGGCTAGTTCAAGTTGTGCCAGGGACGGTCTTTCCATTCCGCGCCGATCATCTGAGCACCAGGCCAACATCGGAGTCGAGTCGCAGGTTGAAACCACGTAGAGAACCGTATCAAAGTTGGTGTAGTTATTGTTGGTCGACAACACCACCCTTGCGACCGGCGCCGTGAGCACCAGCTTGATCATGCGCTCGGCTTGAAGGCGCGGATCATTCGATGCACATCCCGCCGGTGCGTCGTAAAGGGACGGAAACGATATCTCGCCACGAATCGTGGTGATGCCCTTGGCTGGCTCAAGCGTCTTGGCCTGCGCACAGGCTGACGTTCGCGCGGGTGTGATCGCGACGCAGCGGTTGTTTGCTGCGCCGACGATGCCCGGCAAACAGGCCGAACTGCGACACACATCAAACCCACGGGGATCGCAGACCTGTCCGATGTTGCGCTGGGGTGGGTCGGTCAAGGCGGCGACCGTTCGAGGGCTCTGCAATCCCCCGCGGTCAATGACCGTCATGGCAATCTTGGCCACCATCTCGGAGAAATTGAGGCTGGATTCAAATCGGTAAAAGTATTTTCCTCCGTTCGAGGCAGTGTGAGCGTCGGCGTCAAAGGTGCTCGATTCGCGTGAGCCGTCTCCATCAAGGTCGATCGACACCGGTTGATCTTTGCTGTCCATGAACTCAAGCCGGATGGTTGCCACGTCGTCGTCCGGATCGTTGCCCTCCACCTGAATGGTGGCGCTATCCGACTGTCGCAGATACATCACCCTCGTGATGGTGGGGGCGTCACCCATCTTGCAAGTCGTGGGTGCCGTGCCTTTGCAGCCAAGACCCGTATCACACCGGTTATCGATGAATTTGGGATCGCAGGTCTCGCCAACTTTCCCTGCGACTTGCTTTTCCAACATCGCGTCGCGTTCGGGCGAACGTGCCGTGGTTGCATCGATGAAGGCCACTTTCACCTGTGCGATCTGCGCGTGGGTTCGCAGTAACTCTTTCAATGTGACCGTGGTGGTTGACGCCGACGTTCCTTCGATGACGGTATCCAGAGGCAACACATTGCTTGCCGATTCCGGCTTGCCGTTGCCGTCGAGATCAAAAAACAGCACGGGTTTGCCGAGCGCATCGCCAAAGGTGACGTAGGCCGAGGTGATGTCGCCCTCTGGATCGTTGCCCGTGAGCTCGATCCGCGCATCGTCTCCGAACCGGCCAACCTGCCGGAAACGGACGGCCGAGAGAGCCGGGGGCCGCGACATCACGATGCGGGATCCATCTCCGCCAACCGCCGCGTCACCAATGCCACCGTCGATGCTCGATCCCTTTCCGTCACCCCCGCAGCCTGGCGAAAACAACACCAGAAACACGACAAAATAAGCCCTCTGAATCGAGAACGGTGCGCATAGAAAACGTTGAGTTGCTTGCATCGTCAGAAGCCGTGGCCTACTTGAGAAACGGCAATTCGGGGCCTTTCTTGAGGTGCTTTCGTCAGTTTTTTGTCGCATCTGTGTCGTGCGTTTGGCATGGGTCGATGTAGGTCAAGAGAAAAACCAAATATATTTTTTGTACCCCTCCAGGGGTCTGGTACTTGGGCGATCCACTTCTCGATCCAGGATCGTCCGATCCGGAGCCAAAACGTTGTTGGAGGACCTAAAGATGCACGGTGAAAACAAGAAGCGTGGGGGGCGATTGCCGCTGGTTTTGGCGGGAGCTTTGCTCGTGGGATGCGCGGGCGAAAAGCCCGAACCCATCAAGGGCGACTGGGGCGACGAGGTTGCCTATCCCGAACTCGGAGGCGCCTACGCACGCGCACTGACGGCTCTTGATGGCACTTGTGCCTTCACAGCCGGTGCCATGACCATCGGTGCCAACGACACGGCGCAGACTATCATCATCGGTGTTCGCGCAGTCGACCAGGCAATCCTCGTCAATGGCGCGACGTGTGGTACGCCTGCCGCAACGGTCAAGTCGATGAAGACCTTGAACGTCGACCAGGACATGGCCGGTGACCAGGTTGTCATCCTTGACTATCTGAACGGAATTTTCGGGAAAGGCAGCGGGGTGACAGCCGCGACCACGATCGATCTTGGTGCTGGAACCGACGAATTGTTGATGCGCGGGTCATCAGGAGCGGACAATATGGTTTTCGCCACCACCGGGATCTACATTGACAAGGGTACGGTACTTGACGTGAGCGCTGCGGGCGCTGAGTCGTACAACGTTAGCCTTGCGGCTGGCGCCGACGTGTTCAGTGGTTCGGATTTCGCGACCGCATTGACGGTTTTCGGCGGTATCGGCAACGACACCGTTACCGGTACGGACCAAGCCGACACCATCAACGGTGGCGAAGGCAATGACATCATTAACGGCGGACTCGGAGCCGACACGCTGAACGGAGACGAGGGCGACGACACCTTCATGGAAGGCGAAGATCCCAGCGGTGGTGACACATTTGACGGTGGCGCGGGAACCGCAGACATGGTCAGCTACGCGCTGCGCACCGTTGCCATCACGGCATCGATCGGTGCGGGCACCACGGACGACGGTGAAGCCCTGGAGGCTGACGACATTCTGGCGACCGTTGAAGGCATCACGGGTGGCACAGCGAACGACGTGTTGACGGGCGACTCTGGCAACAACGTCTTGACTGGCGGACTCGGTAACGACACGCTCACGGGCGATTCCGGCAACGACACCCTGAACGGTGGCGAAGGAGACGACACCTTTGACGAGGAAACGGCGAGCAACGGTGGCGATATCTTCAACGGTGGCAACGGTACCGATACGCTCGACTATAGCGCCCGAACGGTAGCACTTGTCGTGACGATGGATGGCGTTCTCGCGAACGACGGTGAAGCGCTGGAGGTTGACAACGTCAAAGCTGACGTTGAGAACATCCTTGGTGGGACTGTCAACGACAACATCACTGGCAATAATGGCAACAACGTGATGACCGGTGGCGCTGGCGCCGATACGCTCTCGGGCGGCGCAGGCAACGACACCTTCGATGAAGAAGCAGCAGACAGCGGAAGCGACGTGTTCAACGGCGGTACGGGTGTTGACACGGTCGACTACTCGGCGCGTACCGGCGCTCTCGTTGTCACGATGGACGGTGCGGCTGCGGATGACGGTGAAACCGATGGCGACAACGTCAAGGGTGACGTTGAAAATTTGCTGGGCGGAACCGGAGCTGACGTCATCACCGGCAACGCTTTGGCCAACGATATTGACGGCGGTGCCGGCGCCGACGTCATCGGCGGTGGCGCGGGAAATGATGTGTTGTTTGGCAATGCGGGCGCCGACGTCCTGAATGGCGATGCTGGCGATGACACCCTCGATGGCGGTGGTGACGCTGACTCGCTGTTCTGCGGTGCTGGCGACGACATCCGCGTTGGCGGCGGCGGCACAGACTTTATCGACGCCAACACCGATGTCGTCGC
>ENA-ORBV01016487-ORBV01016487.1-microbial-mat-metagenome-genome-assembly--contig:-NODE-16487-length-10716-cov-5.863051_pt1 | contig 10716 bp, 11 predicted proteins | sample MGYA00237777_ERZ505514 | MGnify/ENA primary metagenome ERZ505514 (study PRJEB26160, sample SAMN06269048) | microbial mat metagenome | isolation source: Oligotrophic lake microbial mat | place...
CCCTCTTTGAGCGGACAGCGATAGAACAGCGCCCCCGAAGCTGCCGCTCGGACCTGATCGAGGTCGGCGAGCGGGATCGGTGAACGCTGTAATTGCTGTTCGACCTTGGCCCGGCCCGTAGCATCAAGTTTGGCAAGACTGCGCGAAAGCCCTGAGTCCTTCAGGCGCGCAAGTTCAAAATGCGGACCACCGACGGAATCTGCGGCCGAAGCCGAAGCCAAAGCGACCACCGGCCCTTGGGACGCGTACGTCATTCGCATCCGGGTCCCTTAAGTCCTGCAAACGGGACCGCCGCCCGATCACAGGCCATATCCAGAGCCAAATCAACCACTTCGCCATAGAGCCTAGATCTCGCCTGCTACCCTAAGGAACGGCTACTGTCCGCGTGGGCTGGGTCTCTGGCCCGTCCTAAATCGGATCGGGGTCTCAGCCACAGCTTTGCGCCTCCTTCTCGGCCAAATAATTGAGTCAAAACCGAATAGAATCAACAACTCCCGGGTTCGTTTCGTACTATTCACCCCAACCCGGCCACGGTCATGAATGTCTTTGAAGCGATCAGTAGCAAAAATGTGCGCAGCGCTCCCATTATCTGAGAAGAAATTGACAATCCCGCCCGTCTTACCGAGCGTTATACTGAAGATGGAAAGTACAGGTACTTGATATGCACCCTTACGCGAAGTTCGGCATTCTGATTTTGATCATCGTGGCCACGCTCGGGTGGCTCGCCATGGAAGGCGTCAGCGAGACGAAAACCTACTACAAGACCATCGAAGAGATGTCGGCCATGGGCAACGAAGCGCAAGTGAAGCGCCTGCGCGTCGGCGGAGACGTCGAAGTGATTGAGCGCAATGGCCAACAGGTGAAGTTCCGCATGATCCAAAAAGAAAATGGGAAGAACCTGACCTTGAACGTAATCTATAACGGTAAGGATCCTCTGCCGGATACGTTCCGTATCGGTGCCCAATGTCTGGCCGATGGCAAGATGGGTACTGACGGTGTCTTCCAGGCGAGCCGGATCCAGGCCAAATGCGCGTCGAAGTATGAAGCCAAGCCAGGCGTGAAGCCGGGCAGCAGCAGCTACGCCAAGCCGACCACTAGTTAAGTACAAAGGAATAACGACGAGCCATGGAAAATATCGGCGGTCTCTGCCTGATCCTTGCCTTCTGTTTGGGCGTTTACTCGGTCCTCGCGTCCGTGATCGGTGCCTGGAAACAAAGGCCCTTCCTGCTGGTCAGCGCCCAACGCGCCGTCTATAGCGTCTGGGTCCTCGTTGCCACTGCCTCGGCCCTGTTGGTTTATGCCATCATGACCGATGACTTCAGCATCCAATACGTCTGGGCCCACTCAAATAAGGCCATGGCGACGATTTACAAGTTCACCGCCTGGTGGGGCGGACAGGAAGGATCGCTGCTCTTCTGGAGCTTCATCCTCTCCAGTTACACTGCCGTGGTCGTCTTCACTACGCGCAAGAAGCACGAATACCGCGCGATGATGCCGTGGATTACGGCGGTGCTGATGTTTACCCTGGTCTTCTTCCTGATGCTCGTCGCTTTCGTGGAGCATCCCTTCCGCATTCTGGCCATCGGCCGCGCGGCGACTCCGATGGACGATGGCCGCGGGCTCGATCCGCTGCTCCAATACTGGACCATGGTCATCCACCCGCCGTTCCTCTACCTGGGCTATGTTGGCTTCGTCGTCCCCTTCGCCTTCGCCATGGGTTCGTTGATTACCAAGCAGCCCGGCGACGGCTGGATCCACACCACCCGCCGTTGGGCGCTCATCACTTGGGCCTTCCAGTCCACCGGCATTCTGCTTGGTGCCGGCTGGGCTTACGCCGTCCTCGGTTGGGGCGGCTACTGGGGTTGGGATCCGGTCGAGAACGCGTCCCTCCTGCCCTGGATCACCGCCACCTCCTTCCTGCACTCGGTGATGATGCAAGAGAAGAAGGGCATGATGAAGGTCTGGAACATGGTGTTGGTCTCTACCACCTTCTTCCTCTGCATCTTCGGCACTTTCCTCACGCGCTCCGGCATCGTCAGTTCGGTGCATGCCTTTGCACAATCGTCGTTAGGCAATTACTTCGTCGTCTTTCTGGCCGTGGGCATCGGTGCCACCACATGGCTCATCCTGAATCGCCTGCCGTATCTGAAGAGCGAAACGCAACTCGAGAGCGTCGTCTCGCGCGAGTCAAGCTTCCTCTTCAATAACCTGATCCTGCTGGCCAGCTGCTTCGCGATCCTCTGGGGCACGCTTTTCCCCGTGATCTCCGAAGCGGTCACCGGTGAGAAGATTACGGTGGATGCGCCCTACTTCAACCGCGTCAACATTCCCATTGGCTTGTTCTTGCTCTTCCTGACGGGCGTCGGCCCCTTAATCGCCTGGCGCCGCAGTTCGGGCGATGCTTTGAAGCGCGCCTTCCTGATGCCCACCGTGGGCGCGGTGATCTTCATGTCGGTGCTCGTCTCCCTGGGCATTCATCATGTCTACGCCGTCATCTCTTTCGGCCTCTGCTTCTTCGTTACGGCCACCATCGGCTCAGAGTTCTGGAAAGGCTCGCGCTCCATCGCCGCCAAGGATAACGTCAACTTACTCCGCGGCGCCATCGAACTTACTCATCGCAATACGCGCCGCTACGGTGGTTACATCGTCCACATGGGCATCGTGGTGATGTTTATCGGCTTTACTGGCTCGGCCTTCAATATCGATAGGACTGTGGAAGTAAAGGTAGGCTCTACTTTCAAGCTCGGCCGATATGACCTCAAGGTCGCCGACATGAAGGGTGGCGAGAACGAAAACTACGTTTGGAACCACGCCATCATCGAAGCCCGCTCTGGCAACGAGTTAGTCGCGACGCTGAAGCCTGAATTGCGGAAATACGCGGTCAGCGGCTCGCAGACCTCGAACGTGGCCATCCGCCGCGCCTTGAACGAAGATTTGTATCTCAATTTCGCCGGCATGACCGCCGACTCCAAGGTCATTCTCCAGAGTTACGTCTTCCCGCTGGTTTCCTTTATCTGGGTCGGTTACTGGGTGTTACTCATCGGCACCCTGATCTGCCTGGTGCCCAGTAAGATCAAATTACAATACGCCAAAATGGAGGTCGTAGGCATTGCGCGTCAACCTCAACCAGTGGAAAACTAGCGTCGCGATCCTCTTTGTCGCCTCGATCTGCGTGGCGCAAAGCCCGACGTCGTTCATTACTACCGACATCCGCCGGGCAGGCGAGAAGCTTGCCTGCCTTTGCGGCGCCTGTAAGAACACGGTCGGCACCTGCCAAATGCTGGGCTGCCACTATGCCGCCCCGGCGCGCGAGAAGATTGCCGAGATGCAGAAGGCCGGCCTCGACGACGAAAAGGTCGCCGCCTTCTTCGTCAAGCGTGAGGGCTTGAAGGCTTTCGCGGTACCGCCCGCCGAAGGCTTCAACGCCTTGAGCTGGATCATGCCGCCCCTGGCCTTGGTGATGGGCCTCATCGGCATCGCCTGGTGGATTCGGCGCTCGCAAAAGCCGGTTTTGGCGAATCAACTGCCCGACGGCTCCGCCGAGCGCGTCCGCGCCGAGCTCGATAAGGAAATGGCAAAGTTCGAGTAAATGGAAGTCGTCATCCTCTCTATCTTCCTGATCGCCGGGGCGATCACTTACACGATGTATGTCCGCGAGGGTGACCTTCCACTACCGGCGCCAGAGAATCCCTTCCGCCACCTCGAAGAAGTCAAAACTCGCATTTACGAGAATCTGCGCGACTTACAATTCGAGTATCGCCTCGGCAAACTCTCCGACGAGGACTACCGCAGTTCTAAGCTCGCCGTGCAAAAAGAACTCGGCCAGATTCTGGGTGAGATCGACGCGGTGAAGCAGCGCCTGTCCGCCGAGGGCAAGACCGTGGCGACCACTTCCCCCGGCCGTAAGAAGCCGCTCACCACTTACACCTGCCCGCACTGTAAAGCCACCTTTAAGGAAGCGCTGAAATTCTGCGGCGAATGCGGAAAGGCGATGTCATGAGTTTCGCCTTATTACTCGCCTTACTTTCGATCGACGGCACCGTCATCAACAAAACTACCGGCCAACCCGTCGCCGGTTCGACGGTGACCTTGATCAAGGCCGGCGCCCAGGGCATGCAGCCCGCCGGCAGCGCTACCACCGACGCGGCGGGTAAGTTCACGCTCGAAGGCTCCACCGAAGGCATTTCTCTCTTACAAGCCGTCTACGAAAACGTCAATTACAACAAGTTACTCGAGCCCGGTGCTTCCACGACCGGGGTCGAGATTGCGGTCTTCTCGACGAGTAAGAACGTCAAATCAGCCACCGCCAGCCAGCACATGATCCTGATTGAGCCCGTGCCCGGCGAACTCCGCGTCCGCGAGACCATCATCTACGACAACGCCACCAAGACTACGCTCGCCGACCCGCAGAACGGCAGCATCCGTTTCTTCCTGCCGCCCATGTCCCAAGGCAAAGCCAAGATCGACGCCTCCAGCGGCTCCCGCGGCATGCCCTTAAAGCGCGTCGCCAAGCCGACCAACGAAGCCAATATCTACACCGTCGACTTCCCGCTTAAGCCCGGTGAAACCCGCTTCGACATCGTCTGGACCGCGCCTTTCTCCGCCCCCGGCGATCTCAACACCAAGATCCTTCACGAAGCCACCACTCGCGTCATCGCCCCGCGCGGCGTTACCCTCAAAGGCGACGCCCTCACTTTCCTCACCAATGAACCCCGCACCCAGGCCGCCGTATTTACGGCCAAAACCGGCCCTTTGAGCTTCACCATTGAAGGTGCCGGGACGCTCGCCAACACGGCTCCGGCCCCCGACGAAGAAGAGCAAGGCCCGCCCATCGACACTATCTTCCCTAAGCTCTACGACCGTATTTATTGGGTGGTCGGCCTCGTGTCCACCATCTTTGGTCTTGCCTTCTACCTGCTCTACCGGCTTGAGCCCGCGCGCAAGGCAACCAAATGACTGCGCTCCAAGCGCACGACCTCTGGAAGTACTACGGCGACTTTGCCGCGCTTCAGAAGGTCGGGTTTGAGTTTGCCGCCGGTAGTTGTGTGGCCTTGTTAGGCCGTAACGGCGCGGGCAAAACTACCTTGCTGCGCATCCTGGCCGGCTTGTCGCAAGCCTCTGAAGGCGAGGTCCGAATTTTGGACGGCAACCCGCGCCAGGCTTCGGTCCGCTCCCGCATCGGCATCATCGGCCACGGCATCGGCATTTACGATGACCTATCGGCCGAAGAGAACTTACTCACTTTCGCCCGCCTCTACGCGGTGCCAAATCCGGCCAAAGCCGTCGACCATTGGCTCGAACGGACTGACCTCGCCCGGGTCCGTCGTGGCAAAGCCCGCGAGTTCTCCCGCGGCATGCGTCAACGCCTCGCCATCGCCCGCGCTTTTATCCATAGCCCCAATTTCCTGATCCTCGACGAGCCCTTCACCTCGCTCGACGACCGCGCCATTGCCCTGCTGCAAGGCCTACTCAAGGACGCCCTGCACCAAGGCGCCACGGTCGTCCTTTCTACCCACCAACTCAAGGAAGCCCTCGAACTCGCCACCCATGTGCTGCTGCTCAATCGCGGAAAGCTCGCCTTCTCGGGCGTCCGGACCGCAGAGATGCTCGCTAATCCCGGTTGGGTCTACCAGCACTACGGCGAGGCCGCATGACTTACTTCAACCAAGTCTTCGCCATCGCCGGTAAAGACCTCCGCAGTGAACTTCGCACCAAGGAAGCGCTCAACGCCTCGCTCTCTTTCGCCGTCGTCATCCTGCTGCTCTTCAGCTTCGTCGTCGACCCTGACTCTGAAATGCTCGAGCAGATGTCCGGCGGCCTGCTCTGGATGGTCTTTGCTTTCTCCGGAGTGCTAATCCTGAACCGCGGTTTTGCCCGCGAATTGCCGAACGACTGCCTGGATGCTCTGATCGCTTCGCCCATTCCGGGGTCGGCCCTTTTCTTCGGCAAAGCCATCGCCAACTTCGCCCTGATCGCCATCATTGAGGCAATCTGCTTCCCAGTCTTCGGCATCCTCTATAACCTCACGTGGACCGCGCAACTGCCCGTCCTCGTGGCCGTCAGCGCCCTCGCTACTTGGGCCATGGCTACCTTGGGCACCATGTTCGGCGCGCTCACCGTCAACATGCAGCTACGCGAACTGATGCTGCCGATGCTGATTTATCCGATGCTGATTCCGGCCCTGATGTCCGCCATGCAACTCACGACGCTGCTTGTCGCGGGCCAAGCGATCGATTCCGAACACATCGTCTGGCTTCGCGTCTTAATTGCCTTTGATATCATCTTCACTTCACTAGCCGCGGTGCTGGTAGAAACGGTCTTGGTGGGATAACTTATGCGTGACAAACTCATTTACGGAGCCGGCATCTTTGCCGCACTCTACTTCGTGCGTAACCTCTACGTCATCCTGCTACAACTGCCAGACGAAGCGATGCAAGGTGCTGTTTACCGCATTTTCTTCTTCCACCTGCCGCCTTACTTCACGGCGGTAGCTTGCTTTCTGGGCGCGGCCATCGCGAGTGGCTTGTATCTCAAAACCAAGAACTGGAAGTACGACGTCTTCGCGGTCTCGGCCACTGAAGTGGGCTTGGCGCTCGCGGCGATTAACCTGGTTACCGGCATGATCTGGGGCCGGCAGCAATGGGGCATCTGGTGGACATGGGACGCGCGGCTAACTTCGGCGCTGATCACCTGGCTGATTTACTTGGGCTACCTGATGCTGCGCGAAGGCATTAAGGATCCTTCGGAGCGGGCGAAGAACTCGGCGGTGCTTTCGATCTTCGCCTTCTTCGCCGTGTACTTTACTTACAAGGCCAACGAATGGTATCGCACGCAGCACCCGGGTCCGGTGCTCACCATCCGCACCGGCAAGAATACGATCGACCCGGCTATGCAGGCCATGCTCTTCCATAACCTGGGTGCTTTTCTACTGTTGGCCGTCGTGTTGGTCGCCGTTCGCATGAATCTAGAAAATAGCCAACGTGCGGTCGAGTCGCTTCGCCGTCGCGCGCATGCCATCGCATAGGATACACTCACATGGATCAACGTAATTTCGAATACATGTTCTATGGCCTAGCCGCGGCGTGGACCATACTTTGCCTGTACGCCCTATTGCTCACCTCCCGTGGGCGTAAGATACAATCCGAGATTGATCATTTGAAACGGATGCTCGATAGCAGCCCCAAGAAGTAAGGAGAAATCGCCCATGAATCGCCGATCCTTGATGAAACTGTTGGCCACGGTGCCAGCCATTCCCGCCGCCGTGGAAGCGCAGGTGGCCAAGGCCACACGTGCCACGCCCTCGCCCAAGATCCGAGACATCCAGGTGATCGCCACCGCGCCCCAGGGCCTGCGGCTGGTGGCCGTGAAAGTGATCACCGACCAGGACGGCCTTTACGGCTGGGGCTGCGGCACTTACACGCAGCGCGCCGACTTAGTTGTCATGGCGGTCGAGAAGTACCTGAAGCCCTTGTTAGTCGGCAAGCCGGCTGACCGTATCGACGACACATGGCAGATGTGCTACAACTCCTCCTACTGGCGCAACTCGGGCGTCCTGAATAACGCCATCTCCGGTGTCGACCAAGCCCTCTGGGATATCAAAGGCCGCCAAGCCGGCATGCCGGTTTACCAATTACTGGGCGGAAAGTGTCGCGAAGCCGCCGACTGCTACGGCCACGCGGGCGGCACGGAATTCTCCGAGATCATTGACAGCGCGAAGAAATACATGGACCAGGGTTTCCGCCATGTCCGCATTCAATTCGGCATTCCGGGACAAGCTGCCTACGGTTCGCGCGGCGCTGCGGCAAACCAAGCCTTACCCAAGGGTACGCTGCATAAAGCCCCGGTCTTCAACCCCGCCGACTACTGCCGTCGCGCGCCCAAGGTCTTCGAAGCTGCGCGCAAGCAGTTAGGCGACGAAGTGGAGTTACTGCACGATAGCCACGAGCGCATTACTCCCACGCAAGCCATCCAACTGGCCAAGGACCTCGAACAATTCCGCCTCTTTTTCCTCGAAGATCCGCTTTCGCCCGAAGACAACGCTTACTACAAGCACATCCGCGCCGCCTGCTCCACGCCGATTGCCATGGGCGAACTCTTTAACTCGCCGCAGGAATGGCTGCCGCTGGTGCACGACCGCCTGATCGACTACATCCGGGTCCACGTAAGCCAAATGGGCGGCCTTACGCCGTGCCGTAAGATGGCGGCGATGTGCGAATCGTACAATGTCCGCACGGCGTGGCATGGTCCGGGGGACGTGAGCCCGATGGGCCACGCCGCCAACATCGCCCTGGATCTGGCCTGTTACAACTTCGGAGTCCAGGAATGGAGCGGCTTCGGCGAAGCGACGCAGGAGGTTTTCTCCGGCGTTCCCACCCTAAAGGATGGCTATGCCTACGCCAACGAGAACCCTGGCTGGGGCATCGAAGTGAACGAGACGGCGGCCAAGAAATACCCGTTCGGCTACGGCGAACAGGGCGAGCGGAAGGCGCTGAACGGCGGTTGGGGCGAGGTCCGCAAAAAGGACGGGACGCTGATCAAGCAGTAACGTCTAGCCGCGTGGCCATCGCGGTGAATTAGGTTTCGAGGGGCCGGATGCGGCCTCCCAGAGTAAGTAGAATCAGCGTGCCCAGGGCGGGCATGATGCCGGCGGCGATGAGGATGGGTTGGTAGCCGAAATGGTCCACCACCCAGCCGGTGCTGAGGGTGAAGAGGATGGCTCCGATGCCGGCGCCGAGTCCACCGAGACCGGCGACCGAGGCGACGTTGTGGGTGCGGAAGTAATCGCTGGGCAGGGTTTGCACGTTGTTGATCCAGGCTTGAAAGCCAAAGGTGACGACGGAGATGGCGACGAGGATTTGCACGGGGTCGCGCAAGGCGGGAATGACGATGCCGGTCGACATCAGCCCGGCGCCCACCAGAATGACCGCCTTGCGGGCGTAGTTCGTGCTCCAGCCGCGCGCGATCAGAAAGCCGGAAGCGGCGCCGCCGAGTAAGCTGCCGGCGTCGGCGGCTAAATAGGGAATGGAGGCAAACCAGGCGAGTTGCTTCATTTCGAGGCCGTGCACCTTGCTGAAGTAGAGCGGCAGCCAAGTAAGGTACAGCCACCAGACGGGGTCAGTTAGTAGACGGGACAAGATGAGGGCCCAGGTGGGGCGGAATCGCAGGAGTTCGCGAGTGGGTAGGGGCGATTGGTGGGGCGTTTGCCGGTCGAGGAGTAAGGCGCGCTCCGGGGCGCCCATCCAGCGATGCTCAAGCGGCGGCTGATAGATCCACAGCCAGAGGGCGAGCCAAACGAAGCCAAGCGATCCAGTGACGAGGAAGGTGGTCTGCCAGCCGAAAGTAAGTTGGAGATAGATAATCACCGGTGGGGCAATAACACTGCCGAGGGCGGAGCCGCTGTTAAAGATTGCCATGGCGAAGGCGCGTTCGGTGGCGGGGAACCATTCGGCCACTACCTTCGCCGCACCGGGCCAATTACCGGCTTCGCCGAGCCCGAGTAAGAAGCGGAAGATACTCAGGCTGGCAGCCGACCGGGCCATGGCATGCGCCATCGCGGCCAAACTCCACACGATGATCGAGAGGGTGAAGCCGCGCTTGAGCCCGATGCGGTCGTAGAGGCGGCCAGAGAGGGCTTGGCTGGCGGCGTAAGCGATTAGAAAGGCGGTGGCGATTTGGGCGAATTGCTGGTTGTTAAGCTTCAGGTCGCGCACGATGATCGGGGCGAGCACCGAGACGGTGAGGCGATCGAGGAAGTTGATCAGGGTCGCCAGGAAGATGAGCCCGATGATATACCAGCGCAGGCCCGGGACTTGGATGGTGGGGGCCTGATTCACGACCGTTAGTATACTGCACGGAACTGTCAGCCTTCGTTCGTTGAACTGACATCCTCAAAAGATGCGCAATCTAGTGGTCTTTTTTGGTTTAGCGTCAGCGGTACGGGCGGGCCGGCGGGGCGACGGTAAATGCGAGTTTGCGCGGTGGAACCAACCAGTTTCATGGCGCGGCGTAGGAATTTTTTCGCAATACGCAATTGAACGCCATCGGCTTCTTCAAACCATCGGCGGCGACGGGCCGGCCGATTCAGAATCAGAATCAATTCGGGTTTACCTTCGGTGGGCCGGTGATTCGCAATCGCACTTTCTTCTTCCTTGATTATGAGGGCTATCGGGAGGTGAATTCTTCGGTGGTTTTTGCCACTTTACCGAATGCAGCGCAGCGATCGGGCTCGCTGGGCGTGCCGGTCCGCAATCCATTTACGGGCGTGGTCTATGCCGATGGGGTGATTCCGCCGAGCGCTGTCATCCGTTATGCGCGCGGCGTGCTCGATTCCTTACCCGCGAACACCAGCACGGCGGCGGCGAATAACTTGCAGACGCTTCGCCGAATCACTGATTCGCGCGATAAAGGTGACTTCAAAGCTGACCAGTATTTCTCCGAAAAAGTTCGCGGCTTTTTCCGTTTCAGTAAAAGCCGATTCGACGTATTCGATCCTGGGACGTTGCCGGGGTTGGCCGGCGGTAATGGCAATGGCTTTCAATTCGTGCCACTCACTTCGATGGCCGGCGGTATTACCTGGACGCTGAACCAAAGTTCGATCCTGGAAGCTCGACTGGGTTTCTCTACGTCGCAAGCCGGTAAGGATCCGCCGCTGATCGGGGGGCCCAGTGTCTTTGAGTTATTCGGGATTCCCGGCCTACCTACGGACAAGCGCTATAC
>ENA-ORBV01016488-ORBV01016488.1-microbial-mat-metagenome-genome-assembly--contig:-NODE-16488-length-10715-cov-11.911168_pt1 | contig 10715 bp, 1 predicted proteins | sample MGYA00237777_ERZ505514 | MGnify/ENA primary metagenome ERZ505514 (study PRJEB26160, sample SAMN06269048) | microbial mat metagenome | isolation source: Oligotrophic lake microbial mat | place...
ATTTGACCCAAGTACACCTTCGAGGTATCCAGGCAGCAGTTGTCCGTAACATCCGCCTTGCCGTAGGCCCAAAGGCTCGGGTCGAAACTTTCACAGTTCACTGCCACTTGGGCGGGCGCGTTGCAAACAGGCTTGATCTTGTCTTCAACCAGCACGGACACCATGCAGTCGTTGTAGTTGTCGTGACAGTCCCATGCCCGGAACACGACCATGATCGTGTCGCCTATGTCCGAACAGCAGAACTTGACTGTTGGCCCGAACGAGGTATCCTCACAGTCGTTCGACTCCATACGCCGCACTTCAAAGTAGCTGAGACAACAGTTATCCGTCGTGCCATCATCGAAGGTAGTGGCATTGATTACTGCCATACCGCTAGCGGTGAGGGCTACCTGAGTAACCTGGTCACAAGCTACTGATGGAGGCACCAAATCAGCCACTATCAAGTCGAAAAAGCAGTAAGAGGTATTGCCGCACAGATCAGAGGCTTTGTAACGGACGCTATAGGTACCCAATGGCATGCACTGGGTATAGTCGAACGCGGCAAGGGTATCTGGGTTCCACCAGTTGTTTCCGGCAAAATCTTCGAGGTGGCCAGGAACGGTGAACGTGATGATGTTGCCGTTGTTCGGGTCAAAGCCCGTCACTTTGGCTTCCAAGTTGATGATATTTGAACACCCTTCGGAAACGATCATATCTGGCAAGGCCGCCGTGGCGCAGCATTGGAATGGGTTGGTAGAAACCGTTACTGTTGTTGGGCAATTGAATTGCGGACCGCCAAAATCTCTCACGCGAATGCGTTGAACATAAGACATTGGGTTGTTTGGCCCTGGTGGCAGACAAGTGTTTGCAATCAGCCAAGTGCGATATATCTCGTAGCTACCCTCGCAAATTTCTAATCTAACATCAGTATAGCCAATGGATGCCGAGCAGAATCCACCTGTGCCAATGGGTGCTCCATTGATGCTTGGGCGGCCTGTATTATTGGGGGAGCTTGCATCGCTGTTTAAGTAGGCATCCTCACAATCAACAATAGCCTCCAGTGGGAAAACCACAGCGTTGAGGTTGAACGGCGAAATGGTAATTATTTGTGAGCAAGAAGATTGGTTGGCCCAAGCATCCGTCACAATCCAGGTCCGCAGAATTTGACCTCGTGGGCTGCCACATTCTCCGAAGTCGGCAAACTCATCGTCAATGACCTTATTGGTCGAACTGCAATCCGCGGTCAAAACATCGCCAGTATTCGTCACATCAGTGGATTCGCTGCAGGCTATCGTGGTATTTGCTGGACAAGTAAGTGTAGGCGCAAGTTTGTCTTCAATCTTCAAAAGTGACCAGCATGAATTACCCGTTTCCGGGTCAAGTACCGTGACCGTGAATGTCTTGCCGATGTCAGCAGATCCAAAGATATTTGGCACAATCTGGTTTCCCTGGTTCTTCACTGTAATGATGTAATCATCGTAGCAGTGGTAATTGTCGCCTTCAAGCGCACCATCGGCATTCAACACGAACACGCAACTAGCGTCCATTGAAACGTGACTCAAGTCGTTGCAAATCAAGTTGAAATCTGTTGGGACATACTCGATAACGCTGACCATGAAGGTGCAGCTTCTGGTGTTGCCGGCAGCATCTGTAACAATGATTGTAACCAAGTGGTCGCCGATTTCGAACCAGCTGCCAGAAGGAGGTGTCATCGTTGTATCCGTCACTGCACAATTGTCGCCCGCAAATGCTGGAGCAAAATTCACGAATGCACCGCATTCACCTCCGCTCAGGTTGACAAATATGGTTTGTGGACATACCAATGTCGGTCTTTCCACATCGTTTACGGTTACGGAGAAACCACAGGTGGCGACATTGCCCGAAGCATCTGTCAAAGTGTAGGTTACTAAGGTGGTGCCCACACAGAAGAACTGGGTGTTGGTATAACCACCTTTTACAAACGTACCAAGCAATGGGCCACCGGTCGGCACACAGGCCGCATTGCTGCTTGTGTAAGCTACCGATATAGTGCCATTAAAGCAGTTGTCAATAAAATAGGGGTGAATCCAAGTGAATGGAGCACCGCACAAGCCTACTTGGTTGGGCAATATCTGGTTAGGAACATTAAACGGTGCTATACAATTGATCGTGAGAGACCAGCCGGTGATGGTTGGGTTCTGACCTGGGAACGGCACTACATCCAAAGTCCACACACCTTCTGCTTTTTGGGCAAAGAAGGTAGCAATTGAATCGTCTGGAATCTCTGAAATGACATACTTGATGCCTTTTGGGCTGATCAAAGTCATGGTCGAGTTTTGTGGTGTAGCCGTACCCGTGCGGTTGAACACAATATCACCAATGATGCAAGGCCCAGCCGGAATCGTGATGGTTGAGCGGTTGCATGTAGCGGCACTGATGTTCGGTATTGCCGGGCCGTTGTACACAGTGTTGGTTGTCAACCTGCCACAGAAGGGAGCTTCAACGTCCTTAATGGTGACCTTAAACACGCAAGAAACCACGTTCGGCACGATGGATTGGAGCGAAGTCAGGGTGCCATTGTCGGGCATAACTTCCAGATCAGGGTTGATGCTGCCCAATGTAAGTGGATAGCATGGTTGTGCCAGTACCCAATCGGCGGCAGTATCGGTATCGTCTTCACATTTGCGAATCACGTCTCCGCCATTCAGCAAGCCGGTAAAGCCATTGCAACCTGCATAGCCATTGGTGGAAACCTCGTCGAAGATGGCGCCCATGTAAGAAATGGTGTAGCAAGCTGGCATGTTCGCCGAACCGTCAAAGCTAAAATTGAACACCCGGGTTCCACCTACTGGCAGAATATCGGACGCCAAAGATGGCAATAATGTCAAAGGGCCAAGAGTCTGGTTGGCCAGCGGGTTTATGGCTTGACGCCTGATCTCAAGACAATTAATATCAATGTCTGCTGGGCCGAGGTTGGAGATTTCAAGACGGTCAATTGCTCCTGATTGAGATACTTCCGTAATCAGCAACAATGGCTGGTTCTGCACGGTGTATTTCACCCAGGAATCGCCTTCCTCGAAGAATTCACCGCTGGCATTGGTCACGCCGCAGTCTCTGACCTGTGTGAGGGCTGCATCTCCATAGATCGTATAGGTGACGCCGTAGTTGTTTTTACAGGGGCCATTCACCGTTGGTGCGATATTGTTCACCACTGCGCCACACAGCCAAGGATCATTGTTTTGGGTAACATTGGCTGGGCAAACCAGTACCGGGTTTTGCCAATAATCGTTGACGATAACTTTGATCTGGCAGGTGTCTTTGTTGCCAGAAAGGTCTATTGCCTCCCAATACATGATGGTTGTGCCTGCCGGGAATCGTGAACCGGTGCTCAGCCCGGTGTTGTCAATTTGGGTGACCGTCGGAATATCGCAGTTGTCGGTCGCCAACGGAAGTGCAAAATTCACATAAGCATCGCAGTGGCCAGATTCTGTATTTTGAACCACTGGTGGGTATGGGCAATTGATAAAATGCGGTGGATCGTTGTCCACAACAGTAATTTGGAACGAACAAGTAGTGTAATTCCCCTGCGCATCTTCGGCAAAATAGGTAACAGTTGAAACACCCAACTGGAACTTGTAGGTAGCATTTATAAAATTCGGTGGTGGTGGTGTGTTGGGATTCAAATATGAATTATCCAGCAACGCATTAAGCGTAAATGGCCCTACAATGGTGCCATTTGGGTTGTTGATGCGGTAATCATACAACACCACCGCACAGTTGTCTGTTGGTATGGAGTGTTGCCAATTGTACTGGCTTAGACATTGGTATTCTTCCGTCGTCAAGGTATTATTTGAAGGCGGACAGGTGATGGCTGGACCAACCAGGAGGTCGTTGTTATCGCAAGACCCAGAGCGGAATATCTCGCAACCGCGGGCATCCACGATGGTAAAGGACCAGGTCGGCTGAGAATATACCACCCTCAATTCGCCCAAGTCTTCCTGGAAATCATTGATATTATGGCCATGTAATACATCATAGGTATAAATGCCATCGTAATCGTCTGCCGTTCCATCGCCATCTACATCCAGGCGCACACCAGAATATTCGATTCGGTAAGGCTCTAATCCACCCGTAACAACACCTAAATCTACAATACGCTCTAAATCAACAAAACACATACATTCTGGCGATCCCATATCCAGGGGTTGGCGCACTTCAAAGACCGCATGGGAGATTTCATAGCATCCTCTGAAAGGAGGATTGCTGTCTGTTGGTGGTACAAAACCCGGCGGCAGCAACAAATAGGAGATGGTGATGAAACCAGTACCTGTCCCGGGGGTGTATACCCCGTCATAGGAAATGGATCCAGGGTCCAATGTGGAAGTTGAGTCAGGCAGGAAAGCTGTAATAAAGAAGTAACCTGCCGAGCCTGTCATAAATGGATTGTTACCAACATTCGCATGTTGTACATGTTGGCCATTTGGCAAGGTAATTGTCAAATAATTGGAAAAATCCAATTGAGAAGGGTTATTGGCTTCCAGGCAAAGCTCTGGTGGCGCCAGGTTAAGATTGATTCCTTCTAAGAAATCAATTACCTGGATGCGTGCAATGCAGGTACTGAAGTTGTCGAAATCATCGGTAATTTTCAGGTTAACAAAGTTGTCGCCAACATCTACGCAATTGTACATGACAGAAGGACCAAAGGGGTCTCCCGCCTTTTGGATCTCAATGTTTGGACTCAGATCACAGTTGTCAGTGCCTCCGCCATTAATAAAAGGAGCGCCAGTATTTGGGTTAACTGCAAATACCGTAATGTTGCCTGTCTTGTCCAATTTTACTTCTACATCTACACAAACAGCTTTTGGATTCTGTGCATCAAAGATGGTAACGGTGAAACTGCAAGTTTGAGATTCCCCCGGATCGGTGAAAACGCCATTACCGTCCAAGTCAACCACCATCGTATAGGTTACTGTTGAAACACCCAAAGGAAAACTCCGGCCGCTGGCATCATTATGAGTGCCCCTGGTTGCATAAGAATATGACGTACTGGTAGCAACATTTGCAAAACCCGAACCAGCAGGGTATGTAATGCTGTAATTAATGATCGTCGCGCAGCCAGCCCCCGATGTTGGGCTAATACCTGTTACAACTGCCTTGCATTGATCCGGATCCGCTGCAACAGAAATGCTGTTTGGGCAGGTCAAAATAGGATCTCCAGGTGTAACAACTATGTCAAAAGAGCAGTCCGTTTGGACACCTCTACAGGAAAATGCTGAATAAGTAACGGTATAGGTACCCGCTGAAAGGGTGGACCCAACAATAGGCCCACCTGTTTGGTAGACACCTGACCCAGAGTCCTTTACGACAAAAAGTGGAGGTGGTGTCCCGGAATAACCCGTGTCAATGGTCGCTGCTGTTCTGCCAACATAGGTAAGCACTTCAGCAAAGCATCCATCTTCCGCAATTGGAATTGACCAGTTTACTGCGGTGCTACAACTGTAATCTTCGGAAAAAACGTACCCCGTCTGGGCAGGGCAGTTTTTGAATTCCGGTAAAGAAGAATTTATGACCGGAATCCGTATGTCTGCGGCATCTGTAAAAGCCAATGGGATGTCACATTGTGCAGCAGCCAGCACACCGTTGATGACGGGGCCTGCGATTGGTATAAGGTCAATATATGGTGCCAGTACGTCAAGAAGATTCAAACTTTCACTTGTTGGGTCTCCACAGGAATTGATCCCCTTAAATGGCCAACCATTTACGTGTCGAACGGTAATGATCCCCCCTTTCTTGCTTATTCGGTTCTGAACAGTCCCCGTCTTTGGCGGATCGCTTTGTGCGGGTGACTGGTTAATACCATCATAATCGTCGATGATAAAATCAAATTGGCCATCTCCGTCTGTATCCGCGACAATCATACCGCCAGAACCCGCAGAACCTGCTAATTCTTCCAGTGCTTCGCTCACCAAGTCAGCCAGCGTTTTATCACACCATGTACCGAGGCTTCCCAATGGCTTGAATCTAATGACTCCGGGAATGCATATACAAAAATTAAGCACTTTACAAATCACCTTGGTGACAGGGCTCATATCCTGCAGTCTTGTATTAAAACCCGGTATATTGCTGAAAACGTTTTCTGATCTATAGTTAATATTGAATTCAGTATCGTCGCAGAAAATGGCGCATTTTTCAGAAGTTAGGGTTGCCTTTACTATCTTATAAGGTATTTTAACCTTGATAAGGAAACAACTTAACTGAAGGTAAGGGGAGGGGTCCGTTTCACAAACATCAAAAAGGGGATTGAATGGATCCGGATCACATTCACTGGGGAACACGGTCGAGTTAGCGCCTCCATTGTCGCAATTTCCATCATTGTATAAAATAATGGTTTGGCAAATAGTTTGCGCACAAGGTTCATAGCCATTAGGGTAGGAACTTCCATTATAAATGTCATCGAGAATACCCGGTGTGCAGTCCAGTTCATCGCCATATTCTGTCAAACATACAGAATAGCAGACCGTCTGATTCAAACCTGGGGGCTGGATTTGTAGCGTCCCGCCCAAATCACCTAAACCATTGGCAATCAATACTTGGTCCCTTCTAACCTCCCAGGCATACTCATTGTTATTGGTAGGAGTCCTTTGGATAATATAACCAATGGAACTGTTGCCACCTTCACACCCAAAAATACCACCTTCATTCGCCGGTTGGTTATCATTGGGATCATCAATGGTAAAAGAAGGGTTTGATTTAAGTTCAACAAGCAGTTTTGCAGTGACTTCATCCGAAACCCCACAATTATTGGTTGGAACCGTGTATGTAATCGTATAGCAGATACTCATTTGCGGTACGACCAAAGTACTGTCGTTATTTGGTAAAGGAACACCATCTACTTTCCAGCTGCCGCCGGGCGTGATATAATCCCCTGGTGCATCACTAAACATTACTTTTAAATCTATTACTTCACCAGGATCAACACAATCGACGACCCTATCCTGCAACGCAGCAGACGGAGCGCCAATGATTGTTATCTCGTCAAACACCTCAAAAACACAGTTGGGAGTCGTATAGGTGTAAATTATGGTATAATCATCCGGCGGAACTACTGATGCCCGGAAGGTGCCTTGACCTCGAAATTCAGGGTGAGGTGGCCCAAAAAGCATGAAATAACTGATGGGGTTACCTAGGTTTATTTCATTATAGTTAACCATAGCCTCCACAGGAGCGCTGGAGAAAACCCCCGTGTTGCCACCTGAAGGCACCGGAGTAGCGGTATAGGTGATGTCATCGAGACCGGCACATTGATCGGCGGGGTGATTAATTGTTACGGATATTGGATTTCCTACCAACGAAATATTATCAATGGCGGCAGGTGGGTTATCAAAGCTAAGTCCCCTGTTAACCCAAGTAAAAATAAGGCGCCATTTTGACGGGAAAGTGCAGTTGCCAAGGTCACGACTAATGGTGATATCCCTATGCTGTTTGGTTCCTCTATTGTTAAACCTTCCGAGAGAGATAGCAGGAGACTCCAGTTGATTATTAAATCCAATTACAGACGCAGCAGTGGGTGTATAGCTTGTCGGTGCCAAACTAACAATGATTTCATCATCAAAAGGAAAGGTAATGCCTTGTGCCGCCCAATCAAAACTTAAGGTGAATGTCGGCACCCCTGCTGGAAAAGTGACCGTCCTGTAAAAATGCACTACTGATGGCGCCATATCATAAGTCCAGGTAGATGCATTTGCATCCTTGGAAATGTAGGCGGAACGATTGGTGAAACCAGTTGGAACTGTCCCCACAAACCATTTGTTGGTTTGTGAAGCATTCGTAGCGGAAACCGTCCATCCGTTGGAGGCAAAGTCGTTACCCAATTCAAAGCCTCCAGCCCCTGCTGGATCTATCAGCACTTGCGCTGAAGCACTATTGGCTAAACCAAACGCAACTAACAGCATTAAAAAACGCATTTTGTGCATTTGGGCACAATTGAACATGCAATAGTTAGAGATTCTTTTCATGATTAAGAAGACTTGGAAAGAGATTTTTTGCAAAAAATATCTATCCGTTCAAATTAAAAAAGCCTTAAAGGCGTGAGCAATCAAATACTGGGAGCGCTTTTCTGAAAAATAATGGATTAAAGATTAAGCGGAAAGATATACACTAAATTTATTTGATAGTATGCAATGCGAAATAATATTTTTAGACTAGGTTTTTTTTAATGCTGGATTGATAATTGGGAAAGGGATAGCCTCATAAATCAGGGAAACAATGGCTGGCGGGTAATCGGTCCGAACAAAATCTTGAGCGGCTTGCAAAAGGGGTGTCTCATAAGTATGCTTAGCGGCAAACTGATTTTTTGGTGCCGAAAATTCGTTGGCTTGGGCAGGGCGCAAAGCTGGTGTTCCGCTTTCATTTCCATATTGCATACTAAACATTGGTGTCATTCCGAGCGAAGCGAGGAACCTGATAATTGGCATCGTTATTCCTCAGGTTCCTCGCTTCGCTCGGAATGACACCACTGTTTGGTATGCAATATGGAAATGAAAGCGGAACACCAGCTTTGCGCCCAACACCACGTTGAAGCCTGGAATATCGCTCAAGCCGCCATGGGCATCTGTATAGACTGTAAATTCTTCTTCATCACAAAATATCAGGTCCTTTTCAGACCTTATCCTTGCGTCCACAATTTTGATCGGTATTGTGATCGAAATAAATGAACAGCCTATTTTGATGAATGGGCTGAAGTCAATAGTACAAACTTCAACCGAGCTGGAACCAGGAGGGCACTCACTATCAAATGCTGCCAGACCTGTACCACAAAGTCCGTCATTGAACAGCACTATTTTCTTACAGATCGAATCACTGCAATTCATGTAACCACCACCCGGTAAAGGGCCACAGGCCGCAGGTGTGTTGTTCGTCTCTTTTAGACAAAAGTTATAGGTAATGGTCTGGCCCGGAGCGGGAGCGGGAAGGGTAAAGTTGCCGAATGCCTGAGCCACTCCATTCAAAGTCAACATGGCATTAGAACCTGTACTGGTTCTTACGACATTGACCATAACATCGTCGGGAGTACACTGTGTCATCGAACTGGCACCACTCCCATTCAGGGTAAAATTCGGTTTTGGCTTCAGCACAATAAGAAGTTTCCTGGTGCTGGAGTAATTACCCGTACAACCATTGGGATTGGGCACCCCAGAATAGGTCACGTCCCAACATCCCCCTGTATTCGGTACTATTATAACACTGTCGCCCGCAGGCAAAATACTCAGCGGGAGACCGCTCCAAGTCCCTCCCCTGGTATTGCTTATATTTTCGTCGAACATTTGTTCGAGCGGTATTTCTTGCCCCGGCTCGACACAATCAAATATTCTATCCTTCAATTGGGCTACGGGAGCTTTGTAAATGTTGACGGTGTCTTTGATCCTGAAAACACAACCCGCACCATCTGTCAATGAGTACGTCACATAATACCCACTGGCAGGGCTTGGCGCTGCGTCTGACACATCCCAAGTTGCAGTACCCGGGCCACTGTTGACCAAAGCCATGGATGTCGGCGTAGAAGAAAAATTTCCCGTTTCTCCAGCACCTGGTATGGGTGTACCATTATAGGTAATATTGGTGCCATCCGTGCAGCGATCTGCCGGACGATTAATGGTCATTGGATTCCCGACCAGAGAAATGGCATCAATAGCCCCCGGCGGATTGTCTCCTAAGGAGTCGTCATTTTTCCAGGTAAATATCAAGCGCAAGGTCACAGGTGACGCACAGTTGCCAATATTTGCACTCTTGATCTTATAGGTGGCGGTTGTGACGCCTGCTTGATTCCACAATTGTGGAGCGGCAATTCCGCCCAACATATTAGCAGGAGGGGCCAACACCCCCGTGCCCAAAGAGATATTTGAGGGCGTAGGCGTGTAGAACGTGGGCGCCAAGCTCACAATGATGGCATCAAAGGAACTCGTTTCGCCATCCGCTTTCCAGTTGAATGAAAGCGTAAACTCCGGAACGCCCGCTGGAAATGTAATGTCCCGATAGAAATGCACTACAGAGATCGCCGAGCCCGGAGTGTTGGTGTATGTATTGGTGATGCCACCATTGTTGGAAATGTAAGCGGAACGGCCGGCAAACCCGGTGGCTGCGGTGCCAACAAACCATTGGTTTGTAACACCTCCGTTCGCAACAGCCCAACCGTTGGATGCAAAGGTGGTGCCGTTTTGGAAACCACCATCAACAGCAGGATTTATTAATACTTGTGCTGAAAGCGTCCAACATTGAACAACCATAGCCATCAACAGAACCGCAAAGCCTTTAGGCAGCTTTTGGGAAATGGAAGAAAGCGAATGTGTAAAGTTACTTTTCATGTGAGTGATTAGTATATGAGCAAAAGATGTACTTCAAAACAGGTTATTTTGGCGTAAAAAACCGTGCCAAGTGGCGGGTCTGCACCAAAATAAGTATTACAAAATTGTAAAGAATGAATCTCGCTGGAAATAGGAGCGCAGAAGGCAGAAATGCCTGCTGAAAATGGCTGCCTGCCCGTCCGAAGGGCGGCTGCTTGAGCTTAGGTGGACTTTTCATGCAACGAGAGTCGAAAAAGGGATTAAAAAAAGAAGCGACAAAAGTACGTTGATCTTATTCGGTTTTTTGCTAAATCACCACAAGAATACACTTGTGAGACAGCCTTAGGAACGCGGCACCAATAACTTAGTCATTTGATGCCACCCTTTGTTCCATCATACGGCCGCTATTTTTCTTTA
>ENA-ORBV01016489-ORBV01016489.1-microbial-mat-metagenome-genome-assembly--contig:-NODE-16489-length-10715-cov-9.862474_pt1 | contig 10715 bp, 10 predicted proteins | sample MGYA00237777_ERZ505514 | MGnify/ENA primary metagenome ERZ505514 (study PRJEB26160, sample SAMN06269048) | microbial mat metagenome | isolation source: Oligotrophic lake microbial mat | place...
CCCCGCAGCACTGCTGCAAGGGAGGGTGAAGATGGACTTCGTGGTGATGGGATTGCCCTCCCTAACCCTCCCCCGCGCTGCGCGCATGGGAGGGGATTTGCGAACAAATGGTTAAGTCAGTGCCATTCGACTCCGACACGAATGACATTCTGGCGCATCAGGGCTTTGCGATATTTTGCTGCTCCAGCCACTTCTGCTTCCATTGCTGTTTGGTGCCCCAGCGCTCGGGTTCAGCGGGCCGGTCGTAGTAGTAGGTGATGTACGGCCGGAAGGCTTCGTAGACACGCCGGAGATCGCCGATGGGCTCCTCGTGCACGTCGGACCTGAGATCGATATAGGGGTAGATCTTGGTGCCGTAGGAGACGAGCGCCGCCGACAGCTGCCCCCCGTTCTGCCCGCCCGCATCGCGGCCAGCCTCGATCGCCCGAAGCAGCCGCTCTTCGAGCGTTTCATCGGCGAGCGTGTTGTACGTCTCGACCATCGCGGTCACCGTTCGTTCGGAGGTGAGGTTATTGCCCAGGGCAACGAGATTCTTCTCCGTATGCGCGCCACACCATTTGTTGTCCCGCGCACCGGTGCGGGCAACCGCGTTGCCATCGAGGTCGATCACGGCGAGCTGGCGGTGCTCGATATTGGCATCGCTTGACTCCAGGTCCTTGAGGATCCTCGGCGCCGAGTAGCTCATCTTCAGCAGATGGGTCCCCAGATGGCCCAGGCGCGGCTCGGTGTACGCCATGGTGAGGACGACGCCGAAATTCGGCGCGAAATGGGGACAACGGCCGCCGATGGCGGGGGACAGCGTGGCGATGCCCACGCCGAACCGTCCTGTTTTCGTGCAGCGTGCGGCGATCGCGAAAGTCATGACCAACCTTTCCTGTGATGGTTACGCCTGAAAACGCGCCCTTTGGGGGCTATCCGGTTTACTGCGGCTGGATCTTCGCTGCCGCGACGATCTTCGCGCACTTCTCCATGTCCTGCTTCATGAATTCCGTGAACTGCTCGGGCGTTCCGCCGGGCACGTCGAGGCCGAGATCCACCAGCCTCTTGCGAACGTTCGGGTCTTTCACCGCTTTCTGCACTTCGGCATTCAGCTTCAGCACCAGTTCGCGGGGCATCTTGCCGGGGCCGAGCAGCGCGATGTAGCCGCCGAAGTCGTAACCGCGCACCCCGGTTTCGTCGAGCGTGGGCACGCCCGGCAAAGACTCGTTGCGACGGATCGATGACAGCGCGATCGCCCGCAGCCGGTCCGCCTTGATATACGGACCCGCGGTCGGCACCGGTGTGAACGTGAAGTCGAGCTGGCCGCTCAGCAGGTCGATGGTCGCCGGCGCACCGCCTTTATACGGCACGTGGAAAAGATCGGTTCCCGTCATCATGGAGAACAATTCGGAAGACAGATGCTGGGTCGAGCCCAGCCCGGATGAACCGTAGGAGAGTTTCCCAGGGCGCGCTTTCGCGAGCGCGATGAAATCCCTGGTCGTGCGCGCCGGAACACTCGGATGCACGACCAGCACATTCGGCTGGTGGGCGAGGAGCGCGATCGCGCTCAGATCCCGGAGGGGGTCGTAGGGCAGATTCGCGATCATGCTGAGGGCGCCGGACAAAGAGGCCTGCGCGCCGACCAGCAGCATGTAGCCATCGGTCGGTGCCTTCACCACGGCGAGGGTGGCGATCGTCGCCGAAGCCCCCGGGCGGTTCTCGACGATGAACGATTGGCCCATGGACTCGGTAAACGCCTGCGCGGTAATCCTGCCCACGGTATCGATGCTGCCGCCCGCCGGATAGCCGACGATCATGCGGACCGGCCGTATCGGATAGCCTTGTGCGTAGGAGACCGGGGACAGGAAAGCCGCCGCGCAGCACGTCAGCGACAGCACGAGCGTTCTGGTATCCGACAGTCGTAAGTGCATGTTGGTCTCCTGATCCAGGGCAGTAAAGAGGTGGGCCCGCGCGCTTGCATGGACATGATGCCCCATCCGTGCAAGCAGTACTTATACCCAATCGCGAGGTTTGAGAAACGCCAGCAACGCCGCCTCCGGCGTCCCCTGTTCCGGCTTCCAGTCGTAACGCCACGCCACCCGCGGCGGCATCGACATCAGGATCGATTCGGTGCGACCGCCCGACTGCAGGCCGAACAGCGTGCCGCGATCCCACACCAGGTTGAACTCCACGTAGCGGCCGCGCCGCACGGCCTGCCATTCGCGCTCGCGCTCGCCATAGGGCAGCGCGCGGCGGCGTTCGACGATCGGCGCGTAGGCCGGCAGGAAATGGTCGCCGACATTCTGCATCAGCGCGAAGCAGGTGTCGAAATCCGGGGTATTGAGGTCGTCGTAGAAGATGCCGCCGATACCGCGCGGCTCGTTGCGGTGCTTGAGGAAGAAGTATTCGTCGCACCAGCGCTTGTACTTAGGATGCACGTCCGCGCCGAAGGGGGCCAGCGCATCGCGGCAAGCGACGTGGAAGTGGCGCGCATCTTCCTCGAAGCCGTAATAAGGTGTTAAGTCCATGCCGCCGCCGAACCACCACACCGGTTCCACCCCCGCCTTGGTGGCGATGAAGAAGCGCACGTTGAGATGAACGGTCGGCACATAGGGATTGCGCGGGTGCAGTACCAGGGACACGCCCATGGCCTCGAAGCTGCGGCCAGCGAGTTCCGGCCGCGCGTGCGTGGCCGAGGGCGGCATGCCGGTACCCAGCACATGCGAGAAGCCGACCCCTGCGCGCTCGAAGAAAGCGCCGTCCTCCAGGATGCGCGACGTCCCGCCGCCGCCTTCCGGCCGCGTCCACGCATCCGCGCCAAATCGCCCACCGTCGATGCGTTCAAGACCCTCGACGATGCGGGTCTGCAGACCGGTCAGATAGTCTTTGACGGCGGCGACGTCCATGGCGGTCAGGACCGGATAGCGCGGTAGCCGATGTCGCGGCGCAATTGCATGCCGTCGAAACGGATGCCGTCCGCCACCGCGTAGGCGCGCTTCTGCGCCATCTTCACGCTGTGGCCAAGTGCAGTGACGCACAGCACGCGCCCGCCGTTGGTGACGGCCTGGGTTCCCTGCAGGACGGTGCCGGCGTGAAACACGCGAAAGTCCTCGCCTGGCACCGGCAGTCCCGTGATCACATCACCCTTGCGCGGGTCGTCGGGATAGCCCGCCGCCGCCAGCACGATGCCCAGCGCCACCCGCGGGTCCCACACCGCCTCCGCCTTGTCGAGCGAGCCGGCCACCGCGTGGTCGATCAGCGCGTGCAGGTCGCTCTTCAGGCGCATGAGGATAGGCTGCGTTTCGGGATCGCCCAGGCGGCAGTTGAATTCGATCACCTTCACCGTGCCGCCCGGCAGGATCACCAGTCCCGCGTAGAGGAAGCCGACAAAGGGTGTGCCGTCCTTTTCCATGCCGGCAATCGCCGGCAGGATGACCTCGCGCATCGCCCGCGCGTGCACGGCGGGCGTGACCACCGGTGCGGGCGAATAGGCGCCCATGCCCCCGGTGTTGGGGCCCTCATCGCCGTCGCGCAGACGCTTGTGGTCCTGGCTGGTGGCAAGCGGCAGCACGTGGCGACCGTCGCTCATGACAATGAAGCTGGCTTCCTCGCCTTCCAGGAAGTCCTCGATGACGACGCGGGCGCCGGCCGCGCCCAGCTTGTTCGAGACCAGCATCATGTCCACGGCGTCGTGCGCGGCTTTGAGGTCCATCGCCACCACCACGCCTTTGCCGGCGGCGAGGCCGTCGGCCTTGATCACGATGGGCGCGCCGTGTGCGTCGAGGTAGCGGTGGGCCGCGGCGGCGTCGGTGAACGTTTCATACGCAGCCGTCGGGATGCCGTGGCGCTGCATGAACGCCTTGGCGAAATCCTTGGAGCTTTCGAGTTGCGCGGCCGCGCGTGACGGGCCGAAGATGCGCAGGCCCGCAGCCTGGAAGGCATCGACCACGCCTTCGGCCAGCGGCGCTTCCGGGCCGACGACGGTCAGCGCGATGGATTCCTTCTTCGCGTAGGCGATCAGGTCCGGGATCGCGGTAACCGCCACGTTCTCGACGCCCTCCTCACGCGCCGTGCCGGCGTTGCCGGGCGCGACGAACACCTTGGTCACGCGCGGCGACTGCGCCAGGCGCCAGGCGATGGCGTGCTCGCGTCCGCCCGAGCCGATGACGAGGAGCTTCATTGTGAAAGGCGAGAAGGCGAAAGAAGAAAGAGGAGAGAGGAGAGAAGGAGGCGCACACCTCTATCGTCTATCGTCTACCGTCTCTCGTCTGTCCTCGCTCTTCTCCATCAGTGCCGGAAATGCCGCACGCCCGTGAACACCATCGCGATGCCACGTTCGTCCGCGGCCGCGATCACGCTGTCGTCCCGCACGCTGCCGCCGGGCTGCACCACGGCCACCGCACCGGCATCGATGACCACATCGAGCCCGTCGCGGAAGGGGAAGAAGGCGTCGGACGCCACTACCGAACCGGCGAGCGTGAGGCCCGCGTTCTGCGCCTTGATCGAGGCGATGCGTGCGGAGTCGATGCGGCTCATCTGGCCCGCGCCAACGCCCAGCGTGCAGCCGTCCGCGCAGAACACGATGGCGTTGGACTTCACGAACTTGGCGACGCGCCACGCAAACAGCAGGTCGGCGAGTTGGGCGTCCGTGGGCTGTTTTTTCGTCACGACCTTGAACTCGGCAGCCGTGACATCCTGGTTGTCGGCGGACTGGATCAGCAACCCGGAACCGATGCGCTTCACGTCGTGCGCGTTGCGGCCCTGGTCCCAGGCGGTCTTGCCGTGGCGCTGCACACCGTCGAGCGGGATTTCCAGCACCCGCACGTTGGCCTTGGCGGCGAATACGGCCAGGGCCTCGGGGGTAAACGCCGGCGCGATCAGCACTTCGACGAACTGCTGGCTCACGGCCTGCGCCGCCACCGCGTCCAGCGGACGGTTGAAAGCAATGATGCCGCCGAACGCCGAGGTCGGGTCGGTCGCCAGCGCCTTGGCGTAGGCCTGCGCGCAGTCGATGCCCACGGCGACGCCGCAAGGATTGGCGTGCTTGACGATGACGCAGGCGGACGTGTCGAAGCTCTTCACGCATTCCCAGGCGGCGTCCGCGTCGGCCAGGTTGTTGTAGGAGAGCGCCTTGCCCTGCAACTGCTTCGCGGTGACGAGCGAGCCGGGGGCGGGATGCAGGTCGCGGTAGAGCGCCGCCTTCTGGTGCGGGTTCTCGCCGTAGCGCAGGTCCTGCAGCTTGACGAAGCGGCCGTTGGATTGCGCGGGAAACTCGGCGCGCGTGCCGTCGGCTTTCAGCGCCGACAGGTAATCACTGATCGCCGCGTCGTAGTTGGCGATACGGTTGAAGGCTGCCACCGCGAGCGCGAAGCGCGTGGCGTCGGTGAGGCCGCCGCTTTTCTTCCACTCTTCCAACACGCCGGCGTACTGGTCGGCGTCCGTCACCACGCCGACGCCGCGCCAGTTTTTCGCCGCCGAGCGGACCATGGCGGGGCCGCCGATGTCGATGTTTTCGATCGCTTCTTCCAGCGTGCAACCGGCCCGGGCGACGGTCGCCTCGAAGGGATACAGGTTCACCACCAGCAGGTCGATGGGTGGGATCCCGGCATCGGCGATTGCCTGCATGTGTTCGCGCGCCTCACGCCGCGCGAGCAGGCCGCCGTGGATCTTCGGGTGCAGGGTCTTGACCCGCCCGTCGAGCATCTCGGGAAAGCCGGTATGGTCGGCGACTTCGGTCACGGCGAGACCGGCGTCGCGCAGGAGCCGCGCCGTGCCGCCGGTGGAGAGCAGGGTGAAACCGAGCGAGGCCAGGCCCTGGGCGAAGGCGACGACGCCGGTCTTGTAGGAAACGCTGAGCAGCGCGTAAGCCATGAAGACAGAGGTGAGGACTGAGGACTAAGGACTGGGGAACTCGATCGGATCTTAGTCCTGAGTCCTCAGTCCTGGCCTCTCAGTCCTTAGTCCTCGTTTCTCCGTCCTATCCCTTGATCCCATGCTCCTTCATTTTCTTGCGCAGGGTGTTGCGGTTGATGCCCAGCATGGCGGCGGCGTGGGTCTGGTTGCCGCGCACGCGATGCAGCACTGTTTCCAGCAGCGGTTTCTCCACGCAGTCGATCACCATGCGGTAAACGCGGCTCGGCTTTTCGCCGTCGAGATCGCGGAAATAGCCCTCGATCGCGCGGCGTACCGAGCGCGACATATCGTTGTCGTTGGTCATGCGGCAAGCTCCTCCACTTCTTCGCTGTACACCAGCCGATCGTCGCGCGCCGCCTGGGCGGCGAAAAAAGCGTCGATCGCGACCAACTGTTCGCCGGTCGTCCCCAACTGGTTCATGCGGTGCCGGAACGCGCAGGATCCGGCCAGCCCCTTCGTGTACCAGCTGATGTGCTTGCGCGCGATGCGCACGCCCGTCAGCTCCCCATAAAACGCATACAGGTCCGCCAGGTGCGCGCGCAGCACGGCGTGGATTTCAGCAACCTCGGGCGGCGGCAGGTGCGTGCCGGTCTCGAGGAAATGCTGGATCTCGCGAAAAATCCACGGCCGGCCCTGCGCGGCACGACCGATCATCACCGCATCGGCGCCGGTGTACTCCAGCACGAACTTCGCCTTCTCCGGCGTGGTGATGTCGCCGTTGGCGACCACCGGGATGCGCACGCTTTGTTTGACGGCGCGGATGGTGTCGTATTCGGCGTCACCCGTGTAGGCGCAGGCGCGCGTGCGGCCGTGGATGGCGATGGACTGCACGCCCGATGCTTCGGCGATGCGCGCGATCGTCAGTGCGTTGCGGTTAAGCTTGTCCCAACCGGTGCGGAACTTGAGCGTGACCGGCACGTTGACCGCGCCGACCACGGCTTCGAGAATGCGGGCGACCAGCGGCTCGTCCTTCATCAGGGCCGAGCCGGCCATGACGTTGCAGACTTTCTTGGCCGGGCAGCCCATGTTGATGTCGATGATGTGCGCGCCCTTGTCGACGTTGAACTGCGCGGCTTCCGCCATCATCGCCGGATCGGCGCCGGCGATCTGCACGACCTTGGGCTCGACCTCGCCGTCGTGATTGCCGCGACGGAGCGTTTTCTCGGAACCCCACAGCAAAGAATTGGACGCGACCATCTCGGACACGGCCATGCCGGCGCCCATGCGTTTGCAAAGCTGGCGAAACGGCCGATCGGTGACGCCCGCCATGGGGGCGACGATCAGACGGTTCTTCAGCGCGTAGGGACCGATACGCATCACGGAACGGGAAGTGGTGTTGTTTGAAACAGGGGAAGGACGCGCATTGTAATCGCGCCGAACGGGCAAGAAAAGAAACGCGGGCCCGCCTGTTGCGTTTTGGGTACTGTCAGGCCCGCGCGCCGAACATCATGCGGCGCGCGAGGTAACGGCGGGCCGGCGGCAACCCGCCCAGCGCGGCGAAACCCGCTCCACGCAGGACCCGTGCCCAGCCCGCCTCCGGTGCGAATACCCGAGCCAGGCTGTCGGTCACTGCGATCGTGGCCCAGCGATCGACGCGTCGGCGCGAGGCATACGCCCGCAGCACGGGCGCCGCACCAGGATCGTGCGCGTGCCCGGCGGCCAACTGTGCGAATTCCCACGCATCGCGCAGGCCAAGGTTCAGGCCCTGGCCGGCCACTGGATGCAGGGTCTGCGCGGCGTTGCCGATCGCCACCACGCGCGGCGCCGTTACCTTGCGGGCGGCGCGCAGCATCAACGGGTGCAGGCCGCGCGCGCTTACGCCGGTGAAGGCGCCAGCCGCCGTCCCAAACGCCGACTGCAACGCGGTGAGAAACGCTGCCTCCGGGCAGGCGAGCAGTCGTTCCGCTGCCGCCGGTGGCAAGGTCCACACCAGCGCGTAACCCTCCCCGCGTGGCAGCAGCGCGATCGGCCCGTCCGCGGTGAAGCGTTCGAAGGCGCGTCCGCGATGCGGCTGCGCCACCATGAGATTTGCCGTCAGCGCCGTCGCCCCGTAATCGTGTTCGAGCGCGGAGCCGCCGACGATCGGGCGGGCGGCACGGCCATCGGCGCAGACCAGCAGTTGCGCGTGGACGACATGACCATCGTCGCAGGTCACCGTGATGCGGTCACTGTCCGGCGCCGGCATGTCGAAGGCGCTGACCGCGGCGGGATGACAGACCAAGGCACGGCGGCGCACGGCGGCGGCGAGCGCCGCCTGCACGTCGCGATAGGCGGCCACGCAGCCCAATGCTGGCACGCCGGCTTCGCCCGCCGTCATCACCACGCGGCCGAAGCCGCCGCGTTGCGAGACGGTCACGCTGTCGATGGCGGTGGCGCCGCCAACAGCCGCCGATGCTTCAAGCCGTTCCAGCAGGAGCACGCTGGCGCGGGAGAGTGCGAGCGGCCGGTCCGCCGCGGGTGCCGCCTCGGCGGGCGCCAGCCAGTGCACGTCAAGACCCACGCTGTGCAGCGCGAGCGCCGCCGCCGCACCGACGGGACCGCCGCCTGCCACGATGACCGCGCAGGACACTGGCGTAGTCATCGCGACTCACGCATGAGCGCTTCGATCTCCGCCACCGCCTTGGGCGTGTCCGCGGTCAGGACTTCGCAGCCCGCCGTCGTCACCGCAACGTCGTCCTCGATACGGATGCCGATGTTCCAGTAGCGCTCGGGCACGCCCTCGCCTGGCCGCACGTAGCAACCCGGCTCGACCGTCAGCACCATGCCGGGCACGAGCGGCCGCCACGCCTTGTCGCGCTTGTAGTCGCCCGCGTCGTGCACATCGAGCCCGAGCCAGTGTCCGGTGCGGTGCATGTAGAAGCGCTTGTAATCGCCGGACTCGATCACGACGTCCACGCTGCCCTGGCACAGGCCGGTGTCGATGAATCCCTGCGCCAGCGTTTTGACGGCGGCGTCGTGCGGTGCTTCCCACGCGGCGCCGGGCTTCACCTCAGCGATCGCCGCCGCCTGCGCCGCGAGCACCAACTCGTACAGCTCGCGCTGCGGGCCGGAGTAGCGGCCGTTGACCGGGAAGCTGCGCGTGACGTCGGCGGCGTAACCATCCACTTCGCAGCCGGCGTCGATCAGCAGCAGTTCACCGTCTTTCAGGGGCGCGTCGTTCTCGACGTAATGCAGCACGCAGGCGTTGGCGCCGCCGGCCACGATCGGCGTATAGGCCGGGGCCTGCGCGCCGCGGCGGCGGAATTCATACAGCAGTTCGGCTTCCACCTCGTACTCGTGCACGCCGGGCCGGGTGGCGCGCATGGCGCGCCGGTGGGCGTCCGCGGTGATCGCGGCGGCGCGCCGCATCGTCTTCAGCTCGTGCGCGTCCTTCACCAGCCGCATGTCGTCGAGCAGCGCGCGCACGTCGCGGATTTCCGGCGGTGCAGTGACCCCCGTGCGGCCCTGCGCGCGTAGCGCGTTCAACCAGCCGACGAGGCGGCGATCCCAGCCCGGATCTTCGCCGAGATGCACGTGCAGCGCGGGACGATCGGCCAGCAGCGTCGGCGCCTGGGCGTCGAGCGTATCGATCGTATGGGCCTCGTCGATGCCGAAAACTTCGCGCGCACCGTCGGGACCGTAGCGGTGGCCGTCCCAGATCTCGCGCTCGGCGTCGCGCGGCCGGCAGAAGAGCACGCTTTTGGCCGCGGCGCCGCCCGTCACGAACAGCACTGCTTCCGGCTCCGTGAAGCCGGTGAGGTAATAGAAGTAGCTGTCGAAGCGGTACGGATAATGCGCGTCGCGGTTGCGTACGCGCTCCGGCGCCGTCGGGATGACGGCCACGCCTTCGCCGATGGCCTGCGCGAGGCGGCGGCGGCGGTCGGCGTACAGCGCGGCAGGGAATGCGGACATGACGCTGCCGATTATAGCGATGGGGCCTGCCCGCCCCCGGCGAGCCGCGCGGCCTCATGCAGGCGGTCCGGCGTGCCGACGTCCAGCCACACGCCAGCGTGGCGTTCGCCGCTGACGGCCCCGCGCGCGATGGCGGCGTACAACAAGGGTGCCAGGGGCGCTTTGGCGCCGCGCACGAGGTCCGCGAACAGGCCCGGGTGATAGGCGCCGATGCCGCTGAAGGTCAACAGGGGCGGCGTCCGCGTGACGCGTTCCGCCTGCAGGCCGAAATCGCCCCGCGGATGGTGCGCGGGATTGGGCACCAGCACCAGATGCGCGATACGCGCGCGGCCATCGAGTGCGCGGGCCGCAGCGACGAGGCGAGCGCCGTCGAAGTCGCACCACACGTCGGCATTGACGACGGCGAAGGGCGCACCGCCCAGCAACGGTAGTGCGTTGGCAATGCCGCCGGCCGTCTCCAGCGCCTCGCGTTCCACGGAATAAACGATGCGCGCGCCGAACGCCGAGCCGTCGCCGAGCGCGGCTTCGATCTGCGCGCCGAGATGCGCGTGATTGATGACGAACTCGCGCAAGCCGGCGGCGGCCAACCGCTCGATCTGCCATACGATCAACGGCTTGCCGGCGACTTCGACCAGCGCCTTCGGCACGCGGTCCGTCAGCGGGCGCATCCGCTCGCCCCTTCCCGCAGCCAAGATCATTACTTTCATGGGTTAGCGTGCGGATCGTAGGCCCGCTCGCCCCTTCCCGCAGCCAAGATCATTACTTTCATGGGTTAGCGTGCGGATCGTAGGCCCGCTCGCCTCTTCCCGCAGCCAGGATCATTACTTTCATAAAATGATCGTAACTATTCACGTTGCTAAGGGATCTGGGATTTTATTTAGGAAAGCAGAGATCAGTGCGTGGAAGACGTTGCGGCCCTGTTTACGCAGAGT
>ENA-ORBV01016491-ORBV01016491.1-microbial-mat-metagenome-genome-assembly--contig:-NODE-16491-length-10715-cov-4.540985_pt1 | contig 10715 bp, 10 predicted proteins | sample MGYA00237777_ERZ505514 | MGnify/ENA primary metagenome ERZ505514 (study PRJEB26160, sample SAMN06269048) | microbial mat metagenome | isolation source: Oligotrophic lake microbial mat | place...
GGCAGTTCAGTCCGATCAACCCCTCCCGCACAAAGCCCGCGAGCGAACGCGCTTTGGCCGATTTCAAGATGATTTGGAAACGCCATTGATCATGTGATTTTTCCAAAGGAGACGGAAGCGGCTCGGTCAGGCTGATTCCCTGGGGCAAAGCCGCTTTGAGCCGCCCGTGCAAGGTGCGCAGCGACAGCTCGGCCCGTTGCTGGTGCTTCGAACGAACCGTGATCAAGATCAGATGAATAAAAGGCGGGTGTCCGAATTGCCGCCGCATGGCCATCTCCTGCTCCGCAAATCCCTCGAAATCATGGTGCCGCGAGAATTGGATCGACGGATGATGCGGGGTGTAGGTCTGCACGATCACCTCGCCCTCAAGTTCGCCCCGCCCGGCTCGACCCGCCACCTGGGTGAGTAGCTGGAAGGTCCGCTCCCCCGCGCGGAAGTCGGGGACATGCAGGCCAACATCCGCATTCAGCACTCCCACGAGAGTCACATTCGGAAAATCGAGCCCTTTCGCGATCATTTGGGTGCCGAGTAGGATGTCGAGTTTTTTGGCTCGGAAAGCCGTCAGGGTTTCGCGCAATTGACCCTTTTTCCGCATCGTATCGGTATCGACCCGGGCGATCCGGGCGGCGGGGAAGACCTGGCGCATCATTTCTTCAACCCTTTCGGTGCCGATTCCGGCATTCGCGATCGACTGCGAGCGGCACTCGGGACAGCGCCGTGGCGGTCCGGAAGTTAAATGAATGAGAAACGCAACCAAAGCATGCACACGTTGCAGCTTGCCGAGCCACTCCTTCCACCTGGACAGCCGTCTGGTGCTCTCGGACTTTTGAGCTGCACCCACCGTGTATAAGACAGTCGCAAGTTCCTTCCATTCGCCAAACTCCAGGGAGCCTTCTGCAGCTGCCCAGTTGCACTGAAACTCGTCGAAGATCTGATGCAACTCGTCCGGTATCGCAACCGACCGAACTCCCGTAAAAAGCCGTGTAAATCCCGTTGCAAACAGCCCGTCGTGCAGCCTGCCATCGCTCATGGCTGACTGAATCCATGAGATGCGTTCGGGTGCGGGCCAGTAGCCCCTGCAGCCTTCTCGGAGCACAAGCAATAACTCGCCAATGGCCTGAGCAACTGCATGCGAAAGGATATCCCAAGAAAGAGTTAGAGGCCCGAGCTGAGCCACGTCCATCAACGGACTGACAATCTGCACCCTAACTGGAGCCTCCTCGGACCGTGCAGCGTTGGAGGCCAGAGTCATCAATGATCGAAGTTGTACAAAGCAACTCGCTTCATTCGAAAAGTAAGCTTTGAATGAATGAGCCAATGCCACGCCCGAGCCACCAATCACCGGTGAACACGGATCAACAATTGGAGCAGCAAGTTGTGCTTCAACGGAGTGAGATCTGATTGCACAGTACCGCGCCGTGACCAACAACGTCCACAGCTGCTGCAACGCCGCGAAAATCGCCTTCATTTGCGTCGGAGTGTGCGCTTTGAACGATCCGAGCTCGATGTCGACTGTCTGGTTACTGGGCCCTCGAAGATAAGTGCCGACGACAAATCGTCCCAAGGGGGTGGTATGGAAGTCTTCGAATTGACCCAGAGGCATGGCAAGGTAATCAAACAACGCCATGCTCACCACGTCGATCTCGTCATCCGTCAGCATCGAGGGACCCCCTTGATCCGGAGTCAGGGCTTGGCGAAGCTTGCCAGCCCCATTCTCTGTCACCCACAGATAAGCAACCAGACGACCAATTACAACGGAATATTTTTTCCGTGTGGCTTCCTGAACGTCTCCACGAGCCCCTTGGGTCTTGCCATCCGGCAGCCATAAACGCCGGACACTGAAATTGTCAGAGGAAACAAAGCGCCTTTGCATGTTGGTAAGAAGCTGCATAGCAATGTCCGACCAGAACACAGACCCTTCCGTCTGCCTGGCCCAGTGAGTCTGATCGACAGCAGTCCTGCGGGCAACTTTCTGCAAATGCTGGTCGAATGGCGATGTGTACTTTGAAGCCAAAAGAGGCTCTGATGCACCAATCAAGCCAGATGGAGGCGGATCTCTCGCAAACAGCGCTGTCAGCAGGGAACTTTCTTGTTGTACTGCTTGAGTGCTGACTACAATGTGTCTGCGAGGCTGTGACCCGAACACGAGCTGTGTAAGGCATGCGCGTAGCAAATGGGCTGGAACAGCCCCCGTGAACCCATGCTCTCGCTTCATATGGACTTTGAGGCGGGCGATCGCGATGCACGCGTACGGCAGAGCTGCGTCGTGGCAAAGTGCGCACAAGTACCCCTCTCGGACAGGCAGTGCCTGCAACGCTTGGAATGGATGAGTGATGAGATACTGCACTTCCAGCCCATCCAATTCGTTGGACAAGTCAATTTGGTGCTGCCGTTGCATATGCCCTGCTCCAAACAAGGGTAGATTCAGTGGCGACGATTCGAGTCATGGAGCAGCCGACTCAAAAATGCTTACTTATGCAAGCCTGGCGGTCGCCCTCAATCGCCACAGTGCAGATAGTGCAGATGAAGAATCCACGCTCGATTAGAAAAGGTCGAAAGGCTGACGCTGCATTGCAAAGGATTGGCATTACATTGACTGCTATTGCATCGCAATGCAATGAATTGAACATACAGGTACCGTCAGCCAGCACGGGGACTTCTTGAGGCGGTAAACTCGCGGTGGAGGAACTTGAAAGCTTGCTCGGAACCTGCGAGTGCTTGAGGGCCATATGAACTCGTAAGCCGGCCACGTTGCGGAAGTCCAACGGACAGCGACCAGTAGCATCTTCCACAGGACACGGCCATCTATTGTTGCTTGACCGGCTTACTTTGCGTCCATCTGAATGCATTGCACCCGCTGACAATCTGAGTTGTCGCTCACAGATACTCCAATCAGAAACAACAGCAACATCATGTTCAACCAGCTGGCAACATATGCCCTAACTGTAACATGCGACGGCAACATGAATGACCATTTCTATGCGAAGACACTTGCTAAATTGAACAGAACGAAACCTACAAATGGAAGCTGAAGACTGATGCGCGACGCGAACATGGAGCTCACGCTGAGTTGCTGATACAAAGGCAGCATCACATTCGTCGATGTTGCAACTGATGAAGCTGTTGCTGTCCATTGTCGCAACAGCAGCCTACGTATGCCTCACACGGTATGAAACCAACTGACACCCAGGAAAGTTACTTTCCCGCTCAAGCGACTCAACACAGCCCACGAAACCGAGAAGTCATTCTCATAGCCATCGCTTCGATTGTGTACTGTATTCACTCTTGAATTCAACGCACAGGAACACAACATGTGCAAGGAGTGCGGTGACAGAGAACGAGACTGTCACTCAGCCAGGAGTGTGGGTCTTGTGCGGATATCGATCACCATCATCCGGTCCCTCCTTCTCAGTGCGAGCGCACCGTTGACCTAGCTGCCACTGCTGCTGACGCCATTCCCAGCTGCCCCGCCAGAGAAGGAGCCAACCAACACACTCAGGGTGAGAATGTGAGGGCATCTCATCTGTTGTTGTTGCTGCTGCTGGCACTGCTGCGGAGCACCTCCTCCAGCAACGCTTGGTCTACCAGCTGTGCTGGTCGGTGTTGCTGGCACCGCTAGTAACCATTGGCTGGGCATGCACCAGCCGCGACACGACACAGCAGCGCGGAATACTCTGGAAGGACCACGAGGCTTAGCGACTGAACATACAGTGATTGAGCACCATACAACAGAGCTGTAAGGCACTCGCTGCAGAGAAGAATCAGGCACGATGATCAACATGCCTGTGATGCGCACAGCGCCCACTGCTGATACTGGAGGCGGGGCGAGCACCACGGAACACGGCAAGTGGAAAGAAGGACATAGCTGGTACAGCATCCAGCGAAGATGACACGTGACTGCAGGTGTACGGCCCGCCTGTACGTGTATGGGAATGCGATGTGAGATGTTGTCAGCATTCGGTTGATACTTCAAGTCAAGAACTAAATGAACACAGCTTGCGCGAGACATGCAAGCATGTGAGGATAAATTGGCCTACACACCAGCACCCCTTGAGCATGCTGATTGGGCGTTGACGGGGGCGCAGCTGATCTGGAAGCACCAGCCGATGTTGATCTCGCAGCTGGCGTTGAGCTGAGCTAGCTCCAGGCAGGGCGACCTGACGGGGCTCGATGACGCTGGCTGGAGGGCGCAGAGGCCACAGTGGTGGCTCCAGTCAGCAGAGGTGCCGGATGTGCGAGGCGACAATGGAGAGGTGGTCGGACGCTTCAGAGTCACGCAGGCGTCGGAGCCTTACTTGATGCAAACTGCTTGATGAGCAGATTTGCGCTAGGCAGCTTTGACTCCGGTAAGTCCTGAGGTTGAGCAATTCGGAGGAATCTTAAGACAGTGTGAAGGTGTATGAGGTGGAGCCGTTGAATACAGGATCGATGGTGGTTGAGCGGCCGAATATGGTTCCGGCGATTGGCACCACCAGGCGCTCTGAAGTTCAGCGCGTGATGACATTGCGCACAAAGAGGATGCATCAGTAACCGGTCAGCTGCGACCCCAAGCCAGGCTCCAATCTTACCGCTGGCATCAAGTGACACCGTGATGGCATCGCCAGGCTTGTACAGCTGCGGTGTCACCAAACTTGGCCCATTTGGGGTCAGAGCCTGAGGAAGCGATGTGCACGGTGGATAGCTGCGGCGGAGTCGTGTCTGGACACGTGCACAACACATAAGACAGATAAGCAATTGATACTGGGTACACCAGGCCAGACATGGGAGTCCATGCGATCTTGCCAACCTACCATAGTATACGGAGCTGGTAGCGTCCACCACGGACTGCGGGTTGCCCGCCAGGTCGAACAGATAGATGGAGTACTGGATGAATCCATCCGGGCCGAAGCCAACGGGTAGATCCAGGTAAGAGGTGAAGTTGTTCCCGTCAGAAGAGGGGTTCACGCTAGATGTGATGTTGATCTGGCTGTTGCCATTGCGGATATACACGTTGGGCACAGCACGTGCAGTCTCAGGCGGGGTCAGAGTATTGAACGATATGGTGACGCGATCATTGACGGTGGCGCGCTGGGTGTCGATGCTGTTGTTGGATAGCACACTGGACACCGTGATCACAGGCAGTACAGAGTCTGGGCACAGGAAATAAAGGATGCACAGCACCATCCCATCAATATGCGGTGGGGGATCACAACAACAACAGCCAGCTACAGCATTAGCATGAAACATATGCACGCTGTCCTGTGAAGCAGCACCTACCGTAATTAAGCTGAGTGGTGACAGCAGCCTCGGTGAACGATGCTGTGTTGCCAGCTGGATCCTCGATCACCACCGTGAACGGTACCACACCGTTGGTGTAGGAGCCGCTCAGCGTATACTTGCCCTCGAAGGTAGTGCCGGTGGGGTTGGTGACTGTGGCGGCATTGCCGAACACGGTGATGGATGCAGTGTTGCCCAGTAGGGGCTCCGAGGTGGTGATGCTTACAGTGACCTCATCATTCTGCTTGCAGTGCTGGGGGTAGCTGCTGTTGCTGGTGATGGTCAGAGCTGACTGAGAGGGAGCCAGTCTGCACAGTAGAAGACAACGGACAATGCGCGATGCAGGCATGCAGGATATCGACAGGTCAGCATAATGCACATCATATGTTCTCATATCGAGCGTGCTACCTACCGATATGCATTTCACTGGTGAACGCCCGTATGATGGAGTTGTCAATGCCAGTCAACAAGGAGTTGTGATCGGTGCTAGAACAGTCTGTGCACTTCACCGGTATGCAGTCCACTCATACGGTGGCAGCGAGCTCGCGTGACCCGGTGCGGGGGATGCGGTCACAGACCCATCAAACCTCATCACTTTGTACTGCACGTTGGCCGTGCCGCAGGGAACTGACGGGCCGGTGTTGCCTGCATATCCAAGTACACACTGAGCTCCATCGTAACGACCTCCTCGATGCCGGCACCGCTATTCACTAAGACATATTCCGGAGCGACTGACGCGACTGAACAGCCCGGCGGCAGACCATGCGCAGCCGTCAGCAGGGTGTTCCAGTTGATATCAGCTGAGCCAATCGAATACGTGATCGGCGAGCAGGCTGGATCCGGTGAAGGTAGGCACAAGGTAATTGAGGGCAGGACCGTATCTGAGCCGCGAATACACAACACAAGAGTGAACTGTGTGCCCGACAGGATGCGAATGTGCATCAATTGGGGGCGTACCGACGACAAGACCGGTTTGAGCCACGGTGCGACTGTACGTGTCCAGATTGCCAGCCTGGTCTTTCACATCCATGATAAACGACACACCTCCTTGCTCTGACCCCGGTGATGCACCACTGATAGTGGTGGAAAAGCCAGCAAGCCAAACAGGTAAGGATTGCGTAATTGACAGATCGGTGTGTGTGTGTGTGTGTGTGTGTGTGCCAACGCATCTTGAGAATCAAGTATGATCCATTCGATGATGTGCAACAGGGTGTCATACCTTGAAAGGCTGAGAGCCGCCACTCTGTGAACAGGGCTACCTTATCGACTGCCAGTTAGGGTTCGGGGGTTAGGGTGGGGACCCCATCACCAGTCATGATCCCCCACCTCTCGCTGCAGCGATGATGATGTACTGCAGCCTATCGAAGCCCTCATAACGCATCGACCTCAGTCGATCACCAGTGCTGCTGCTGTCCTTGTAGTGTGAGCGCCCCGCTGACCTGAGTAGCGACAAGCACGTCAGTCAGCAAAGCGATAAAATAAGGATTGCACATTGGACCGGTTTGCCACGCAAGCAAGGCAAGAGTGCATGTGTGCAGGGCGATTGGTGCAACAGTGTAACTCAGCACCTTCTCCTCGATCTGAACGAGTGAACGACAGCAATAACAGGCGAACAACCGCAGGCTATCACAAAGCGAGTGATTGTACCGTTCCCGTGAGGGGTTCGACAGGTCAGTCAATGCAGACACGCATAGCACCACCATCGAATGAAGAAATTCAGCACTGCATGGATGACGATGACTAAGGAGATGTAACCCACCGAAGCATCCAACAGACGCCATTTCACCACCAGCAATGGCCCTTCGTCATGTCACAAAGCGAAAGCAAACTTTTGTTGACGGTTGGGGAGCAGCTCCCTAAACACGTGCAGTTTTTGTCTAAACACATGTAAGGCGTTCCCTAAACACATGTTCGATGGAATGTCTTCTTAGTCTGGATTCTATCGGCAGCCGCCATCGAACGCGTGCGTGTTATCAATGACCCGTGTGCGGTTGTATGATCCTAATAGCGCTGTGTTACAATTGGTGCAAAATCCAACGATACAAAGCCCCGTGCTCAATCCAAGCCAGACCAGCGCTCCCGCGGAACTGGTGACTACAGTTGAGGCAAGATGAGCACTGAACCCCTGGCATAATACCAGAAAGATGGCCTTCTCGCGACAATGAAGTCCGTGTGTGGTCAATCCAGGCGCAACAGCCGGGATTCAGGCCCAAATATCGCCGCCGCATGCTTAAGCAGAGCGCGGTACCGTTGGATCTGCTTTGCCAGATCCACAGGCGACTTGGCGACCGTACGAAGCTTGGCCTACAAAAACGATGATGGGGCCGCTGGGTGAGTAGTGGAGACACGTGACATGGCAAAGGGCGACAACCCCTTACCACAACATCGTCAGTCAGATCTGGATCCCGGATCCATCGGTGCCACCACATCTCGAGGAACCCTAGCGATGTTGGCAGCACAAAGTTGCGCGCCAGCTTCGTCACACCAGGAGGCGTGAGCACTTGGTGGTAAGCTTCCGGCGGAAGAATAACTATGTCTCCAACCTCTTGCAACGCAACCCAAAACTCGACGCCCAGTTGCACAAATGGTGCCATGGGCAGCGCAGGCACTGCCCGATGGCTCATTGGCCTACAAGGCAGTCCGGTCAGCTGCGTAAACGCGTCGCTAAACCGACTCCAGTTGGCCGCAGTGGGTTTCACCACCACCCACATTGGGCGCCCTGTGGAGCTCGCGTCTACTGCGTTCGCCGTGGACAATCGGATGTTGATGGACGGTAGGAACCCTGCCTCCAAATGACCAGGCGAGATCGCCAAAGGGGTTGGTTCGTGCGATGAGTCTCCAGCTTGTGTTGGATATACGTAGGCAGTCCACCCGTACACTCCGGGCGTGGTCGGGATCACCCGGAGTGACGGTGGGTATGCCGCCTCTGCCTCGACCAACTGAAGTCCCCCTCGAAGGCACGCCGCCAAGCTAACGGGTGGAGGCGGTGAAAAGCAGCCGAACAGCCGGTCCTCGTGCACCTTCTGCTCATTCATGCAGAAAACATCGCAGAAGTAGGTGTCGTTTTTGACTGCGTACGCGCGCTTGGCCGTCACCACGGGAGGGTTGTTGTGCACGTCTAGCTCATTTACGCTCGTTGCCGACTTTAGCAGCAGCTCGCAGAATGCCTCGCAACGCTTCTTGTCCACCTTGAGGTTTAGCACTGACGCCCCAGGTCCACGCATGATTTGAGCTATGTGGTCTTCAGTCACTTGGTTTGCGTCTCGTGCCGGGCCCGCCAATTCCACCAAAGTGCGATTGTTCAATTTCGCCCACGCAGGAGGGTCCTTACGCCATTGCGATACATCATCGAACTCCTGGTGCATTTGTCGAAGCCATGTTGTTTCTACAATCCCGAATACACGTATCATTGGTGATCCCGCCTAGCCTCAAGGGATCTGATGTAAACACATACCTTTCTTCTCTTTGGCGTGATCAATAGAAGAAAATGCAGCAGCTTGTAGGCCAGTGGTGGAGTCTGGTGCACCGAAAACGCGAACTGCATAAGCAAAAATAGTGAGACCACAGAATATCGAATGAAAATACCGTGCAAAACTCGCTTCGACGCCTGGTCATGCTCAATCTCAATCCTTGCCGCCGACTTTCGCTTACTGGTGGCATTGGTGGACTGCATCCAATGCACGAATAAGCGCAAGATTAAGCAGCTCACATTCGTCGATCAGCAGTTATGCTTGAAATCGCAAGGTTCTTCGCCCGTAACGTACCGACTGAACATCCATGGCATGCACCTCACCAGCCGAACTGGTTGCGGTGGAAGCAGCAGCATATATGTTGCGGACAAACAATAACTCCAAGCGTTATGCGATCAACGAAGCAGTGAATGAACGCACAGTAAAACCGTTACATCTCCCACTTGAACTCAAGCCATGCAAGGCTTAGAGGCGATTTAACAATTGTTTTGTCAGGCTCCTGACAAAACATTCGGCTAATCCGGCTAATTCGGCTTAAATGCACAGCACCCTCCAACATAGGGCGATGCAGCGGCGACAGACACCCTTGGAGTGACTGCCAAGCAAACGCTTCGTTGAAGAAAAGCGTGCAGGTGAGTGGCTTTGGGGTGAAACGACTTCACCCAGCAGGCAAACCGCGTACATCAAGCGTCCGCAGGCAGGGAAGTTGACAAAAAGAAGTGTCACAGTGTTACTGCAAAAGTGCTTGTTTGCTGCGTAGAACCCTATGGAGGACCTTCTTTGGCGCATCTGCGTCTTACTGATTCCAGATTGCATGTCTACAAACTCGAAGTTGGGAGGCCTTGGGACCAACGAAAGGACTCGTGTTCATATGTACGCGGCCCTTCCTCGTCCGTCTGTGCTGGTGTGTAGACACACTTTATAGGTTCACGCGCCTTGTTCAGGACCAAACAGTTGTGCGGACAGGATGACATGCCGCACCGGATTGATATGGACCCCTATCTGCAGAGCCGCTACAAAGCAGCTGTAAGGTGACATGGATGTTGTTATGACATACTGTCGAGCTCCATTCAATTTCATCATGTTTCTGTTCAGGTAACCCCACAGCTAGTACGTCTGGGATCCTTTGCAATGACTGCAGTCCTCATTGGCTGCGGTGTCAGAACTCTCATATGTACCGGCTCCAAGCAGAGCTCGGCTTCAGGCCTAGCTGGTACGCGGTATGCATTTGCTACCAGCGAGTGTGGTGGTGCGTGTGATGGCCGATGTGATGACGTCTGCTGCGTGGTCGCAACATCTACTTCGGGACCGTCACACACATTGCAGTCCTTACCGCAGGTCGATGCCAGATCTGTTGTGAATAGCTACACTATTACATGAATGCGTGCGTGATCTGCACCCTGTACTGCAAGGCGTATTTCGGCTGTACAGTACAACAACACATACACAGATGCACACCCCGTCCCATGACTGGCAACTACTAGAGAAGCGAACCGACGCCACGCGTCCAACGTGAAAACGATGACCCAGGACCTAACTGGCTTCGTTGGCCTTGTAGCTCCGGCGTCGATAGCGGTTAGACATCACGCTGCTGTCTTGCTCACCGGTACATCCTAACCCTGGTAACACATTACATCAGCAAGCGTAAGTACAACACGACCCCATCACCAGTCATGATTCACACAGTGAGTAGCAAACAGAAAGCAACAGCAAGGCAAGCGCTGACCTCACACCGCGTCGTCACACGCATCGGCAACTTCGTCAGCTGCAGCTGGGCCTGACCTGTTCCTGAGCCCAGGCTTGAGAGCGGGCCTGCAGTGCCAACACAATCAGAGAAGTTGATGATAATCATGATGATGTGCAGCATGGCGTGCCTGCCGGTCCAGCTGCTGAGGTGAGAGCTGCTGCTGGTGCTGCGCCTGCTCCAGTGCGTGTGTGTATGTGTATGCGATGTGTGTGTGTGTGTGTGTGTGTGTGTGTGTGTGTGTG
>ENA-ORBV01016493-ORBV01016493.1-microbial-mat-metagenome-genome-assembly--contig:-NODE-16493-length-10714-cov-6.092225_pt1 | contig 10714 bp, 7 predicted proteins | sample MGYA00237777_ERZ505514 | MGnify/ENA primary metagenome ERZ505514 (study PRJEB26160, sample SAMN06269048) | microbial mat metagenome | isolation source: Oligotrophic lake microbial mat | place...
GAAGACGGCATACGAGATTCGCCTTAGTCTCGTGGGCCCGGAGATGTGTATAAGAGACAGGGAGTCAAGCTTCGTGACGTCCTGGAAGATTGTGGTTGGGATGTCGATGCACTTGCTCTCGGGGAGAAAATGCCCCCTGGAGGCGTCAAGCACGTCCAAATGGAAGGATACGATCAGGATGAAACAGGATATACATATGGTGGAAGTTTCCCTATTGAGAAGGCTTTCGATGGCCTCGGTGAGGTCATGTTGGCCTACGAGATGAACGGCGAGGAACTTCCACGCGACCATGGCTATCCTGTTCGAATGCTCAGTAAGTTACAGCATCCTCAATATCAACCTTGCAACGTGACCTCGAGGTCGATCCTTGACTAAACCCTCCTTTATCCCTTTCACCTCTTCAGTTCCGGGACATGTTGGTGCCCGACAAGTAAAGTGGATCCACAAAATTAATCTAAGTAATGAAGAATCAAAGAAGAGCTACCAGTGCAAATCGTACCGACACTTCGCTCCGGATATCACATTTGAAAAGGGTGAGTTCTACTTCTCGTTGTTTGTGTCAGAAGCAAAACCAAATTCAAAGCTCATGCAGCTTCTTTCTTCTTCTTCTTCCGAATCCAAGATCTGGCGAACTGGCCACCAGCTAGACTTGACCAAGGCCCAATCATCCACGAGCAGCCTGTGACATCTTTTGTCTGCAACCCTCCTCAGAACGCAACCATTGGGGCCAAAAATACAGGCGAGATTACTTTGAAGGGCGTGTCTTGGAGTGGGGGCGGCCGAAAGATTGAGCGTGTGGATGTTTCGATTGACGGTGGGCAGAACTGGACAGCCGCTGAACTCTACAAGCCTATTGACCAACGATACAATCATCACTGGGCCTGGACGCAGTGGTACAAGACTATCAAACTGCCCGAAGAGGTCCAAGCAAAACTCAAGAGAGGAGAAAAAGTCCAGCTTGACTTGACATCCAAGGTAGGTCCCAGTTCGACGGTAATGTGTTGGCGCTGACGCTAGTTTTATCGCACGAGACTAAACAATCATTTTCTTTCAACTATAGGCTGTGGACTCGGCATTCAACGTTCAGCCAGAAAGGATGGCGCCTTATTGGAACCCAAGAGGCATTGCCATCAACCATTGGTGAGTGTTGTAACTACACCTCTCATCTGCCTCACCTCCTTCTGTATTTTTAGCCTAACTCGAGTGTTTCGTCGTGTTCTTCCATTTTGCAGGTATCACTCCAAAGTTGAATTGGATCCTAAGCTTTCCCCAGGCGAGATGAAGAGACCTGAGTCTGAGTTTGGTTTTTCCAACACTCCCTCTGGTGGTCAGTTTGACAGGCAATGGGGATTAGGTGGCTGGATGGTCGACGAAAAGCACAACAACGATCCCAGGAAGCGAGGAATGGACAAATAGGCACCCATTGCAGCCAGGACGGAAGGAACGATGACTTTTTGTAAGATTCATACTATATATTTTGACATAGCTCATTGCATGGACAAATGTGACATATGCCTTGAAGCTTTGGCACGCAACAAAAGGATTCATCTCCCCATTGCATAAAACTTATCTGCAGAAGCCACAATCCGTCGAGCCGAGAGTGCTGTCATGAGACATACTGTTGGCTCCTTTCCCAAAAGTAGATTTCTCAGATTTGCATAATAATTAAAAAAGGTTTGTGCTGTATTCTTTCTAACTGCTAGCTAGTTGTAGCCGACCCTGGAAGACGGCTGGTACAGTAGATACTACAGTTCTGCATTATTAACTTGAAAAACATCTGAAAAGCTAGCTAGTCTACTGGCTAGCTACTAGCTAGTAGTTAAGGACTAGTAGCTGCCTGGGCCAGTTATTAGACGAAGCGATCGTTCGGGTTGGCGAAGCGCTGAGGCGCCCGGAATTTGGAATATCGTTTTTTTCTTCGTTGCCTGAGTTCCTTCGAGAAGGTTTCAACAACGAAAGATTTGTCGTGCAAACGAAGCTACTAGCTAGTTAGCTAGTAGTACAGTAAGTTTGTTTGCATATTATGACCATGCAGTAGCTCAACTAGCACTGGACTACCTGATCTATAGTTCACTTGTATGTCACATGCTGCAGCATCGCTTGGCGCCAAAAGAATCGCCAGTACTATGAAGCCTACCGTGATTATTTGTCCAGGCAATGGATGCACCAATATCCGGCGTTCTAATTGGTATGGGATCCTGGAACAACAACTCAAGGACAAAGATATTCCCGTTGTGTGCGAAAATTTTCCAGACCCCAACAGAGCATCCCGATCGATTTGGGTTCCCTTCATTCGAAAGAAAGCAGAAGAAGCCGCTACTAGCTCTGGTGGTGATCCCTCCAATGTGATTCTTGTCGGGCACAGCAGTGGAGCCCAAGCCACGCTTCGGTATACAGAGGAATACCCCGTCAAGGCGGCAATTCTGGTCGCCGCCACTTACACGGATTTGGGTGACGCGGGTGAACGAGCGTCGGGGTATTATCCCCAAAAAGATAAAAGTGGAAACGAGTCGAATCCTTATCTATTTGACAATATGAAACAGAACGCTCCAGTTTGGCACCAGTTCCACAGTGATGATGATCCATTTATCCCACTCCACGAGGCAGAACAAATTCGTGATGGATTAGGACTGTCAGATACCTATTACATGCTTCCTGGACGATCCCATTTTTTCGAAAATTTTCCAGAGCTATTGCAAGTGATTAACTCATTGTGCTAGTAGTTAGCTGATTAAGCACAATACCAGCAATTTTTATTGGATCCCAGCAGTGTAGCTAGGCAATCTTTTGAAAACACACATACCCCCTGGTGCGCCACAATAATTCATTCAACCTACTAACAAAATTAGCAGGGAGTATGGGTTACACCTGAAACAAAGATGGATTCATCTTGAGTACATAATGGGTGATACTCAGATCCTCGCTGTGAGCAGCTAGCATATTCATGTACTCTCCTTTGGTAGCATTTTCGTTCCGAAGAAGATGACGTTTCCGAGTACGATTAAGTGCAAGAAAGAACTCAACCTCTCTTCCCAGACTCCAGCTAGAGCTGTTCAGGTAGATGCTTTCCAGAGTAAAGTTTTTCTGAAGCAATTGCATGACAGGCTCTGCAAAGGCTTCCCGCACAACGTCTCCGTCAATGTCACGTAAAATCAGTCGAAATTTTCGCAATGATGTGTTCTGTTCCAGCCCCTTTGTGACTTGGACTGCATCTTCTTTGGCGTTGATGTCCTTGCCATCGATAGAAAGAGATAGACTTCTCAAGGTTTTGTTGGTTTCAAGGGACTTGCACAGAGGTAGTCCGAAATCCTTCCAAGTCATGTTCTCCAGGCTGATGCTTTCCAGATTACTATTGATCCTTATCATTTTGGAAAGCTGGATTCCAGATTCTTGTTGCAGGTTACAATACCGAATGCGCAGCATTTTTAAGCTCTGGTTGGTAGCCAATGCGGATGTCATGAACGTCACGTCATCGTTGATCTCTGGCATGCCCCAAAACTTGAGGTCCTTGATAGTGCTTGATCGGCAAAGTTGGCCTAAAGGAATTCCTCCGCAAATCGACATGTGGTCCAGGGACACAACCTCCAAGGATTTGGATTCTCCAAGTTTCCCCAGAGTCTCATCATCTACATGAGTGCTGCTAAGGGTGATATCTTTCAGGGTTGGAACCGAAGCTAGGGCTACTATTATGGGATCCAATTTTGCACGTGAATCATGGGCGGGTCCACATCTCAGCATTCTCACTGTTTTCAGTGCCCTACTGCTTCTTACAGCTCTGGCAACATCTTTAAAGTCGTCAATGGTCCCCGATAGCCTCACATCTTCCAGAGCGAGGTAGCTTAAACGACTGTTTGGGCAGCCCAATGCATTTCGTAGAGCTTGTGCTGGCAATGGCAGTTCGTCAAACTCAATGCGTAACTCCCTAATCCTTGGAAGAGATCCAATAATACCAAAAATGGTAATCAATTCCTCGTCGGAAACCAGTATGTTTCCATCACCCCAATATTCGACACGGATATATTCCACCGTGTTAATCACAGCATCGGATTGTAGCAGCTCGAGAACGGGTCGGGTCCCTCCTTTTTCAAGATCCAATAAAAGCGACTTCATCGTCCTGGCTTTTTTGTGTTGTCGGACACTGTCAAATTACCTTAAACGATACATATAATTATTGTTGACAGGATGACCATATCGGTTCGGCTTCTCCCACACAAACACACAGAATGATATTTTAAAAAATAAGTGATGGCTTGCAGAATTTGGAGATGCCCAGATTTTTCGTTCTTGTAGGGGCATGACAGTCTTGTTTTTAGGTCACGGAACACCAAAATTGCGCTCAAAATTGGCTGTTCTCTCCGGTACTTTTGTTTATGCCTTTCTTTTAAAAGCGCACATTGGCTCCAAAAGTCGTTTAGTTTGTTTTCCATTGATTTCGCCACGGATATCCATAATAATAGAGCCGCCATATGAGTGGGAGTGCGCAAACCAATAGCTACATACTGTACCAGGCACAACAATGGAAATGAAGCGAAAGCTCGTCACAAGGCACTATACTAGCTAGCAGGGCAAACTCGTATATTGTTGGAAAACTGACAAAAGTGTTGATAGCGATGTAGCTGAACCAAGGGTCAAAATAACAAGCCATTTAATAATCGCTATCATTTAGATCGCTATGTCGTCGCCATCACCATCAGCCCCAGCACCTGGAAAGGAGGAGAACAAGCTGAGAGACGGTCCATGTTCTCACTATTACGATTTGCTTATGAAATGTTCTGACAGAAAAGATGCTCCCTATGGAAAGAAATCCATGGAAGCTTGTCCAAGTGAAACCGATCTTTTACTCAAATGTGTGCACAAAAACCCTGCGTATTTTCTCAAAAAGCCATGAAAGAAATGAGTGAAGTACTGCGGATAGAGAGCAACTTGAGAGAAATTAATGCCTTGTACAAAGCGAATCGATATGACGACGTCTAACTACAAATAAACAAACATTGCTAGCAAATAGAATGAAATGGGAAGGCGTTAAAAAAAACATGAAAAAGGAACCATAGAGACTACTTTTTACTTAATTGACACAACGTCGCTGCACTATCTAACATCTCCAACTCGTCATCTGTGAGGCTCCATCCCAAACAACCCAGTAGCTCATCCGCTTCTTTGGGGGTATTTATCTCTGGTAGTGGAACCCCACCTTTGGCAATGACATAGTTTATCGCAATTTGAGTCGTTGTGATATCGGTATTAATCTTTGGCTGTACACGTAACAATATTCGAGATATATGAAAGATGAGTGAGAGCGATAAAAAAAAGTTCCAAGTCGCCAAATAGACAAATCCACCAACATGACAAAGGAAAAATTAATAGCGTACCGGCGGGCCATATCTCGATCGGAATCGATCTTGCATATCTCTCAATTCTCGTTTTACCCTTGTTTGTACTCGCTGTGCCACGGTTTCTAGGACACTATGAAGAGGTTGTAGTTTTTCGAGCGTTTCAAACTTGAATCTGGCACCTCCAGTTCCACCACCACTGGGATTGCTCGCCGTATAGACACCCGATGCCAATCCACCATCCAGGGGATTGAGAATCAGTGGCAAAACACCGAGTTCTTTGCAATGTTCAATCATGGCTTCATTTTTGAGATTGGTCAAGGAAAATTCAAAGGAATTGGACGTCAAGATGCCACCTTTCTTCTCCACAGCATCGGCAAATCGTTTCAAACTGCTGCGTTGTAAAATGCCCGAGACGCCGACATACGTGCAACTACCGGCTTCGGCAACAGACAATAAGCCATTGGCGATAAAGGGAGACAAAAGCGGAATGCGTTTGGATGCTTGCACGATATCGACCAGATCCAACTTTAAGCGTTGGCACGATTCGTCGACGGTACTTTGCATGCTTTTGCCGCGAGGTGGCAACCAACTCACCGGCAGTGATTCCACGATGAGGGGTAGATTTTGATCGGCTTGGTATTCGGCAACGGATTGTCCCAAAATGTCTTCGGCGGATAACTTTTGCTTGCGATAGGCCTTGCCATAGACACTGCTCGTTTCAATCAAGTTGATTCCGCCCTCCACTAATTTGTTGTACACCATTTGACAATCCCCCGGCACGTACATGCCGGCTTTGATCATGCGTTTGGTCAATTTGCCTTGTGAGATAAATCCCTTGTTGGCTTCTCCCCAACCCGCCGTGGACCATCCCAAACGATTGGGAACATGAAAATCATTTTCATCTTCATATTCGGCTTTGTAATCAATACTGAGCACGGCCTCGTCGGCACCACTGTTTCGTCGCGCGGCGGCGGCGGCTTCGGCCGCTTCTTCGTCGGCGTTTTTGGATTTTCGGTCAGGACGCGCCGTTTTGAGCGTTCCCAAATCAAAATCCTGCAAATCTTCGGGTAGCTCTGGTTCTTTGGGAGGTTCTTCCTTTTTCATGTTCTTTTTGATTTGATTGCGTTTGCCAATCAACTTGGATAGTTCGTCATTATCGAAACTCCCATCGGGAGTAGACCAAATTTGTGTGGTAGTTATGGTCGATTCCTGTTGGTGAACTTGCTGATGCTGCAAGGAGGAGGGCGGTGCAAATGCGATGCTGGATGGCGCTTGGCAACCAATGGCGGCCAAAGCAAACCATGGGAAGAGGTGGTAGTTCATCGTGTTGTTGGTGGGTTTGAGCTTACGACAATGTACTGTGCCAGCTTGCTTCTAATAGGGGCGTTGAACAGAGAAGGAGAGTTTTTGGTCTACAGTTTGTGTAATGAATCTTTTAGCTGGTAGCTGATAATTATATCAATGGGTCAGCTGCCAGTGTTTGACAATAAGAGGTCTGATGGGTGGATGTCCAAACAAACAGCGTTGTTCATCCATGTGGAGATTGAAGCCGAAGGATTGACATCAACGTAACAAGAAGATCAAAATACCAGAGAGGGGAACGTTGGGCTGCGAATGATTGAGCGGATGGAAGACCCGAGTGTGACGTGTCGGCAACACAACATGTTGTGTCTTCGAAAGGCTCCCCGGACGCGCGAGAAAAGGTGCGATCAAACTGTAACTCTATCCCTTTCAAAGCAAATTTTCTAATCTACGAGGCTTATGCGTGAAAAAGATCCTTTCTTCTTATTATCGATAGCAGGCAGTACTACCAGCTAGTAGCTTCTGAGCCAGTTCCTCGTGGTAGCCAAGATCGTCCGTTACGAGTACCACAGGTGGACTCGTAAGCACAAGCACTTCACAGTAGTTTTATAGATACCACAAGGTAGCCTTTTAGCTTTCTCTACTAGCTAGCTAGTCGCATGCCCAAATACCGAGGAAGCGGCAAGAAAAACGCAACCAATCCACAAGAAGAAGATAGCACTAAAATGGAAAAGGACGACAAAATACGCAATCAACAGGCCAAGTACCAAAAATACGTCATGATCTTTACGGCCGTGGCGATTGTTGGTTTTTTGGGTCTTCATTATCTCCACAGTCAAGACTGGTCCACAACAACAGGAGGATCAAGTGCCTTACGAAGTTTAGGCAGCGGAAACAGTGATGGCAATAATGGATTGATTTATGGCTATTACAATGCCACATTGGTCAGTGAACTTACCGACAAGGTCAACGCTCTGGATGGGGAAGTACGTGCCATCAAAAAGACGGGTGTCATTATGGAAACGGATCCCAATTCGTTGAAAAAAACACATCAATTACAAGATGCCACCCGTGACTTATTATATGCCAAATACGGAAAACACAAGGGATTTCGGGTCCGCGTCGATTTGGAATTTCAACCCAGCATTCCGGATTTTGCCGAAAACGGCAAAGATGGCTCGATCGTCATTGAAATGGCGCCCATTGAATTAATTCCCGTGTCGGTCTATACCTTTTTGGAAGTCGCACGGACATGGATACGGGGCGCCTTTCATCGAAATGCAGGACATGTGCTGCAAGTACAAGTTGTGAGCAGTGAAGTCCACAAACATTTGCCCTTTCAAGAATATTCCAAAGAATTTCCACATAAAAAGGGTACCACGGGATATTGTGGACGACCGTCCGGTCCTTGTTGGTATGTGAGCATTATGGACAATACCGTCAATCATGTAAGTACATGTATACAAGTATAGCAGAAGAGAGCTCTTGTTTGATCTTTTGGCTCGTTTTGTTGTTTTAGTGCCTGGTACTGAATCTTGTGACCTTTGTTCCTCCTGCAGGGTCCTGGCTCTCAACAACATAAAAATCCCTACGAGGCAGATGCCAATTTTGGAAAAGTCGTCGAGGGATTCGATGATGTTGTCCCGAGAATTCACTCCGTAAAACAAGATGGCTGGCTGAGCGAAGAGAATCAAATCAAAATTATTCGAAAGACCATTCTAGTACCCGACGGTAGTGGTAATTGGGTGGAATGGAAAGACCCAACCAAAGTGGCCAAAACAACACAATAGTCACCATGTTGTTACGAATCAAACTTAACTTTCGAGGAAGAATGTCGGGGTACAACTCAAATCACTTTTACAAAGCACCTGAGTCTGGTTAGAACGGTGAAAATTACACTCTCTATTTAGCCCCAGAATCCGGGGTGGACAGATTTAGATTCGTCAAATTTGAAATGTCCCTACTGTTCACCTTTGCGATAGGAGAAATAAGATATTTTTTTACATGCTTTATAATTATAAAGACTTTTAGTCCTCTGCTTCCAGTACTTGATCGCCCCACCAAGGAGTCCGTGCCTTGGCCCGGATCCCTGCAAACAAAATTGCAGAAGCTTGAAGTCCTATTGGTTTGGTAGGGACTCGGCAGCTCGACACTGCATCGTCCATATCAATTTCGGCCGACTCTAACTTGTCCAGCGTCAATCCCGACATGGGTCCGTACAAGGTGTCGCCAACAATGGGGCATCCCAACGAAGACAATTGCGCACGGACTTGGTGCTTGCGCCCCGTCACCAATCGAATGGAATTTTGATAGTAAACTCCATCTTCAATCACATCGGGATCATGTCCCTCAATCCGGATCTTTTCATTTTTGGTCACTTCGAGGACACAACGAATCCAAAATTGCTAACAAAAGGAATACAACATAGACAGCATAACAGCGTTAGTATACAAACCAGGCAAACCAATGTGCTCATTTGATCATAAAAAAATCTGACAGCATCAACGTACCCTCGCTTTGAACCGACTCTCCGGTGGTGTATGACTGACCAACTGACAGGGTGGTCCACCTCGTTTTCCACGTTGATTTTGTGGGGCCCACATCCAATGCAAATGCATGCCTAAAGGTACGGGTTCCTTGGTGACGGCCAAGTACATTTTTCGTAACTTGCGATCCCGTTGAAATTCTTGAAAGACCTTTTGTCCATTCACGTCCTTGCTCAAGACCACACAACCTCCCACACAGGCATCGACTCTATGACACAAAAGTGGCCGTGCAATGGTGTTACCTTGAATGTCTTGAAAGGGTCCCAAGTGATCGTTCACACATCCAGGGCAACATTCGTAATAATTGGAGGCATCGGGTTGAGTGGGCAACATGGGTGGTTTGTCAACGACTATAAAGGTAGTATCTTCGTAAATCAGTCGACTGCGTCCTTCCTCATCGGCTGGTTCGGCGAATTCGGCACAAGCTGGAAACCGTCGTGGATTGGGGTAAATGCGCAAGTCAGTACCTGCTTCAATCATAACAGGTGTCAAGACACGGCGATATCGTTGATTTTGGATCTGCTCGACGTAGGCTTCCAAATCGGCATCTTCGTCATCCTTTTCTTCATAGTTTTCGGTGTAATAATCATCATAGGTTCCTTGTTTTCGATTGTTGATATCCGCATACAAGGCACGTGCATTGTTGGATTCAAAATTCCCATCGTATTGTCGTAAAATATCTTCTTCCGAGAGAGCATCCATACGCGCCCATACGGCACCAATGGCGATCAATTCATTGGCTTGTTCAAAGGACTCCAATTTCAAAACACGTGCCACGGCTTCATTAAGAGGTCCTGTGCGGGGTGCAATGCCCGTGACGCAATAGGATTTTTGTACCATTTCTTGTCTCTGACGTTGGCGATCATCCTCTGGATCGTCTTGCTGATTGTTACTGCTTGCATTTTCGTTTTGATTTTCTTGAGAAATGGAAGTCACTCGCAATAATTGTGTAGTGGCAGTCGACTTGTACGGTGATCGCGACACTGGATGGCGATGATGATGCCATTGCACAGAGTTGGCAGAAAAGGCACTCACAGAACCCAAAAGAAAGGCAATCTTCATCGCTGCACTTCGTACGGATGGCATGAGAATGCTTTTTTGCCTTGCTTTTGGATCTCTGAACCACATCGTGCTTCCTTGATCTGTCTTGGACCCTTGTGAGCACGCCGATAACTTGCTTGCTGGATCTACTCTGAATAGCTAGCTAATAACTAGCTGTCTGGCTTGGGGGAAGGAGGAATACCTTTCAAAGTGACGGATACATCTGTTCCTTTCAAGTAACTAGTCTACTAGTAGTGACGGATGGAATGACATTAATATTTTTTCAGTGGAAAACCGACGATGATGGATTTTGTGATGGTTGGCCTTCATCTCGATGGGCGAGACGGGTGAGTTCAGAGGCAGTGTGCGGTCGACATTGACAGATGACGTTGTATTCGTGACTCCATTCTAATTTGATTTTTTTAGCACGTGCACTACGCTAAAAGCTACAGGCCTTTTGAGTTGTTTGTAAATGAAAATTATAAGCTTTAG
>ENA-ORBV01016494-ORBV01016494.1-microbial-mat-metagenome-genome-assembly--contig:-NODE-16494-length-10714-cov-6.027357_pt1 | contig 10714 bp, 8 predicted proteins | sample MGYA00237777_ERZ505514 | MGnify/ENA primary metagenome ERZ505514 (study PRJEB26160, sample SAMN06269048) | microbial mat metagenome | isolation source: Oligotrophic lake microbial mat | place...
AACCAATACATACTGTACACCTGACACTCCGTACTACAACGCACTGGCACAACTCGTATTAGTTAGCAGGTATTACTAAAGCCTTGACAGCCTCTATAGAAAGCTAGCTACAATAGCATAATAACCATGACCACGGAAGGCAACGACTCGAAAGAAGACAAGGGAACGGTAACACTAGAAGTGGCTACTAGTTCACCTACTGGTGATGCTTCATGTGCTACGAATACCGGTAGCACTTCGGAGACCACCACCGAAACGAGGGATGTGACGGAGGCTTCTGGTTCCCCTTCCGAGGGGCAGGATGCCGAGGCAGACATGGTCTTTCCCAAGCAGCAGCAACAGCAGCAGACGTTACAGACCATGGAAGACAAAGTATTGGCGAAAGTGGCTGCGGAGGACGCTACGGCCCGTACTGGTAGTTCTGGTAGTAGAAGGGTTGCTCCGCAGCAAAAGCAGAAGGAGCAACCAAATTCCGCAGACACTGAGAAGCGAACTAGCGTGACCACCACCAGCACAACTACAGGTTCTGGTAGTGGCAGTAGACCTAGTACGGAGAAAAGTCGCTTTACTGCGGACAGTATGGCTAGTGCAGCCCGCCAAATGTCCTCTCTAGAAGACCAAGTGGCCGCCAAGATTGCATCCGTCAACGGCAGTCATAGTTCCAAACCGAAGGTCACTACGACTGTTGCCGCGGCTCCCAATGTCGGCAGTCACGCTGTTGCGTCTGTAGTGGACTTGGAACAACAATTGTTGTCGTCCAAAATGGCAGCTATGGGAGGAGGAGCTGGTGTTGTTTCCAACAAGAATGGCAGTGAAAAAACCACTGGCAGTCATAGTCATAGTGTTGGCCGTGATCCAGAAGGGCAACTGGCTTCGTTGGAGGGTCAAGTCTTGTCCAAAATGGCAGCAGTATCTGGCAGTACTACCGGTACTAGTACTACCAATCCTGGCCTGGCAAGTAACAGTTCCAATAGTGAAATTGTAGAATCACTGCATAGACTCGAACAGGAGGCACTCGGCTCCAAAGGCCTGCCATCCTCCGTGGCAGATTCAAGGGCCGCTCAAGCGATGATCGAAATTTCCCAAATACTGAAAGAAGAGGACCAACAAAATTCGCAACTAGTTTCACCGCCGCCAAGGCAACCATCATCAACGCAGATCACGCCGAGCCTCGTCTTGGCGCAGTTGCCGTGGATGGACCGGCTCCCTTTCATGATACCGAACAGTCTCTCGACAGATCTGGAACTCACAACGTCACGACTGGCAGTGGCAGCGAGTCGAATGCAAATAATGAGGCGTTCGCCAGATCTCTTTCAAACCAAGAGGCGGGGCAATCACACTCGCACTCTCAAGCGCTTGGAATTCTAACAGTGGCCGAACCTGTCCAAGAAGGAGACGAACCCAATATCCCACAAGCCGAAACCGAAGAAGAGCATTTGGAACGACTCCAAAATCAAAGGCAAAGGAAACAACGAACATCTTTTATTCGGGTGTCCATTGTGACAGCTGTCGCTATTCTTGTACTGGTAGGTCTGGCCGTGGTACTTCCCATACTTCTCCTCTCGAAAGGTGATAGTACTAGCATTAGTACACCCACGAACGACACTCTCGATGACGATGTTCTTGACCCCGTGCCACCACAAGAACTGTCGCCCAAGCAGCTCATGGAAGATCTCTTGCCGCAAAACACTCTCGAAGTCATCCGGGAGGACCCCCGCCCACCCCAGTACTTTGCATTTCACTGGATGCTGGGAGACCCCATGTTTCTCAAATACTCCGATGCGAGAAAGGTACAAAGGTTTGCCTTGGCAACGCTCTACTACGCCACCGATGGAGCCAATTGGGTGAACAAAGACAACTGGATGCGTTACACTGTCCATGAATGTGAATGGTATTACAATGGTAATTACACTGAAATCATTGATACCAATAACTATGCATACACTGGCATTGTGGAACAGCATCCAAGGCCCTGTGGCGGTGGGGGCAACCTAAGTCAAGGAAAATCGTATGATGATTACAACCAAGAGTATCAACATGTTTTGTTAGAGGGCAATCGATTAGTGGGAACGGTCCCACCGGAGCTTTTTCTCATACCTGGTTTGAAACGAGTTGTGCTCTCCAGGAACGCGTTGGTTGGTTCCGTGCCAACAGAAGTAGGAAAGCTGCAGGATCTTGAACGTTTGGACCTCTTTAACAATGAACTGACTGGAGTTCTTCCAACAGAGCTAGGAAATCTGTCCAATCTTCATTTTTTGGGACTGTTGGGAAATGCCTTGAAAGGCCCTCTTGTGTCAGAGCTTGGAAAGCTAGCGAGTCTGGAAGTTCTCTATTTGGAAACCAACAAATTTACAGGAACGATCCCAAGCGAATTCAACAATCTTCGCAATTTGAGGAAGCTGTTCCTTAATATAAATGAACTGACAGGGACAATCCCAGCAGACTGGGATGGCAACTTTCCAGAACTTTATGAGCTTGCCTTCGACTCCAACAAGTTGACAGGTACAATTCCATCATGGGTCAGTAAGGTTTCAAACTTGGTTCATATGAGTTTTCACACCAATAAGTTTAACTCAACGATCCCAACATGGTTGAATGGTGCCAATTTCCCGAATGTACTGTTTGTCTGGTTTCACGCGAACTCTCTCACGGGAACCCTACCGAACGAGTTGGGCACTCTAACCAGTCTCAAACGCTTCTGGGCATGGGGCAACAAGCTGACGGGGACGTTGCCTTCTGAACTGGGGCTTCTCCACCATATGTGGGACTGGCAAGTCGACACAAACGCTCTGACTGGTACCATCCCAACAGAACTGGGAACCATGATAGGTCTGAAAGATTTGTGGCTGAATGGCAATGCTTTTACAGGAACGATTCCTTCCGAGCTTGGGGCTTTGACTACTAACTTTCGGGTCGCTTGCCTTCAAGAAAATGCTCTGACCGGGACCATTCCAACTCAGTTGGGGCTAATAGGGCAAGAAAGCAATGCAAATTTTTTGTACCTTGGTCCCAACATGCTCACTGGACCGATCCCATCGGAGATTGGTCTTCACGGCGGTAGGTTGCTTGAAATTAAATTTCCGTACAATGACCTTAGCGGGACTGTCCCTACGGAGCTGGTATCTTTGGTCAATATGACTATGTTCAATGTGTCCAACAACCCGCGTCTTTCAGGCACCATTCCAGACCTTTTCTGCAGAATTGGAGAAATACAAAAAGAAGATGATTATTATCGTCTTGATTTTGATTGCAGTAGCACTCTGTGTGGTTGCGAATGCAATTGCTCCGAGTCGAATCACAGCAATGAAACTAACAGCACTCTGTAAAATTAGTATTTGCATCCTTTCATGAAGAAGATTAGATTGTCTTTTTTAATATCATTAGTGTAGTACCTTGTGTGTTTTACAAATCATGTATTACAGCTCTGGCTGGGGAATGTTTTTGAATGGGGAGACTAATTTGTTTATCCAGCGCCTCGTTCAAAAGAAATGGTTTGACTTAACACAGCCGCTTACTACAGTACGGTTCGCTTCTCGTTTCTTCATAATTCAGTCCCATATTCATGTCGAGAACCCATTTCGGCCCTACTGGTTGTACAGTACCTGGTACTGGTACCATCTCACGTTTCAGGAAATGATCACTCGTACAACTGGATCTATGCCTCAGGAGACTAGCTAGTAGTAGTAGTAGTACGGTAAACAAATACGATACCACAAAAAATCTGAAAGAACCATTATCACTTCTGCTTTACGACTCATCAGTGAACACCGGCCACCACCCTAGCTAGTTGTTACCCTATCTATCGGATTGAAGGTACCATCGACAATAGAAAAGAACGCCCCTTTCGGATACACTGGACCGCCGTTAGTCCCTAAGCTCGTTAGAAGTTGCTTTAGAGGCGCAATGAATGAGCCTGATTTTGCATGCGGCGACGAAGGGCCCTCTCCTCGTCGTGGAGGTAAAACCACTTTCCTTTTGATTGGGTTAGTCGCCTCCGCAGCGGTTGCTTGCGCAATTGCAATTCCACTGATATCAATGTCACCAAGCAGCGACAATGATGACGACGAATCCAACGTAACCAAAGTTATCAAGACTGACCTTGTACAGGGACCGTTCCCATGGTATTCTGAGCGACAAGGCATCTGTCTAAACCATTTTGGCATTGGAGAGTACCCTGAAGCATTCGAAGTTCTCTTGTCTAGCTGGCAAATGCCCCGAGGAGCAGATCTGAATCTGTGGATGTCGGCCCCACATCAGCAGGGGCGTGATTTTGATGTCGAACCAAATCATACAGTCTTGGAGGGTGGCAAAGGTGTCGTGTTCAACGTAGAAACGGTCACTGATCCCCTTCCCGAGAATCTCCAAAAGCCAATATTGACAGACGATGAGATCCTTGAGGTGGTGCAGGAAGAAGTGGCTAAGTTTTATGATAGCAAGGCTTTCAAAAGATGATGGAGCGGGCGAAAGAAATCGAAGAAATGGACAACGAAGAAGAACAAGCGGAGGCCTACCAAGAACTTGACATGTCCTACCATAATGCCAAGCCCCAGAATGTGAAGTTTGAAGTCCTATCCTCGCTATCAGAAGAAGGGACAGGGAACCTTGTGTTTCCGGGGGGGCATGGATTCTTTGCATCCTGTGTATTAGCATTTGCTCAACATTTACCCTTGCGTCTATCACCGGATCATCTATGGGCTGTCATTGTCAACGGCTTTGCCCGCCATGTCAATCGGCATGCCGAAGAACTGCGGGATAACTTTGTGAATCATCAAGGAAAGAAGGATATTGTTATAATATTTTGCGGAGCCGAACTTGGTGAAGGCACGTCGTCTCCGGATATCTGGGAGGACTACGTCTTTTCAGAGTTTTCTGCCAAAATTGCGGAAAACCTGAACAACGACGAGGCCTACGAAACCTTGACGAGTTCCTTTTCCACCACGACGCCCACGCGCCAAGCAGCAGTCGACGTGGTTCTAATGGCAGCCATGAAACACTATTTCAATTACATAATGGCGGGTTGTGGCATTCCTAGGATCCAACTAGATGGTACCCTCGACGACTGGATCTTTTTGAGAGATCGCACGGAGCGGCTTGCCCAGTGGATGATGCCCAACAGTACTCACGGCGATTTATGGATCTACAACATTGTGTTGACCATATTGGATGAGTTTGTGGCAAGCTACAAGGGTCGTGTGGATTATTGTTTCTGGCAAAACATGATCAAGGTTCGGTCCAAGTTGATTCCAGGCATGTGCGCTCCTCCCGATTCCACGGATCTTGACTCCGTCCAATTCCTGACGGGTTGGCTCGCTACTCTGTTTCCCTACTTGACGGGTACGGAAATGGATGACGATGATGTCCCCAATCCCTATTTACGACGATGGGATCAGAGCGCCTCCGCTGCAACGCAAGGTCCAAATCCTGAAGATATTCCGACATTGATTTCGTCGGCGCAAGTCAAATGGATCAGCTGTGCTACGAATGTTTCTCTTATGGTTCATTTTCATGCTGGGTTTCGTGGGGTGAAGCAAGACACAAGGGACGGAACACTGGAACCGGTCATGAAGATTGTGCACCACAAACAATACCATTGGATGCACATTGTTTGTAACTGGTCACTTTTCACATTGGAATGCAATGTTCGAAAATTTTGTATTTTTGATGTAGGAATTTTAGGATGTGGATCAATCTATGATGACCTGGGACAAACCACCAAAGTTAGACAACACTGCAAGCTAGAATCAACATTGTGTGATCAGGAGACCAAAACATCTGGTGATCAAAAAATGTGTTGCTAACACAAAACAGTGAATGAAGAGAACCATCTGACTAGTGGTTGTGAGAAACACATCTTAAGAGAGCACAAAATGGAAGTCAAAGGCTTGCTTTTGGGCATCAAAGAGCTATTTAATCCAATGGATCTTAGTTGCATCTTGTCTTGGTGCTAGTGCAAGCAGTTACCAAAAGCAATTTTGGCCAAAAGTTTGTGGTAAGCCAACAATAAAAAAGTAATTTCTTTTTAAATCCAGGTTCTTTTGGGGCGACTTCTGTGCACTTAATGTGTGCATGACAAAAGCAGCAACATGTTTTGTGCTAAGTTTTTGGTGTGTCTAGAAAACCACCAGCAACAAATGACAAACATTGGTTGCTAGCAGCATGCAAATTTAGCAACAGCAGTTTGCCTCACATTCAACAACAAGAACATCTTCAACCCAAAAAGCATGTCCTTACTTGGTGATTACCAAAATCTTTCCAAAATGTGGAAATTAACGAAACATTGGTTTTTGCAATGACATGGAAAAACACATGTCACCTTGCATAAAAAATTAACAATGCAGCATGCTTTTTGGTCCCCTAAAAAGTGGCAAAGTAAAGCAAAAGGGAGAACATTGGGTAAATCCTTTTTTTTTACCAACAAGTGATTAATTTGGCAATGTGCAACCATGCAAGGAACAAAGGTTCTGACTCGTTTTCCAAGAAAAGTGATTTAGGGGAGATTTGCAGTGTCCTCAGCTATGCAAAAAAAAGCTTAGAACCACGAGAATTCACTCTTTCTGAGATGTCCCAGTTCTGCACCTACAGAACAGGAGGCTGTTCAAACATCAGGTTAACCAAGAACCACTTCACTTCTGTGTCACACAAACTGAGTTTTCCAGATGAGACTGATAGCAAAATGTGAAATGCACCGGGGCTGAACCAGCAGAACCACTTACATTTCAGTTGAAATCACTGCTAATTTGGCTGTGACAACCAATTGTCTGTCACTTTCCTTCTTGTGGGCAAATTGGTGTTCCAATGTTCCCCGAACGTCGCACAGGTGGATGTGGTTTGCTTTGAATCCTGGCGTGACCCCTCAATCAGTCAACACACGCAACTTTCCTCACGTCAGGCTGGTAACTGGTGCAGCCACGGTGAGGGAGCACCTCACCACGTGCTCATGCTAATTCAAAAATAGACACACATGTGTGATCAAACCAACACCCACTCGGAGAGTGACACCCACTCGGAGAGTGGTTCAACAGACAACCAATTGCCACAGATTTTCACCATGATATCAAAATATGAAATGTGCCAGAATTGAACCAACAGAACCACTTGCATTTCAGTTGAAATCACTGCTAATTTAGATGTGACAACCAATCGTTTGTCAAGACAATGTCAAACATTTTTGTCTCCCCCCCCTTTTTCTTCAGACGTTCAGGGTTTCCTCCAAATCAGCTGTAGAAGCAGCCTCTACCTCATGATTTGGAGAATATAAAGAACATACATAATTCTCAGTGCTCTTTGGGCTACTGCAGGAAGTCTACAGTTGTTGATGATCTGCTGCACCAATCTAGGTTTTCTGATTGGTAACATTTCCACTTGCAAATTAAGGACAAGGTTAAAATCCGCACTCCCCCGCAACCCAACCACCAACTTCCTTGGCCTTCGTGCGAGATCCCTGGCCCCCGGATCGAAAGGATCGACCATGGTCCAACAGCACCATCAAGACACCCGCTCCGCTACACCACACGCCCAAGCTAATAGCTACTACTAGCCAGCACCGTACTAATAGCAACTGATTACTACTAATAGCAATTCCATCATGTCTCACGCAACACCTATCAATCCTTACTCGATCAATCCTTATGGTTTGAAGGAAGGAGAGGAGTCCACCGGAACGACCATTTTGGCCATCCCCTATGATGGTGGTGTCGTCTTGGGTGCCGATACTCGTACATCCATGGGCTCGTATGTGAGCAGTCGCGGTACCGACAAGATTACCTTTTTGAGTGATCACATTTTTTGTCTGCGTTCGGGAAGTGCCGCCGATACGCAAGCCATTAGTGACATTGTCAAGCATTATTTGAGTCACTTGTTGTAAGTATTAATGTTTAGTTTGTCTTGCTTTGGAAATGACAGCCGTCGCTTGTGACCTTTTGTTGTTGCGGCGATGCTTCCGTTGGCTGTTGCAGTTGCTGTAGGGAATCTCATTTCGAACAATACGCTCAATGATTCCCCTCCTCTTTCCTTATTAGCATCGAAACGGGCCGTCAACCACTCGTCAAGGTGGCGGCACATTTGATGAAGAATATTTGCTACCAAAACAAGGATCAATTGAGTGCCGGTGTGATTGTGGCTGGATGGGATCCCGTGGAAGGTGGACAGGTCTACAATGTCGTCATGGGAGGATCATGCCTGAAACAGAGCTTTGCCTTGGGTGGTAGTGGTTCCCTCTTTATCTATGGTTTGTTGGATGCCGAGTTTCGAGAGGGCATGTCGGAAGAAGAGGCCCGGACTTTGGTGAAAAAGGCCGTCTCTCATGCCATGGCACGTGATGGAAGTTCGGGTGGTATGGTTCGTACCATGACGGTAAAGGCGGAAGGAAACTTCCGGGATGTGACAACTGGCAACTCTCTTCCTTTTGGACCCGTCTTTTAAGCAATCATCATGAAAACTTGAGTGACCGAGTGCTTTGTCATTTTCCAATGGATATGCAACCGGAAAGTGATCGAATGCGTGATCACCGTTGCCAACAATTCACTATGGAATGCATCAATATACTAAACATTTCTAGGAAAAAGTCTATCTATATATGATTATGATTATGCGTATATTTGGCTATTGCAATTGATACGCAATTTTCATATCCGTAAGCGCTTTTAGAAAGCGCTTGGCTGTTTTGGGATAGAGCGTGGTACGGACCGTCACTGTTTCTGGCGTCTGGGGAAAGACCCAAAACATGTCCAAACACTGCAACCCAGGTCCTACTTCAAAATGATAAGGGACGACGGTTCCCATGGTGCCAATACCAAAAAAGTCCAGGTGAAGCCAGGAATTATACGATGTCACATTGGTTTCTATTATATTCCTTGCGAACAGGAGCGAACTCATGACGCGTCCCTGCGGCGAATGCAAGTGACCTTGTTGCAGACTTGCTTCGGCCTTTCGAAGAATGGTAGTAAGTTTTTGAGGATCTTCCAACGACGATCGTAATTGAGAATGAAACGTTTGCAAACATTCGTTCCTCCAAATGTCGTCCTTTGAGAGACTCTCCAACGGGAGGAAGATGCTGGGCATTTCTCCCATGTTTCCTTGTTGGGATTCGTTTGTATAAGGACTTGCACGGCGCTTGCGTGGGTCCACCACACAGCGGCATTCCAAAACTGAGGTACTAGCATTTGACGCTGGCTTCGTTTTCTTGTGATTCTTTTCCAGCTTGTCCTTTGTGGCCAGATAGTAGGCCCCTAACAGCAGTGTGCCCAGCATTTCATAAGTAGATATCCATGCCATCTTTGGAGAACTGCTACTGGCATTGTCGCCCAAGTCTTCCATAAAATCGCTTTTAAGGCGATTCAACTCGGAACGTTCGAGTGTCAGGTGGATCGTCTTGGCAGCCACCGACGCCATGACCAACTTGGGAAGTGCCTGAACAAGCGTTTTGGTTGTGAATCTCTCCAAAGGAGCTTCTTGTGGTGCATCTTCCAGCGGCGGAAACACGCGCTTAGTGGTCATGGCGGGCACGTACTCTTCTTCTTGGGGGCCCTCCGTACCAGTGTGAGTAGCGTTGACCGTAGAAGTATAATACGTACTCAGCGCTTGAATAAAAGCACCGACCGAAGTAAGATCCATGACTGCATGGCAGAAACTAAAGGAAATCACACACGAATTGTCCGATGTTATGTGTGTCATTTTGATACGCAACAGCGGTCCGTAGGTAAACACGGGTTCCGAAGGGGCGGGAAAGGGTGCTCGGGTGAACATGGGAAACCAACGTCGATCATCTTTGGAAGCATATGGCTTGGACCGTGTTTGGAGGATCAGTTGAGCTCCACCCTTGTCGGGGTGATACGTTACTTGCAAGGGAGATTGTTTCCTGTCTCCCGTCCGAACGAGTCGACCAGCAAGACATGGAAAGGAGGACAAGCTTTTCTCCAAGGCTGTTCGAAAGCAATCTTCGTCCACTTGCTTGTTGTAAAAGAGGCAAAAAGCAATGGGAGGGATGGCCGCCTGAAGACTATCCATGGCGGTCAGAGGGTAAGTGCATGCTTTCGACCCCAGGGGCCGAACAAAGTACGTGCATCTCGTCATGGTGTTGTGGACTCTCAGGACAGGTATATGAATATTTTAGTGTCGTTGGGTCTATTATACGAGAATGATAATAATGATATTTCTTTCCTTGCTCGAATGCCAGATGGCCCAGGTTTTCACTAATGGAGGTCATACAGGACTGTGAGTTATCCAGTCCTATCACCTTGCTAGTAGTAGCTGGAAACAAAAAATTGCAAAAAATGACGAAATCCCCTTCACCTTCGCCGGTTTGCTGTGAGCTGATCGCGATTCGCTTTTCGTGGGATCGCTACAACTACCCTTGACCCTATCCTTGAACCGAACGTAAAAATCAGCAAATGACGTGTAAAAGTCACAATGTCTTTTCATGTCGCATTGAGTGCCGGATATTAATCATTTTTATGCTGCATAATTTTTTTTCAATAAACAATTTTATGCTGCATAAATTTATTTATTGAAAAAAATTATGCAGCATAAAAAGGATTATCATCCGGCACTCGATGCGACGTCACTGTGACAAGTCAATGGCATGGTGAAGCAGCCGACATGGCACGAAGAGTGCACAGCACTGCTAGCAGCATTGGCACTGCACATCGCACTGCACCACCATGCCTCATGACAAGCCGCCATGCAACAACTGCCTACCCTGCCACTGGTCTAGCTG
>ENA-ORBV01016495-ORBV01016495.1-microbial-mat-metagenome-genome-assembly--contig:-NODE-16495-length-10713-cov-3.756675_pt1 | contig 10713 bp, 5 predicted proteins | sample MGYA00237777_ERZ505514 | MGnify/ENA primary metagenome ERZ505514 (study PRJEB26160, sample SAMN06269048) | microbial mat metagenome | isolation source: Oligotrophic lake microbial mat | place...
GGTTGGGCCTGTGGCGCGACGCAGCCACGGATCTCGTGGCCGGCCAGCCTGGCGGCCTCGGCCACCACTTGGGCATGTTCGCCGCCGCCGATCAGCACCAGTTGGCTCATGCGAACACCTCGGTGTAGTGACGCAGCATGCGCATGCCCCAGCGTGGCGTCGCACTGGGACGCTTGCCATCGAGGATCAGCGGCAGCCAGTTTTCAGTAGCGGCGAAGCCCAGGGCCATGCCTCCGGCGATGCGCGGATTGATCTCGATGAACCACGGGGTGCCGTCCCGGACGATGCACTGGACGTTGATCGGGCCACGGAAACGGATGCCGGTACACAGGCGGCGTACCGCCTCGAGGATGGCGGGGTGGTCTTCAGTGACGCCGCCGGTCGATTTGCCATCGCGGATGCCCAGACGTCGGCGCGGAACGATATGCAGCGGGGTGCCGTCGTCGGCGCAGCAGACGTCGATGGTGTATTCGGTCCCGACGATGAATTCCTGGCTGAGCATTCCCGCCATCGGGACCGCCGTGGTGGTGCGGACGACGCCGCGCGAGCCGCGGCCCTGGCGCGGCTTGATCAGTTCGAAGCGCTGGTCGAGGCTGGCCTCCGGAGCGGGCAGGCCGAGCCGACGGAATAGCTGCCACGTCTCCCATTTGTCAGAACAGATGCGGATCGTCTCGGAGTCGCTGAGGACCACGTGCACGCCACGTGCGGCGTAGGCGGCACGACGCTCGGCCCAGGCCGGCAGGCTTTCGTCGAGGCTGGGGATCACGGCGTCGATCCCATGTGCCAAGACGGCTGCGTCCACCGCGTCCCACAGGAGCGGATCATCCTGACGAGGCAGTATGGCGAAGCCGTCAGCGAGGTGGCCGCCGACCGCGTCGGCATCCAGGTCCGAGGCAATACAGCGATGGCCGGCGGAGCGCACCGCGCGGATCAGCCAGGCCGAGACCAGGCTGCCGCTGGCTTCCAGCAGGACGGTTCGTTGACGGGGCGGGCCGCTGTGCGGCCGGGCGTGGATCGCTAGGGCCCGGCAGCAGCGTTCGATCTGATCGTAGATGTGGGCGAAGGCCGCGGCGTCACCGTGATACGGATCCGCGATCTCTCCGGCCGCTGCTGGATCAAAGTCGGGCAGTAGACCGATCATGGCCCGCGGGGCGGTCGGGATCAATGGACGCAGCTCTTCGAGCGTGCGTGCGTCCATCGCCAGGATGCGATCGTGGGCGTCGAAGTCGGCGGCGGTGACCTGCCGGGCACGATGGCCTGACAGATCCACGCCATGCAGGTCAGCGATCGCGACCGAACGCGGATCAGCAGGCTCGCCGAGATGCCAGGTGCCGGTGCCAGCGCTGTCCACCTGCCACGCGGGCTGCGCCCGGGCGAGAATTGCCGCCGCCAGCGGCGAGCGGCAGATGTTGCCACGGCAGACCAGTAGGACGCGGTTCATCCCAGGGGTTCTGTCAGGGCTTGGGCGAGGGCGACCAGGACGCGGTCCTGCTGCGCGTCGGACAGCTCGACCGAGCAGGGCAGACTGAGACCTTCAGCCCCGATGCGGTCAGCGACAACGCCGCCGATGCGCTGTGATCCACTGTAGCAGGGCTGGCAGGCGAGCGGCGCCCACACCGGCCGGGCCATGATGCCCTCAGCGTTGAGGCGGCTCATCACGGCATCGCGTCGTGGCACCAGGACGGACGGCAGCCACTCACTGCCGGCGCTGCCGGGTAGTACCGGGTGATGGATCAATCCACGTTCGCTCGCAAAGCTGCGGTAACGGGCGGCGATCGCCCGCTTGCGAGTCAGGAACCCGGGCAGTCGGGCCAGTTGGGCCAGGCCGAGGGCGGCGTTCACGTTCGGCATGCGGTAGTTGTACCCGATCGCGTCGTGGGTGAATCCGATGCCGGGCAGTTTGGCCTGGGTCGACAGATGCTTCAGACGAACAGCTAGGGCAGGATCGCCGGTCGTGCACATGCCACCGCCGCCAGTGGTCATGACCTTGTTGCCGTTGAACGAGAAGCAGCCGATGTCGCCGATCGTGCCGACCTGGCGGCCGCGGCAGGCCGGATCGGCATGGGTGTCAAGGTACGACGCACCCAGCGCTTCGGCTGCATCCTCGATCAGCACCGCGCCATGGCGACGACAGGAGGCGAGGATGGGTCCGAGATCGGCGGGCTGTCCGAGAATGTGCACGGCGATCACCGCCTTGTACGGCTGACCGCGCAGCGCGCCGTCGGCGAGGGCGGTTTCGACCAGTATGGGATCAAGGTTCCAGCTGCGCTCCTCGCTGTCGATGAAGGTGACGCTGGCGCCCTGGTAGATCGCAGGGTTCGCGCTCGCGATGAAGGTGCAGTCATTGCACAGGACACGGTCGCCGGGACCGATGCCGAGGGCGCGCAGGGCGAGATGGATCGCGGCGGTGCCGCTGGCGCAGGCCACCGCGTGCGGGCTGCCGATCGCGGCGGCGAACTCGCGTTCGAAGCGGTCGACGAACGGCCCGACCGAGCTGACGAAGGTCGAACGCACGCACTCGACCAGCAGGCGTTCTTCGTCCACTCCGAGGGATGGCACGCACAAGGGAATCTGTTCCATCACATCTTCCCATCCAGCGACAGGCCGGTCTCGATATGGTGCAGTTCGGGAACGACTCGGGCCAGGGCGCTGGCGATGGCGGCCTTCTCTGGCACCGGTCCGCCGGACACGGCCGATGTGACCAGAGCCAGGAATTCGTCGAGCGCGGCACGGTCGACTGGGGCGGCAGGGATGGCGCGGCAGCGAACCAGGCCGCAATCGCGGGCCTGTTCGCCTGGGCCGACGAAGATCTCCATAGCCTTTTCGCCACTGGTGGTGCTGGGGCTGAACACTACCGGCCAGCGACCGGTGGCGGCCTCGCGCTCGACTGCCGCTCTGGCCGAAGCGTCGTCGCCGTAGGGGACGCTCTGCAGACCGTGCGCCTGCAGTACGGCGGTCGCCACGGCGTCGAAGCCGAAGGCGTCCCGCGTCGGGTCCAACTCGGGAACCAGGACGTGCCGGTTGGGTGCGCACAGGGCCGCTAGCAGGCAGAGTTGGCCGGCCTCGGCCGGCGACACCAGATAGCGGCGCACATCGCTGGGTCCGGCAAGCGGCTGCCGCTTGGCCAAGCGTTGTAGGAATCCCCACGGCAGGCTGCCGTCGCTGAACGCGACATTGGCGAATCGCGTGGTTGTCGCGCGGGGCAGGGCGTGTGACCACAGCAGCAGTTCCATCGCTCGCTTGCTGGCGCCCATCAGCGAGGCTGGCTCGGCAGCCTTGTCTGTCGACACCAGGAACACGCCGGCATCGCCATGGCCGTGCGCCCGACAGGCGGCCAGGAAGCGGTCGGCCGACAGCAGGTTGACCTCCAGCATGCGCAGCAGGCTAAACGCGTCGCGTTCTGAACGGACATGCTTCAGCGCAGCGAACGACAGCACCAGGTCGAAGGGGGCCTGCTTGGCGAGCCAGGCGTGGGCTAGTGCCGAACCGTAGTCGAGCGGTTGCACGGCCAGGTCGAGCCGCGCGCCATGCTCGCCGGATCGCAGGGTGCGCACCAGTTCGGCAAGATTGTTTTCGCTGGTGTCGAGCACGGCAAGAGCCGCTGGGGCGAAGGGCAGCAGTTGCTGGATGGTCGCCGAGCCGATCGAGCCGGCCCCGCCGATCACCAGCACGCGCCGGTCCTGGATCGCCGCCGAGACCACTGCCCGCTGGGCGGCCAGGTCGGCGGCGAACAGGCCGTGGGTCCGTCCGGTGACCGCCCGGGTCATCGCCTCGATCTGTGGAGTCAGGCACAAGGCCATGGGCTGCAATGTCCTACGCGGGGGCGGTGGGTTTGCCCGCGCACCCTACAGCATACGCATCGGTCGTGCCAGAGCCCGGTTGCCCGGCTTGGCCCGGCGCTTGCGTTGCCTCGGGTGGAGTCCCGCCATGGCCATCCGCCTGAACTACAACCCGATGTCTGTGCTGACCAACGCGAATCTATCGCGCACCGACCGGATGATGAGCCGCACCCTGGATCATCTGTCGTCTGGCGAGCGCATCCGCCGCAGCGCCGACGATCCGGCCGCCATGGTCGTAGCCAACGCGGTGCGCTACAGCCGGCGCGGCATCGAGCGGGCCGGCAATAACGCCGAAGAAGCGGTGACCATGCTGCAGACTGCCGAAGGCGGCATGGACCAGATCACCCAGGTTCTGCAGCGCATGCGCGCGTTGGCCCTGAACGCCGCCAATGAGGCGACCCAGGATCCGTCGCAGTTGAAAGCCCTGCAACAGGACCTCGACCAGGCAGTGAAGTCGATCACCACCATCGCCACCACCACCACGTTTGGTGGCGTCAGCCTGCTCGACGGCAGTCTGGCTGATGTGACGCTGTCGGACGATGCCAAGGAGGTGTACACGGCGCTGAAGGCCGACAGCACGAGTATACCAGGCGGGGTCAAGACGGGCAGTACCTTGACCATAGGCGCGATCTCGGGGCCGATGCAGCGCACCAGTCAGACCGAACTGTTCGGACCTGGGACACCAGGTGGTTCACCTGTCGGCGGACCCGGCACCATGACGATCACCGGACCGAAGGGCACGACGGTCATCGCTATTCCAGCCTCAGCGACCATCGAAACGGCGGTTTCTGCGATCAATGCCGCGACCTCGATCACTGGCGTGATGGCCGGCTACGACGACGTGACCGGCAACATGACCATGGAAAGCACATCCTATGGCAGCGGGCTGATCTCGACTACCAGCGATATTGGCGGCTTCCTGGTGCAGACGCCTGTTCCTGGGGTCGATCAGATCGTCCAGATCCAATACACCGACAGCAACGGGGCCTCGCAGACCGTGAACATGCTGCAGGACATTACGTCGCCGAATGGTCGGACCTTTTCTAACACCGATGGCGGACCGGAGATCCCTCCTGGACCCTACACGGGCTACCAGCCGAACGCCTTTAGTCTGACCATTGCCGACACCTCGGCTGGTGGCATCGGGGCGACCATCCTACCTCCGGCGGCCGGTTTGACGGGACAACGTACCAGCACCACGGCGTTCCAGTTGGGATCTTTGGCCAGTCAGCGAACCGTGGTCGAGATTGCCGACATGCGGGCTGGGGCGCTTGGCCACAGCGCCAACCTGGCGGCCGGCGGATTTGCCTCGTTGCAGGACCTGATCCTGAACCAGGCCTTGGTGAATGGGAATTCGACCGAAGCCCTGCAGGTCATCGATGCAGCCTTGGCTGAGGTCAACCGCACGCGCGGTCAGACCGGTTCACTGCAAGGCAATACGGTGGAGCGTGTGATGGAGTCGTTGGGTGTGACCGGCGACAACCTAGCGCAGTTCGAAAGCATCCTTCGTGATGTCGACATGGCTGCCGAAAGCGCGCAGTTCGCTCGCATCCAGGTGATGATTCAAGCCGCTACGGCGATGCTGGCCCAGGCCAACCAGGTGCCGCAGAGCGTGCTGCAGCTGCTGCGCTAAGCCTACTGGTCGTCGGGTGCTGGCCAGTTACTTGAAAATCATACAGCGGATGCTTGCAGCCAGGTCCGGGCTGGTTATCCTTGACCGTGTTACATGCCCACCGTTCAGATCGAAATCACATGCTTATGTGCATGTTGCAACGGAATTGCCAGCAGTGGCGATTCGTTGAGCAAATCGTTGTCAAGTTGTCGTCAACTTGGCCGATGCTGACCTCCAACCCGTCTCCTGACAACTCTCGCTCTACCTCCGCCTCAAAGGATCCCGCCATGACCATCTCGACGCACACTTCCGCCAAACGCCAACGGGTTGCCATCTCGGCAACTCTCCTGCTGCTGGCTGGCCTGGCCAGTGCTGCAGATGTCGTCATATCCGTCGATTCGACGGGATCGCGCTCCAGCAATGGTCTGCTGACAACCAACAACCAGGTCGGCGGACCGACCGACGACGGTACCGCGACCTTTACGGTGACCTTCAGTGAAGCGGTCTATCCGACCAAACTCGGAACGGCGGGAGGCCTGCCCACCGCCACGGCTCTCAATGCCATCTTCGATGGTGTGGTTGCTGAAGAGACCGACGCACCCGGAACCGGGTGGGATCCCGCCATCTGGACGATGGAACAAACCAACGGCACCACCTTCAAGGTCTACGTGTCCGGCATCGACGCGGATCGCCAGGCCCGGGTGACCATCGATCCGACGAAGTTCTACAAGGTCGCCACTGGCGTGGCCTTCGCCTCAGCGACTGTGGCCAAGAGCGTCGAGTTCATCGAAGCGACCACGCTGGCCACGATCACGGTGGTCCCGCCAGACTATTTCGGCTTTCTTAATGCCCCAACGGTCAGCGGCGCGTTCACCACCGGCGTGTTGGATGCGGTCGTTAACGTGACCGGCACCGGTATCACCGGAACGGCCAAGGTCGACAGTCTCGGCGCTGCAGCCAATTGGAGCTTTGCCCCGACTGGCGCCATCACGATCGGTTACAAGACGTACGTCTTCACTGGTAAGGACGCGGCTGGCAACGCCGCGGCTGCGGCTGCGGTCACCAGGAGCTACTACGTATGGAATCAGCCTGCCATCTCGACGGTGGTGCAGCAGACCGGTGGCAGCGCCATTGGCGCTCCAAGTAGCGGCAATATATTCTTCAATAACACCAAGCCGACGCTGACGGGTACGGTAGGCATTCCCCATGTGCTGGCGGGTGGCGCGGAACTTCCCGAAGTGAAGGTCGACATCTTCGCCTTCGGCACCAGCAACCCGGTGGTCAGCCAGATGACGGCGGCAATCACGGCAGGCGCCTCGGCCGGCGTTGATAGTGCCGTGTGGACCGTCGGCGCCACGGAATGGGGTACGAATGCCCTGACTTTGTCGGACGGTGTCAAATACGACATCGTCCTGACCATGAAAGTAACTGGAGGGGGCAAGTCTTCGGTCAACTCGGTTAACCTGACCCGTACGCTGGAAGTGAAGACCCAGGTCACTGCTGGCCCCACCTTGCCTGCCGTGACCTTGGGTTCCGGCATCGCTTCGCCGACCAGCAATCACACCCCGACTCTGACCATCACGGGACCGCTGACCAATCTTATCAAGGTCTACAAAGCGTCGGATAACAGTGTGATTATTGGAGCCATCACTGGCTCCGGCCCATGGACCTTCACCCCGACGGCTGCCTTCGCAAATGGCGTCTATGGTTTTTACGCGACATGGACCGATTCGGCCGGCAACGAGTCGGTGGCCTCGAACACCGTCGCTCTGACCATCTCGACGCCTACACCGGTCGTGGCACTGCTGGACACCTCGCCGAGCACCAAGCACAAGCCTCGCCTGACCATAACCGCAGATACCGATCTCAGTACTTCTCAGGACAACATCTCCGTCGGCACCGGCCTGACCGCGGTGACGGTCGAGGTCGACGACGATGGCGCTGGTGCGAACCCGTACGTGGCCAAGACCGGCACGCTCGTCGGCTCGACCTGGACCCCGACAGCCCAGCTGGCAGACGGCACCTATGACGTGCGGGTCAAGTACACTGAGGTTTCTGGTGCGGTCAGCGAGTACACCACCCCGGTCGCATTGATCGTTACCACCCCGACGCCGAAGCTTGAGAAGCCCACCGTCGTCAGCGGCGAGGCGATCGCCGACTCGTCCGAAGGCAACACGAACTACCTGGTGTCGACCCTGCGTCCGCGCATCAAGGTGACTGACGCCAAGGATGGTGCCGGCACCACCCTCGGCACCGCCGGCACCCTGCGGGTCTACCGCAAGGATGGCTTCATCAGCGACGCCGCCGATATCGTCGCGACCGGCACCGAGATCATCGGCACCTACGACGGGACGGCCAAGACCTGGACTGGACCTGTGAGTTCGTTCGCTGATCTCACCGTCTACAGCTTGGTTGCGGTCTGGCGCGATGAGAACACCCTCAACAGTACGAACGATGCAAATGGTCCTGACGACATCGCCGCCAACACCGATGACGAGTCGAACATCACCAGCGTTAAGTCGAACATCTTCCACCTGCGCACGCTGGACAATGTTGATGTGCCGGCTGCAAGCACCTACAAGACCGGTGCCGACGTGGTGCTGACCCGCACCAACAACACGGTCAACACCTCGACGACCGAGTTCAAGGTGTCGGGCACCTGCAATAAGGGCGCAACCATTCGCGTCTTCCGCAACGGCACCGCCCTGGCCCCAAAGACGGTCGGCATTGCCGCCACCACCTGGGAGTACACCTTCCTGGCGAGCGCTGGCGACAGCACTCCGCTGATCAACGGCGCCAACCAACTGACCTTCAGCCAGACCGATCTGTGCGGAGTGACCAGCGCCCTGACCTCGCCGGCGATCAACGTCTTCGTTGACGCCCGCACACCGAACGCCCCGACCATCACCGGTCCGGTCAACAACACCACGACCGCTCTGGTTCGTCCGGTGCTCACCGGCACGGCCGAGGCGAACACCAGCATCGCCATCACCACGGACGAGGTTGAGAACCCGGGTCCGCCGGTGGCAGGCGCAGTGGCCCTCACCTCGGCCGCCACGGTGACAACCGCCAGCAATGGGCAGTGGACCTACACGCCCAACATAGATTTGACTGACGGCAAGAGCTACAGCGTGGTCGCCAAGGCGACCAGCGCCGGTGGCCTGGTCAGTGCGGGATCCAACCCGATCACCATCACCGTCGCCGTGCCTGCTCTGACCGTGGCCATCGCGCCGCTCGCCAGTGGCACCGGCTCGGGCTACAAGGTCGATGACGATGCGTTCGCGGTCGGCAACGTGACCAACGCCTATGTCAACGGCCAGACCCTAATCAAGGTCAAGATCGGCACCGGTGTCTTCTATGTCGGCGATTCGGTGACTATCTCGGGCGGCCTATACACCCCGGCCAGCACCCACACGGTGACGGCGGTGACGGGCACCAGTTCGGCCACCACGGCGATCACCATCAGCCCTGGAATTGCTAGGGCGATCGCCCGCGATAATGGTGGTGGCTCCGACACCATCGGTGTCGCTATCAATGCCCAGCCGTCGGGCCCAGCCGCTGGCGCTCCGGCCTCGTCGCTGACCGCCATCAAGCTGATGGCGACCTTCACCGAGGTAGACGATACCCACATGATCGTGGGTGGTGATGGCAACGCATCTGCGGATGCCACCGAGAACGTGGTGCCTGCCGACTTTACCGTCAGCGACGTCCTGGTCACCAACGGCGTGGTTCAGTCGCTGGTCAAGGGCACCGGCCTGCCCGGCTTCCTGCCGACCAACGTGTGGACCATCACGCTGGCCCCGTCGGCCAGTGGAACCATGGCGGTCAGCATCCCGCGTGGCCTGGTCAAGACGGCTTCCGGCAAGTATGTCTCCGACTTCACCTCGGTGGTCGGCGGTGCCAACTATGTCACGGCCCCGAAGGTCACCCTGACCGGTGGTGGGGGTGTCGGCGCGACCGCCACGGCCACTTTCTCAGGCGGTGCAGTGACCGATGTGGTCATCACCAACAAAGGCTGGGGCTACACCAGTGTCCCGACGGTGAACATCCTGCCGGTTGGCAGCGGCGCCACCGGCACCGCGGTGCTGAGCGGGATAACCGTCGGCACCATCACCAGGGTTGCAGCCGGAACCGGCTATACCGTGGCGCCCAACGTGCTCGTCAGTTCGGGGCAAAGCGCGGTAGCTACCCCAGTGGTCGGCACCGGCACCAATGCGGGCAAGATCACTTCGGTGACCATCAACAATGCCGGAGACTACTACACCACGGCCCCTGTCGTGACGGTTGACAACACCGGAGCGGGAGGCACGAACTTCGCTGCCACCGCGCTGATCTCTGGCGGCAAGGTGACCGGCTTCACCATCACCACTCCGGGTTCTGGTTACACCAGCGCGCCTGCCATCACCCTGACAGCGGTGGGATCCGGTGCGACTGCAACGGCGACTCTCGGCAGCGGCGCTACTGCTGGAACGGTGACTGCCATCACCGTCACTGCTCCTGGCACTGGCTACTTGGCCGTACCGCGTGTGATCCTCAGCAGTGGCAATAGCGCCACCGCGGTCGCGTCGATGCAGGACTTCACCGTCCTCTACAGCGCGGTCAGCAACTCCTACAGCAAGCCAGTCAACCGCATCAAGCCGACTGTCACTTGGAAGTATCCGATTTCGGGCGGACTGCTGCCGTTGGCCGCGATGGACACCCCACTGGTGTCCGGCGCCACCTACTACAAGAACCTGGGGCAGGCTGCCACGGTCCGACTGGCCTGGTCGGCCTCAATGGGACGTGACCTGCTGGTGAGCGATCTGCAGCTGTCGACGGGCTGCACTGCAACACTGGCCACGGTTGGTGGTGGCGAAACACTTGGCACGGCTGTCGGCGAGACCAACCAGATCTACGATGTCCTGCTGACCCCGGCCAGCTTGGCGGTTACTTCAATGTCAGTGTCAGTCAAGGCGATCGCCAACCTGGTCGACACGGCAGTTCCCGCCCAGTCGAACCTGGCTTCGCTGCCGGTGACCGTCCGCCTGGTCGCTTCGCCGACTACCGGACCGAACATCACCTCGTCGATCGGCGGCTTGGCTCCGCAGCAGGCTGCCAAGACCCCAGTCTATCCGTGCGTGATCGTGTGGCCGACCCCGGTGGTCGACTTCACCGCCGACAAGCTGGTGGTGACCAACGGCGTGATCAGCAAGTTCTGTCTCTTATACACATCTGACGCTGCCGACGAATAGAGAGGTGTAGATCTCGGTGGTCGCCGTATCA
>ENA-ORBV01016496-ORBV01016496.1-microbial-mat-metagenome-genome-assembly--contig:-NODE-16496-length-10712-cov-7.729760_pt1 | contig 10712 bp, 10 predicted proteins | sample MGYA00237777_ERZ505514 | MGnify/ENA primary metagenome ERZ505514 (study PRJEB26160, sample SAMN06269048) | microbial mat metagenome | isolation source: Oligotrophic lake microbial mat | place...
GCCGTCCGGACGGCCATCGAGGCGCGGCGGCGGGCGGAGGTCAGGCCGCCGCGCGCCCGCCGGCCCTCGCGTGGTCGACGATCGCGCCGTATGTTCGCCGGATACTCGACCAAGCCCGATTGAATTTCCTATCCCGCGCCGGTCTTCTGGTAGCGTGGTGGCTTGCCGAGCTAGGCAGTACACTTCGTCCATGGTCGTCGCCCATTTCCCGGGAGCGGAACTGATTGAAGCGGGCCTTGCCGATCTCACGGCAGGGTTGGTGACGATCGAGTCTTTGCTGGTCTCGATCGCGGCTCCGGGATTGCGCGACGTCGGTCTCGCCGTGAGCCAACCGATCCCCGACGCCGAGCTGCAACTGTACGCACTGTTGTCGGCGCGCGATGGCTTGGCGGCGCACAGCCACTACAACGCACTGCTCCGGCGTGTTGCCAGCTTCCGACATGCGGCAGCATGCGCGAGATAGCATGCGCGAGGTAGCGGATCGCGAGCGCATTGGCGCGTTCATGACCGCGCTGGCGCGACATGCGACGGCGGACGTGGATGTCTTCCTCGTTGGCGGCACGAGCGCGGTGTTGGTGGGATGGCGCGCGACCACGATCGATGTGGATCTCGTGTTTCGGCCGGAGTCGGACGCGATGCTGCGCGCGATTCCGATGCTCAAGGAACGACTGCAGCTCAACGTGGAGCTGGCCTCACCCGATCTGTTCGTTCCCGTGCCGCCAGGATGGGAGCAGCGCAGCCCGGTAATTACCCGTATTGGGCGCGTCACCTATCGACACTTTGACTTCGTGGCACAGGCGCTCGCCAAGATCGAACGCGGACACGCGCGCGATCTGGCGGATGTGCAGGCCATGCACGCACACGGTCTCATCAGCGCAGCCGGCGTGCGTGAACAGTTTGCGCTCATGGAGCCCGAGCTGTTTCGATTTCCGGCCATCGATCCGCCGTCCTTTCGGCGTGCCGTCGATGCGGTCTTTCCGCCGTCACCGCAATGACTGCTGATTCGTCCATGACCTTTGATCGCTTGAGAACGGATCTTGCCGGCCGTTACCGCGTCGAGCGCGAACTCGGCGCGGGCGGCATGGCGACGGTGTACGTGGCGCACGACCTCAAGCACGAGCGTGATGTCGCGATCAAGGTACTGCGCGATGATCTCTCCGCCTCACTCGGGAAGGAGCGTTTTCTCCGCGAGATTCAGCTGGTCGCGAAGCTCAGCCATCCGCACACCCTCCCGCTCTTCGATTCGGGTGAAACCAACGGCGCGCTCTGCTTCGTGATGCCGGAACGTAAAAGGCAAGTCGCTGCGTGATCGCCTTGACGCCGAGGGCATGCTCCCCGTGCACGACGCGGTTCGCATTGCGCAGGAAGTCGCGAGCGCCCTCGATCACGCGCACCGTCATGACGTCGTGCACCGTGATATCAAGCCCGAGAACATCATGCTGCAGGACGGTCACGCGCTCGTGGCCGACTTCGGCATCGGCAAGGCACTCTCCGAGACGGCGTTGTACACGGAAGGGCGATGCGCACCCACGTCGGCGCGACGCGCCCGTTCACGCGGGCCGCCTCGAGCTTCCGCGCGATCGCCGTCGTATCCTTCATGGCGAAGGTGATGTAAGCCGGTGTCGCCTTTTCACACCCGGCGCGCGAGGCCAAAGACCCGCGTCAACAGCGAGATCTCGGCCTCGATCCCGGCCCGGAAGCGTCGTAGCGTGTCATAGACCCACCGGCTCGCATCATGTCGAGGACGGCCAGTCCGGCCTTCTTGGCAAAGCAGACGTCGGCGACGCCCATGGCTCTGGTGTCCGCGAGGTTCGCTTAGGATGCGAAGGCACCGTTCAACGTCGCCTGCTGCGGCGCGCGTCTGAGGAGCCGATGCTCGCGGCGCGGAGTTCGGCCGTTCCATACTTCGACGACCCCAATTGAATTTCCTTCTGTCCCGGAGCCGTGTCACTTCCGCCAGTATCCAAACGCAATATTTGCGGACTCTCCGAGAGCCACGCCAGACGCACATCAGTCGGGAAGCGCGGAGCAAACCATGTAGTCGACGAATTGTACACCCATTCACCCCGCGCCAACCTGCTCTCCAGCGTCGTGCGCTCCCGGACGAAGAGCTAGCGCTGGTCGCGTTGACGTAGAGTCGCATGTCTGTTGGATCAGTGAATATTGAGCAGGGACGTGGCGCATTGACGGCATCCGTGTCGGTCGCCACTAGTAATGGCGAGTAGCACTCCGCACCTCAGACCCGCCTTGTCCCATGCGCCCTATCACCCCGCTCCGCTCGCGATTCCTTCGTGCCGCCATGCTCCTCGGCGCTACGGCTTCGCTGCTTGCCGCCACTCCGGCCATCCTAACGACAGACGTCGCCGCCGCGGTGCGGGCGCTGGTAACCCGCGATCGGCTGGAGATGCACGCGCGTCGTATCGTGGAACACGAGCGGCTGTCGGGATCGATCGGGGAAAATGCGGCGATCGACTACATCGTCCGCACTCTCAAGGGCGACGGCGTTCCGGTACAGGTGGACACCTTCCAGGCGTACACCAGCGATCCGATCATCGCCAAGGTGGAATTGTTAGGCGCCGATGGCGGCACTGTGCTCAACCCGAAGGCGATCACAGTCGCATTCTCGGCCACGGTCCATGGGCTGGAGGCCCCGTTGGTCGACGTGGGAGACGCAAGCGTCCTGCCCGACGTACAGCCCGGAACTCTCGCCCGACTTGCCCTCGCCGATGAGGGCGCGGCGCCGGTGGGTGATGTGGAGCCGACACCGGCCACCGGGGCTGCCAACAGCGCCGCAGCGACGGCCGAGTCTCGCGCACGGTTCCGGGAGACCATGGCAAAGCTGCGCGGCGCAGTGGCGCTGGTTACCGGCACTCCCGGCCCGGACGAAGCGTGGAAGCTTCAACAACTTGGGGCGATCGGAGCGGTGTTCGTGAATCCCGCCGACCGGTTGAACGATCTCGTCACCACCACGGTGTGGGGCTCACCCTCGCTCCGCGACATGCATCGCATTCCGCAGTTGGCCGTGGCCCAAGTGACCCAGAGCGACGGCAAGGCGCTGCGAGCCCGCATGGCGGCTGGCGCCACGCGCGTGCGCCTGACGAGCGAGACGCGTCAGGGATGGAAGACATTGCGACTGGCGACGGCGCATATTCCGGCGGGACTCAATTCCTCGGCCGATGCGCCATTCGTGCTGTTCGGCGGCCACATCGATGCCTGGTACCATGGCGGCACCGACGAAGGGGCGTCGAACGCCGCCATGCTCGAGTTGGCGCGCGCCTTCTACAAGGAACGTGCACAGCTTCGCCGAGGGCTGGTGGTGGCCTGGTGGCCCGGGCACAGCAACGGACGCTATGCCGGCTCCACCTGGTTTGCCGATCAGCGTTTCGCCGAGCTGCGCGACCGCGCCATTGCCTACGTCAACATCGACGGCGTAGGACAGAAGGATGCCAAGACCTACAGTTCGGCAGCGTCTGCGTCGCTAGCCGGCCTGGCGGCTGACGTGGTGCGCGCGCAAGCGGCGGATATACGTCTTCGCGTCGGCCGACCAGGCCGCGATTCGGACGAATCGTTCAATGGTATCGGCATGCCGCTGCTCCAGATCAATCACAACCGCTTGGCGTCGGACGGCGGGTATTGGTGGTGGCACACGCCCGACGACACCTTTGACAAGATCGACTTCTCGATCCTCAAGGGCGACGCCGACCTGTATGCCGATGCACTGGCGGCGCTGCTCGCTTCGCCAGTGCCACCCATCGACATGACCGCCGAAGTCGAAGCGTTAGGCAGGCTGATCGCCCAACGCGATGCGTCGGCCAGAGGAAGGTTCGATCTGAGCGCGGTCCGCTCCCGCCAGATCACGCTCTTGGCACTGGTGCGTGACATCAGGACTCGCATTCCGTCGGCGGGAGCTCCGGGCATCGACCTTGCCATGGTGCGCATCCTGCGGCCGGTGCATCGGGTGCTGTATACGTTAGGCGGCGCGTATCACCCCGATCCGGCACTGAGCTTCGGACAACTTCCAGGACTGGCGGAGATGGAGGCGTTGGCCGACTCGACGGTCGCCCGCGATGCGGTGCGCTTTACTCGCATCACCCTGGTTCGAGAGCGGAATCGCTTGGTGGACGCGCTTGACGAGGCGATCGCTGAGGGGACGCGGGTACGCGCGCGGCTCGGGATGCGGTAGACGTCAATCGCTCGGCGCCGAGCGATCGCTCCGGGATCCGAGGGGGTCTCGTGACGGCGGAACGGTTGACGTGTGGTGCAGCCACCCCGCAAGTTTGGTGGATGCACACACACACGGATGTCCGTTGCGTGGCGCGCACCGCCGCCTCGCTTTCGCTCGCGGCAATTCTCGCCCTACCCGCCCACGCGCAAACGCCCACGGCACTCGTCCAACGAGCCGCCGTCGCCATGGGCGGTGAATCCGCCCTCCGCGCGCTCGCGAGCACCAACTACGAGTTCAATGCCGCAGCGTTCGGCATCGGGCAGGAGGAGACGCCAGCCTCGCCGGCGCGCGCCACGCTTTCGTACGGCCGCATTGTCACCGACTACCGCGGGGTACGGCGCGCGACGAACCAGGAGTCGCGCGCCGTGAGCGGCGTGATCACCCGCCAGCGCCGCATTCTCGCCGACGGCATCGGCATGACCGAAACCAATGGCACACCGACGCCCGATGCGCCGGGCGTGGTGGCGAACGTCGTCACGGACATCCGGCTCCTCCCCGACCGACTCATCCTCGCCGCGCTCGACAACCCGGGCGCACTTTCCGCCGTCACGCCGCGCCGCTTCCGCGGTGAGGTGATGGACGGCGTGCGCTATGCAAACGGTCCGGACACTGTCTCGCTCTGGTTCGATCGGCTCAATGGCCTGCTCACAGCCGCCGAACGTATCACCGACGACGGCGTGCTCGGCGACCGGCGCAACACCGCGATGTACACACGATGGGCCGATGCCGGAGGCGTAAGGCTTCCCCGTGAGATCGATTCCGAGGCCAACGGTCGTCTGGTGCAGCACACCGTGATCACGTCGGCGAGCACCAATGTCGCACTCGACGAGTCGATGTTCACGATTCCCGATTCGGTTTCGAAGCGCGCCTTGCGCGGCCCAGTCGTGGTGGCGCCTGTCGTCGTGAACCTCGTTGAGCTCGGCCCCAACGTCTGGCGCGCCGAAGGCGGTTCGCATCACTCGCTCGTGGTGAAGCAGGGGAACAGGCTTCTTGTTGTGGAAATGCCGCAGAATTCGGCTCGGTCGAGGGCCGTGCTGGACACGCTGAGGTCGCGCTTTCCCGGTGTGCCGGTGCGCACTGCGGTGAGCACGCACCATCACTGGGACCATTCGGGCGGCGTGCGCGAGTACCTCGCACAGGGCATTCCGGTGGTGACGCACCGCCGGAACGTGGATTTCATTCGCGGCATCGCGGCAGCGAAGAAGACCGTTGCGCCCGACGCGCTCTCCCGCACTAGTCGCGCGCCGGTCGTGCGGGCCGCTACCGACTCGCTGGCCATTGGTACAGGCGACACGCGAGTGGAGTTCATCGAACTCCCCAACACGCATGTCGAAGGAATGCTCGTCGCGTACGTGCCGTCGCTCAGGCTACTTTTCGTCGCGGATGTCATCCAGCCGGGTCCGGGCATGTCGCCGCTGGGGAGCCGCGAAGTGATGGCGTTGGTGCGCTCCCGCGGGATGCCGGTGGATCGGGTGGTCGGTGCGCACGCTGGGATCGTGCCGTGGGCCGACGTAGTGAGCGCCGCCGCCCGATAACAACTGCGTTTTGCGAAGCACCACGGCCGTCGAGCCGATTAGCGTTATCCCCGGAACAGCTCGGCGAGCAAAAGGGTGAACAGCGGCGCATTCGCGTTCGCACGCCACTCGAGGCGCTCTACAACTTGGCGCAGCGCCTCGTCGGTCGGGCGACACCCATCAACCACGCACCGCTCGGTGTCGACCACCCAGTACGTCCCGACGCCCATGCGCTGATATAGCTGCCGCTTGTCGACGTGGTCGCGCCGCTTCGACGTGGGGGACAGAACTTCGACGACCAACGGCACGGTACATAGCAGCGGCCATTTGTCGTCGGCCATCTCGTCCAGATCGGCGACCCAGAGGTCGGGATCGACGCAGTTGTCGTTGGTCCCCCATGTAAGCTCTGCGGGGCCCGTAATGAGTGACTCCACAAGCCCGAGTGGCTCGAGGTACCGAACGAGCGCAACGACCAGCCGCATCTTTACCCGCTCGTGCCGGAGCGTCGGCGTCGGGCTCACGTAAAGGCTTCCCGCAATGATCTCGTAGCGGTTGCCGTCGTCCGGCATGGCGCGGACGTCGTCAACGGTGAGCAGGTGCGTGGGGAGCGACATGGACATAGGCTACTGGCTCGGCGCAGTGAAAGGCAAGGGGAATGGGTCATTTCCCCAAACTGTGCCGAGCGACGCGAGACGCATCATCATTTTACTGCGCGAGCACCGGACGTGAGGCTCGTGAAGCGGTCGTGTGCGGGAGCGCGGAGGGTGCATGTCGGCGAGAGCCGCGCACGCAATGCCCGAGCGCCACTGCAGGCACGCCCGATGCACTTCGCCCATAGGTGATGGGTGCGCACCGCGGCGGCACCGCACGCTCCACCCTCCCAAGTGCCTAACGCGCCAGTTCCACCCGTACCGGTACCCCGCTGAACGCGGCGTTCCCGCACAGCGTGTCAATGCGCTGTTCATCGGTGAGGTCGTTGATACTAACTCCTGCGTGCTTCGCCGCGACGCGGAGTCGCACGCCGGGACCACCATGTCCCCAACCATGCGGCAGCGACACAACGCCCGGCATGACCTCATCACTAACTTCGACCAGAACCTCCACTTCGCCGGTGCGCGACCAGACGCGAACCAAGGCGCCGTCGCGCAGGTGGCGCGCCGCTGCATCGCCGGGGTGCATGAGCAGCGTACAGCGCGGCTTTCCCCGCATGAGGCGCTCCGCGTTATGCATCCACGAATTGTTGGACCGTAGCTCACGACGCCCAATGAGCGACAGCGGAGCTCCGGCTTCGGCGCCGTCAGCCTCAATCGCCGGCGGCGTCGCCATCCCCTCCAGGGTACTCTCGAGCCGGGTGACATCGTTGAGGTAGTTCTGCGGAGCCAGTCGCACGGTACGGTCCTTTGTGCGCAACCGTTCAGGGAATACGGGCTGCAGCGCTCCGAGGTCCACGCCGTGTGGTGCTTGCAGCAGGCGGCGCACACTCATTCCTCGGCCGACGGGATTGAAGCCATTGCCGAAGGGGCCGAAGCGCAGCGCGAGGTCGAGCATGCCGCGTGCTCCCAACGTACCTAATGCGGCGCAGCGCACTCGCGCGCTCACACGCTGGGTCGCTGTCCCTCGGCTCAGGCGCCAGGTGAGCTCATTGAGAATCTCCCAGTCGTGCCGCGCCGTGGCAGCACGGGGGATCATGGGAGGGGAGTACTTGGCCGAGTTGCGAACGGCGAGGGCGTGAAACACCAGGTCGTAGTGATCGCGCTCCAAGGGGCCGGTGGGAGGGAGAATGACCTGTGCGTGGCGGGTGGTCTCGTTGACGTAGAAGTCGATTGCGGCGTAGAAGTCGAGCCCTGCAATGGCGCGTGAGAGCCGAGCCCCGTTAGGCGTGGAGAGCACCGGATTGCCGCCATGCGTGACCAACGCACGTATCTGGCCCGTGCCAGCGGTCTCCATTTCGTCGGCCAGGGTGCTCACGGGAAGTTCACCGGCAAACTCCGGTAGTTGGCGCACCCGTGACGTCCATCGCCCATAACGAGAAGCACCCAGCCCTCCACCGCTCCGCACCACCTCGACGGCCGGACGACTGAACATCGCCCCGCCAAACACATCGAGTCGCCCGGTGACAATGTTCAGGACCGAGATGAGCCAACACGACAGCGCGCCGAACTCCTGCATCGACACGCCCACCCGTCCGTAAACCACCGCCCGCTGGGCGCGCGCGAAATCCCGCGCGATCTGTCGGGTAACGGAGGCGCTGATTCCCGTGGCCGCCGCCACTCGCTCGGGGGGAAAGCGCCCGGCGAGTGTGCGGATGTTGTCGATGCCCCGCACGTAATTCGGTACCGCTTCGGGCAGCGCGAGCGCCTCGTCGAAGATGACGTGGAGCATGGCGAGCAGCAGCAACGCGTCGGTACCCGGCCGAATGAAGTGGTGTGCGTCGACCAGGGCCGCCGTTTCGGTGCGACGCGGATCGATGAGGGTGATGCGGCCACCGCGGGCACGAATGCCTTTCAGTCGCGCCTTCACGTCGCCGGCCGACATGAGTGAACCATTGGACGCCGCCGGATTCGCCCCGAAGATCAAGAGGTGGTCGGTGCGATCGAGGTCGGGGACTGGGATGAGCAGGGCATGTCCAAACAGCTGCAGCGCCGCCATGTGATGCGGCAACTGATCCACCGAGGTGGCGGAGTATCGATTCTTCGTCCGTAGCGCGCGCACGAAGGGTGGTGCAAAGAGCAGCGCGCCCAAGCTGTGCGCGGTCGGGTTGCCCTGATAGACGGCGACCGCGTCGCGGCCGTGTATGGACTGTACAACAAGCAGTCGGTCAGCAACCAGCGTGTAGGCTTCATCCCAACCGATTGGCACCCACCGGTCGCCATCACGTCGGACGGGGCTTCGTAGCCGATCGGGGTCGTGATGAATGTCGGCCAGCGCGGCCGCCTTCGGACAGATATGCCCCCTGCTGAACGGATCGTCCGCGTCGCCGCGAACGGAGAGCACCCGGTCGCCCTCGTGCTCGATGACCACACCGCACATGGCCTCGCACAGGGAGCAGGTGCGAAAGTGGCGTGTCATGAGCTACTGCCTGCACCGAGCAGATGTTGCACGTCCCACTCCACCTTGAAGTCGACCAGACCGTCACAAACCGAAACAGCACGAATTCGTGCCCGTCACGAGTGTCAGCCAAAGTCATGGCGCCGTCAATAACCAACCGCCGAAACCAACGGCGGCCACCGGCCCTTCCTACCAGCAGCCCTTCCTCCCAGCCCTTCCTCCCAACCCCTGCATTAGCCGAACGAGGGCTCCACGCGCACGGGAAAGTTCATGGAGTTGGCGATGAAGCAGAGTTCGTGCGCCCGTTCGTGCAGCGCGTGTGCGCGTGCCTCGTCGTCCGGCACCGCCAACCGAACGCGCGGCCGCAGCACAACCTCGGTGAAGCGTCCGCCGCCGCCGCCGCTCCCTTCCAGCATCGTACCCTCTGGTTGGTCCACGTACTCCTCGACGACCACACCAGCGTCGGCGCACAGGTGCAAGTACCACAGCATGTGGCAGCCGGAGAGCGAGCCAACCAACAACTCCTCCGGATTGTAGCGCGAAGCATCGCCGCGGAACGCGGGATCGGACGAGCAGGCAACCATTCCCTTGCCCGCGCTCGTGATCTCGTGCGCTCGGCTGTACGCCCGGTAGCCACTGGTCCCGTGGCCCAGGTTTCCGGTCCATCGCATGGTGACGCGGTACTGATGCACAGGCATGGTCGGATTCCTCAAGGTGGCCTGCATCGGTAGGGCGGATCGCCTAACGCGGCGGGTCGAAGACGAGGAAGCCGGCGGTGCCGGGCGCCTCGGGATCGTCGTCACGCGGGCCTTTGGCCCCCCCGCCGAACCTTCGCGCTCGCTTCCTCGATGTCGATTGCAACGAAGGCGGTAGCGCCGAGGTGCTCGTCGGGAATGGGATCGTAGTCGACGCCCGCCGTTCGGCCCGGGAAGTAGCGCCGTACGAGCCCCTCGGCTACTCGGCGCTGCTCTGCGGTATCTGTCACCACCCGTCCCCGTCCGAAGCAGACCGCGCTCCGGTAGTTGGTTGAGTGGTAGAGCGCGGTGCGCGAATAGACCAATCCATCGACCAAGGTCACCGTCACGCATATCGGTTGGCCACGAGCGACGCACGCCATAAGGCGCGAGTGGTGAGCACCATGGATGTAGACGCTGTTTGGAGCGTCGGCGTCCACGTAGTACGTCATGGGAATCACCACCGGCCCGGCGTCATCGGCGATGGCGACGTGGGCGATGAGTCCGTCGCGCAGTATGGTGCCAACTTGCTCCGGCTCAGCGCGCTCGGGATGAATGCGAACGCGCGCGCGGTCCGTGAGGGGAGCGAGAGGCGTCGTGCCAGACTCGGGGGCAAGAGGTGTGAGGATGTCGGTAATCTGCAGCGTCGGAGGCAGTCGCGATGCGTGGCTGGCGTCTGGCCGTCGATCGCATGATGTTACGGGACTCTTGGTACACACCAGCGGGAGCGGTTTGAAACTGTTTGGGAACGAGTGCATGTGTGCGGCTAATGATGCCGAACTCAAGCTCCTCGTTTGAGGGGCATACCAGTTGAACATACCAATCACTATCGTATTTCACCTCGAACCCGAGGAGCGCAACGTAGAAGTCGCGGCTTTCAGGTAGGCGATCAGAGCAGATATTGGTGAGTATTCTGGAGAAGCTCATTGAGAATCCCGTGGCAGAATTATGTGACGGCTAACGTGCTGGCGTTCAACTGCGAGCGCATGAAATCAAAGGCGAGCGCAGCGAGCAATCCGGAACGCGCTTGTCAGTTGCAACGCCCTGTTCGGCATCATGGCTCCGGAATCTCCAGATCACGACAGATCTACCGCGCGCAGATAGTCGTTCACCATCGCGATGGCGCGGGATGACGGACGTCCGACGCGCGGCGCGATTGACGAAGACCGAATGGTTGCCGCCCTCCCGGAG
>ENA-ORBV01016500-ORBV01016500.1-microbial-mat-metagenome-genome-assembly--contig:-NODE-16500-length-10710-cov-3.205680_pt1 | contig 10710 bp, 7 predicted proteins | sample MGYA00237777_ERZ505514 | MGnify/ENA primary metagenome ERZ505514 (study PRJEB26160, sample SAMN06269048) | microbial mat metagenome | isolation source: Oligotrophic lake microbial mat | place...
TCGCTACCTGGATTTGCGACGGTCAGAGATGCAGCGCAATCTACGTGCACGATCTCGAATGACGCTGGCTGCTCGAAACTTCCTGGCAAATCAAGGCTTCATCGAGGTGAGATCCTCGTTGCACCGAGCAGACGGTAATCACACCTCACCTAACTGCTGCCCTGTCTCGATTTGGATCTACAGGTGGAAACGCCAACGCTGTTTCGCTCCACACCAGAGGGCGCTCGGGAGTTCTTGGTGCCTTCTAACCATGCTGGCCGATTCTACGCACTGCCTCAGAGCCCGCAGCAATTCAAACAGCTGCTTATGGTGGGGGGCATAGACAGGTACTATCAGGTAGCACGCTGCTATCGCAACGAGGGTCATCGAGCTGACCGCCAGCCTGAATTCACACAGGTACGAGTTGATGCACTTATACCGCTCAGTCTGATAGTGTGTACTTGATGGACTGTACTCCTGTGGTGTGTGTGCCCAGGTGGATATCGAGCTATCGTTCTGCACTGCGGCCACCGTGCAGGCGTTGACAGAGGGGCTCATTACGACCATGATCAATGCCGCCAGACAGCACGCTGATGGTGCATCGATCAGCGGTGGCCCCGTCACAGCCGCACCCTTCCCCAGGCTAAGTTATCACGATGCCATGGCTCTGTACGGGTCTGATAAACCGGACCTGCGGTACGGCCTACCGGCTGTAGACATCAGCAGCACAGTGCACAGCGCTCAGCTGCCTCTGCTGGCAGGATCCCCAGTGTTTCGCGCGATCGTATGTAAGGGGCTCGGCGCAGTGGCCACTCGAAAAGAGATCGACCAGATGAAGCTGAATACGCCGCAGGTAAAACTGTTGATTGCTGCAGGAAACATGACAGATCATATGATGAACCACTGTTTGCGTTATGCTGATTGCAGAATTCCACCACCGTCGCTAAAGTGCACCAGTCTGCTCTGAAGCTGCCCGAAGCACTGCAAGCCTTGAATCGCGTGCCATCTCTCTTGAGCTCCATAGGCTGTGCGGATGGTGATCTGGTGGTGCTTATCGGAGGTTCCAATGCCGTGGTCACGCAAGCAGTGGGATTGCTTCGACCGCGTTGTGCCGAGCTGATGATCAAGCACCGTCTTCTGAATGTGTCTTCGGACGAGCTGAACCTGTGTTGGATCGTTGACTTCCCACTGTTTGAGCCGACTGGACACTCTGCCCCGTCTGCTTCACTGCAATCGGTGCACCACCCCTTCACTGCCCCAGTACCCCAGCAAGAGAGCATCGTGAGTGGCGCCCGCGCTGGTGATAACCCCAGCGCTCTGCTTGAGGTTCGAGCTCAGAGCTATGACCTCGTGCTCAATGGACATGAAATAGCCGGTGGCTCCATCAGAATCCATACGGAGAGCTTGCAACGGCACGTGTTTGGGCTGTTAGGTGCAGACACCACCGTGTTCAACCATCTGCTGGACGCCTTCAGATGCGGGGCTCCGCCACATGGCGGTATCGCGCTGGGGCTGGATCGATTTGCGTCCTTGCTGTGTGGGGCAAGCTCTATCTCGGATGTGATCGCGTTCCCTAAAACCTCGTCGGGACAGGACTTGCTGTCTCACGCCCCGGCAGCTGTAGCGCCATCAGCCCTGGCTGAATATCATCTCAAAGTCGACAAGCAGTGACCAGCCAGCCTGGTTGAGCTCTCATCTGGTATCACTTGTGCACTGTCCAAACGAATACAAAGGTGAATACCACCTGAAGATCGGCGTTCTATCTTGAACGGGAAGGCGTTCTCGCACGCATCAGCCGCAATGAACGCCACGTCCAAGGATAATTCGAGCGAGCAGGAGCTCAAACTGCTCGCTCTAACGTATGCGACATGTCAGAATAGCATTGCTGCGCGCGCTTGCGACTTTGCGCCTGCGCCGCCGCCGTCACTGCGCTTGGTATAGCATTACCCTCACCAACTTCATCTGACGTGTTGGTCCGATAGGCCCGACGAATCGAAGCACTATGTAGCCTTCAAAGCGATGGTGGAGGAACATTTCCGCAAAGTGGAGGCTTCGATCCCTGCTGGAGACGCAGACGGCGCTGGTATGACATGCTTGCAAGGCACGGTTTGATCGCTGTGTAGCTGTACTCACACTAGTAATGGTGCTGCACTGTGGGCAGTGGCATCCCGTGCACGGTTAGCACGCGAGCGTGCGTTTTGCGATCCCTATTGTCTGAGGCGGTATCTGCGCGCGACAACGTGGAAGGTCGACAAATCCTTCGCTCGTCTGCTGGATACACTGCAGGTACATTCACTGTCAGTGAGGTGGTCTGCACGGCGTTAGTCAGTAGGTCTACAGCTTGTGCAAGCCTGCATGTCCGTTGATAAGGGTTGCATCGTGCACCATGTGCTGCTGCTCATGACTGGTTGTTCAATGGCATCAGTGGCGCACCGATATGGCAGTGCACAGCTTGGTTGAGCAGCACCTAGGACTACTCAAGCATCAGGCCAGCACCGGCAAGATGTATGTGCGCGGTGAAGATGATGAAGGACATCCTGTCATCTGCATGCTTCCCTCCAGGTATGGACATGCAGCTTGAACGTGCAGGTTGAATGTGCCCGCCAGTGTCACTCCATTGTGTTCGTTTCACCCGCTCAGGGAGGCTGCCAACCAGCGCGAGCACACCGCTAACCTGCAGTACCTGGTATACACGATGGAGCGTGCTGTGTCCATGATGGATCGAGCCAGGGGAGTCGAGAAGTTGGTACATATCTCACGCTGCGTGTGGCATCAACTCTGCTAGGACCTCACCTCAGTTTGCTCTGGCTTGTTCAGATCATCCTGGTGGACTATGTGGACTATAGCATGCGCAACGCTCCAGCGTTCAAGACATCAAAGGCTACACTGGATATTCTAATGGTGAGTGGACTGGGGCAACCGCGTCTTCATGTATGACTTGCAAATCCTCTGCATTAGCATGAATGAATGGCTGTGCTAATATACGAGTCTGCTCGTTGCAGAATCACTATCCAGAGCGGTTATACAAGGCTTTCAACGTGTCTCCTCCGTGGTGAGTTCTCATTGGTTGTACGGTGCGGGGATCTGAATGCCTGGATCTGTGGCAAGACTGGTCAGCATTGATCTCTCAATGTTCGTATGATAATCACCGCAGGGCGTTCTGGGCGTTCTGGAAGCTGATCTCCCCCTTCCTGGATAAGGTGACGCGGGACAAGGTCATCATGGTTACCGGTAATGTTTGACTGGTTGGGGTGATCGAGTGGCTCGTCATGCTGAGCGTATTAAAGTGTATGCTGCATGAATCACCTGTGCCTGCAGGTGATGAGGCCGCTCGATCAGCGGAGCTAGATAAGCATATCCCGCGAGCTGCCCGCAGGTAATGGCAGCCTTGCATCGTCTATGTGGGATCTTGATCGATGCAGAGCATGCTGATTGAATATCGTCACGTGGCAACAGTGCTGCTTTCGGAGGCACTGATCAATTTGATTGCAAGCTGGACTCGTGTCGGGATGAGTATTGGAAGGGCGTTGGCGATGAGGCCAAGCAAGTGTCATATGTGCCCCCAGCAGGGACAGCTGCTGAACCATCAGGTAGCTATGCGTCGATCAATGATCATGCTGCTCCGTCAGGCGCTCAGTCTGGTATCTGCTGTGTTGGGCCTATCTTCTTGACCGCAGAGACAGACGGCAGAGAACCTGAGGATGTGCCAGCTGACGATACTGATGCAGCTGCAGCTGCTGGCAGTGCCACAGCGGCCAGCACTTCACAACAAGTCGCGCCTTGATTGGTGTCGTGGTTGATGTGATGTCGATCTGTGAATCTGTGCCCTTCTGTCGTGTATTTGTTTTCAGAGGTCGTACCGTATACTGTATGTGCGCAGAGCGTTGACGCTTTCAATTCAGCTTGAGCTGATTCATGATTATCTTCTGGCTCGCTGATTGTGAAACATTCATGAACCCATCCCACGCTGCAGAAATTTTGAATCGCAAACCAGTTGTCGCTGTCATGATCAACACAACCACTTCTGCTCGAGGTCGTTACATTATGAAGGGAGTGGGGAATTGTTGCGCGTGTGTTGGTTGCAAAGCCTGAAACTTCGCGATAGCAAGCGCGTAGCGAAGGACCACACGCATTGCAGTGCAGTGTCGACATACAGGTGCTTGACCGTGCACCAAACCATTTGACTGGCTGTTCAATTTGAACGAAATCGTCCCGTCGCGTGCTCGTCTGGTGGCTGCAACGCGATCCGTTTACGCTGGATTTGATACTTGCTCATCAGACTATGCAAGTACAGGACCTCGACGACTGCACCAGTTTGCAGGCTGTGCTGGTTACTGGTAATGAAGACGATGCGGCTGCTTCTCCGATGCAGAGTCAACTCCACCCCAGTCCCCTGCCGAAGGTAGCAGACTCAGCCACAGATTCACCATCGAAGATGGCAGATCAGCCTCATCGATTCACATTCGGTAGCCTTCAACTGTCTGCGCTGAGCCCTGCATCTAAAGAGCTGGATGGTAACAAGCCATCATCAGCCTGGGCCAGCAGCTCCAGCATGCAAGGGACTGGTATCCCAACCGTCGATCTGCCGTCAGGCAGGCTCTCTACTTCAGCTGCACATAACCCCAGTCACATGACGGGTATGGCACACGGTGCCAGTGCTGTAGCTGCCTCCAATCTATCATTAGCCAGTCGACAGCTAGTCTCATCTCTATCAACAGTGACGCACCGCTTGACCTCTGAAGCAGGGGCTCTAGACAGCACAGGTGGTACAGGCTCTGGTGCCATGCTGCATGGACTAGGGGGGCCACGACCAGGACCTCGTCACCTCAGTGTCAACTTCGGCAACAGTGCCCTGCGTAAGAGCCCAGCGGCTCACACTCGCAGGCAGTCCATCCAGCTGCAGAACAGCAGTGTCGGTGAAGCCCAACAGGCGGATCAGCTGACGTTCATGCAGTGGCGAGAGCGCCTGCAGAGCAGAGGAGTGCACACGAGCGCCATGTGGGTGGTGGATCGAGAGCAAGAGACTGCAGAGGTGGTCGATATTGACTTTGCAGAGCAATCTCGTGTGAGCAAGGCACAGCCATCCGGCACCGGTGTTGGTGGTGTTGATGACTCCGCAGGCAGTCCCAGTGCTAGCAAGCAGCAGTCAGCAGCATGGTTGAGGCCCGGCAGGCTATCCGGCCTGTCTAGTCACAACGCCACAGGTGGTCTTGGTCTAGATACGGGCACGGGTCGATCACCCAGACTCCGCATATCCACTGACCTGTCTCAAGGTCGTGCTGCATCAATGGCCGCTCAGATGGCGTCACCGCGCCCATTGCCCTCACCTTCAAGCATGAGCACCAATGCTGGTGCATCATCATTCGTTGCTGGTGCAGGCGGGGCTGGGATGGGACCAGCGTCCCCGCTGTCGCTGGACTCTGATCACGGTGCGGCAGACACGGCTGCGGCTACTGCGCTGTGGAATGATGTGGGCTCTGCAGCAGCTGCTGCACGCAAGACTGCTCGAGTCAGAGTGGCAGAGAGCTTCAGGGTATGTAGAGCACTCAGCTGTGTGTACTGTGGTGTTGAGAGTGCCGCATGAGTACTGCGTGTGTTCTGATGACCGCAGTCACTACAGTGCAGTATATTGACTGCAAGATATCTTATCATTGACAGGCTGAGGTCGTGCCTGAAGTTGACGAGGAAGAGCAGTCCCAGCAAGACAGTGATGACACCAAGGACAGTCACTCTGGTGCGGCGTCCTCTGGTAATCTGCAACCACCCGCCAACAACGGTGTGCGTAGATCATCGGTATTCCTGTCGCCAGCGCGTCGGGCTCGCACTGCTGATGAAGACAATGGACAGGATGCCATGGGAGCAGATGGCCTCACGAGCACAGCGGGTCATAAGCCGAGCAGCTCGATACAGGCTACTGGAGCAGCGAGTGCAGGCAATACCTCTGACCTATCGCTGCCATCAGCAATGCATGCTGGGGCCGGATCACCTCTCACCACCACAGCCACATCTGCATTGCCGATCACCAGCAGCAGCCATGGCAACGCTAGCAGCATGCTGTCAACCGGCATGATGATGGGGTCATCGCTGGTGGGGGTGCCGCTGGAGATATTGCCTGAAGTGTCTGAGCGATCGTCCCCCGTCACCACAGTGCGTAGACAGATATCCATCGAGACGGGGACCTCATCCGCAGCAGCTCGTTCAGTGAAAGCGACCGCTACCCCCAAGGACAACAGCATGACACCAGCTGCTGGTGCAGTAGACGACGCGTCAGAAGAGATGGCATACGTGCAGCAGTTCATCAATCAGCGCCGTCAGTCTGGTAGCACTCCTCACAGTGCTGGGCCCATGGGCACCTTCAGCTTGAAGCATCAGCAGCATCAGTTTCAACAGGCGGCATCCACAGGGCACCCTGCTTACAACAGCAATCGTACCAATGACAACCCCCTGTTTTCACCCAACAGCGCTGAGGAGCGCAGACCGCATCATCTGCGCCTGAGGTCACGCGCTAGCGAGAAGTCAGGTCTGCAGTCCTCTCCAGGCACTCCACTGGGTGCCGCAGCTGGTTCAGGCTTCAGTCCCGTCAGCAACACAGGCGGTAATACACAGGGAGCTGGCTCCAGCTCCAGTCCGGCACATCACCCGCATCGCTCCCGCCCAAGCGAGGGCTCCGAGATATCGGGCCGAGTCATCCGTTCACCCTTGATGAGCAGAAGAGAGTCGGTGGTCACCACTGGCTCGAGTATCTCCCGCACGGGTGCAAATGCGTTCGGGGGTTTGACTGGACAAACCGCCGCTGCCGCTGCCGCCTCCGGAGCTGCCGGATCGATGCCAGTCTCAACACGTGTGCCCTCCGACGAGAGCAGCGGAGCCAAGCGGAGCTCTGAATCATTTTCAGTTGAACGGACTTCGCGCAGCAGCAAGCGCAATTCCGACGCGCTGCGCATTCCAATCCAGATTGAGGACGTGCGAGTCACTGCTGATATCGTGGAGCTATCACCCAAGCAGCAGCAGCAGCAAGGAGATGGACAGCCTCACTCTGCACCAGCCGGTGGCTCCAGCACCCCACAGTCTCCTGGTGGAATGAAATCCTCTGACGCGTGGCAGCGCGAGCCGTCAGGACCATCTGTGAACTCCTCAGCCGAGTCCGCGGAGGTAGCGGCTGCAGTGATGGCATTCGCTGCCAAGGTGGAGGCGGGCTCAATGGTGATGGGCAGGCGGAGCAGCAATGTTTTCTCAGTGAAGCTGGATAATGAGCCGTCAGCGATGCTAGTGGAGACAGTGACTGCATCAGTAGCTGCAGCTGAACTGAGGGGTAGTGCCAGCAATCAGGCCATGCTGGCTAGAGAGCGAAGCAGTGACAACTTGATGATGACCACCACTTCGATCAGTCAGAGGACACTCATGGCTGCTGATGTGACGCCTTCAGCTGCTGCTGCAACATCACACACACTGCATGCACCAGTACCATCCAGAGGCAGCAGTGCACCAACGGTTGCTGGCACAACAGAACTCAATATCGTCGCGTCCACAACAGAGTCTGTAGACCCCTCAAACAGTAGAGCAGTGGGTGGCTCGACTCCTCAGCTGACAGTGAATACTGCTTTGACTCCAGCCGGTGGCAACAATGTGACTGCAGGTCTGGCAGCAGCCGTCAATCAGAGTCCGAAAGGATCGCTGATCACCCCGCCTCGCAGACCCAGCGTGCAGAGCAAGAAGGCAGAGCCGGCAGGTGATATGCCAGCCTCTGTCAGCGACGACTCCGTGCTGGTGGTAGACTTGAAATCTGTTGCTGCTGCTGCTCCGCATGCAGTATTAGCTACAGCTGCTGTTGACTCCTCATTGGCTCAATCGGATCAGCTGGGCTCCAGCGCACCCGCGGATCAATCAAGCAAGGACCCCAAGTCTGACTCCGCCAAGGTCGTTGAGAACCATGCTAATAGAGATGATGGCGAGCGCTTGAATGATCAGCGAAGAAGGCGTTCTCGCAGTCCCGCTCGACGGCATCAGCGTAAGGACGAGGGTGGACATGCTGGTGACGAGCGACATGGCGACAGCAGATCAAGAGGCCCAATGGACGACCATCACAGTCCCAAGGAACGAGCTCATCGTAGAGATTCCGATCGAAGAGACAACCTTGATCATCGCTCCGCCGCCAGAGATCATTCTGATCGCAGGAATCGTCGTGAATCCCCGAGTCCTGACCGCAACAAACGCGCTGAACGGCCGCGTGATCGCTCAGATCATCATCGCGACCAACCTGATGACACGCCCAGGGACCGCAGCCCCCGGTCAAGTCGCGAGCGTACTCGAGACTCAGTATCCCCGAAACGCAGCTCCAGCAAGCGTGCTAGCGACAGTGCAGGCAAACGTGACTCAGCAGACCACGATGCCAGTGGTCGAGAGCGTCGCCACAGCAGCCGCCGTGAAGATGATGATGACCGTGTTACAGTAGGCAACAGTGGTGGAGCAAGTCGCAGGTCTACCATCAAGCAAGCAGAAATGCTGTCAGATCCCGCATCACCACGTGCGAAGCCAACAGGGCGGACTCCACGCGTGCCATCCAAGGGCAGTGACAGTGACGATGATCACACTGGACCTCAGCAACGCACCGCTCTGCAAGGGCCCTCACGATCACCCACCACGGGACAGCGACGATTGGTGACCAGTCAACGAGCTAACGTGTTTCGAGCTCGCATGGCCTCACTGGTGGCGCACTCGGATCCTGATCATGAGGCCAGGCTGCACAGGTGGAAGCGAGCTCAGAGCCCTTCTTCTGCTCGAATGGATGCTCCGAAGGTCTCGTCTCCGAAGGGCTCGGTATCCAGTCCAAAAAGCAAGTCTGGTAAGCGGCGCGCAGTACAGGCCTCCGTGGAGGTGTCTGTGGCGATGTCGCCCAGGGCAGGTGATCCAGCTCATCAGCGTGATCGTCGAGATCAGGATATGAAGCACAGCTCCCAATCTTCTTCTGTGGCACAGCGCACTTCTCCGGATTCATGGCTCCGGGGGATCAATGATTTGCGGCAGCCGAAGCAAAAGCGCGGCAACACTGGCGGTGCCCAGCTGAACGAGAACTTGGAGTCTTTGGATGACGAAGTCAGAGTCCGAGTTCTGCCTCCCGAATTCGAACGACCCTTACGACATGGTGTAGCAGCCTTATTTGACTCCGATGACGATCGATGGCACAAGCGCCCACTGCGTGAACAGAGTGACGATGACGAAGAGAATGGTGATCTAGAGTCACATGACTGGGACAGTGATCTCCCGCTCACGGTACATCGCTATGCGGAGCTCAAGCGACAGCTGCGACAGCGGGCAGCCGAGCTGGCAGCACATGCGGATAGACTGTCGACAGTGGAGTCTGAGGAACCGTCCAGGCGACATCGGTCATCAACCTCCCCTGGGACCTCTTCCCCCTTGGCCTTCGGAACTGCGAGACCAGCATCATCAACAGCAGCAGCTGCAACTGATTATTCACCGTCTATCTCCACCCAACGAACGGGTGAGGGCGGCAAGTCTGCTGAGGCAAAGCTGAGCACAGGTGCTGCATCACCTGACCCTGTGTCATCCCCTCAGCCGGAGGTCAACTCCGGCGGCATGACGGATCATCTGCGGCAGGGTCTACCGGACAATTGGATGGCTTGGCTGGCCAAAGAGGAAGAAAAGTGGTCGAAGGCGTTCCGTGAGGTGCTGTATGTGTCGAGCGAGGCTGAACAGAGGGCTCGAGAGCTGGAGCGACAGCTCAGAGCCAGCAAACACCACGAGAGGATCTACCGAGAGAAGGTAATAAATGAATGCGTCTAAAATGTCTGTGACCTAATGCGGCTGAAATGTGTGTGACCCATTGCGTATAGTGGTTCTGATGCTCGCTGGTGTAATTTATTTTTGACAGCTGGCCCTCCTGAAGAGCAGCTCCCGCGACAGTCGACACGAACGCAGTGAGCTAATGAGCGAGTACCAGCGCTCTCAGCGCGCCTGGATGTTCGAAGTCGATCAGCTGCGTGAAGCCATGGCGGCATGCAACGCTCGCAGCATTGGTCTCAAGCAGTCTGCTGGTACTGCTGCAGTCTCTAAGACACGAGCCGCGCACCCAACTCGCTCCCGATCACCAAACGTGGTGGATACAGCGTATTCCAGACAGCTGCCTCGACATCAACCGCTGCAGGTGAATGTGGACCGACCAGCGCCCAGATCACCGTACCACGCCAGCACGCTGGACCCTTCGTGTCAGATGAAGGTGAAGCTCAGGCTGCGTGATCAAGGAACAGATACCGCCACCAGCGCCATGTCCGACAGTACCGAAGTGTCCCACGACACCCGTGCTCGCCCCGCACGTGCGGATGATGGTGACCGCAGAGGAACCAGATCTGATCGGGCACTCAGCAAGAGGCAGCAGGTCCGTGACTGGATCAGTGACGACGACGCTGAGCAGAGTGATCAGCATCACCGCGCGGAACGCGGTGACCGAGATAGGCGAGCTCAGCGGTATCTCGACGATGATCAGGCATCTGATCGGAGATACGGCTCGAGGGCCCACGGTAATCGATACACTGATCATTCTGCGACGGGCAGTGCGGATAATGTGACCGACGCCACGTACGATGATGATCGAGTTGCTGAGCCACGGCATCACCGCCGGGACTCCAGGCGGTCACACGAGACATCAGGCCGCAAGCATGATCACACTGAGTATCGGCAGTCCTCTGACCATCACAGCTGTCTCTTATACACATC
>ENA-ORBV01016502-ORBV01016502.1-microbial-mat-metagenome-genome-assembly--contig:-NODE-16502-length-10709-cov-5.664880_pt1 | contig 10709 bp, 10 predicted proteins | sample MGYA00237777_ERZ505514 | MGnify/ENA primary metagenome ERZ505514 (study PRJEB26160, sample SAMN06269048) | microbial mat metagenome | isolation source: Oligotrophic lake microbial mat | place...
ATGATACGGCGACCACCGAGATCTACACCTCTCTATTCGTCGGCAGCGTCAGATGTGTATAAGAGACAGTTGTAAAGCTAGCTAGCCATTAGCCTACTTGTGCTGATATCACACTATCGTTGATTGATCGCATGTATGAAGAACAGTGGTATGAATCAAAATTGCCCCAAGGATGATTGACGTCCAGATCATTGATGTAGCTCAAGCAGGCTCTGTTTCTGATTTTGGGTGGCTGCTTTGACGACATTGACGAGAACCGCGGGAGCTGGCCAATGAGGGAAAAAAAACCGTTTCACTTATGTCATGATGGCTTTCTGAATGATCCCTCTCCATGACCTCTTCCTGTGCATGCAGGACTGAAAAATCACCCGTCTGTTCGGGAAAGAGCAACATGATGTCTTCTGGCACCATGCCCTTGGTCTCCGGAAGGAAGACATAATAAAGAACGAAATCCAGGAAAGAGCACCCAGCAAAGAAACAAAAATATCCGGGCCAAGTGATAATGTCGGCGACCGTCAGAAATGTCGAAAGCAAAAGCGATGCCATGCCACCATGGATGATAGAAAACACGCTCATGACTTTGGCACGGACAGAGGTAGGGAAAAGTTCCGGTGGTAAAACATAGTTCACGGGATTTCGGTCATATCCATACCAACCAAAATAAGAACCCACTCCAAGGATCGCAAGGGTTGGGCCCCATGCCTCTATGGCCACAAAATACCCAGCAATCATGAGATTAGCAACGCCGACCCCTGAAGTAATAGGATGGGCAGCGAGAAGCCACACAAGGAGTTAATCGTGATGATGAGTTTGAACTCAGAAAGAGCACAAGAGACTCAGACGTAGAGCCACAAATGGTGATAAAAAACGTACCGGCCAAGGACATCAGAAGCAGCTGACGTCGTCCTTGTCGATCAATCAACTGTCCACCAATAATAGAGCACACAGAAGTGAATGCTGCCAATCCAACCAGAGCGTTCGCTTGATCAAAATCATCCGTGATATTGGCAGCTTCCAATATGCTCAGAATGTAGTAGAGAATAGGTTCGACGCCTGTAACTTGCATAAAGATGGCAACGCCCCAACCCAACCAAAGTGAGAGTCCCAAGGCAGGTGTAGGAGACAATAATTATTTCTCCCCATCCACTGCACTGTTGGGATCGACTACGTAAGCGCGCTCTGCCGCTCGTTGGATGTCGTGGATCAGCACATTCACGTTGAAGTCTAGAGGGTACACTTTTGAGAGAACCGAACAAGCTTCTTCAATTCTTCCATCCAACACCAGCCACCGAGGACTTTCGGGTAAGATACATCTCAAACTGAGGAGCAGCAAAGCTGACATTAACCAACTAATGATGCCGACAAATTCGCCACACGTCCGGATTGGGTGGAAATTGCAGAATCAAAAGTTTGGCCGAAAAGCCAGCCAGCAAACCAAAGCTGGACGCGAGTTGGCTCCAGGAGACAAGTTCCCCCCGATGACTGGCTGGCCATGGCGATAGCTGAGAAATATACAAAGTTTCGAGCTACAAAAGAACAGTGAGGAGGAACAACGAAGGATCAGGAGGACATATTGGTCGTAGGATGAAACATCAACATCCAGGAAGCTGGTTGAGTTTGTTTACCAAGATGCTCAGTCCATATGCAGTTCCAACCAAAGCCCGTCCCACTAGAACCTGAGTGAAGGACTTTGTCGCAGTGATCATAATCAATTGGCCCAAAATGTTGAGAGCACAAGGAGCGCCAAGAGCACAAAGGCGGCCATAAACGTCAGCCAAATGCTGCTGTGCCCCGGCACCGATAATCGATCATTGTTCCAGACTAAAATGTGAATGGGGGTGGAGGCGAGACAGCGGGCCCAGATGGGGCAGGTTGCCATGTATTATTCCGCCACTCAATTCTAAACTTTCCTCAGGTGCTTGTTGATAGTGCCATTACGATATCGTCATGGCTAGTTACTTAGCAGTATATCCTTGGAAAACCAAGCGTTCATCTTTTCCACCCTGCACTCACCATCCGTGTCGTCGCATCGTATGTTTGATCTTCATTGATCATGACCCCCGACCCCCTTACATTCTTGAGCTCAAAGTAATCCCATGCGAGTGCCGGCCGGTCTGGACAAGCCTTATTCACATCGTCGAGGAAATCCGTACCATGAAAGCGCTGCGAGTCAGTGATCAACAAGGATGGCGGAGAAGTTCTACATAGCACTTCGATAACTCGTTTTCCGATTTGCTGAGCAAGCTCTTCATTGTATAAAACATCGGCTGCCACCAATATATCACACGACGGCAACGGTTCATCTGAAAATAAATCAAATTGGACAGGTTCAATAATGTTCCCAAGGCCTGCTTGTTCTGCCCCGAATCTAGATATATGTTTAGTCGATCAAAAATAAACACACAAGTATGAGAGCCACAGCATGCGAGCGTCTCTTCTGCTGCAGATCCGCCAATGATTCATTCATTTTCGTTCGTACCGGAGCAATTCCAATGTCAGCGGTGCAATGTCGATCGCAATCACTTTGGATGCACCCAACATCGCTGCACATTGTGCCTCGACACCCACGCCAGCTCCGAGCACCAATACGGTGGCATTTTGAACCTGACTTTTGCGTCGAATCAATTCTTTGGAAGCCAAAATGGACCCGGGCCACATGACCACGCCAAATCTGTATGTAGTAGCAGAAAATTATGTTGCTGTGTGAGCAAAAATCTGTTGTTTGTTGTCGTCGTCCAATTTATTATTCTGTAGGGAAATGCACTCACGGGTCGCCAATCTTTTTCTTTTCCGCTGCTACTGCTGCCGCTGCGTCCATGCCGCCCCCCTCGGAATTCCACCAAAATTCCATCAGATCCGAAGGTTCTTCCATTTCCCAAACCGTAATTTGATCAATTTCGGGTGTATCAATAGGAACACTTCGACTTCTCACCGGCGTCTTTCCATTCAGTAGTTTCTTTTCTATGGATGCATCATTGTGACCTTCTGGTACGCGCAACGTTATTACAGTCTTGGCTTTTGGAGAACTAAATGCCACGCATTGAGAAAAAGAGACGGACACAAATATCCAACCAAGTGACCCATGGCACATTTTAGAAAAAAAGGCTGTGCTCTGTTTCGTATGTCCAGTGATTTGTTACGCCACTATCTATCTATCCCGTCTATTCGTTTCCAAGCAATAGGTTGGTTTAGTTGGAAGTTGGAGGTGGCTGCATGGTAGCTACTCAGCTCACGGAATGCTGTTGCTGCAAGAAAAATGAGGGTCTGCTGAACTCGACGCGCACAAGCCCTCACCTTTCTGTGAGCGGGTGTGCACTTTTTCATTTGTTACCCAACCTCCCGGAAAGATTCACTTGAGTCGTGCAGAGGAAGCAACACATGCGCCATGGGCAACAGGAATCAATCAATGGATCAAGTTCTATGTACAATAGATGCTCTGTAGATCCTTTGAACAACGCTGATAAGTTAAGCTAGTCTTTAGTCTAAGATCTCTTCCAGGATAAAAGCAAGTGACACCATTGCATACGAGCTACCACTATCAACGACAAGAACAGTACAGCCAAGCATAGGCAATTGATACAGTACAGCATATTGACTGACCATCATGAGCAGCCAGAACAACAGCAGCGAGATATCTTCTACTGCCATTGCCGCTGCTGTCGGAGCTTTGGCCACAACCATATTGGTGGTTCGTGCCGTCAAGCGAAGTTTTTCGCCCAACATTACTTCCAAATTAGCCTGCCGTTGTGACAAAGTCCGAGGGGAAATTTGCGCCAAGGCAGAGGATTCGATTCGCTTGTGGTGTTATTGTGAAGATTGTCGCAATTACGCTACAAGGATTGCCGAATTGGACGACAGCAAGACAACTTCGTCGCCCATGATTTATCCATGTGGCGAGACACATATTGTTCAAGTTTGCAAGAGTGCCTTATCGATACATCAAGGCCTCGAGCATTTGAAATTGGCTCGCAAGACTTCCTCATCTGGTGGGACCGGGATGTTTCGCTATTATGCCAGTTGCTGCAATACACCCATTTTGAATACATGGGATTTTCTGGGATTTGTGGGTGTTTTGGAGGATAATTTGGATTCGGAACGAGAAAAATTCCAAGGGCCGTATTGCTTTTGTACCAAGGAAGCTACCCAAACAATTCCTGTGTCCGACAAAGTGCCGGAAATCAAAGTTCACATGTTCATGTGGAATGTCTTGCGGTATTGGCCGTGGGCCAAAGCTGGACCACTCAACTATTCTCTTAAACCAATCTTATGGGGAGAATCCAAAAAAGTAGAGTGAATATGGCACTGTCCTAGGACGGCGGCATTGAATAATAGAATTTTAAAGATGATGACATAACCTATATATTATGTGTTATTAAAATCAATCGCTCTCGTCGCTTTCAATTGCAAAAGCCGATGGTTCAAAGCTTGGGGGCTGAGATCATTACATAGACCGATGACAGCAGGAAGATGAATCGTATAATCCATTGCTCGTTGCCTAGTAGCGGTGGGGTGACGTATGCTGAGCTTGCCATGGGCCAGTGAGTGGCTACAGACAGAACGAAGGTGTGGTTTCAAGCAGAAGCAGTATATAATGGTAGTGACATTGTACCCCGACCCTTGGCCAGATATGGCTTTGACTGTCAACTATAGCGCGGTACTCCTGGTACACTAGTACGCTCTTCCCATGTTTCAAAGCTTCCGCTCTTCATTCTTTCTAGCATGACTTCTTGAATGTGCCGGCCTATCGTAAAATAATCGCAAAGAGTGATTTGACAATCATCCGGAACTCTCAGTCTAGGGGCAAACCCATGGTCGCGTTTTACGAGTATCAAATCCTGCACTCGGTTTTGCTCGAGAAGGGAATGTTGCTGTCTAGACAATAGCGGCGCTGGCAGGGTACCATTTCCTTTAAACCCAGCAAAGCAGGTGTACTTTCGAAGACGCGGACACCGACAAGAAACACCAACGGACGCTCTTGGCATACCTCGCACATCCAAGACTTCCAGTGTATCCGATTCTACGTGGTAGAGCCTTTTGTAATACAAAGGATGATCAAGGTAGGTTGTCGAAATCGCAAGCTCTCGCAGTGCTGATAAGTCCTTGACGAGCGTGGTAAAGACGTTTCCTTCTATGCGACGGAAGATACGTTCCCGGAGTCCCTCGAAGTGGTAGTATCCAATCATAATTTTAAGTTTCTGAATGGTGGGCCTGGAAAAAAGGTATTCGCTGATGTATTCGGAATAGTCTGGTGTAGTCGACGGAAATGTCATGCATATTTCTAGCTCTTTTAGCTTTGGGCAAGTGAACGAAATGGCATTGTGAAGTTCTTTCTGCGATCTAGCGAAAAAAGACGGCCGGGCAACCGACAAATCAATCGGTTGAAGTTTGCTTCTGCCATCCTTACTGAGACGTGAAATTCTGCCGTAGGTTGCTTGTTCTTGATTTTCTCGATTGACATAGGCTCTCATTTTGTATAGCTGATTTGTATTGCATTTTGTGAGGAGCTGGATCAGTAGGGGTATGTCTGCCAAACTCGCATCAAAGTTGAGCGCTCCGAGGGCTATGTGGTGCCGGCACATCCATTTGATCATCGGCTGGATAACTTTAGGATTCGTGGCAAAAGCGTCCAAGTTAGCATCTACGAGACCAACGGAAGCATCCACCAATGAGTCGAAAGTTTTTTTCCAAGTTTTGGATACCGTGCGTAGCTGACTGTGAATTGTAGCGACATGGGACCACATCCATACAATGTTGGTCAGGGGTGGCAAATTGATAGGCCTGCTGTCCTCTTCTTCTGCCTCTGGTTCTCCCGCCAGAAAGGAATAAATGATATTGCAGCATTCTCTGTCTATCATTCCCACTGGGTCAGCCTTCTTTCTGTGGGTACCACCACTACTATTTGCAGGAACAACAACAATAGGCTGTGCACCACTTTTCCTCCAGGGCAGAGTTTCACCTACATCATCTTTCACGGCAATGGATACCTTGATCCAACATCCTTGCAAAGGAATTTCCACAACCACCGCTTCTTGATTGTTGTATTTACGTTTGGTACCATTCCCACCCGACAGTCGAACAGTAGCTCCCACCTGAATTAGTGGACTTTTTTTCTTGGTCTCTGCACTTTTCGACGCACTGCCCCCACGGTGGCTTTTCCGTGGGCGAATAGTTTTTTGCCCTTTCATTCTTTTGATGTATCACAAAGTCTGCTAACTGTTCCTTCATCCATGTAGAAAACTGTCTCTTTTCTATCGCCTCCTTTCTTGCCTTTTAGACGAGAGACGAGGTGAGATTTCTTGAGAGTCGTTTGCGTTGATCCCATCTGAAACGGCAGGATGGATTAGCTGAATAGCAGCTGCATGGTGTCACGATCAAGGCGCACCCATGTTGTTGTCGACATCGCTACTTTTTCTCTAAAAAAAAGAACCGGCCAAGATATCGCGGTGTCTTTCATTCCCGAGCAGGACTGACGTGGGACTGTGCGCGTCGAGTTTTTGAATTTGTGACCCTCATTTTTCTTCCGAGACCATTCAAGATTCATTTGAAGATGATAGAGACCACGATCGATAGTAACTTTTTGCCAATTGTCGAGAAGGAGGGAGAAGGTAGATAGCTCTCAATTATTCTAAAATGGAACCCGCCAGACCTCAATTAATAATAAAATAAATACAATGAAGACGCATAAGGCAACAAAACAATCCATATCCACTCTTGTCCTACTGCAACTTTCAATAGTAAACGCAGTCAGGCTACGTCCGTTAACCACCCGTGCATGTGCAACAACTTTTTGTACCAAATCCATAATACCAAAGATTGGCCGAGGCGGCGGAGACGGATCCTACATTCAATCCAATCCAAACTACGACCGATATCTCCCGCCGACGCTAGATGATCTGGAAAATAATCATATCCAAAGACCACAACAACAGTATAATGACCCGTATGCGTCCTACTCGGTACAACAACCACCCAAGCCGATCTCGCAAGCCATACAAGAATTTGCACAACAATTGTACGCGACAAGTCCGACTCTTTTTTACGGCACAGCATCCTCCTTGGCCGTCTTTATCTTGTGGCAAATTCCGCCACTATCGGCAATTTTGAGAAGTCATTTTATTTGCAGTCAGTACAACTTGCGGCACAAACGCTATCATACTCTACTGACAAGTATGATTTCCCACAACTCCTTATCCCATGTGGCGATGAACTTGTTTGGATTTTTTACCTTTGGAAAGAGTGTGGAACCCATACTGGCAAGAAACGATGTCTCCTTTTCTGCCTATTGTCTACTGGCAGGTATCGTGGCCAATTTCTTCTTTTTGACCATTCACCCCCAGGGATCTTGCATTGGCTTATCGGGAGTCGTCTTGTCCTTGTTGGCCTTGGATGCGCGCCTACATCCTTCCAAAGAAATTGGATTTGTGGTTCGATTCATTCCAGTTCGATTGCCTGCTCAATATGCCCTGACGGGATTGTTGGTGTGGTCCGTGGTCGGAATCATGGCAACCTTGTATGGAAAAGGTGGTGGGGATGGCATTGCTCATGCGACTCATTTGGCAGGTATACTCTTTGGTTTGGGCACTTACGAATTGCTGCATCGAGGAATTTGGAGAAAGATCGTGCGGAAATGGAAACGATTACGAAAGGCAGGGGAAAAACAATCGTATGTAGGGAAACCCCATTTTTAGATTCGACAATCCCTGTGTTAAAAGCTAGGAACAACATACCAATAGATGTACACAAGACAAAGAAGTTCAAAAGATGTTTAGGCTCCTCATCTTTGACACTTCTTGCATCGGTATGTCGCCCACTAAGTCGGGGTGATGTTTGATGGAATTGCTACCTATGTAGCGCTGTCTTCTTTCCCCCAATACTAGCTTTGAGAATCCTCACGATTGGAATAGTTTTTGTTTCAAATGTCTTTGGTAAATCTGTCGCTATTTAACTACGAACTAGCTAGCTAAGTCCGCCCCTGACGGGTCGGTAGCTGGTTAGAGTAAAGGAGTTGCTTACTGTTACACAAACACAAACAGTCATGCGAGACATCTTTTTCTCGGATGAGCGTGGTTGTCTCCTTGTTGGATACTCTGTTGTGATTCGCCCGGGTGGTTGTAACTCCATTTCGAAGTGATCCATGACTGACGAGTAACTGACGTGTGCCTCGCCCCGTGGATCTGTGATTTCACAAAAGATCAATACGATCGATCCATGCAGAGTCAAGTATGTATTACCAATAGCTGCATGCATGCATAACTTTGAAGGAAATAAACCATCAATAATAATAACAATTCCCGACAAATTAATTCCAAATTAAATAGAAACCATGTCTCTCGCTACTACTAGTAGAATTGTCACAAATGCTGCACGCAAACATGTGCTTCCCTCTGTAATCCGCCGTACGTTTGCGGGCGCCCCCGCCTCTACGGAAAATTTGGTCAAGACGTCTCTCTACGACATGCACTTGGAATTGGGAGGCGACATGGTTCCCTTTGCGGGGTATACCTTGCCCGTTTTGTACAAGAATGGCGACAATGGCGGTGTCATGAAGGAGCATTTGTGGTGCCGAGCAGAAGGCAAAGCTGCACTCTTTGATGTCTCGCACATGGGACAGATTCGTTGGCATGGAAAAGATCGCGTCGCCTTTTTGGAAACCCTCGTGGTAGGTGATATTGCTAGCTTGAAAGAAGGACAGGGATGTCTTTCCTTGGTGACGAACCAAAATGGAGGCATTATTGACGATACCGTGATTACCAATGCGGGCGATCACATTTACATGGTCGTCAATGGAGCTACCAAGTTTGGAGACATGAAGCATTTCCAAGAACAAATGGATGCTTTTGATGGAGAAGTCTGCATGGACTATTTGGAAGATTCCATGCAACTATTGGCCATTCAGGGACCCGGTGCTGCCGCTGCCGTGGCGAAATTGTTGCCATCGGATTTTGATATGGTCAATATGCCCTTCATGACGGGACGTGCCACTACCTTGGATGGAATTGACAAATGCCGCATTACGCGGTGCGGATACACGGGAGAGGATGGATTTGAAATCGCCATGCCAGAACAACACGCTGTCTCGATTGCTTCCAAGCTATTGGAGGATCCTACTGTGAATCCCACTGGTTTGGGAGCTCGTGATTCGCTTCGTTTGGAAGCAGGTCTTTGCTTGTACGGAAACGATCTGGATGAGACGACAACGCCCGTGGAAGGAAACTTGACGTGGACCATGGGAGGAAAGGATGGCCGTCGTCGTACCGAGCAAGGATTTTTGGGAGCCGATAAAATTTTGACTCCCGACGGCAAGCTCAAAAAGACGACCCGCAAAAGAGTGGGAATCTTGGGTATGAAAGCTCCGGCCCGTGAGCACGCGGAAATTTACGATGAATCGGGAGAGACCAAAATTGGAGAGGTCACATCCGGAACCTTTTCGCCCTGCTTGAAAAAGCCCATCGCCATGGGATATGTAGAATCAAGTTATCAGAAGGCCGGAACACCAGTGCAAGTCAAGATCCGCAACAAGATGCAAAAGGCCGAGGTCTCAAAGATGCCTTTTGTGGAATCCAGATATTACCGTGTTCCCGAGTAGTCAATTTTTGGTTTCTTTTTTGAATTTGAAAAGTTTGCGGTGTTTCTTCCATGTTAACTGCAAGCGTGCTATATGTACCTCTCCAGCCAGTCCTCGCCATAATATCCTTACCAAAAAAAACTTACCAGAACATTACCAGAGTAGGAAATGCGATTTCCCGATCAACTTTTATTAAAGATATACCTGCCTCCTTGCTTAAAGGGTTATTGACTTTCCTGCTTTGAACTTTAAAAAATTAAGAAGCCGCTGGCCATGTTTTATTACACTTCCAGGATTGTACAGGAGAAGGGAGGGCGATATTTACTGCTGCTTCTTTCCTACAACTGGTATTGTAGCCGTCGCAGGAACTGGACGTCCGCTTTCAAAATTTCCTTTGCTATCCAGAATGCCATAACTGAGCGACATTTATTTTCGTTGAAGCCCAGCGCACTAAAGCTATGCTTCGTGGCAAACGTCAGTTGTGACCGGTCTTCACATCAAGTTGGGTTCCACTCAGATGATGATGATGGATGACAAGCGCAAGGAGTCCCCGTGCCCACCTATCAGGATGTTCATGATTTCCAACCTAGCCAGCCCCTACCGCACAGCATTCATCTGACCCGATCCCGCAAATATGCGTTTTGCCAGTTTCTACAGTACGCAGCCGGAGCCACCAATACCCACATGAGCAAACGGAACAATCACTACCTGGTTCGGCCACACTGCGCTTGATCAGCCTCCAAGAGCACTACAATGCAATGCATGATACCATTCAATTGCAGGAATGCCCTGCCTTGCTGACGGATCCCAACACCTGGCTCATGCGTAACTGTGATTATTGTAGACGCCCAGGCTCCTCCCTTGCGACACAGTTTTTTTCTTCTCGTGGAGATCACACAAGGAAGAAGGGTCGAATAAAGACGCACACTTGTAGGTGTGTCCCACGACTGAACGATTCCTTGGCCGCTCACTTCTTCTTTCTCCGCCGCGAGAAGAACAAGGCGGCGATGAAACCAAGCCAAATAAATGCTGTTGATTGTCATTCTTCTTCTGGCAACATGCATGGATACCAGCATTGTGACCGGCGGTTGTCTTCGACTGAGGGGTGCCGTGACCGGTCGTCTTCCGTCGGCAAGCTTTGGGA
>ENA-ORBV01016504-ORBV01016504.1-microbial-mat-metagenome-genome-assembly--contig:-NODE-16504-length-10707-cov-5.490499_pt1 | contig 10707 bp, 7 predicted proteins | sample MGYA00237777_ERZ505514 | MGnify/ENA primary metagenome ERZ505514 (study PRJEB26160, sample SAMN06269048) | microbial mat metagenome | isolation source: Oligotrophic lake microbial mat | place...
TGCTGTCAGTTCAACAAAATTGAGAAATTGAGCGACCAGGCAGCGAACAAGTTGGCGACCTAAAAAATTGACTGGCTGCGGATTTGAATTTACTCAAGACACCAATTAGCTAGAACCAGTGCTGTTTTTTTCACAGTGAAATCACTGTGGAGGGAAACAGTTGAAATTGGATCAATGCGACTGCTAGGGGGAGACAAGAAAGCCCCACACAAATTTTCCGCAGAACAGTGCCATGTAGATCACTACCAGGATTGCCGTAGAATCACATTGTCGTGAACAAACAAAATCCCGATCTCACGAACATTGGAGGATCTTCCTCAAAAATAGACAATCAAAATTTGTATAGTAAAACAGCACATTTTTTTTAGACATGTCATAAGCTAAGAACACGGTGTGCCTAGTTTGACATTGACTGCTATCTATCCTAAATGATAGCTGAAAACCCTCTTTACAACATCCCCTAAACAGATGTGCATTTCGAGGGGGCATAGCTAGCAAAACTAGCTCATCTTCGATTTGCCCCTTGAATAAAAAAGGATCCCCTTTTTTCATTCATTGTGAAGCACACAGCACAACACTGACGTCATGGACATGCCCAAAAACATTAGTTGGGTTTTCCGTCAGTTTTCCCACATTTGCCTGGTACAAAATGTACTAGGGCTACGTGTCTTCCTGAAAACTTTCCTTAAACTAGTGCCTGGTGCATCACCAGCAATTTGTATGGAGACAAAATTCTCGTTTCAGGTCTCCCAAATGCCTTTGCAGTGGGCATGCTCATGTGGATCTATTTCTAAAGAGAGTAAATGGGAAAATGTTGACAGTTCATTGGCCCTAGCAAGGGCCAGCACATGTGCTGGTCCTTGAGGAGGGGATGTTGCAGCAGAGGGGCAACAAATAGTTTGGAGCACTCCTCCTCTTGTTGAAGATGCTGCGCCACTGGTTGAAGTGACAGACAAGCTTGCCCAATCTGCACTTTTGCACCTGATGACAAACTCTAGGATGGGTAACAATAAACAGAGCCAAACCTGAGCTTAACAGGTCTCACCATGTGTTTGTGATGTCGAAACTTCAGTGTCATGGTGTGCAGCATGCAGTGACAGATGGATTTAGTTGGATGAAATGAATCCAAAAATGATGAGGACCATGTAGGCCACCATGCACCACTTTGTTGTTCAACAAGAAATGTGCCCATCCATGTGCCTGGGAAACTTAAATGGCAGAGCAAAGGAAGTCGCTGAGCTGATGACTACAATTAAGCATGTCAGCCATGACAACTGCAATGTCTGAAATGACATCTTCAGTTGGAAAACATTGTCGATAGCAAAATGTGTCTCAAGCTGTGCAAAAAGGGATTGTGTTTTAGAAATAGAAACAATTGGCATTGTATCATGTTGATTCATGGTGGCTGGCACGCTAGTAGAATCAATCAATTGCAGTCTGCATGCAGCTAATGTTTGATGGTGTTGTTGCTCATTTGTTTTAATGTCATTTGCAAGAGAATGTGGCAAAAAAAAATCTGCTTATTTTTATGCCATCTAATGCTTTCTTTCAAAATGGGTGGCAATGTGTTTTGTAGATTTGCAATGTTTTGAGTGAAGTGAAAAACTCTCTTCAGAGTTCAATTGCATCATGTCACAATTGAGCAAGTTAAGGCAAGAATTTTTGTTACCATTTCTTTTTTATCTAATGATACTGCAAGCATGGAATTCAAAGGAAAGATCAATGCTTCTCATTAGTTTGTCTTTGTTTCTTTTGTCCATTTGTTTCATCATGACATCAATGATTGTTGCGATCCAAAAACAACTTTCGTGTGCAACTCTGTTGCACAGAATAAAAAATATAGAATGACTGCTTCCTGGTGGTGCCTCTAAGTCAACTTTGAAAAATGGAGACAAGCTTGCTTGATATTCTTTTGCTGGGGCACCCATGTGAGCAGTGTGATTTGAATTAAAATTTGGGCAATGATTGATCTAGTGGTTGCAGAGACAACTTGTTGAATCAAAATTCAAATCAATGCCGTCAATGCAAAATGTTGGCATCTTGAAAGCAGTACTTTCTTTAGCCTCTGTGCATAGTTCTGCCCTCAGACCCCAATCTTTGTTGTCTCCAGAGACCAAAATAATGAAGCCTGGCTACAAGTGGTGCTTGGTGTCTTTTTGAGTTGTCAACCAATTCAATCATCAATGAATGAATCATGAATCACAATTATCCTGATGTACGACTCGTCTGTCTGCATCCCTTTGCTTGTAATTCGAAATTCTGTTGTTGGCCGACGCGCCGGCAGGCTCCTGCCATTGAAATGATGCAGCGACCAAACTCGAAAACTGTTGTAGCGCAGCGTCCGTCCTTCTCGAGTTGCGCATGCTACGACTGTGTGGTACTATGCCGTGCCGCCAGTAGTGCGACAGTACTTGAAACTGGTTGTACTGTGTATGTTGTGCAATACGCGAAAGAGTAGACCTGAGTTGAGTTGGGCGTGTCGATGCTTGTTACACTTGACTGACTTTTGTTATAGTTTGTTACTTCTGTATCTAGCTGGTAGATGGCTAGCTAACAAACAACAAAGAAAAAGAAAGCAGAGTAGATAGCTTGGTTGAAATCTTACAAAGACCGAGAGCTATTGATCTGTCTTGAGAAACAGATCCCCAAGTCTGTATATATAGTACGTTGCGGACGAAGCTCTGTCTGCCTAGAGAAAACGAACAAAAATGATGTCTTTACTGGATGGATCCGGTATGACTGGAGACATTTGGTCCACTGGTGCTTTTGCTGTGGAGTCACCCTTAAAAGACCTCCTGGACAGTGGTAACTACTCTCTGGAGCAGCTGCTGGCGGAGGACGAACTTCTCCAAGAATTGAGAGGTTTGCACCCACAATTGCTGGACTACTTTTCAACGGAAGAAGTGGTAACCTCGCTAGTGCGCTACTTGATTCTAGATCCCAATAAGGACACCCTTCCCAAACCAGTATCGGAATCCACTCCGGCCACACAACGAATTGAAGGTGCACTTGTAGGCGAAACAAAAGGAAAAGCGGAGGAAGAAAAGGAGAGCGACGAGGAACAAAAAACCGAAGAGAAGCCAAAGGAACCAGGAAAGTGGCTATTTCAACATCTAGAAGAAAGGACAGGTGACAAAGAAAAGCATCCTGAAGCAAATCCTGACAACAAATTCATTCGGTTTCCATACATGGCCTGTGAAATAATATGTTGCGAAATCCAAGGAGTATTGAACGTTCTAGTGGATGGTTTTCTACCACCAGGACAAGCATCTAACCCAGAGCATGGAGGTGATATTCAACAAAGAAACGAACAGCAAGAGTCACAGACAATCGCTTCAACTAGTGGAGAAGAAAAGCTGACAGAAGTACCTCCGCAAAGTCAGCCAACAGATGACGGCGAACAACAACCAAAGCAGCCACAGGAATCGAGACAACGCATATTGGACTTGTTGTTCTCTGTTCTGTACGATGCGAAGGTTGGTGAACTGGATGACTATCGCGCGGGGTATCTGGAAAAGATACTATCAGTCTTGTTTCGAACGAGACCCCAGGCGATGAGTGAATACATGAATACAGGCGGCGGGAAAGGCAGTGTGACTATGATGACAGCAATGTTTCAGCACTTGTATTCGAATTCCATCATGCAGCTTGTACAAAGACTTTTGCTGCCACAACCGCTGCATCTACAGCAAAAAGCAGCCAACAACATCGACGACGGTGAAGATGATGACGACGACGATGACGGAAATCTCATTCTTAGTGCGGAGAGCGCCGCTATCCTGGCTGGAGATGCAGACGACGAAACCAAAACGCTGCAGTGCAACTGGTCGGAATCCGGAGTTGCACTTGACATGCTGTTGGGTCCCTTGTTTGATTCATACGCATCGTCATCATCCGCCATGGAGGCGGTTGAGTCAACAACAGCAACTCTTTCGGAGGACGAGGAAGAACAAAGGCTTAATTTGTGCCAAAACATATCGGAAGTACTCATTACTATCATCCAAAACTCTCCGCTCAACTCTGATGTCATGCTTCGGCTCACGGTAGATCCAATGATGGAAAAACTGGTAGACGGAGCATCCCGCCTGAAAGAAGGGGAAGACTTTAGCCCCCACGAAAGTCCCTTGACTGCGACCATGAATGTTCTGGAGAGTCTTATACTGCAGCTTGGGGGCTATGGATCTGTCGGCACAATATCGTTGCTACCCACTGAAGAAAATGGTGGACTGACTGATGAGCAATCCGGAGAACCATCAGACCCCCCGCAGTTTGCGGATCTCAAGGCCTTACTGGCCCATATACCACGGCTTTTGGAATCTCTTTCGATACTACTGCGGCATCCCTCTTGCGATACATGGCGGTCTCCCATGCAGTTTTCCAAAACGACAGAACCACAACTGCTGTTGGGAATGTCACGTTTACGAATTGTGAGATTACTGGAATCATTGGTTTTACTGGGCGAAAGCAACGTCGATGCCCTTTTATGTCAGTCTGATTGCTTGGAAATCTGTCTCGATCTGTTTTGGAAATTTCAGTGGTGCTCCATGCTCCACCAATCCGTTGCAAACTTACTAGTTCATGTCTTTGAAGGCGCGAATGCGCGGTCGGAAATGCAGGAATACTTCTTGGTCAAATGCAATCTTCTTGGTCGACTTATGGACTCCTTTGCTGAAGAAATGCACACGGGCGAACACGGCTTTGGTCTACGCAACGGTGCTCCTATTCCAGATTTTACAGAACAGGAAGTAGTCATCGCCATGAAAAATATGAAATTAGATGTTGAAAACGCAGCAATGAATGCGCCTCAGCCAAATGATTTGGGTGCTCGCACCGATGATGGGGATCGAGTACCTTCGGATGACATTATCCCTGTGTCAGACGATGATGTTGACGCGGTTCTAGAGCAGCAAGTAGAACAACAAGAAGCTGCCAATGTAGCAGCCGCGGCGTTGGCTGATTTGGCTACAGGGGAGGGATTACCAGCGAAAGAGCTAGACGCAGCAATCTCCGTCGGACAGGTGTCGACCGAAGCAGTGCGATATGAATCTCGCGATGGTTCAACAGTAGGTGCAATGCTAGATGGTGCACCAGCCCAATCTTTTCGATTAGGGTACATGGGACACGTTATTATTATATGCCAAGCACTTGTCCATGCATGCTCGACAGAGAACGAAGAAGAACCTGACTCTGCGCCAGATTCGGTTGGCGAGGAAGACGAGGATGACCCTCTCCAGGCACTACTGGACGAGTCTCGGGGACTACCGGCGAGATTGAACGGAGCACATGGTCCCATGTCAGGCGACGAGCAACCTACACCTCAGTCGAAGCCAGCGGAAAAGCCGGCTGGAGACATACCAGCTGGCCGCGACGACGGCGAAAGCTCAAGAGGCTTGGATAGCAGCGCAGAAGGTGTGCCGCCGCCAAATCCATTGATACTATCGAAATTAATTGACGGTCATCAATTGCGGTCAAGGTGGCAGGATTTTGTGAAGTCGACGCTTTCAACAGAAACTGCTATACAATCAACCCCGCTTGGAGGATTCAACAACAATCCCTTGCCCGGTGGAGATCCACTCCATGCACACCGTCCACTCGGAGACGGCGAGGACTTCGATGACGGCAGCGGTCAACCTAGTATGCCTCCACGTGGTATGCTGGGTGGCGGGGATGTAATCGACATGGACGACAATGATCTTGATATTGCCGCAACCATGATGGCAGGTCTGCATCTTGCCCGAGGGGCGAACGACGATGATGACGGCGATGATGACGACGATGATGATGATAGCGATGACGACGAATCCGGTGGCTCGGGTAATACATACGAGGAAAATCCAGGAAAGGGAGGGTATTTTTTTGAAGACCCCTTAGGACGCAAGAGAGAAAGTGGGCTTGAAAAGGGTTTATTGAAGCTTGGGCAATATCACGCTGACAGCGATGAGGAAAATGACGAAGGGAGTAACGAGGCAAGCGATCATTCCTCAGACGAAGAAGGAGAGGCAAAGCCCAGCGCTCACGTACGAAGGACGAGTAGTGGTGACGAAGTACCTGTGATGAACCTATTTGCAGGTAACTTTGGCGAGGACGAGAAGCCAACGGCTACTGAGACGTCTTGTGGATCCCCTTTCGACGACAACGTTTGGTCCAACTTCGCAAATTTTGACGATGCGTTTGCCGGCGCTCCTGCACAGAATTCCGAAGCTGTCGCATTTACTGCAGACTTTGGTGCTGCTGAAATTGCCAATGCACCATCCGACGAAGATCCGTTCACATCGTCGTCGACTGGAACCTCGGATGAAATGAATGACATTTTCGGCGCGCCGGCACCGCACGCTATCCTACTTGACGAACCTGCCAACACGCCTCCCGCGACAAAAGAGGAGTCAGATCCTTCTGTAGCAGATGATGAAAAGCCAGAAGACACCGCTATTGCTGCGGCGGAAAGTCCCAACGAAGAACAGCCAGAGGGGCCGGGCGGTTGATCCAAAGCCTTTGTCGTACCTATTGTACTTATTGATGTTGGCTACCAAACAGAATTGACCTTGATGTGTCCGAGGTCATTGTAGTGCGGGGCAGCCGTTCTCTCGTTTTCTATCCGTCAAAAGTTTATTGTCCAGGCTGCCACCACTGTCCATATTATTCAATTTTTATCAATATATCGCTAGTAGGTTTCACAGCATGCGGTGTCAACAATCGGTTGCACATGCTGCAATAGAATAACTACTAGAGCTACATACATTTCTTGAATGACTGAGCTGAACTCAGTTTATCCTCTAGCTAGGGATGAACGCTTATTCTTCATCTTCGTAAATCCCCTCCAAGGCAGGATATTCGGTTTCAAATACAGAGTCAGATAACGAGACTCTGTGGTAGACTTCAGCTCCGACGACGAGAAGAATGAGTGAAACCAGATTTAGGGCGTCAATTGCGGGCCCATAATTGAACCTTGGAAGGTGCATGTCATATTCGTACATGAGTAAGACGGCTACAATGATCCCCGCACTGACGCCTCGGTACATGGCTTTGGTAGCCCCGGCATTCACAATTTTGTCAACCGCACAACCAACGGCAATGATAGAGAATGCATGTAACAGTACGAGTCCCAAAGAAAAATCACATTCGGCGGGCTCAGGAAAGTCGGACTCCGCAAGATCATCCGGGAGAAGTCCCAGAAAACACTTCAGGCCCGACAAAAAGTTTTTGCTGAAATGAGATGATGGATACAGGGTTGACCAGTCCTCTCCTGCTCCCATCCCCTGCAGTTGGAATACCTACGAGAACACCGGAACAAAGAGAAGCGGCATTTATTGAGCTATAAAAACTCCAACAGCACCCAGCAGAATTCTCTGTTCATCTTCGATCATCACAAATTCAATTACAACCAACATGTCGCGATTCATTTTAATTTCTGCTAGATTGACTTACCAATGGTGCCATAACAGAAGCCAAGATAAATTGAAAAAGCGATAGCAAAAAGTTTAAATAATTGGCGTTGACTGGTTGCTTGTTCTGCAGAAATACGTGCTCCTTGTACAGTTGCGATGCCGCCGCAGGAAAGCAACTGGAAACGTAAAGCAAAGTATTGTAGGAAGTTCGCATTGGGATAGAATCGGCGTAGACAAAATAGTCTGGGTTGACAATGGAATAAAAGGAGGGAATCAAAGCCAAAATAACTGCCAGCGAGAGAATGAGTGACCCCCACAAGTGTTCGACTGAGAGACCTCCCCATCCCGGTAGTGGGACCCCCTCGGAGTGGGCACTTGTGCCAATAGAATGATTGTCCGAAGCGGTGCCGCCCGTCGTCGCTGCTTGATGATGCGAACCGAATCTGCGTTCTTCCCTGTCGGCGGTCTCTTCATCGTCGCTCTCATCATCGCTATCGTCTGAGCCTCTCCGACAGCAAAGATTTGAACAATGCCCATCGGAATGGACGAATTGTGTCAGCAGAGCGGATAAAGGCAATGTGAATTGAACCAAGATCACCGTCAAGGTTGGGCAAACATATCTTCCAGTTAAAAAAACCATGAGTAAATGGAAGGTATCCAAGAGCGCCATGTCTGCAAAACCACGGGGTGAATGACACAAACCATGAGACTAGGCATTGCCAAGAAACCAAACATCAATGCAGCATTGCAATTGTATCGAACATACGTACATCCCACATCCACCAATGGAATTCCCAGTGGTATCTTGTTGCTTGATGCACTACTTTCTTCCTCTTGGTGTTTCCTCTGATACAAGTTCGAAGCGGCAAGCCATATCCCCAGCATCATAGCATGTGCACCGGTGACCATTTCTACTGAAAATAAGCGAAAGGGTCCAGCTCGATCCACGAGCAGCTTGAAGGTCGACCGTTCGGAAGCATATGCCCCCGCCAAAATGAAAAACCAAAAGAGGACAATCATGTAGGATCTTCTTCTATGTCCAGGTGTCGAGTTGTAGGTGGAAGGCGTAGAATTGTACGAGCTATCTGCCTGGTGTGGCCCCGGCGAGTCCCATAGATCATTGACATTGGCAACCAACATGAAGCCATTACGTACAGCGTTCCAAGCTTTTTCGGCCACTCCTATTTCCAGTGGATGTTGCTGTTGATTTTGATTGCCGCCTTGACTCCACTCATCATCTTCTCCATAGGAATCGTCCATGCTACCACTGCCGTCCTCATCATCGTCCTCATCATCGTCTTCTTCTTCATCGTCATCGTAGTCATTGCCGTGCATTGGTGGAGCAGCCCCGTATCCAGCGGCTTCGGAACCTTGTGGCATCAATAAATTCGAGCTCTCATCGGCTGGATGATACCCCTCATGATGTTGTTCATATTGGCGCCCCTCGGCGGCATCCAGTGCTTGTCGAAGCATTATTAATTAGATGGCTTTAGCTAGCTATTTGGTCAAATAACTTTAGCTACCAGTAGGTAACTAGCTGGTATGGTATTAGTACATGGTGGGCATGCCGAAGGGGTTGACTAACTTACTACTAGTAGACTACTGTATCAATGCTGATAAAGTAGAGCAGATGAGTGGTGTCACACGACCCCCATCATCGTGATGATGGGCCGGGAGAGATTCATTCGAGTGCACGTGTGTCAGCCTTGATTGGTCGACGCCGATCCAAGTTTTACCCCGCCAGTTCTTCGCTTTTGCCCTGTGCAGAGTTCTGGTGCCTTTCAAAACGAATCATGCAGGTTCAATCACACACGTGGATTTCCTTGTTGTTGTTTCCACAACCTGTGAAACTGTGGCACTGACTTGGGCCCACAAATGAGGTGACCTGCGTACATATTCCTAGGAGACAGTTGCAATACAACAAAAAGCTACAATCAAATGATGTAGGCATGCTTGGAATAGGTTTAAAGAGATGTGCAAGATCACAACAACCAATCTGAAGAGAGCACAAGTCTGATGGTGGAACAGTTCCACAGTGCAGCACACATTGATGACAAGGAGGAGGGCAATGAAAGAGGATCACTGACAAGCATACCAAAACCTATGCATGTAAAGAAAAGCCACCAACCACTTGGATGTTGAAGGAAGTCCTGCACTGTGTTGTTGCTATGTAGTTCTCGCAATTTACTTAAACATGCTCATTGTGTCACCAACAAGTCGTCAACAAAAGCACAATTGTCAGCAATTTTGTTTGTTTTGGTCTAAAGTTTCCGACCACAATAAATTAAAGTGAGGTGCATTTTGATCGAAATTGACCAGGCCCTCAAGACCCTCAAGAAATCAACTACTCATTTCTGACTGTTCACTGCCACCGCTCGTAGAACCGCACACAACACGCCTTCTCCAAAGATCCAAATGACCACTTCTTTTCTTCACAGTCATCAAGATTGTCGACGAAGCACAATGTCAGCACTGGTGGAACCAAGTGGAACGCTGCACAGCATGACACCCAGCACACAACTTCACAGAAAAGCGCGGGATTGATTTCGACCTGTGACAGAAACCGTCTGCCTGGCCAATTCGTGCCTGAAAGACGGGCATCGCCATCGTGACTCCAGTCAAATCAAGAGTAAAACTGTCCATCCATCGCTCCCTTTGATGAGGCTGTGATTCATCGCTGTCTCTGTTCTTCCGCGAGGTGGTCTTCACATCACTGTTGGTGCCATCGCCTGATGCCATCTTGTCAACCACTTCATCTCTGTTGACTTCCTTCGATTCCTCCATAAACTTTTGGTCATCATTCTCATGCCAAAAGAGGAGTGGCTTCATCATCTCCCAAACAGAGGGCAGATCCCAATGTTTGCTTGGTGTGTCCACTGAGTTCTCCTTTGCTTGAGACATGGTGAACATTGATGATGCCGACTGCCAGTGCCCATCTCACTTGGTGGCAGGACAATGCCACCCAACGCTTGTGCATTTTCGAATGAGGAACAGCAGCAGAGTCGACAATGGATTCGTTGTCACCAAAAACCACAGTCCTTCTGTCAATGGGCACTCTCAAACAATGCAGTGTCAGATGCAGGTTGATGACATGCTCCGTGCAAGTCCTAGCGGCAACATGTTCTGATCCAAAAGCAGCCGTTTCAACCGCAGATTGCAACTTCGAAAACCAATCCATGGGTGTTTGGCAGAACAAATGCAAAATGCCAGTCACCGCCTTGCCACCAATCACATCATCCTAAACAGCAAAGAGTGACTGATTCACAGCAAGTCCTGTCTCTTATACACATCTGACGCTGCCGACGAATAGAGAGGTGTAGAT
>ENA-ORBV01016506-ORBV01016506.1-microbial-mat-metagenome-genome-assembly--contig:-NODE-16506-length-10707-cov-4.941016_pt1 | contig 10707 bp, 8 predicted proteins | sample MGYA00237777_ERZ505514 | MGnify/ENA primary metagenome ERZ505514 (study PRJEB26160, sample SAMN06269048) | microbial mat metagenome | isolation source: Oligotrophic lake microbial mat | place...
TTCCCGTTCGAGGGCGAAGAAGACCCCGATCTGATTAACGCCGGTAAGCAAACCATCACTGCGCTGAAGAAGACCTCTTATTTCTCGTCGTCGGACTCATTCGCGATGATCCGCGGCGGCCACATCGATCTCTCGATCCTCGGCGCTATGGAAGTGAACGAGCGCGGCGACCTCGCGAAAGACGCGGGTGTCATGCGGCGCATCCTGCATCAGCACCGAACCATGCAGCTTCTCCATGCCGCCACGACCCGCCCGCCACTGGAAATAGCACACCCCGTCCGAACCTTCGGCAATCATCGACAGCGAGAGCATGCGGTGCACGCCGGGCCGCTTGAGGCGCTGGCGCGACTTCCACTGCGGTAGGGACGGACAGCTCTCCATCAGCAGCCACGGTTTGCCGCCCCCAAAACTGCGCACCGCCGAGGTGAGGAACGAGAAATGGTGCATGTCGTTGAGCAGCGAGGCGTCGCTGTCGGCGTCGTGGTAGGCGTCATAGCTGGTGAAATCCAGTTGGGTGGCGAGGGCGCCAAGGTCGTACTGATCAAGATCACCATGCAGGTTGGTGGTTACCGGAGCGGCGCTGTGGGCACGCACCGCGGTGATCTGGTTCGCGCAGAAAGCGGCGACGTTGCCACTGCAGTAGCGCCGCCAGTTCAACTCCAGCGCTTCGATCGAACCGTCGCCGGGACGGATCTGCTCCCATGACTGGTACTGGTGGCTCCAGAAACTGCTCCACCAGGCACGATTGAGCCGATCCAGATCGCCGTCGTAGCGGACCTTCAGCCAGCTTTGGAAGCCGCTGATACAGCTGCCGCAGTAGCAGCGCGCATGATCCTCTGCACCACCGAACTCGTTGTCGATGTGCCAGCCGAGCAGAGCTGGATGCGAGGCATAGCGGGCTGCCAGCCGATCGATCACCAGGGCCGAGCGCTGGCGCAGCACGGTCGAGGTCCAGCACGGATTATGGCGACCGGCGGCCGGGGCTTGGCGCTGGCCGTTCGATCGCATGCGCATGACCTCGGGATGGGCCTCGGCCAGCCAGCGCGGACGGGCAGCGATCGGCGTCGCCAGTAGCACACCGACACCGGCCACATGCAGGCGGTCCATCACCCCGTCGAGCCACGTGAATTCGAAACGGTCGCGCGCAGGCTCGATGGCGGCCCAGGCGAAGATGCCTACCGAGGCCTGGTTGATCCCGGCCTGGCGCATCAGGATGGGATCCTCGGCTAGGATCTCTGGTTGATGCAGCCACTGTTCAGGATTGTAGTCGCCACCATGCAGCAGGCGGTATGGTCCGGGGACAAGGGCGGCATGGGCGCGTGCGGTCATGTACCCAGTATACACAGGGATTCCGCGTGACGCCAGGAAGCCAACGGTAAGATACGGTACGATATGGTATGGCCAATACTTACCCGCACCGCGGTCCGCGGCGCCGACTTCTACCTGCTGGCGGGACGTTCCAGCAAGCACAGCCAGCATACCTGGGGACCAGCCGGCCGCGATCTGCCGATGTACGGATTTCTGCTGTTGGTCCACGGTGACGGGCTCTACCGAGACAGCGATGGCAGACGCGACATGATGACGGCTGGCGACCTCATCCTGCTGTTCCCAGGTCTGCGCCACGACTACGGACCGCGACCGGGCGAGCAGTGGCACGAGGCCTACATCGACTGCGACGGCGGCCTGATGCGCCTGCTTGCGGCCCAAGGACTGTTCGACCGCAGCCACCCCCTGCTGCGTCCGCCCCGAGACATCACCGCCCCGCTGCGGCGACTGATCGACGACGTCGAGTCCGGCCGCCTGACCGACCCGGCCGAGACACAATGGCGCCTGCATGGCACCGTGCTGGGGCTGGCGCGCTGGCAGCGCAGCGGCGAGGACGCGGCGCTGGAAGCAGGCCGGCGGATCCTGGTCGCGGATCCGGCCACGCCCCGGGATCCACGGGCAGCGGCGGATGCCGCTGGCATGGGCTGGGAATTGTTCCGCAAGCGCTTCCGCGCCCGCCATGGCGTTCCGCCAGCCCGCTACCGGCTGCATGCCCGCTGCGAGGCGGCGGCCCAGCTGCTGGTTGCTGGTGGACTGACCGTCGAGGCGGTCGCTGAAGCCACCGGCTTCTGCGACGGGGCGCACCTGCGCCGGCATTTCCGCAGCACGCTGGGGATGTCACCCGAGGCCTTCCGACGGCTGCACGGAGCCGAACGTCCGACAGATTGAATCGGGCCTGCGCCACGACCCCAGAGTGGACGCCAAGCCGCGCCACGACATGCTGCCGCCGCATCCATGCCTTCCTCCATCCGTCTGAGCACAGGTCGACCAAACCTACACGCCACGGTCGCCTTGGCGGTGGTCGTGCTGGGGCTCGGCCTGACCGCGTTTCTAGTCCACCAGGAAGCGCAGTCGCTCGCCACCGCGTCCCAACTGCGCGAGGCCGGATTGGGTGAACGGATCCACAACGAGGCCCAACGACGGTTCAGCCTGCCGCTCTACGGGCTGCTTGGCGCGCGCGGAGTCTATGCCGCCAGCAAGTCGGTCGAACGGCTGGAGTTCCGCGCCTACGTCGAGTCGCGTAGTCAGCTTAAGGAATTCCCCGGCGTCCGTGGCTTCGGCGTGATCAAGCGGGTGCTGCGCGCGGACCTGGATAACTTCCTCGCCGCGGAACGCGCTGATGACGGCGCAGATTTCGCCATCCGCACCAGCGGCGAGGCAGCCGACCTCTACGTGATCACCAGCATCGATCCCTTGTTGGCCAACCGGGCCGCCTGGGGGTACGACATCGGATCCGAGACGAACCGCCGCGAAGCGGCCGAACGTGCCGTTTCCACCGGACAACCGGCCTTGACCCACGCGATCACCCTGCTGCAGGATGGCCGCAAGGGGCCGGGGTTCCTGCTGCTAGTCCCGGTCTACCGCAATGGCAGCCAACCCGACTCACCCAGCACCCGGCTGGCCGCTTTGACAGCACTGGTGTACGCACCGCTGGTGGTGTCGGAAGTCATGGCCGACATAACCAATGTCGCCGCCGGGGAGATGGATTGCGCCCTCTACGAGGACGATGATACCTGCCTATACAGCTCATCTGAGGATCCTGCCGGCGGTGAAGCCAAGACGATCGCTGTCGGCGGCCGCACCTTGCGTCTGCGCACCGCGCCAAGCGCGGCCCATGTCGCTGGCGTCGACCACAGTAGCCTGTGGATGACCGGGATCGCCAGCACGCTGCTGACGCTGCTGACGGCGCTGGCGATCTGGCAGTTGGGGGCCGGCCGAGCCCGCGCCCTGCGCCTGGCCTCCACCATGACCAAGGACCTGGCGGCGGCGAAAGCTCGCGCCGAGGATGCCCTGCGTGACAGCGAGACGCTGTATCGCACGATCCAGCAGCATGCCTTGGTGTCGATCACCGACCGCGACGGCGTGATCCTGGAGATCAACGACACCTTCTGCCGGATCAGCGGCTACACCCGCGAGGAACTGGTCGGCCAGAACCACCGCGTCGTCAGCAGCGGCCAGCACCCACCGGAATTTTGGAACTCCATGTGGACGACCATTTCGGCCGGTGGCACCTGGCAGAGCGAGGTGTGCAATCGGGCTAAGAATGGCTCGTTCTACTGGGTCGATAGCGTGATCGCCCCGTTCCGCGGCCCGGATGGGAGGATCGAACGCTATGTCTCGATCCGGACCGACGTCACTGCGCACATACGTGCGCGCGAGGAGATGGCCAAGCTCAACCGGCACCTAGAGCAGCAGACCGTGCTCGCCAGCGACATGGCGGCGCGCGCCGAACTGGCCAACAGCGCGAAGTCCTCGTTTCTGGCCAACATGAGCCACGAGATCCGCACGCCAATGAATGGCGTGCTGGGCATGACCGAACTGATGCTGGACATGGGCCTGAACGCCGAGCAGCAGGACGCTGCGCGCACCATCTACCGCTCGGCCGAAAACCTGCTCACCATCCTTAACGACATCCTCGACTTTTCGAAGATCGAGGCCGGACGGCTGGATCTGGAACGAATCCCCTTCGACATCCGCCAGCTAGTCGCTGACGTCTCCCAGTTGTTCCATGGCGGGTTGGTCGGCAGCGCCGTCACGATGCGCGTCGCGATTGATGCGGAGACTCCGGCACGGCTGCTCGGCGATCCTGGGCGGATCCGCCAGATTCTGACCAACCTGGTCGGCAATGCAGTGAAGTTCACCCAGCAGGGCGACATCCGTATCGGCATCTCGCCGACATCCGAGGGCGTGGTGCTGACCATCGCCGACAGCGGCATCGGCATCCCGGCCGACCGCCAGGCAGCGTTGTTCGAACCGTTCACCCAGGCTGACGCCTCGACCTCGCGGCGATTCGGCGGAACCGGTCTGGGTTTGGCGATCTGCAAGCGTCTGGCCGAGGCGATGGGGGGCGCCATTCATCTGGAGAGCGCGCCGGGGGTTGGCACCACCTTCCGGGTCGAGCTACGGCTGCAGACCGACCGTTCTGCACCGACCAACGGACCGGTTGCGGTTCTGCCATCCCCGCCCGTCAACCTGGGACGCAGCAGGATACGGGTACTGCTCGCCGAGGATAATCCAGTCAATCAGCGCGTCGCCCGAGCCATGCTGGAACGGCAGGGCTGCCTCGTCACCGTCGCCATGGACGGCGCCGCCGCCATCACCGCCTGGACCGCCGGTGGCTTTGACCTGATCTGCATGGACTGCCAGATGCCCGTCGTCGACGGTTACGAGGCGACCAGCGCAATACGCGCCACCGAGGCCGCCACCGGCCAACACATCCCGATCATCGCGATGACCGCCAACGCCGCCGACGAGGACCGCGAGCGCTGCCTCGCCGCCGGGATGGATGGCCACATCGCCAAACCCGTACGATCGCAGGATCTGGTAGATATGCTGGCGCGCTGGGGAAATGGCTGACAGCTTACAGCTGGCGTCAGCCGGCTGCCGTGATCACACCCTGAACCCACTCATCGAGGCGTGCGGTTTTTGGGCGCAGGTGGCCAGCTGGGCGGAGGTCTCCTGGGTCCGTCCAGCGACTGCCGTGGTGCGACCCCCTGCGGCGACGATGCCATTGGCGTTGGCGTTGCTGGTGACGGCGGCGATGACCGCGCTGTAGGCCACGGCCCGCAGACCGTCGTGCATCGTGTCCATGTCCAGCTGCTTGCGCACTGCCGGCAGACGCACCTGGGTGGCATCCAGGGCGGTACGGCTGAGCGTGGCCATAATCAGCCAACCGGTGACCGCTGCGATGACCACGGTTGACAGATAGAGGGCGGTCAGGAGCCGAAGCTGGGAAGCGAGGTGCATGTTGTCGTACCGGACGTTGGAGTTTCGATGCGGCTCGGGTCTAGTGTCAGTATTGACCGGGAGCGCGGACCGCCACAAGGACAGCGTCCTGCAACTGGCTGCGGATGTTGAGCCCCCTTCCGCACGCAACAACGGCTGGCAACCTGCTGCCATGGTCGACATCCTTGCCAGTATCCACAGCGTCCTGCGTAGCGAGGCCGAGGCGCTGGCCGCCCTGCCCGCTCTGTGCACCAGCCAGCAGGCGGCAGTCGAACGGGCCTGCCAACTTATTCACGGCTGCAGCGGACGCCTGGTCGTCACCGGCATCGGCAAGGCTGGGCACATCGGCAGCAAACTCAGCGCCACCTTCGCCTCGACTGGGACTCCCTCGCTGGTGCTGCATCCGGCCGAGGCCCGCCACGGCGACCTGGGGATGGTCCAGGAACAGGATGTCGTGCTGGCGCTGTCCAACAGCGGCTCGTCCGAGGAGGTCCTGGCGCTGCTGCCGTCGTTCGCGCGCATCGGCGTCCCCGTGGTGGCGATCGTCGGCCGCACCGACTCGCCCCTGGCCACGCATGCCACCGTCGCCTTGTCGATCGGCACGGTGGTCGAGGCCTGCCCGCTTGGCCTGGCCCCCTCGACCAGCACCACCGCGATGCTGGCGCTGGGCGACGCCCTCGCCCTGACCGTGCAGCGCATGCGCGCCTTCACCCCCGAGCAGTACGCACGCTTTCACCCGGGCGGCGCCCTGGGGCGCAAACTGATGACTTGCGCGGAAGCCATGCGCACTGGCGAGCGGGTCGCCGCGGTCAGCCCCGAAACCCCGCTGGTGGCGTGCATGCGCGCGATCGGCAAGGCGCGGGCCGGATCCGTCGTGCTGGTCGATCAGCGGCAACATCTGCTGGGCATCTGCACCGACGGCGACCTGCGCCGCGCCCTGTCAAGCGCCAGCGATCCAGCCGGGATGCTCAACGGGGCAGTGAGTCTTGTCGCAACCATGCCGTGCAAGCACGTCCATACTGACGAACTGCTGTCGTCGGCCCTGCGCCTGTGTGCGGCAAAGAAGATCAACGAACTGCCGGTGGTCGATGGCCACGGCCGCCTGGCCGGATTGCTTGACCTGCAGGATCTGGTCGACCGCGGATTCGAAGTCGGCTGAAGCATGCCTCGACTTGGGCCTAGCGGAGCATCTCTGCCAGGCTCCTAGCCCTGTCGTTGCATTCATCGTGTCTACACCCCGTCTTCACGACACGACGGACGCTGGACCCATGTCATCTGCGCCCAACGCCATTGAACGCCTGCATCAGGGGGTGTTCGACAAACTGTACGCCAACTCCCTGCTCTATAACGCCTGCTGGGAGGATCCGGCCTGCGACCGCCAAGCCCTGCAGCTGGATGGCGACGACGAGGTGTTGGTCATCACCAGCGCCGGCTGCAACGCCCTCGACTACCTGCTGTGCGGACCCAAGCGGGTCACCGCCGTCGATGCGAATCCGCGCCAAGGCGCCCTGTTGGAATTGAAGGCGGCGGCGATCCGCGCCTGCAGCGACGATGATGTCTTCGCGCTGTTCGGTGCTGGTCGCCATCCCGACGCGCGTGAGCTGTACCGCGCCCGCCTGCGCAGCCAGCTGCGGCCGATCTCGCAGCAGTTCTGGGACCGGCGCATCAGCTGGTTCTCTGGCCGTAATGGCGACAGCTTCTATTTCCATGGCCTGTCCGGCTTCGTCGCGCGGCTGATGCGTGCCTATCTGCGCACCCGACCCGGCCTGCGCGCCGCGATCGACCGCCTGATCGTCAGCAGCGATCTGGCCGAACAGGCGGCGATCTACGACCGTGAGGTCGCGCCCCGCCTGTGGACCGGCTTCCTGTCGTGGGCGATCTCGCGCCAGACCACCATGAGTCTGCTCGGCGTGCCGCCGGCGCAGACTCGCGAAGTGGCGGCCCACCACGACGGCACCGCCCGGGCCTCGCACAGCGTAGCCGGCTTCATCCGTGCCTGCATCGAACGCGTCTTCCGGCTGCTACCGATTAGCACCAACTACTTCTGGACGTGCTATCTGCGCGGTGGTTACACCCGCGACAATTGCCCCGAATATCTCCGTCCGGCCAACCTCGCCGCACTGCGCGGCGGCCTGCTCGACCGTTTGGAGATCCGCACCGACACGGTCTCCGGACTGCTCGCCGACGACGAGCGGCCGTTCAATCGCTTCGTCCTGCTCGACCACCAGGATTGGATGGGCGCCCACCGTCCGCACGACCTGTCGGCGGAATGGGACCTGATCCTCGCCCGTTCGCGCCCCGACACCCTGGCGATTTTCCGCTCTGCCCGCGCCGAACCGCCGTGGCTACCGGCCGTGCGGCTTGGCGGAGCCAACGCTGGCCTCAATCTGGGCGAACGCCTGCGCTTCGACCGCGGCTTGGCCGCACGTCTGCACGAGCAAGACCGGGTGGGCACCTACGGGGGCTTCCATGTCGCTCATATCTGACCTGCCCATCCTGTGGCGGATGCTGCGCGGGATGTCGCGGGGCGGCGACCACGCCAGCAAACTGGAGGGATTCTACGCCGGGCAGGCCTCGGCCTACGACCGCTTCCGCGAGCGGCTGCTGCATGGCCGTGACGAACTGCTCGCCCGCCTGCCGCTGCGGCCCGGGGCCACGGTGGTTGAACTGGGGGCCGGAACGGGACGCAACCTGGAACCGGTCGCCGGACGCATCCCTGGACTGAGCGCAGTGCATCTGGTCGATCTGTGCCCGTCGCTGCTGGCGGTGGCGCGCAGCCGCATCGCTGCCCATGGCTGGAGCAACGTGCATGCCGTTGAGGCTGATGCGACCACCTGGCGTCCGCCGGAACCGGCCGACGTGGTGATCTGCGCCTACAGCCTGACGATGATGCCCGACTGGCGTGCGGTGGTGGCCAACGCCACGGCCATGCTGAAGCCGGGCGGCGTGCTGGCGGTGGTCGACTTCACCGTCATCGACCAGATCACCGCCGACCTCGCCAAGACTTCAGCCCAGCCCGCCATCATCCGCTGGTTCTGGCGACGCTGGTTCGCCCATGATGGAGTGCGACCAGATCCCCGCCTGCTGCCGCATCTCGCCGCCAACCTGACGCCGCTGCATATCAAGGCCAACCGCGGCAGCATGCCGTACATGCCGGTCAAGATGGGTTACGCACTTTTCGTCGGACAGGTCTGACGCCTTAAGCCGCTACCGTCGGCCTGACCGCCACCGTTTCGTCCAGTCCTGGCGCCTTGAGCAGGCCGTTGGCCAGCAGGTCGTTGTAGGTCACCAGCTGCCAGGCGCCGTCGACGAACTCTAGCGCGCTCATCGAATCAACCCAGTCGCCACTGTTGAGGTAGGTCATTTCACGGCCGGCTATTTGTTCCGAACGCATGCGCGGAACATGGATGTGGCCGGTAACGATGGTGTCGTAGCCGCGCGAAGCCGCCGTGTTCATACAGAAATCTTCGAAGCGGGCGATGTGCTTGCGCGCTGCTGGCACGCCATGCTTGCAGGCATGGGCGAGCGAGACCTGGCGCAGGCCCAGCCGGCGACGCACCATGTTCAGGCCGACGCCCAGCGAGACGACCGCGTCATAGGCGATGGTGCCGATCCACCCAGTCAGCCGGGGCGTGCCCAGTGAGAGATCAAAGGCGTCACCGTGCAGGAACCAGTGCCGGCGTCCGCCGATCATCAGATCCAGCCGGTCGACTAGGTTGATCGAACCGAGGGCCAGGGCCGAATAGCGGCGCAGCGCGCCGTCATGATTGCCAGTGATGTAATGCACCGGCACGCCCTGGGCGGCGAACTTCAGGATCCGGCGCACCACCTTGGTGTGGCCTTCCGGCCAGAACCCCTTCTTGAAGTCCCACAGGTCGACGATGTCGCCATTGAGCACGACCATGCCTGGCTCGATGCTTTTGAGGTAGGCGTTGAGTTCGGCGGCGCGGCAGGCGCCGGTGCCGAGGTGGACATCACTGATGACCACCACGTCGATATGACGTTTTTCCATGGTTCGTCTCCGTACGGCGGACCGGGAACGGCGTGAGGGATCGGCCGCCGTGCGGCCTCATCGTCCTCCCTGGCGTCGTTCCCGGTACGTCGATCAGACCGGCACCCCGCAGGCGGTGGCGGTAGCGATGGCAAGCCAGGCAATGGTCGCGCCAAGCGCTCCACCAGCCAGGACATCGCTCGGGTAATGCAGTCCCAAGACCAGCCGTGAGCTGGCAACCAGAGCGGTGAACGGCCACAGCAGCCATCCCAGCATCGGATCATGGGCCGTCGCCACCACGCTGAAGGCGATGGCGTGCAGGGTGTGGCCAGAGGGGAACGAGAAGCGGTCGAGCGGCGCGACCGTCAGGCACAGACCGCTATGCACAGCGCAAGGCCGCGGGCGGCGGATGCCGCGCTTGAGCAAGCTATAGATAGCGGTGCCGACCAAGCCGGCGACGGCCATCGTAACCACCGTGATCGCCGCGCCGGACCCCTCAACCAACAGCAGGGCGGCGGCCAGGGCGTACCAGAACCAGCCATCACCGAGTCGGCTGGCCCAGGCGAAGAGAAAGCTGAAACCGGCCTTGCGATTGGCACGGTTGCTCCCCGCCGTCGCATCCATGTCGAGACGAGCTAAGGCATCAATCCACGCCATGAGACCCTTTTCCATAACTCATACATGACACCGCGACGTGAAGCGCGAGTGAAGAGACCAGGAAGAGTTGTAGGTGATCGGGTCGGACCACCCTCGCACTGGGGTCCGATCTTCACGCCATCTTGACCATGTGGCGGATACTTCCGACATGTTGCCCCAACCGCTGTCCATCGCGCTGGTCACCGAAACCTGGGCTCCCGAGATCAATGGTGTGGCGATGACGCTGTGCCGCCTGGTCGGTGGATTGGCCAAGCGCGGGCACCGAGTCCAGGTGGTGCGGCCACGTCAAAAGGTCGAGACCGGCCTGCCCGCGGTCGACCACCCACTGGTCAGCGAACTGGTGCGGCCCGGCCTGCCCATTCCCGGTTACACCGCCCTGCGCCTGGGTTTGCCCAGCGCTGGACGGATGATCGCCGAATGGCGCCGTCAGCGGCCCGACCTCGTGCACGTCGCTACCGAAGGGCCGCTGGGCTGCTCGGCGCTGACTGCGGCGGAGTCGCTCGACATTCCGGTGACGTCGAGCTACCACACCAATTTCGATGATTACGCCAAGCACTACCGCATCGGCTTCCTCAAGGCGGCGGCGGCTGGCTGGCTGCGCTCGTTTCACAACCGTACGCTGGTGACCATGGTGCCCAGCGACGACCTGCTGCGCCGCCTGGAGGCTGATGGCATCCGCGGCTGCGCGCTGTGGTCGCGCGGCGTCGACATCGAAACCTTCGCGCCGACCCGCCGGGATCCCGCGCTGCGCGCCTCGGGGGGCGCACTGCCCGACGACCTAGTCTGCC
>ENA-ORBV01016507-ORBV01016507.1-microbial-mat-metagenome-genome-assembly--contig:-NODE-16507-length-10707-cov-3.951364_pt1 | contig 10707 bp, 13 predicted proteins | sample MGYA00237777_ERZ505514 | MGnify/ENA primary metagenome ERZ505514 (study PRJEB26160, sample SAMN06269048) | microbial mat metagenome | isolation source: Oligotrophic lake microbial mat | place...
ATCAGAATGGCGGGCTGCTCGCGGCTGGACGGACTACGCCAGGTGATTCCCGGCTTCCTCCGTGGGCTCCGGGGCTGGGCAGTGGCGAGGTCATAAATGAGATCAATGCTGACTCTTCTCTAACAGGTCTATCAATCGATCAGTATTATGAAGTACTCATCAGACGCTCTGCTGCTCCAACTAATTATCTGGAAATCCTCAATCAATTACAACACCCGGCTACCGGTCCTTACCGTCGGCAAAGAAGTATTACTATTCACAGTGGTATCAATCCCGGATTTCAGGCACTTATGGCAGGTTCTACTCAACCACCATTACAGCTCCCGATAGAAAAAACTTTTCAGCGAAGAGATTTATCTCTGCAAATCTCCTACACAATAGACGGCGCCATTAGAGATGCAAAGGATTTTCTGAAGAAGACAGAACCATCAGATTACGAAATAAATCCTTCGGAGCTAGCAGTGACTAAAGCACTATCAAAAATCCAAAAAGTAATAACTACGCAAGAAGGTCCAGAGGACCTTTATGATTACGATTACCCTGCAATAACAGATCTGTCAGCATATTTGCACCGAATAAACAAAGCGCAGCCAGTCACCAAGATCAATAGTTTGCTTAAAGACACTGTATTAAGAGTTCCCGGACAATTTAGGATTGCTATGGCCATGCGTGAGCTGTCTGGGGGTCTCCCGCCTGGATCACCTAACATGGAGAAGCTAATCAATTACTGGGAAGCTTACACAATCGCTACCGAAGAAGGGGATATTAACCCGTATTACTTGCTATCCGCGGGAGGAATTAGAATGGCACTTGATCGAAGCATAACCGCTTCGGATCTCGTCTCATTAAAAGCATTAAGAGGTGAAAGAAGTTATCTCAAGGAGCTGGGCGAAACGATAGAAGCTCAAAGATTTCGTGAGCATATCTCTTCTTAAATTCACTAGTTTGGCATATAATAACCAAAATGACCACTGACGAGCGCTTTAATTTAATAACTAGAAACCTGGAAGAAACCTTAACGGAGGAAGAGTTAAAAAAACTCTTAGATTCAGGCGAAACAATCCGCCATTATATTGGCTTAGAAATTTCCGGCAAAGCCCATGTGGGATGGGTTTTCATGATGAAAAAAATTAAAGACCTGCAGGATGCCGGAGTAGAATGCCAAATACTTCTGGCAGATTGGCACACCTGGCTAAACAAAAAACTGGATGGTAATCTCGAAACAGCCAAAAGACTAGGTCGCGATTATTTCGAAGAAGCTCTTAAAGCTGCTGCAATTTCAGCTGGCGCAGACCCAGGCAAAATCAAATTTATATTGGGATCGGAACTCTATGAAGAATTGGGCCCTGACTATTGGGCCAGTGTGATTAAGGTGATGAAAGCCACAACTTTAGCCAGAATGCTTCGTTCAACAACCATCATGGGTCGAAAAGAATCAGAAGTCTCAGATACTGCCATGCTGGTTTATCCGGCTATGCAATCAGCCGACATTTTCGCACTAAAAGTCAACTTAGCCCACGCCGGAACTGACCAGAGAAATGTCCACATAGTCGCGCGTGACGCAGCAGCTGCTTTAGGTAAAGAAAAACCAGTGGCCATACACCATCATTTGCTCCAGGGCCTATTGCAACCTGTTCTAACTACAGATTCGGAAACCGGCAAACAAGTAATGGATATGGAAGCCGCCAAAATGAGCAAATCAAAACCAAACTCCGCAGTCTTCATCCATGATGATGCCGAAACAATCAAAAAGAAAATCAATTCCGCCTATGCCCCGGAAGGAATCGTCGAATTTAACCCAATTCTAGATTGGTGCAAGAACCTTATTTTCTATAACGGCACTGAAACGTTAACAATTACCAGACCGGAAAAATGGGGAGGCGATATGCAATTCTCAAAATATGAAGATCTGGAAAAATCCTACGCCTCAAAAGAACTCCACCCAATGGATCTCAAAGTCGCCGTTGCGGACTGGTTAATAGATACCTTAGAACCCGCTAAAAAGTATTTCGAGTATCCAAAAAGAAAAGCAGCTCTTGAAGAAATAGAGAATTTGACCTCAAAATAACCTTAGGGATGACAGAGGCCTCTGTCACCTATCATATTCCGCGTAGCTATCCTCAGTTCTGAAACTCTAAGAGACCTCCCTGTCACCAACTCTGCCTGAACTTTAAGAGCATCCTTAGACCCAATCGGTACATCATCAAGCAAGCCCGCTTTTGGTTTTCTTGGCAACCTGAGAACTTGAACATGCCTAGTTTTAGCAATTGCCTCTTTAGCAGGTCTCCTATAATTTTCACTCCCTCTTTCAGATAGCATAATTTACATTATGACAAATATAAAATAGAATATGATTACTACCTAGCAAGAACATGGATACATTCATCAAAAAGTACCGCATAGTTTTCATAATCCTCTCCACAATCGGCGTCATCGGTATCGTAGCTTCCTCCCTCCTGCCATTTTTCTTATATTAAGCCTAAGGTTGTATAATCTTGGCATATGAATTTAGAAACTCCTCTTAGGCAAATCCCAGGCATCGGTTACGTTCAGGGAGTTAGACTCGCAACTCTTAACTTAATTACTGTCAAAGATTTAATAAATCATTTCCCATTTCGCTATGACGATCTGTCAGAAACTGTCGAAATAGCACAGGCCCAACTAAATACCAAAGTAACTATAAAAGGGGAGATCTGGTCAATTAAAAACGCCTACACCAGGTCCAGAAAAATAATAACCCAGGCAATTTTTAACGACGGCACCAATTCAATTAACTTAACCTGGTTTAATCAATCCTATTTAGCCAAGAGTATTAAAGTAGGGGATAAGCTCCAAATAGCCGGCAAACTAACGAAATACGGATCCAAACTTTCAATTGTCGCTCCTGTCTGGGAAAGACTAATTTCTGAGGATCTGCCATCCGCCATAAGCCATAAGCCACTACATACCGGCGGCCTTATTCCAATTTACTCGGAAACCGAAGGCCTCTCCTCAAAATACCTAAGAACCAAAATCTCTCAAATCCTCCCCAAAGTTAATCTTTTTATCGAAGACCCTTTACCCGAAAGCATAAAAGGAAAAATGCTTGATTTAAAAGAGGCTTACCAGCAAATTCATTTCCCTGAAAACTACGAACAGGTTGAGAAAGCAACAAAAAGACTAAGCTTTGACGAAATTTTCTGGATCCAACTAAAAACTTTAATGGTGAAAGAAGCCTGGAAAAACAAACCCACCATCCAAAAATTTGCAGTAGATGATAAAGGATTAAGAAAGTTCTTAGATTCACTACCATTTCTTCTAACAAACGCCCAACAAAAAGTCTTAACCGAAATATTATCAGACTTACAAAAAGGCTCACCAATGAATCGCTTAGTTCAAGGAGAAGTCGGCTCCGGAAAAACAGTAGTCGCCGCCATTGCCGCCTACATTGCAAACCTTAACGGTTTCAAAACCATGTATATGGCCCCCACCGAAATCCTGGCCTTCCAACATTACGCCAACTTCCAAAAATTCTTCAAACCTTTCGAAATTGAAATAGGGATCTACACCGGAAGTAAAAAATTCACCCAAAAATCCAAAAAGAATCCCTCAGCCATAAGCCATCTGCTATCTCCTAATATCATAATCGGCACACATGCCCTCATTTCTGAAAAACTAATTCCGGATCAGGTCGGCTTAATAATCATCGATGAACAACAAAGATTCGGCGTCGAGCAAAGAGCAATTCTCCGTGGCAAAGCTAAAATCCCTCATTTCTTAACGATGACCGCGACCCCAATTCCAAGGACAGTAGCCCTAACTCTATACGGAGATCTTGATTTATCTGTAATTAATGAGCTCCCCAAAGGCAGAATCCCCATAAAAACCCACGTCGTGCCCTCAAAAAAACGTACTGATGCTTACAAATTTATAGCTCAAAGAGTCGAAGAAGGAGAGCAGGTTTACATAATTACCCCCTTCATAGAAATTTCCGAAACAATGGCCACAGTCAAAGCTGCCAAAGACGAATTCGAAAGCCTGAAAAAAGTTTTCCCTAATTTAAAGCTAGGCCTATTGCACGGAAAATTAACCTCAAAAGAAAAAGAACAGGTGCTTCTGGATTTTAAAGACAAACTGTACGATCTCTTAGTGTCAACCTCCGTTGTTGAGGTCGGAGTTGATGTCCCTAATGCCACAATTATGGTCATAGAAGGCGCCGAAAGATTCGGCCTAGCCCAGTTACATCAACTGAGAGGAAGGGTAGGAAGGGGAAGTAAGCAATCGTATTGTTTACTATTTCCAACAAGCGAAGAATCCTCAATCGTATCCAGATTAAAAAACCTGGAAAAAATCTCCGATGGCTTAAAGCTCGCCGAGATCGATCTGAAAATCAGAGGCTCCGGCGAAATCTTCGGGCGCCGACAATCCGGCCGCTTCGATCTAAAGATAGCTTCGTTCCACGACCTTGAACTAATTGAAAAAACCAGAGCCGCTGCTCAAAAAATTCTTGAAGAAGACGCAACTCTTGCTAATTACCCACGAATTAAGGTAAAATTACAAAACTTTGATCAGGTATCTCCTGATTAGAAAAGAAAGGATAGTGTAGAGGGAACAGCGTATAGTTAATACAACAATAACTATGCCCTAAACGCTCTATCCTGTACCCTTAAATAATGCCACACGAACCAAAAAGAAGACATTCAAAAGCCGTAAAAAATATCAGACGCGCCTCTATTAAATTAGCAGCCGTCAACTTAGTCAACTGCAAAAACTGCAACTTCAAAACCATGGCCCACATGATCTGCCGAAACTGCGGCCACTTCGGCGGCAAAAAAGTCGAATCCGAATCTGTCAAAGTCACCAGAGCATAACTTCACAATTATCCCCAGTATTTGGTATAAATAATTTATGAAAACCTCCCAAGACCCTCGCCACCTAGAAAGAATAAAAGTAATGCAGGAACTATTCTCCTTCGCTTTTAGCAAAGAACAAAAAGCCGAAAACAAAAAATCTCAGTTAATTCTCAGCAAAATAGAGCATATTGATAAATGGATTGAAGCCGCAGCTCCAAAATGGACAGCCGATAAAATTAACAGGATAGATCTAGCGATTTTAAGAATGGCAGTTTACGAACTTATGATCGAAAAGAAAAACCCGCCTAAAGTAACGGTTGATGAAGCTGTAGAACTAGCAAAGGAATACGGTTCCGAAGCCAGCCCTGGATTTATTAATGGGGCTCTGGGAAAACTAATAACTGACAATAAGCTACTGTAATCCATTTTCGGTAGTTGACTTATCTATTGGTTTTCAATTAAGTTAAAAAAAGGTCTTTAAAGAAAAAGGAGGTATAAATTTATGGCACAAAATACATTCGACGCAAATAATAAAGTACAAACTGATGTAATTGCAGAAATAGCTAAACATTTAGGGGTAACTCCCCAGGATATAGATGTTAATGCTGTTTTGTCTGACGATCTAGGCTTGGGTCCAATTGAATTGTCTGATCTGATAGGCGCAATTTCGCAAAAGTTTGATGTTAACTTTGCCCCTCAGGATTTAGCATCAATCAAATCTGTTCACGACTTAGTCGTGTCAGTTGAAGATTTGAGTTTGGAGTAAGGTTTGGGTATGGATTTTCAAGAGGGATGGCTTAATTCCCTGGTAAAAGAGAATAAAATTTTTCAGAAAGCATTTATTCACCGCTCGTTTCTTAACGAAGCGGGTTCTAACATGGAATCAAATGAGCGTCTTGAATTCTTAGGCGACTCCGTTTTGTCCTTTATAATTTCTTCTTATCTATATAAAGAAAGACTATCTGATGCAGAAGGCGATTTAACCAACCTTCGCTCATATATCGTTAAAACTAAATCTCTTTCAAAAGCCGCGGCAGACCTAAACCTGGGTTCATATCTTCAGCTTTCCAAAGGTGAAGAAATATCAGGCGGCAGAGACAACACCCAAATCCTTGCCAATACTTTTGAAGCGCTACTTGGAGCGATCTATTTAGAGCTAGGACTGGAAAGCGCTACCGACTTCATAACCTCCTATCTACTGCCACTTTTCGAAGAAGAGCTAAGAATCGGTCCTCCAAAAGACGCAAAATCTCATCTCCAGGAACTTGCTCAAACCAAAACCAAACAATCTCCTAAGTATAAAATCCTATCGACCACCGGCCCGGATCATGCTAAACAATTCCTGGTAGGCGTCTTTTTAGAAGGCAAGATAATAGGCGAGGGAAGGGGCTCAAGCAAACAAGTAGCCGAAGAAGCTGCCGCTACTTTGGCTTTAGGATCACTTCAGGTTTAAATCTTGTAAAGCTGCACATCGTTCTCCTCCTCATCTACCTTCAGATTGCGACTGCTAAAGTCGATGCTGGTTGTGCCTTGTGCTTTTGAGTAAGTTACATTATACTTACGAAGCTGCAATTTGCCTATGGCAAGTTGTGTTTTAATATATGGTCAAAATAAGATTAATGCGAATAGGAACTAACAGAAGACCTTTCTACCGAATTGTTGCAGTCGATGAGCGCAAAAAAAGAACAGGCGGATACCTTGAGCTCCTTGGAACCTACAATCCCTTAACTGAACCTAAAGAAATTAATTTGGAACAAGCTAAGATCGATGCCTGGGTCAAAAAAGGCGCTCAACTCTCAGAAGGGTTCTTAAGAATAATTGGCAAAGCCCCACAACGACCAGCTAGGAAACCAAAGAAAGCTCCAAAAGAGCCTTCAGTCGTCAGCCCTCAGCCATCAGCTGTAGCACCTGCTGAAGAGGCTAAAGTAGAAGAGGCATCAGCCGCAGAAAACCCCAAAGTCGAAGAGATTCAAGCTCCTGCAGAAGCTCAACCCGAAGAGGCCGCACCTGAAGTCGCTGAAACAAATAAAGACACAACCGAAGAACCCAAACAGGCTGAAAGCTGACAGCTGAAGTCTGAAAGCTATATATGAAAGACATAGTCGAATTCATCGTTAAACAATTTGTCTCAAACCCAGACGCAGTCGAAGTAACTGAAAAACAAGAGGATGGTTATATTAATGTCTCGCTTAAAGTTGATCCTGCTGATATGGGCTTAACAATCGGTAAAAGTGGCCAAACCATCAAAGCAATTAGACGTCTCCTAACGATTAAAGCAATATCTGAAGATGTCCGTGTTAATTTAGAATTAATTGATAGTGGTGCCCCAAAAACAGACGAAAAGGACAGTAGCGAATCAGAAGTAGAAGAGGTAAAAGAAGACGAAAGCAAAGATTCAGAAGAAAAAGAACCATCTACTCAAAAACCAGTTTCTGAATGAAGATAACTTTTATTACTCTTTTCCCGGAAATATTTCCGACTTTCTTAAATTTTTCTATCCTAAAAAGGGCCCAACAAAAAGGACTTGTCGAATTTGAAATTGTTAACCTTCGTGAATTCGGCGATGGTGTTCACAAAAAAGTAGATGACCGTTCTTACGGAGGGGGAGCGGGTCTAATATTAAAACCAGACATACTGGCTAAGGCTTTAAAACCACTATTAACCTCAACATCCCGAACTTTCCTTACTTCCGCATCAGGTCCCACCTTAACCCAGTCAAAATCCCGGGAACTTTCAAAACTCAACCACCTAATAATAATTTGTGGGCATTACGAAGGGGTGGATCAAAGATTTATAGATAAGTATGTCGATGAAGAAATCAGCATTGGTGACTATGTCCTAACCGGCGGAGAATTACCAAGCCTGGTTATCGCTGATACTATAACCCGACTACTTCCCGGTGTCTTAGAAAAAGAAGAAGCAACTCTAAACGAAAGTTTCGAACAAGGTCTTTTAGAATATCCCCATTACACTCGCCCTGAAGATTTTGAGGGTGAAAAGGTTCCTGAAGTCCTGCTATCGGGACACCACCAGGAAGTAGATAAATGGCGAGCTTTAAAAAGTGAGGAAAAAACTGCCAAATTTAGACCAGATCTAAGGGGCAAAAGGGTTTAATTTACCCCCAGTTGGAGTCGCCCCACCGCCAACACTGGAAGTTTGAGGTAAGGCATCAGCTTTAACTCGAATATCTGCTAATGTTTGTAAATCGTCATTAGTTATATCAGGCACTTTTTCTTCTACAGTGCCAATACTCTCAGGAAGCCTCTGGTATAGAGTCACCAGACTCACTGAGGCAGAAAAATTACCAGATTTACTCTTATTAGCCTCTACTGAGACTAACTTTACTATGCGAGGAGACAACTTAACTCTTTCCATAAAACTTTTAAGATTCTCATCACTGCCGCTTATATCAAGCCTTAAGGTATACTCTGAAACTCCGCCCTTAGCTGACTCATCCGCACCGCCAGAAAAAGTAATACCTTCAAGCGTCATTCCGCTCCCACTCAAAGCCACCAACAGCTCACCAGTGACTCCAGGAATATCTTTATCTGTGGGCAAAGCAATCAATGCAGTATCTAGATTCTTCCGAAATAGTTCAACATCAACACTCTGTAGTGTTGCTTTTTTTTGCTGGAAAAAACTTTTCTGGCCAGAAAGCTCATCAATCTTGTTAAACGTTTCAAACAATTTAAAAAACTGAGGTACCGTGACCAATGTTGAGATCAATATAGCGGAGACCAGCACAAAAATAGGAATTGTCAGGTGCTTGTATCTTAAATATAAAGGATTATTAAAAAATGGCTGGGATTGTATTCTTTGTAAAAGTTCTTTTAAGGGTTTCATTTTTTCAAATTCAAAGTTAGGCTAAATCGGATAATACCGTTCTGGCTCTTGCTTAAACTGTCCACGCTCACAGACGATATCTTATCGTCATTTGTTGTTGGGTCCGTGAGCCTGTTAAAAAAAACATCTAGGGCATTGGTCACTTTGGTCTCAGCCTGAATTAGAACTTTGTCACTCTTGTCAATCTGAAGAGATATCAGATTCACGCCCTCCGGAAATAATCCGGTAATCATACTAAATAACTCAGTTTGAGTGTATTGAGTCAAGCCAAACTTATTAATAGAGTCTATTCTGTTCTTTAGAAAAAAAACCACCGCTTCTTTCTCTTTTAAAGCAGTGACTTCAGCTTTCTCCTGTTCAATACCCGTGTTAAGTCCTTGCAAAGTAACACTTTGGTAGATACTAACTAAAAGAACACCACTGGTTACTAAAATTAACACCCCCAAAAGCCCAATGCTTGCCCGGTTTATTACCGATCTTTTAGCATCTTTTTTCGCTTTCTCTTTTATCTCTGGAGGAATTAAATTAATCTTGAGTTTATCCATACCCTAGTTCTTTAATCTGTTTTCATAGCCAATCCGACAGCTACAGAATAGAATGCCCCCTCGCTCGAGAGTTTTGTTTTCATTTCAGGATCCATATTAATAGCAGTCCACGGATCTGCTTCTTGGACTTCCAGTCCTATGTAATTTGTGAAATAACTTACCAATCCTGGCAAATGCGCACCACCTCCGTTTAAAACAACCCTCTTAACCGGTCTCTGACGGTTTTGGGTTTCATGCGCCAGTATTACTCTTTTAGCCTCATTTGCAATCACATCTATAACCGGTCTAAGAGTCTTAAATAATTTCCCTTCTAACTGATCTTCCACCAATCCATAAACTTTTTTATACTCCTCAGCTTGAACAACCTCAAAATTGAAACTTTGAGAAATCGCTCTAGTTAAAGCTGAACCTCCGGTGGCGATAGAGCGTGTTAATAAAATCAACCCGTCTGAAACTATTGCAAAATCAGTATTTGTAGCACCCATCTGCACAACTAAAGTAGTAGGGGAGTAGTTATTAAAACTCACCAAAGCTCTTGCAGCCGCAATCATTTCCGTCTCAATCGCAACCACATTTAACTCAGCTTGCTGCAACACTCTTAAATACTTTTCAATCGTCGTTTTTGGTGAAGCGATAACAAACACCACAGTCCGGCTACCAGCTTCTTTTTTTGGGGAACGGAAAATAATCTGGTAATACAAATTAACCTCTGGAATTGGCATTGGCACAAACTCTTCAGCAGCGTAACGAATAGCTTGTGCTAATTCCTCGTCAGTCAAATAAGGCAGGTCGTAAACAACTCTGGTAAAAATCTTAGTTTCAGGAAGAGCAATAATCACATCCTTCGTTTGAGGATTAATCTCAGCAACCAAACTCTTTATCGCCGAAGACACCGCCTGTAAATCTAAATCAGATTCTGACAAAATCCCAGGCTGGGGTGAGGCTATATGACCAAGAGAAAGTAAACGCGGTGGATTTTCTTTGTGTGTTAAAACCACAGCTTTAATTGATGAATAACCAATATCTAAACCAATTTTTATTTGAGCAGCCATAAAATTAACGGCCGATTATTAAACCCGACCTCTTTCTAACATATCAAAAAACCCCATCACTTGTCACGCCATCTGCCATCGAATCATTTCAACTGATACGTCCCTTTAATAACTGAGAACGAACCTTGAGGCCCGGAGGAGAAGAACGGGCTTGCCACTCCTGTTTCATAGGTGACATTCGCACCGCCTGTCAATGTAATTCTCCAGGCTGTGGCCTCTCTAATATTCGTCCCTCCGGAAAGGTTAATTATTCCCCAGGGAGCATAAACAATGGAGCTGCTGTTTCCACCAGTAACGTTAATAGCAGGGATAGATTGTGAATTATATGTAGATAAACCCATTAGATAACTGCCTGTAGCTCCTGAACCTGTCTCTTATACACATCTGACGCTGCCGACGAATAGAGAGGTGTAGATCTCGGTGGTCGCCGTATCA
>ENA-ORBV01016510-ORBV01016510.1-microbial-mat-metagenome-genome-assembly--contig:-NODE-16510-length-10706-cov-4.829899_pt1 | contig 10706 bp, 12 predicted proteins | sample MGYA00237777_ERZ505514 | MGnify/ENA primary metagenome ERZ505514 (study PRJEB26160, sample SAMN06269048) | microbial mat metagenome | isolation source: Oligotrophic lake microbial mat | place...
TAGTTGAACTGCCAGTTGAAGTCGAACTTCGGCACGTCCAGGATGGTCTGCTCGCGGCCGTCTGGATACACGATGATCCAGCGCAGGCTCTTGCCGCGCAGGTGCATGTGCGGCGACATGGCGTAGAGCGTGATCGGCTCGGTGACCGCCGTGATGCCGATGAGCGACCAGCTCTCGACGTAGGGCGGGATGTTCGGCGTGGTGCGGCTGCGCCGCGTGCTGGCGGTGTCGGCCTTGTACTCCACTTCCTTGCCTTCGGCGCGATACAACGACAGGCCTTTCTTGTCGGTGGCCATCGGATCGCCGGCCTGACGGATCAGCAGTTCGTGGGTCACCGGCACCTTGTTGAACCAGATGCCGAGGCGCGAACGATCCTTCTCTGGCTTGCCGGTCGGGTTGTAGTGGATCTGCCAGTTCAGGTACTTGCCGGCGGGGATGCGCTTGCCGACGTTGGCGCGGTGCACGTCGAGCCCGCGACCAGGCACCCACGAGAGCAGCTTCGAGGCGCCGGGCAGCGCGCCGGTTTCGGTCTTGGGCAGGCCCGACTCGGTGCGTTCCATGAAGGGCTTGCCGTCGGGGCCCACGAGCCGCCCGTCGACGATCTGCGAGCCCTCGGGGATATCGACCACGAACACGCCCGAGTGGTGCACCACGGCACGATTGCTCGGCCGCATCTCGAGCACTTCGGCGAACTTGTCTTCGGTGAACGGGATCTTCGAGAAGAAGGTCTGCACGCCCAGCTCGCCTTCGGCGGGGATGTCGAACTCGACCGGCATCTCGAGGATGTAGTCGGGCTCGCGGCCGTAGGTCCAGCCCTCGGTGAAGGTGGGCGCTGGCGGCAGGTCGGCGTCGTTGCCGCGCGGCGCGCCGGCATCGGCCCACGCCGCCATGACCTGAATCTCCTTGTCGCTCAGGCTCACGTCGTTGCGCATCGGCAGCGTGAGATGGGGATTCGCGCCCCAGGGCGGCATCTCGCGAGCCATCACCTTGGCCTTGATGGCCTTGGCCCACGGCCGCGCGTCGCTGTACGACAGCAACGACATGGGTGCCACTTCCCCGGGCCGATGGCAGTTGGCGCACTTGGCGAACATGATCGGCGCCACGTCCTTGGCAAACGTCGGCCCGCTGGCAGGCACGGCGGGCGCCGTCGATTGTGCCGAGGCCACGGTGGCCACCGACAGACTTGCCATCAGCACGAACAACAGGCGACGCGTCATGGTCATCTCCCGAGTGACTGGGTGAACCGTCCGTCCCAGAAGGGGGCAGTGTACCGCGATTCCTGGGCTTTCTCGCGCCCAGACTACTTGGCCGCGGTGCAGGTGGGCGCCACCGTGACGACCGACGTGATGTTGAGCCGGCTCACGGGTTTGGCCGGAATCAGCAGGCCCTTCAGCACCACCGTGTGGTCCTTGTGGCTGGGCAGGTCGAAGATCGACACGCCGATCAGCTGAAACTGGTTCTTCCCCATTACCGGCAGTGCTGGCACGTCGGCGGCGGCCGGTGCGTTGGTGTTGCTCGGCTTGGGGTCGGTGGCGTTCACGACCCGCCACTCGCCCGCGGCCGGTTCGCGCAGGCAGCCCGCCACCATCACGACCTCGGCCTTGGCCGGCGGGGCTTGCGCCCCGAAGGCTACGTGGGCCATATGGGTCACCAGCAGAATCGACAGCACGGCATGGACAGTTCGCATCATCGCCTCGGTGCAGCTCGCCTGCGCGCCACGAAGCGCGCCGAGTGCGCACGTATGATAGCCGCGAATGGACGCGCGCCGGATCAGTGGCTGGTGGGGCCTGGCACTGGTGGCCGCACTGTGGCTGGCGCAGGCTGCCGCCACGCAAGCGCACGATCTGGAACGCACCACCGTGCACCTCACCGTACAGGCTGACGGCGCCTTCACCCTGCGGCTCGCGCACGACCCATCGTGGCTGCTGCTGCGCATGGAGTCGTTTGCGGGAGGCGAATCCACGAATACCAGCGACGTGGCCGCGCGCGACGCCCGGCTCATCGCACTCGCGCCACAGGTCATCGACCGGGTCGTGCTCTTCATCGACGGACATGAGGTGCGGCCCGTGTCGGCCGCCTATGCCCCGCCGCCCGCCGAGCTACCTGCCGGCGCATTCGCGTTGGCCTCCTACACGCTCTACGGCCAGATGCCGCCGTCGGCGCGCGCGCTGCGCTGGTACTACGGCCTGGTCGCCGATCCCTATCCCTTCACCATCACGCTGCCCGACGGCTCGGAACTGACCGAGTGGGTGCAGGGCGATGCCTGGAGCACGTCGCTCGCGCTCGGCGCGCCGTTTGCCCGGCCCACCGTGTGGACGCGCCTGCGCGAGTATCTGGTGCTCGGCTACACGCACATCCTGCCGAAGGGTCTCGACCACATCCTGTTCGTGCTCGGCCTGTTCCTGCTGCGCGCGCGGCTCCGGCCCGTGCTCGTGCAGGTGACCACGTTCACGGTGGCGCATTCGATCACGCTCGGCCTCTCGCTCTACGGCGTGGTGTCGCTGCCGGCGAGCGTGGTCGAGCCGCTCATCGCGCTCTCGATCGTCTACGTGGCCATCGAGAACCTCCGCACCGAGCGCCTCACGCCGTGGCGCGTCGCGCTCGTGTTCCTGTTCGGCCTGCTGCACGGGCTCGGTTTCGCCGGCGTGCTCACTGGCCTGCAACTGGCGCGCGCCGACTTCGCCGTGGCACTGCTCGGCTTCAATCTGGGCGTGGAGGCCGGACAGCTCACCGTGATTGCCGGCGCGGCGTTGCTCGTGGGGTGGTGGCGGCACTACGCCTGGTACCACCGCCGTATCGTGGTGCCGGCGTCGCTGGCCATCGCCGCCGTGGGCCTCTACTGGACGGTCACGCGCCTGTTGGGCCGGTGAGCCGACCGCCAGGCACCGCGGTCCAGGCAAAGCTCAAGGCTCTATGACGTCCCGGTCCCGTCTCCTACAATGACAGCACGCCATGGACTACGAGGTGATCAAGCGGTTGCTCGGCGCGCTCGAGCAGACGGGTGTGCGCTATGCCGTGTTCGGTGCCGTGGCGATGAATCTGCATGGGCTGGCACGATTTACCGCCGATGTGGACCTCTTCGTCGAGCCAACCGTGGAGAACATCGATCGCCTCAAAGTCGCGCTGCGAACCGTGGTTGACGACCCCGCGATCGAGGAGATCTCAGCCGACGATCTGCTCGGCGATTACCCCGCCGTCCAATACAACCCGCCGGACGCCACATTTCACATCGACATTCTGACCCGGCTGGGTGAGGCGTACGCGTTTGCCGACCTGCAGGTCGAGCGCGTCCCGCTCGATGAATTGACGGTGTCGGTGGTCACGCCGCAGACGCTGTACGAGATGAAACGCGATACCGTTCGATTGAAGGACAAGGCCGACGCGCAGATGCTGAAGCGGCGATTCGACTTGAAGGACTGATGCCGGTCTACAAATACCGTTCGATCGAGGACATGCCCGACGAGGTCTGGCGCCGCCCCGGCGATCCGCTGCTCTATCGCGCCATCGCACAGCTCTGGGATTTCGGTCGGCGCACGTCTACTCGGCGTTTCCGTCCGGGTGTCTACAAGTTCCGCTCGATCGACGAGATGGACGCCGCGCAGGACGCGCTGTTCTTCGCTGGACCCTGAGTCGTCAGGCGAAGGGGCTCGTCTGCCGGGCTGCCCATGTTGGGGTGCTGGGGCTTCACGGTCACTGCGAACCCGCAGGTGTTGTTGTCCGCCTCCCCATCGTCCACGAGATGGCTGGTTTGAACCGCGATGATCGGCGCCTCCGGGCGGGGACGCAAGGCCCGGTATTCGAAGGCGAGGCTACGGCTGCCACCAGACGCGAACGTGGGACCTGACAACGGGCACCGGATTCGCCCGCTGCTGAGAAACGTGCAGGCCGTGGGCCGCGCGTGCGCGGCACGAAATCCGACTCGTCGACCTTGCTGCCCGACCGCACGCGGACACCGCTCACCGCCCTGCCCGTGACCGCGACCTGGCCTTTGACGCCGGTATCCTGGCGTCTCGTCGAGATCCGGGCGATGGACTGGTGCCGGTGGCACGAGCGGCCAATTCGGATTCGGCCCGCTCGCAGATACGTGCGCCCTGGGTCCCCGGCCAAGCCTCGACGAGCCGATCACGGCCCAGGCCCGTGTGTTTTCGTGTGGGAACCGTGATCGTCGCGTTCGGAATGAACGACTGCCACGACCGCGGCGAGCTGTGGCGTGCGGCTACGCGAGCAGCGCGTCGGCCACGCGCTCGCCGCTCTCCATCGCGCCCTGGATCGACGCGGAGGCGCGGTAGTCGCCGGCCGTCCACACGCCCGGGCGCACGGGCGCTGGCGCGAGGCGCTCGAGCGGCATCCGCACCGGGAGCGCCCGCGGGATGCGGTAGGTTCTCAGCCAGCGCCACTGCTGCACCTGCGTGCCGAACCAGCCGCCCAATTCGGTCTGCACCTGTTGGGCGATGGCCGCGTCGTCGCCGGAAGGCTCGCGGAGCACCGACACCGACACGAGTACCTGGCCGGCCGGTGCGTAGTGCGGCGCCACGTCGCTCAGTACCGCCACATTGTTCACCAGGCCCGCGCCAGTGCCATTCAAAGCCAGGATCGGTTCGCCAAGCGGACTGGCCGGCGCCGCGAAGTACACGCACGTCACGTGGCGCCACGCCGTGGGGGGCAGTTCAGGCAGCAGGTGCGCGGCCGTGGTGCCGTCGGTGGCCACCACGATGTGGCTCGCGGCCACGCGCTCGCCGCTCTGCATCATGACGACGCCGTCGCCAATGGCGGCGACCGGTGCGTTCAGGCGCACGGTCCCTGGGCTCAGGCCCGCGGCCAACTGCTCGGGAATGGCCTGCATGCCCCCGGCCGGCACGGCGGCGTGGCCCTCGCCGAACATGCGCAGCACGAAGTCGAGCATGCGGCTCGACGCGGTCAGCTCCGCGTCCAGGAAGATGCCACCAAACCACGGACGCAGGAACCGCTCGAACATCACCTTGCTGAAGCCATGGGCTCGCAGTGCCTCCATGGCTGTGGTTTCGGGACGCGCGAACAGCTCGTCGAGGGTGCCCCGGCTCGCGGCCGAACGCAGCGTCGCGATCTTCAGCTTGTCGGCCAGCGAGCCAACCGGGGCCTTCAGCGTGGCTATCAGGTCGCCAGGCTGCCGCGTGGGATCGCTCACGAGGTGCATGCCGCCCTCGCACCATACGCGCGCCCCCGACGAAAAACGACCGAGCGACAGCGCGTCGTAGTCGAGCCAGCGTTCGGCGGCCGGATACGCCGTGAGCAGCACCTGGAAGCCTCGATCGAGCTGGAAACCGTCCACGACGTCGGTGCGCACGCGTCCGCCCACAGCGTCGGCGGCCTCGAGCACCACACACGGCCGCCCTTCGGCCTGCAGCCGGCGCGCGCACGTCAAGCCCGCCAGCCCGGCTCCCACAATCATCACGTCGCTCATCACAGCGAGTCTCACCTGTTTGCCCGTGCGGCGCCAGGACGATCGTCACGATCTGAGTGCCAGCCTCGCACGTCGTGGATGACCTGCCACGCCGGGACAAGCGGCGAACTGGCGACACCCGCAGGCGCGGGCGGACGGCTACAGGTGGGCGGGCCCGTGCGCGCACAGCGATGTCGACTGCCTCGTGGAGTTCGGCCCTCTGCCCGACGGCACCGACGCGGATGGGGTTTCGGCTTGCTCGAAAGCCTGGACACTCTGCTCCAACGACCGGTCGACCTGGTCGTCGCCACGGCCATCACCAATCCGTGCTTGCTCCGCGTCGCGGTTGCGCGCCAGTGCGACATCACGGGCGGGGTCGCCGAGGCGAGGTGACCGAGACGCGGAAGAAGTCCTGACGATTCGCCTGCCAAAGGGCACGCGCCTGGGGCCTCTACACGGACGTGGACGTCTTCGCGATCGTCTCGTGATCGTTGTTTTCGCTACGAACGTGATCGTCGCGGCGCTGCTCGCCAAGGGGCTGTGTCACGAAGTCGTGGTGCGGGGCCTGACGTCCTGCAGAGCGGTCACCTCTCCGCCCCTGCTCAAGGAGGGCTGCCGCGATCGTCACCGGCGACCAGGACCTTCTCGTGATTGGCCGCTACCAGCACATCGACATCGTCTTTCCGGCCAACCGCCGCACGGCCTGCGCGACGAGCCGGCCACACCCCTCGACCAATGCTTCGAACTGGCGTGGACGCGCGGGCGCGTCGCGCTTAGCGTGGCCCATTCCCACGACGGGACGCAAGCAGAAGCCGCCCGACCGGGGGAGACCGGGCCGCCCCGAGCCGAGTGCGATATTCAGGCGGCCATCCCGAAGATTCTGCCACGCGTTTTGTCAGCCACGCTACCGGCGCGGCTGCGACAATCGACGGCGTCGAAGGAGACACGTGATGAAGACAGCAATCGGCGTGGCGGTGTTCGCAGTGGCGCTCGGTGCCGGGCTCGGGTCGCACGTGGTGTCGGCGCAAGCCGTAGCCGCCGGCGCCGCAGCCGGGCGCACCCCCAACGTGGAATTCGAGATGATGACGTGGCCCGAGGTGAAGAAGGCCATGGCCGACGGCAAGACCACCGCCCTCGTCGACAACGGCGGCGCGGAGCTGCCCGGCACGATCGGCCTCACCAACGAGATCTTCGAGGCCATCAACGAGCAGGTGGCCGAAGAGCCGATCAAGACCGGCTTCACGAACGTGGTGCTGATGAGCGATCACGGCGGCGGGCAGGCACAGCTCGAGGCCGTGGCCACGAAGCTCGACGCGAAGTAGGCCGGCAAGGGCATCTGCCCGGTGCTGCCGCAGGGCCAGCGGCCCGATCCTGCCACGCCCCGCGTCAACAACGGCATCAGCGGCGATGGCCGCCGCTCGTCGGCCGAGCTCGGCAAGAAGCTCTTCGAGATGAAGAGCGACTACGCCGTGAAGCAGATCCGGCAGTTGCTGCGCGCTCCCGCGTCGGGGCAGTAAGCACCGGGCGGCACCCGAGATCTCTGGAGTAGCACGAATGTGCTACTCTTGGGACAGGAGGGCCACGCCATGACCAAGGAAGTCACCCTGCGACAGGCCGGTGGATCGGTAAGCGCTACCCTGCCCAAAGACATGGCCGACCGGTTGCATCTCGAGGCTGGCGACCGGGTGCTGGCCGTGGAAACCGATCGCGGCATTCTGCTCACGCCCTACGACCCCGAGGCCGAACGCGCCCTCCAGGTCGCCACCAGAGCCGCCAAGAAGTATCGCAACGCCCTGCGCGAACTGGCGAAGTAGTCATGCCTCCTCGCAGACGCGAGCCCGTCTGGCTCTCGCGCACCGTCGTGGATGCGATTCACGCCGACCAAGTCCGCGAGCACGGCGGCCTGCCGGGGATGCGTGACGACAACGTGCTGGAATCGGCGCTGGCACGCGCCCGCCAGAAATGGACCTACGGAGAGCGTGACGTCGCGGTGCTGGCCGCAGCCTACGGCTACGGCATCGTCACGAGCCACCCATATCGGGACGGCAACAAGCGCATCGGCTTCCTGTGTCTGGTGACGTTCCTGGGCGTGAATGGCCACGACCTCGACACGACCGACGCCGACGTCGTGGCGACGATCGTGGAATTGGCTGCCGGGAGGCTGACCGAAGGCGAACTGGCGCAGTGGATACACCACCTCACGCGCGTGTGATGGTCCTGGGCGGAAGACTACAATCCCTCCACCATGCCCATCACTCGACGCGCCGTGCTCTCAGCCCTGCCTGCGGTTGCCGGACTCTCGACCCTGACGTCGGCGCAATCCGGCGCCGGACGCGCGTCGCCGGATCCGCTGGGCGTGCGGGCCGACTTCCCCGTCGCGAGCACCTCGCTGTTCCTGAACTCCGCCTACATCGCCCCGACGCCGCTGTCGGTGATGCAGGTCGGGCGCGAGTTCGCCGACGCCAAAGGCCACGCCCCGATCGTGCTCGGCGACATGCTGCGGCGAACGGAACAGGTGCGCGCGCAGTACGCGCGCCTCATCAACGCCAGCCCGGACGAGATCGCGTTCCTGTCGGCCACGAGCGAAGGCGAGAACGTGGTGGCTGGCTCGCTCGGCCTGAGCCGCGGCGACAACGTCGTGATCGACGAGCTGCACTACGAGTCGGAGTTCGTCCTCTACTCTGAACTTGCGAAGTCCACCGGCGTGGAACTGCGAATTGCCAAGGCCGTCGGCGGTGCCGTGACCGTGAAGGAACTCGAGCCGCTGGTGAACCGGCGCACCAAGCTCGTATCGGTGGCGTGGGTGTCGCACCAGAACGGCTACCGCCACGACCTGCGGTCGGTCGCAGACCTGGCGCGCGCGCACGGGGCGTTCTGCTACACCGACGGCATCCAGGCCGTGGGCATGTTCCCGGTGGACGTGAAGGCCGCCGGCGTGGATGCCATGGCGATTGGCACTTACAAGTGGGTGCTCGGCAGCTACGGCGTAGCGCCGTTCTACGTGAGCCGCGAGGCGCTCGCGCGCGTGCGCACCGACCGCTACGGCTGGCGCAACGCAGAGAAGCAGCTCGGCACGGCCGACTTCCAGATCTATCAGACGGCGAAGCGCTTCGACTACGCCACGCCCGCCTTCGGACCCATCTATCAACTGGGCGCGGGTCTCGACTACCTGGCGAAAGTGGGCGTCGACCGCATCGAGACGCACACCGTGGGCCTGGCCCATCGCCTGCAGCGCGGGCTGCGCACGCTCGGCTTCGACGTGCTCACACCCGACGGCAACCGCACATCGATTGTGGCCTTCAAGGTGACGAAGGCCGCGGATGCCATCACCACGCACCTGGCCGCCACGAACACGCTGGTGAGCCTGCGCGAGAACGGCACGCAGGTGCGCGTGTCGCCGGCGCTCTTCAACACGAGCGACGACATCGACCGGTTCCTCACGGTGGCCGAAGGCCTGAAGTAGCGGCCCGTACGGCCGTCCCGGCCCTCGTCACATATCCCGCGCCCCGCCCGCGGGCTCGCGTAGGATCAGGCCTCGTTCACTCAGGAGGCCCCGATGAAACGATTCGCCGCTTCAGCTCTGCTCGTGTTCGGCCTGTCCACCGCGCTCGCCGCCGAACAGGCGCCCCAGCCACCGCCCACCTACGAGGCGGCCGTGCTGCGCACGTGGAAGGCGCTGCACGACAAGATTCTGGTGATGGCCAAGGACACGCAGTACCCCGACGCGAAACTGGGATGGAAGCCGCATCCCGACTCGCGCAGCGTGATCGACGAGCTGCGGCACGTGACCATCGGCCTGCAGATGACGTCGGCCGTGGCCCGCGGCGAGAAGTTCGACTTCGAGGCGCGTGAGAAGGCGGATGCGAGCAAGCCGAAGACGCGCGCGTCAGTCGTGAGCGAGATGGAGGCCGCGATTGCCGAGTCGTATCCGCTGGTCGAGAAGAGCCCGTCGCCGAGGCTCGTCGGCTGGATCGACCACCAGGGCGAACACTACGGCAAGCTGGTCACTGCCTACCGCGTGAACGGCATCGTGCCGCCGGTGAGCCGGCCGAAATAGCACAAGCGGCGGGCCGCGGCCCGCACTTGAATTGGAGAGGACTGATCGGTATCAGGCAAAGAATGCGATCGTGAGTGTGATGCCGTAACTGTGTTACATCACCGTCGCAACTGATCCGCAGCGCGCCAGCCCAGACGCCGAGAGTGCGACGCGGACTATTTCACGTAGAATCTCAGGTCCCTTGCCTGGAAGGCATTGGTCGGCTTCTTTTCAGTGGTGGTGAAGCTTTGCCGATACACTCGGTTTCGATGACAACCCCTTCCTCCGTGATGGTCGAGACTGCGGCGGACATTCCCGTCGCGTGTCCAGCGGGGATGGTCATCTGAAGCGTTTCGGAACGCAGTTCCTGGTCGTGAGTCTGTGGAACGCACGTCTGGGTCTGTTCCCTGACCTTGAGCCCCAGCTGGGCACAGAGCCAACCGTTGGCACTCTACATGTAGGAAGGCAAGAAGGTCTCCTGCTCAATCAGTGCCTTTCGGTCCGCGCCGGAAATCTTGTCGGCGGCAGCAATCTCCTTGGCGAAGTCCGCAAGCGACAAGCCTGCCCCGTGCACCTTCGCAAGCGCAATGCCGTAATCCTCGACGTTGTAGCTAGACTTGCCGCTGATCTTGTTGATGGTGTGAGTAGCGCCAGCAAGCGTAGTGATCAGATTCCCCCAGAACACATCCTGATATCCGGAGCCACAGAGCGTACAGCCGTTCTTCTTGGCCAACTCGTCCAGTAGCTGGCTCGTCTTGTACGAGGAGTTCCAAGGATAGAAGGCCTCCTCGCCGGTGGTAATGGCATTCACGCCACTCTCCACACAATCCATGAAGGGACCCCTGAGGTCATGCATCAGACTCGCGGTGGTGACGATGCAGGCGTCCGGCTTCTGCTTCTTCAGAATCGCCGCGGCGTCCCGTGAATCCTGGACGAGAACCCCCGTCTTCCCGACCCCAGCGATGTCACCAACATCCTTGCCGATCGTGTGAGGACTCCGACCAAAAGCGCAGACGATTTCCGCGCCCTTCTCGATGGCATAGCGCATGGTGTACGCGGACATCTTTCCGCAACCGTAGTGAGCAATCCTCAGCTGTCTTTCCACTCACACACTACCTTTCCCACACAGCCGCGACCCAAGCATCGACGCGGACCATCGACAGGTGCATCGCGTTGTTACTGAGGTGGCCGGTAAATAGTGCGTAGTCGTGATCAGGCCGCGTAGCGCACGTGTTGTTCTTGGAACAGGTT